>Ga0210122_1000452_pt1 | contig 14206 bp, 14 predicted proteins | sample Muzzi_CordB_D2_FD_185530 | JGI IMG/M metagenome (GOLD analysis project Ga0210122, IMG submission 185530) | Wetland microbial communities from San Francisco Bay, California, USA, that impact long-term carbon sequestration - Muzzi_CordB_D2 (SPAdes) | ecosystem: Environmental > Aquatic > Marine >... | reverse complement strand
CGAATCTAAAATATCATGTACATTATTCGGTCCTAGCAGGACTGAAATCTTTTTCTTTGTTTTCATTGCTAATTCAATCTCTTTTTTTGAAAAAACAGGAATATCATTAGAAGACATGCTAACCATTCTTTCTAATTTTTTCATATTTCTTTCTAGCCCTATCTCTTTTGCCTCGTTAAATAAGTTGGAATCTATTCCTGCAAGTGGAACTAGAGGAATTTTGTTTTTTTCGAACACATGTCTTAATGAACTATCAATAAACTCTGAAGAAAATATCACAGGTGATAAAGCCAACGATACACGAGTATCTGGATACTGCAACATTATCTCTAATACAGAATTTACAAATAACAAATAATTTCTGATCCCACTTGGTTTTATCTTTAGATGAAAAAACTCCAAATCTATTTCATTTTGTACAAGTCTTGGAATGATGTGATTAATTATTTTAATAAGATTCATTAATTCTGATTTCTGTCTATAACAAACTATGATCTTTACATCATAACCTTGCTTAATTGTCTCAAAGCAGGAAACTGCAGAAATTTCATCATATATTGCACAAATTGTTTTTTTATTCTGTGATTGATATGGAATTCCACCTCCACCTTTATCAGAGAAAATACTGATGTATGCGTTGTTTTTTGTTAGATATGTATACAGTAGTTTATCGTAGTTCTCATCAGTTCCAGGTGTAGCTCCAAGATTTGATTTTTTTTCTATAATGCTTGATGTTGCTGCAATTTCAACATCTTTTGTCACAAATCCTTTTGATAATCCCTCAACTCTTACTAGGAATTTCTCTCCCTTTAGTAAAAGATTGCCTCCAATAAATGTGATCTCTGAGACAATATCTTGAAAATTGTTTTTAATCTGCCTCGCAATTGCTATTTTTTCGATCCCAAAGAGTAAATTGATTGCAGATGAAGCAAACACAGGATCATTTGCATCAACTAAAATCACATCATTATCACGTTTAACTGATTTGAATTCCTGATTTTTTATCTTGAGAATTTTTTTGATGTTCAAAATTAGCTGTGGAATTTTATTTTTTGAAAATATGGTTGGGAAAATTACAACATATGATATTTCATTCATATTCTCTATTTTCAAATCCACTTGTTTATAATTTAGGATTAAAATTCGGGTAATCAATATAAAACAAATACTGTTATTGAAAATGTGCCAAAATTCACGCAAGAGCAGGTAGATGATCTTAACTCAAAAATAAAAACAACTCAAGAATCACTTGAATGGGTGTCTGAAAACCTTCATCCTAAGGTTGCTAAAGCGTCAAGTTTTGGTGCAGAAGATGCAGTTGTAATGGATATTATGCTAAAGATCAACCCAAAATTTAGATTCTTCACACTAGATACAGGACGACTCCCACAAGAGACCTATGATATAATAGATGTTGTAAGAAAAAAATATAATATTTCAATTGAAGTTCTGTTTCCTGATGCAAAAGAAGTAGAAGAAATGGTTAATCAAAAAGGAATGAATCTCTTCTATGACAGTATAGAGAACAGAAAACTATGTTGTGAGATTCGTAAAGTACATCCAATGAACCAAATTCTCAGTACATTAGATGGTTGGATTACTGGATTGAGACGTGATCAGACCAAAAATCGAGAAAATGTAAAAATATTTCAGCTAGACCATGGACATGGTGGAATTTTAAAGATTAACCCAATAATTGATTGGACATGGGATGAGATTCAAGAATATATCAAAAAGAATAATCTTCCGTACAATGGTCTACTTGACAAGGGTTATCCAAGTATTGGGTGTGAGCCTTGTACCCGTGCAATAAAGCCTGGAGAGGATATTCGAGCAGGAAGATGGTGGTGGGAGCAAGGAGGCAACAAAGAATGTGGCCTTCATATAGAACCCTAAATACAGGAATTAACATGTCAGAAAATCATTCAATCAAACCACATGGTAGAATTCTAGTTAACAGAATCAACAAAGTCGATCCTACGGGACTATTCTCAATTACAATTAGCGAAGATCTTGCAAATGATGTTGAAAACATTGCAGATGGAATCTTTAGTCCATTAGAAGGCTTTTTGGGAAAACAAGATTATGAAAGTGTAATCTCACGTGGAAGATTGGCAAATGATCTAGCTTGGACCATTCCAATAGTACTTGATGTTGATGAACAAACTGCATCAAAAATAGAAGAATCCGGGGATGTGCTGTTAAAAAATCCACATGGAATTGGAGTAGCAGTATTACACGTTGAAGAGACATATTCTTATGATAAAGAAAAATCGGCAGAAGGAGTCTATGGAACTACTGATCCTTCTCATCCAGGCGTTGCAAAGACAATGTCAATGAATGACTATCTAGTAGGCGGAAAGATTGACTATATTCAAAGACCAGCTGAGACTGAACTTCGAAAAAATAGATTGACTCCATTACAAACTAGAGAAGCATTTGCAAAAGCTGGATGGAAGACAATTTGTGCATTTCAAACCAGAAATCCACCACATGTTGCACATGAAATGCTTCAAAAGACATCAATTACAACTCGTGATGGTGTATTTGTTAATCCAATCATTGGAAAGAAAAAATCTGGTGATTTTGTTGATGAAGTAATTATAAAATGCTATGAAACCATGATAAGACTATACTATCCTGAAAATAGATGCATTCTTGGAACCTTGCAAACTGAGATGAAATATGCTGGACCAAAAGAGGCAATTCATCACGCAATCATGAGACAAAACTATGGATGCACACATATCATTATTGGACGAGATCATGCGGGTGTTGGAAAATTCTATGATCCATTTGCAGCACAAAAAATATTTGATGACTATCCAGAGTTAGAGATTGCTCCGGTATTTTTTCCAGCATTCTTTTATTGCAAAAAATGTCTTACCTATACTACCCCTAAAGCATGTCCACATGGTGATAATGTTAAAGAGCAAATTAGTGGAACCGCACTTAGAGAAATGATTCAAAATGGTCAGGCGCCTTCTGAATTTATTCTAAGACCAGAAGTAGCAAAAGTGATCTTGGATCATCCAAAACCTTTTGTTGATTAGATTTTTATTCAATCAGATTGGTTTTAGCTTGTGAAATATGTATTTCTGCTAGTTTTAGTCACAGGATTTTTCATATCTCCTGCATTTGCTCAAGAACTAACTAATCCTTCACTGATTATTGATACAATAGAAATTCCTGCAGATGAATTTAACAGACTTTTACGAGATGCACCAGTTGTGATGCTAGATGATGTTCATGCCATTAGCTGGCAAGTTACCATTGATAACAATCTACTTTATGCAAATCCAAATGGAGATGCAGTTCTAAGACTATATGACAAAGCTACACATGATGAATTCATTGAAGTTGGAATGGGTTCACAACCTGATCACAAGTTATGGGTAGCAGTCCAAACTCCAAAAGAAGGATACGTAGTAGTTCACAAGGCTTTGGAAAGAGGTTGGTATCCACAAGCAAAATCTATAATATCATTTACTGACAGAGCAGGACTAACAGTAAATAACGGAGCTAGAATTGTAGTTACCAATTTGGATATTGGCGAATTTGCAATTGATTCGTATTCTGTGTATGGATTAGAAGCCTCCACTGATCCACCTGCAGTAAATTCTGGAAGCATGACTCTAGAGATATTATCTGGCGATCCTGCAAAGAATGCATTCGCGTTATTCCCGTTTTACGTGGCTGCAGGAGTTGGAATTATAGTCGGTGTCTTATTCCTGACTAAGAAACGAACTTGATTTAATTTTTTAATCTAAAGTTGAAATTATATTTCCTGATTCTGTATCTAGAAAAATCTTTTGTCCATTTTGAAAAGATGAAAATTCCTCTTCAGAAACTATTACAAGAGGAATATCAGCTAATGCACAACCAGTAGCTACAGTAAGATCAGCTTTTTTACAAATCATTGCAAATGGTGCAGAATTATTTGATTTGATTGAATAAATGGTATATGCACCAACACTACTACCTACACCGGAAGGAAATACTAGAATTGAATTTTTGATTGATTTTTCAAATAGATCATGACTCTTATCACTAATTATTCCAGTTTTTTTATCTACAGTTCCCAAAAAATTAATTGGCATTTCTGATTTTAATATAATTCCTTTAGCTTTGCCTTTAACGAGAGTTTTTCTCATTTTGTTTCATCTTTAATTATCTGTGATAATGATTTTAAATTTACACCAACACCGTTAGAGTTTTTCAAGTAAAATGCACCTTTGATACTATTTGTTGTAACTGAATCTACATTTTCTTTGTTGATTAGCGGTGTCAAACATGTACAGCAATCTGAAAGAATTTCACATCCAGCACGCTCTAACTCGTTTACATATCCCATTTTTCTTGCTTGATTCTTGACTGTTCTGGGAGTAAAGATCATGCATCTTTTTTTAAACGAACGTCCTTTGAGTTTTGAAGTAAGATCTGAAATCTCATCTAATCCTAATTGAGGACTCCCAAGAGTAATAATATCGCCTTTTTCAGCCGTGTTTAATTCGTTATAGACATTTTCCATCTCTTTTTCATCAAAATCTATTTTTTCAGAACTAGGATTTTCTTCCCCAAAAAGAAATTTGGCACAAGTTCCAGAAGTTCCCATGCCTCCACACATAGCCTTACATTGACGATTATCCATCTTCCCCAACCCTGATATATTTACAGAAATATCACCTACTTTACCTGCAAAGAAACCTAGCATTCCATATGTTAACTCGTTTGGGTTATTCACTTTCATTCTGATTATAAGATTTGATGAATCATCTTTTCGTAAAGAAGAGTATGGACTTTTCCCCGTCAGTGCACTTGCAAGAGCACTAAATGCACTTTCTTTATTTGTCTTAAGATTGTCATATGAATTTGCATGAATTGCAGCATTACTTTCTGCAAATGCAACTTGTGTACCATCTTTTGGTATATCAAATATTTCATAAGGAATACATGAAAATGATGCAGTAACTCCAATTTTTTCATAAGAGTCTTTTATTGAAAGTTGTTTTGAAATAAAATTTTCATCTAGATTATAATTTGATACATTATCTATATCAAATCCCATTGGATTCAGAGTTGTTTTTACCTTAACTCTGGCATTCTTGCTAATTCCCGATAGGAACTCTTCCCCTGCATCACCAATTGTGTTATAATTAACGCCTGATAAATGAGCCCATTTTATTGGAATGAGTTTTTCTGCATCTGTTGCTTCACCTGTTGCAACTAAAATTCTATATGCCATCTGCATAATCTCTCCCTGTTCACCTTTTAGTGCTGATTCCTCTTCTCTTGTTAAATCCAATGAACTTCTTACCTGTTACAGATATAATACTTATACGTAAGATATCATATCAACATGAAAAGAATTCTTTGTGGAATGACAGATACTATGAATTCTGTAAAACCACCAAGAATGACTGCATTAAGAGAACTTCATGAGGTAGAAACTGGAGGTCCATTTAGTATTCTTATTGGAACTATTTTGTCGGCACGAACAAAAGATGAAAGTACTACTAAAGTGTGCAAAGTTTTGTTTTCAAAATATAAAAATGCAAAATCTTTGGCAAATGCTAAGGTAAAAGATATTGAAAAAATCATAAAATCAATAGGTTTCTACCGTGTAAAATCTAAAAGAATTATTGAGGTAGCAAAGATTATTGATTCTCAATATGATGGAATTGTGCCTAATGACTTAGAAACTCTAGTTAAACTACCTGGTGTAGGTAGAAAGACTGCTAATTGTGTACTGGTATATGCTTTTGAAAAGCCTGCTATTCCAGTTGATATTCATGTTCATAGAATCTCCAATAGATTAGGACTTGTTCAAACTAAAACCCCTGAAGAAACGGAACAAGAACTGATGAAAAAAATTCAAAAAAAATATTGGATTGAAATTAATGATACATTTGTAATGTATGGACAAAATATCTGTAAACCTATTTCTCCAATGTGTGAAGTCTGTAAAATTAAAAAGAATTGCAAGTATTATAAGTCAAAAAATATTTGAAAAATTAAAAATAGCAGATAAGATTATTTTAAAAAATATTCAATCTTATTTTACAGTAACTGTCCATTTTACAGAAATATTATCTCCTATACTTACAATAATTCTTGTTCCGTTATTGAGTAGTTATCTTGAGAATATTTCCCAATCAATACCAGATGTTCTTCTATTTGTAACCAAAGTTCCAGCCTTATAATCCATCTTGCATCTGTTACACTTGTGAAGTGTTAGTTTGATGATAATGATCCTTATACAAAAATTCCTCATCCAAATTATGAGTTTAAGATTCCAATTGGATTATTAGTGAACTCAGATAATTGTATGTTTTATTTTTTGGTATATGATGCAAGTATGAACAAGTTTTATTCTTGGCCATATTATTCTACAATAGATTGTGTTCTTCTTACATCCAAAAACCATCTATATGAAAATATGTTATATCTCCTGATAAATCACTACCAGAATTAAATTTACCAATTTTAGTTTTTACATTTGTGATTTTTTTAATTATTTTTGTACAATCCAAAATAAAAATTAAATTTTATTTATGATTGGAACTTATTGTATAATCTTTCAAAAAATCCATGTGCAAATAAATCAGTCAGGCATAAAACTTGTTATAAATTAATATTCATTTGTTTCTTGGTAAGTGTGAAGTAGACTTGATCCAAAAAAATCCACAGGTTACAATTATTCTGCCTACATATAATGAATCTAAAAACATAATTAACATTCTAAAACTAATCGATAAAAACATCCCCGAAGGAATCTCAACTGAAACAATTGTAATTGATGACAATTCACCTGATGGAACTGGAAAAATTGTTGAAGACTATGTTTCTAATATTAAAAAAATTGCAGAAAACACTATTAATGTGATTCACAGAAAAGCAAAAAATGGACTTTCATCTGCAATTTTAAATGGAATACAAAATGCTAAAGGTGAAACAATTGTTGTAATGGATTCAGATTTCTCACATCCTCCACAAATTATCCCAAAAATGATTGAAGCTTTCAAACAATATCAATGTGATCTAGTTGTAGCCTCAAGATACATTACAGGAGGAAATATTCAAGGTTGGACAACCAAAAGAAAACTAATGAGTAAAATTGCTACAATTATTGCAACAAAAGGATTGGGAGTTAAAACAAAAGATCCAATGTCTGGATTTTTTGCATTTAAAAAAAATATTATCAAAGAATTAAATTTTGATGCACTTGGTTACAAATTTCTATTGGAAATTCTTGTTAAAGCAAAAGGCATTAACATTAAAGAAATTCCATATACTTTTGAAAATAGAAAATTTGGATCTAGTAAATTGGATGCTAGAACAATTATTGATTATTTTAAATCTGTATGGAAACTATACAAAAATGAAAAAATTAAAACAACAAATGAAAAACGCAGTTCAGTTCGTTTTCTTTCAAAGGCTGGAAGATTTTTTACTGTTGGCGCATCTGGATTTCTAGTAAACTATGTTGTTACAATGCTCTTGACATCTGGTTTATCTGAATTATGGTATTTACATGCAAATATCTTTGGAATACTTGCATCAATATCTACCAATTTTATCCTAAACAAAGTTTGGACTTTTGAAGATAGAGACTTTTCAAAAAAGAAAATTTTATCTCAGTATGGTAAATTTGGCTTGTTTAGTTCGTTGGGTGCATTAATACAACTTGGAATGGTATTCTGGTTGGTTGATTTTTATGATATTGCATATCCATTAGCACTAATTTCAGCAATAACAACTGCCGCATTTAGTAACTTTGTATTAAATAAAAAACTTACTTTCAAAGAAAAACTTTGGAATTAATAATTTATTGATAAATAAATTTTTTTATGGAATTACTACAGTTGGTTGTACATACAGTCTAATTGGTTATTTGACTTCTAACTCTTCTGAATTTTTTATACTTACAGTTTGTTTTTCAAACTTTAATGCATTCTTAGATTTTTTGCATCATAACACTTGAAATGAATTCAGTATTAAATTCACTATCTGCATCAATCAAAAAATCCTAAGGTGAAAAATCCATTAAAAAAGAAACAAATCTACAGAATCATCATTAAACAATTGAATTTTAATTCAATTTGTCTTATCTAAAGCAGAAATTTGTACAGTATTTTCAAAATCATCAGAAATAAGTAACATTTCTGTAAATACATCACTTGATACAATTCCAAGAATTAATAATAGAAATATTGAAGATAAAACGTTTCAAACATCCGTTTCTAAAAACACTACAACCATTTTCCCATTTTTGGAAAAAATAAATTAACTCTTATCCATTATTTCTTCAATTTTAAAAAATTAAAACAAAAAGAATGAACTTCGTCTTTTCCTGACTACTCAAAGGAAGTAGAGGATTGTGACGAAAGTCCAGTTGAAGATGGTACAGATGGGAATTTGTCTCCAATCTGTTGCTCAGCTACTGCAGATGCTTCTTGAAGAATCTTTTCAGTTTCTTCACTTGAAGCGGCAGACTCCATACTAAATGAGTCACCTGCAAGAGAATCCATCATGAGTCCATTAAGTGTCTGGGTCATGCTATTTAATTCTGAATCTGCTTCTGGCATGAATCTTCCTAGTGATGACTTCAATCCCTTCATTGTAGACATCGCTGGTCCAATTGCTACCATAGCATCACCAAGATCATGAATAGTTGTCAGTCTTAGTTGGACTTGCTCTAATGACATTCTTGCGTTGCCGAGCATCTTTGTAACTTTACGAATTTCAGCTAATTCGTTGGACAAAACTCTACTTGTGCTAGTATCATGTTGCTGCATTGCAGTCACGACTCTCTGAAAGAGTTGCGCGTCTCTTTCGTGCAGTTTACCTAACATAGAGTCCATTTTTGATATTTGGACTTGTAGTTTGTTAACTGCAGTTTGAATTCGTGGTTTTAATGCACCTTGAGGCTTTACTGCTTCACGGAGTTTGCCAGTTACGCTTTGGGTCTCTTGATGAGCCCAAGTCTTGTCGAAGTTTGGCATGATAACAAGTTTAGAAATTTGGTCTTAATGGACGGTGTATATTTAGATCGACTTTAGGGTTAATTTAGCTAACAAACTATTATTTGTGATTCTTGAAGTTTAACTGTGGTAAAGATTGCTGTCTTTGATTCTGGATTAGGCTCATTGTCAATAATACGTGCAATGCAAAATATATTCAAGTCAGAGATAATTTATTTTGCAGACCAGCAGAATTATCCATATGGAAGCAAATCACGTATTCAGTTACATAAAATCATACAAAAATCTATCAAACTATTAGATAAACAATTTTCTCCTGATATCATAGTTGTCGCATCAAATACACCTAGCCTTATGTTTAATTTGGCCTCAAGAAAAATAATTGTCGTAAAGCCACCATTAATTTATGCAAAAAAAATATCCAAATCAAAACAAATTGCTATACTAGCAACTAAAAATGCAATAAAAAGTCAAGGTTTAATTCAATATGTCAAAAAAAATAATCTTTCAAAATTATATAAAATTTTTAAGATAAATGCCTCAGATCTTGTAGATCTTGTTGAATCTGGAAAATTTCTTACAAACAAAAATAATTGTAAAAAAGTTATAACGAAAATTCTTGATCCAATTTTAACTCAAAACTCAATAGATACAATAACATTATCCAGTACACACTTACCATTTTTAAAACCATTATTAAAAAAAAAATATCCTAATATTGAATTTATTGATCCAGGAAATATAATTGCACAAGAAATCTTTTTACAAATTAAAAATAAACAGTCAAAAAGAAATTCATTAAAAATTTTTACATCAGGGAATACAAAAAAATTCCAAAATAAATTAAATAAAATAGGAATAAAAAATAAAGTTAATTTCTTATCTATTTAGCTTTTCTGTAACCGTGGCTAAATTTTTTATCATATAATTTAGAATACTCATATGTCTCAGGATTGATTACATCACTGATAATGATAATTGCGGTTCTAGTAATTTGTTCATTTTTTACTTTTTTCACTATGTTTTCAAGTGTTCCCTTAATAATTTTTTGATCTTTCCAGCTTGCATGATATACAACAGCAACTGGAGTTGTCTTTTTGTATCCACCGGCAATTGCTTCTTTTACTAAATTTGATATCAAATGAACGCTGAGATAAAAGATCAATGTAGCTTTATGTTTTGCTAGCTCTGAGATTTTTTCACGTTTTGGAACTTTGGTTCTAGATTCTGCTCTTGTAATAATAATTGTTTGAGTTACACCAGGCAATGTTAATTGAGTTCCAAGTGCTGCAGCTGAGGCTAAAAATGCCGTAATTCCAGGAATAACAACAGATTTGATCCCATTTTTTTCTAAATTATCAATCTGTTCTTTGATTGCACCATAAATTGAAGGATCACCATCATGTAACCTGACTACAAGTTTGTTTTTTTTTGCATTTTTATATAGCAAATCAAAAATTTCTTCTCTGACTAGTTTTGCAGCATCATATAATTTTCCTTTTTTACAAAGCTTCAAAATTGGTTCAGGAATTAAAGAACCAGAATAAACTACAACGTCTGCCTTTTGAACTAATTTTTTGGCCTTGACAGTAATTAGATCGGGATCACCTGGACCACATCCAACAAAGAATACATCAGACACGTTTTACCACCAAAATTGAAAAGTATTTTGTAGTTAATGTATCATCATTTACTTGACCTAGAGTCATTTTTCGAATAATTTCGTTTTCTGTTCCAAGATCTTGTCCTATTGCAAAAATTGAATTATCAGGGAATCCAGATTCCTTTAGAATTTCAATGACTTTATCAAAGTATCTTCCATCTTTAAGAAATATCATTGATTCAGAATTTTTTGCAATTTCTTTAACACTAGATAGATCATAGCATGATGGAATGATAGCAACTTTTTCTGAACCTTCGGCAATACTTACACCAACTTTAGATGCAAACGTAAAAATGGATACAATTCCTGGTATTACACTAATGTCCATATCTGGATAATTTTCTTTTAGATCCTTGTGCATGTAAATCCAAGTGCTATACAAATAAGGATCACCTACTGTAAGATACACGACATTTTTTCCAGTCAAAACTGTTTCGGCCATTTTTTTTGCATTTTTTTTCCATGTGTCTTCAAGAACATCTTTATCTTTTGTCATTGGAAAGATTAGTTTTATGATTTTTTGATTTTTAGATTTATCAATTATAGGTGAAACAATACTAAATGCAATACTAGATCTGTCTTCATTGGAAGCGGGACACATAATAATATCTGCATTTTGAATTGCCTTAACCGCCTTGACAGTGAGTAGATCTACGTCTCCAGGACCTACCCCTATTCCAATCAATCCAGGCATGAAAAGCATGGGTTTTCTCCCAATTAAAAATCTAGATTACTTCTTGGTAGCAGAAATTATCGTTATAGGATTTCTTGCAAGCATCATAGTTCCTGTAGTGGTTTTTCTGCTTTTCGATATCGTAACTTGAGTAATATCAACAGATTCAAACTGTAATTTCTCAAGAACTTGTAATACTGAATAAAGTGTCTCAATCAGTATTATACCAATTACAATTCTACCTCTTGATCTTAGTTTGTTCTCAGAAAGCTCAACTATTTCTTTTGTGTCTCTACCAGTTCCTCCAATGAATATTATATCAGCTTCTTCAAGTTCAAGAATCTTTTCTTTAGCATTACCATAAATTACAGAGACATTCGATACGCCAAATTTTTCCATATTCTTTTTAGTTAACTTTACAGCATTTGGATCATGATCAATGGCAAATACTTTACCAGATGATTCAATTTGAAGTGCAGCCTCAATAGAAATAGAACCACTACCACACCCAATATCATAAACAGTTTGTCCTGGTTTTAATCTTGCTTTACTGATTTGTATAGTCCTTACTTCTTCTTTAGTAATAGGAACTTTTTCAGTTCGTTCAAAAAATTCATCAGGAATTCCAGGAGTTTTGTAATTCCACATATCCTATCTTTTATTTTTAATTATGAAATTAAAGATTAATTCCACTAGAAACACTTCCCGAATGAAGTAACGTATAAGTCACAATCCACGTAAACAGATACAAGAAGATATAGCTACCAATAGCCTGTGTAACAATTTTTTTCCTATCTGATGATGGTAATTGTAATTTCATTCCTTTTGCAACTACAATTGTTCCAATAAACACTATAATCATAAATGTAATTGAAGCCCATCTTCTTTCTTCACCTTCAATACCTTCAAAGATAAAAGTTGATGCAGCACCTGCAATTACTGCCAAACCAACACGCATCCAAAACAGTTTGTTTAGTTTTTTATCTTTCTCACTTTTCTCAGCTATGCTAATGGATGAATCTCCTGTTTTGTCCGGAACAGGATCAGATTTTTCTGTTTCAGGAATATCGTTTGAACTTTTATCTACAGATCGCTTTTTAGAATCATCAGGTCCAGGTGTAGCCTCTGATTTTTTCTTTTTGAATTTTGCCAAGTAAATTTCTAGCGTATCTTAAGTAAACCATGTTTAATATCTTTGGCCATAATTTGAGCATATCAAAGCAAGAGTATAATTTTAGACAAAAAATATGGTAATTATGACTCTAGCAGGAATTGAACTCCGATATTTAGTAAATAAAATTTCAGAACAAGTTCAAGATTACTATGTCAGTAACATATATGGAATTACCAAAGACAGTATTCTCTTCAAACTTCATCATACTGAAAAAAGCGATCTCTTTATGATGATTTCAACATTTGGTGTTTGGTTAACTAAAGTAAAAATTGATCAAATGGAACCAAATAGGCTACTTAAAAGATTACGAAGTGATCTTCTTAGATTAAAATTAAAAAAAATTGAACAAATTGGTGCAGAAAGAATTGCATATTTTACTTTTGAAGGATTTGGAAAAGAGTTTGTTTTAGTGGGAGAATTTTTTGGGGATGGTAATATTTTACTCTGTAATAAAGACATGAAAATACTTGCATTACAACATTCTATCAATGTGAGACATAGAAAACTAAGTGTAGGATTAGAATATGTAGCACCACCGGAAAGTGGATTAGATGTTTTTAACATGTTAGAATCAAATTTTGTTGAACTTGGTACAACAGATTTGGCCTCTGCTAAATGGCTAGGAAGAACTTTGGGTTTACCAAAAAAATATGTTGAGGGAATTTTTGAGATGGCATATGTAGATCCAAAAAAAATTGGTAATTTGTTAACTTCTAAAGAAATAAAGAAGGTTTTTGATACTACTAAAAAAATCATTACTGATGTAATATTAGGAAATCATAATCCAGTTATAATTAAAAATGAAAAGACAGAGGTTCTTCCATTAAAATTAGGAACCTTGGAAGGAGAGATTACAAATGTAGATAGTTTCATTGAAGGATTAGATACTGTTTTTACAGAAAATATTGTTAAAAAAGGAAAATCAATTCAATCAAGTGATTCTGATAAAAAAATAAAAGAATTACAAACTCAGATTTCTGAACAAGAAAAAGCAATTGAAACAGTAAGAGAAAGATCAAAAAACATCACTAATGTTGCAAATTCTCTTTTTGAGATGGTGTCAAAGGGAATAATGTTCATAGAAGATATTAAAGCTCAGAATATTTTAGCATGCAATAATGCAAAATTAATCACCGAAAAAGGAATTTCACTAATTGTTATACAAGATGAAAAAATTAAGATAAAAACTACATCTTCTCTTCAATCCATTGCTTCAGTATTATTTGATGAAGCAAAAAAACAATCAGCTGCAATAAATTCAATTCAAGCAATAAAGGAAAAAACAGAGAAAAAACTGGAAAAATTTCAAAGCAAAACAGAATCTGAAAAAAATTTGATTGTAATTTCTGAAATTAGAAAAAAAAATTGGTATGAAAGATATAGGTGGTTTTTTACTTCTGACGGGTTTCTTGCTATTGGTGGAAGAGATGCGGCATCAAATTCTGCGGTAGTGAGAAAACATTTAGTAAAAAATGATAAAATATTTCATGGTGATATTTTTGGTTCACCATTTTTTATTTTAAAAAACGCAGATAATGTTCCTAATAGAAGTATGAATGAAGTTGCACATGCTACAGTTTGTTTTAGTCGTGCATGGAGAGAGGGACTGTATGGAGTAAGTGCCTATTGGGTAAATCCTGAACAAGTTAAAAAATCTGCTCCTAGTGGAGAATTTTTACCTAAGGGCTCCTTTACTATAGAAGGACAAAGAA
>Ga0210122_1000449_pt1 | contig 14234 bp, 13 predicted proteins | sample Muzzi_CordB_D2_FD_185530 | JGI IMG/M metagenome (GOLD analysis project Ga0210122, IMG submission 185530) | Wetland microbial communities from San Francisco Bay, California, USA, that impact long-term carbon sequestration - Muzzi_CordB_D2 (SPAdes) | ecosystem: Environmental > Aquatic > Marine >... | reverse complement strand
CAAATTCAATCTGCTTTAGCTTATTAAAGAACGGTGAGCTCATCGGATTCGCCCGCGTCCTCACAGATTCCATGGCATATGCCATCATCCTGGATATGATTATTAGAAAAAATTTCAGGGGTCAGGGGCTGGGCAAATGGATCATGCAGTGCATTTGCGATCATCCGGAAATCAGGCCCTTAAGACAACTTCTCTGGACGGGTGATGCGGATGATTTTTATCGCAAATGCGGATTTGAAGAAATGTCCAGTTTAAAGTTCATGTCTCGAAACTGGAAAATGGTTGTATAATCTGTTGTGATCTATAAGCCGGATGAGGAAGCATAATGGACAAACCGTTTGAACATAAATCATCAATTGCGGACATTAAAAGGCGGTTTGACAATGATGTGGATCGATTTTCAAACCTTGAAACCGGTCAGGCATCAACCATAGACGCGCCCCTGGCAATGGAACTAATCACCCGGGCCGCCCTTCAATCAACGCCAAATATCCAAAACGTTTTAGATATCGGCTGCGGCGCCGGAAATAACACCATCATGCTGTCACAATTTCATTCAGCGTTTAACTGTGATCTTGTGGATCTCAGTTTACCGATGCTCGAGAAGGCTCGCCAGTGGATTTCAGCGGTCAACAGCGGCAACATAAAAATATTTCAAGGGGATTTCCGTGAAATCGAATTGCCGGATCAAGGATATGATGTCATCCTGGCAGCCGCGGTACTGCATCATTTGCGTGATGACAGGGACTGGGAGACGGCATTTAGAAAAATCTATCGTCTCACCGCCCCCGGTGGCAGCGTCTGGATTTCGGATCTTGTGTCCCATGAAACACAATCCGTTCACGAACTGATGTGGCAACGGTATGGTGAATATCTTGGCTCGGTGGGAGGAAAATCATTCCGGGACAAGGTCTTTGCCTACATCGACACGGAAGATTCACCGCGGCCGGTTACATATCAGCTGGCGCTGCTTCGCAAAGCAGGATTTGACCATGTTGAGATTTTACATAAAAATTCCTGTTTTGCCGCTTTTGGTGCCGTCAAAAAAGGCTCAACGGGCAAGCTCAGGTGAGACATAACGCTGCGGTTGATGACCGGTATCTGTTTTCAAAACAACCGGCCGGATGTCAGCCTGGCAGCTAAGAAACACCGTATACAAACTGCCCGAACTCCAGTCCAAGGCTGACACACTGTTTGCCTTCCATGCAGGCAGCCGCATCCTCATTTTCCAAATAATGCTTTATCCGGTGCACACCTTTTTTAAAATCGACAGTCCAGGCGTTTCTTTCCGGGTCCCAGTCGACCTTTAAATCAATGTCGCACTCGCCGATCTGCGGATACAGTTCATGTATTTTATTGCAAAGCGCTTCTTTTGAAACCATCATGAACCTCCAATGTTATATTTCAATTCATTCTCATTCCACCCTTAAAATTAACGACTATTTTGCCGTAATCAAGACAATTCATTTCAGCTAAACGGCGGGGAGTTTAATTTTTTCCCTTTTTATGGGAATGGGTGGCGGAAGTCTCGACATACGGCGCAATCGTCCCGCCATTCGAATCTCCAACTCTGGCCTGGCCCGGTAACATAAAAGACTTTTTGCCCGCACCTGCTGAAGAAGTAAGTCATTATTGATTCAAAAGCGGATCTGCGACTTGAAATTTAGAAGACGGTACTCACTTTATAAAATATATTCCTGATTTTGCTTGAATTCAGCATTGATGCAATAATAAGGGATACTAAGGAGGAAGATGATGGTCATCAAACAGCTCGCAGTCGGATACATGGACAATTTCTGCTACATCGTCGGCTGCGAAAAAACCCGCCAAGCGCTGGTCATCGATCTCGGCCCCGATGTCGAGCGGATCTTGTCCGCAGCTGAAAAAGAGGGCCTTGCAATTGTAAGGATCGTCAACACCCACGGTCACGGCGACCATACCGCGGGCAACGCAAAGTTGAAGTCTCTGACCGGCGCGAAAATTATTATCCATGAGCAGGATGCCGATCGATACCCGGGGGCGGACATTCTGTTAAGCGATCAAAAAACATTGCAATTGGGTGAGATAACCTTTGAAATAATTCATACGCCCGGCCACACCCCCGGCGGCATCTGCCTCCATGCACAAGGGAATTTATTTACGGGCGACACTCTGTTTGTCGGCGACAGCGGCCGCACCGATCTTGCCGGCGGGCACCGCCCGACCCTGGGTAAATCCATCCGGCGCCTGATGAAGCTGCCGGACGATACCATCATCTGGCCGGGCCATGACTACGGTCCCACGCCTTCATCGACCATCCGCTGGGAAAAGCGCAACAATGTCAATGCCAGGGAATATGGGTACTACAAAGAGGACTGAATACTTTCGGTGTAGAAAATTGAAAGCGCCATACATATCTTTTTTTCTAATTAGCCGCCCACTCGCTGTGCTCGCTCGACAGACGCAGACGAACGCCGACATTTTGCCTCCGCGACCCCCTCGACTTTGCACGAGACAGGCTCCCAGAGGCAAAAACATCAATCCCGCTGAAGCGGAATAAAATTAACGCTCGTGCCTGAAAGGCATGATGCTTTTGCCCGGGCAGGTCTCCCAGTCAAAAATAACTATTTGTCCGCGCTATGTCTGCGTGTTTCTGCGGCTAAAATATTTAAATATTTACCGCAAACTACAGGTAATATCGGCTAATTTAGTCAACACTTTTGAAGTTGTTAAATATCGTGAGGCTGACAATGAACCATCAAAAGATAATAGAACATTTAAGCACGAATGCCGCTGTGTTTAAATCTCTGTTTCAAAGCGTCTCTGAGGAGCAGGCCCGCTGGAAGCCCGGCAGGGACCGGTGGTCCATCCTGGAAGTTATCAATCATCTCTATGATGAAGAACGGGAGGATTTCAGGCAACGCCTGGAGCTGGTGCTCAATGATCCTGCGAAACCGTGGCCGCCCATCGACCCCGAAGGGTGGGTGGTGCAACGCAACTACAACGAGAGGAATTTTAAGCAGTCTTTTGATAACTTCTTCGAAGAGCGCGAAAAGTCGCTGCTATGGTTGAACAAATTGGAGTTGCCGGATTGGCAGGCAACCCACCGGCATCCTCAAATGGGCCCTATGTCCGCTGAACTGATTCTGGCCAACTGGCTGGCTCACGACCTGTTTCATATCCGCCAGGTCACCGATCTGCATTTTGCCTGCCTAACCGAACTGGTGAAGCCGATATCATTGGATTATTCAGGATGGGACGTTTAAAAATTGAAGTCGGGAAGATGAGAAGGTGGGAAGTTGAGAGGATAAGAGAATGAGAGGTTTGAATCGAATTACCGAAGGACTGATACGATGATAAGCAGGAAAGCGGAATGCGTAAAATGAGAAAATATGAGACAAAATGAACCTCAAGAACATCTCTTATGGATCTTAGGATTATATGCAACTGTAAAAACATGTTGCTTGCTTGGCATTGATGCGGTAGGCCATATATTAATCGCTGCGGGAGCCAATAAAATCTGAAAGGGGCTGCATATGAGTGTATTGAACCTGGCCGTCGCCGGAGGCGGCAACGGCTCGTACACTATGGCGGGAGATTTCGCGCTGGCCGGGCACCGGGTCAGAATGTGGCCTGGTGCAAAACAGCAGCACGCCGAGCTGTACCGCAGCAAAAAGGTCCTCCTGGAGGGAATGGGCCGAACCGGAGAGGCCCGACTCGAACTCGTTTCGGATGATCTTAACGCCGTCGTACGCGGCGCCGATGTGATATGTTGCACTGATCCGGCACCCTCCCAGGCCAAACGGGCAACAGCTTTGGCACCGCTGCTGGAAAGCGGGCAGATATTGTTCCTATCGCCGGGATCTCTCGGCCCGCTGGTCTTCGAAAAAGCCATCCGCGCCGCGGGCAGACGAATAGACCTCAGCTACGCAGAGCCGGGCACTTTGCCTTATCTCACCCGCAAGGTGCAACCCGCTAAGGTCCAGGTGAGCGGTCTGGCGGCCCATCTGCCGGTGGGGGTCTTCCCGGCTTGCAACACGGACAAGGTTTTCGAACAGATTACACGGTTATATCCGGCGGCCCACACCGTCGAGAATGCCCTTTCCGTGGCACTGCTAAACGTCGGTCCGATTATCCACTCAGTCCTGTTTCTGCTCAACACCGGTGCGATCGAACACTTTTCAACCTGGGATATCCATAACGAGGGGACCACCCCTTCAGTCAAAAAACTGGTTCTGGCCCATGACGCAGAACGGATAGAACTGAGAAAGGCACTGGGGTACCAATCTCACCATTATCCGTTTGCAGATCACTACAACTCTGCCGGCGACACCGAATGGATGTATGGGCGAAAGGCCCACACCGATCTCGTCAAAAGCGAAAAATGGCGCGAAAGTTTGAATTTCGACCACCGTTATATCGTCGAGGACGTTAGATGCAATCTCGCGTTGACAGCCTCCATTGGCGATTTGTGCCGGGTGGAGACGCCCATCGCCGATTCATTGTTGACCCTCATCGGCACCATTGCCGGGGATAATTTCAGAACAAGCGGGCGAACCCTTCAAAATCTGGGGGTGGGCGATCTGTCAGTGGAGGAGCTGACAGCGCTTTTGTGGAAAGGATATGAGGTGAACACATGACAGCAGCGTCGATCGCCATCATCGGTCCGGGCAGGATGGGTGTCGGCATCGCAACTGCGGTGCTGATGGCAAACCAGGGGTATAGGGTGACGCTTATCGACACCAAAAAGCGCGAACCCGGTAAGACGATCGCGGCGCTGGACAGAGCGCGTGAAGAAGTTAAAGCAAACCTGGAACTTTTAGACGGGATAGCAATGCTGCGGGGTGATGCCGCCACACTTAGCGACGCCCTTGGCGTCTCACCCGGATTGGAGCAGACCATCGCCGGGTGTTCCTTCGTGTTCGAAGCACTTCCGGAGAAGAAGGCCGTCAAACAGAACTTTTACCGGTCCATCGGTCCGCTTATGGATAAAGACACCGTGATCGCCTCAGCGACTTCGACGTTTCATCTCGACGTTTTCTGGGATGTGTGCACCAGACCCGGCAATGTGGTATCCGCCCACTGGCTGAATCCGGCATTTCTTATCCCCCTGGTGGAAGTCACCCACGGTCAAAAGACCCACCCCTGGGCCGCTGCCCGAATGTGCGATTTTTTGCGAAGCATCGGAAAAATTCCGGTCAACATGAAAACAAGCCCGGGGTTCATTGTCCCGCGAATTCAGGCGGCGGCTATGAACGAGGCGATTCGTATTCTAGAGGAGGGAGTGGCAACAGCGGCGGAAATCGATACCGCCATCAAGGCCGGATTCGGGTTCCGTCTGGGGGTTATGGGTTTGATCGAATTCGTGGACTTAGGCGGTGTCGACATCCTGTATCATGCCGGTGAATATCTTCATAACAAGCTGGGAGGAGATCAGTTCGAGCCGCCCCGACTGGTCCGGGAAAAGATGGCCAGCAACGAGACGGGGCCCCGAACGGGCAAAGGCTTCTATGATTACAAGGACGTTGACGTCCGTGAGCTGTTTAACGAAAAATACAGGGGATTCGCCGAGTTGTTGCATTTGTATGAGCGATCTGATTATCTAAACTTCACCGGTGGCATTGCCGTTGACACGCCACCCGGAATTAATGCGACTATCGCAAAAAGAAAGGAGAAACCATGAGAGTCAACCGCCAAATATCGCTAATTATCATGTTATTGGTCGCTGTTATCTTTGTATGCAGCGGCGGTTTTTCGTCGCCGGCCCAAGCCGAGGATAAACCGATAAAACTCACCTACGCCTTCTTTGCTCCGGCGCGCACATTTCCCGGCAAACAAATGACGCATTGGGCCGAAGAGATCGAAAAACGCACGAATGGAATGGTGAAAGTCCAGACATTTCCTGGGGGTACCCTCCTGGGAGCCAGGGATATGTATGACGGTGTCTTGAGCGGCGTAGCCGACATCGGTCTGGGTTCCCCCTCCTACGACCCGGGCCGATTTCCGCTCACCTCCGGGGTTGCCCTGCCCGTCAACTTCCCGAACGCCACGGTGGCAAGTTTGACCCTGTTGGATCTGATGACAAAATTCAAGCCTGCCGAATATGAAAAATTTAAAATCATCACCATGTTCACGACGGAGCCCGGGCATATCCAATCCAGGGAACCCGTCAAAAATCTTGAGGATTTAAAGGGGATGAAACTGCGTGCCGCCGGTACGGGCGTGCCGGTTTTAAAAGCCCTGGGCGCGGCCCCCGTCGGGATGCCCATGCCCCAGGTCCCGGAGTCGGTCCAGACCGGGGTCATCGATGGAACCATGACATCGCGGGAGGTGTTGAAAGATTTTAAACTCGCCGAGATGTTGCACAATGTGACGGAATATCCCACCGTGGTGGTCACCTTTGCCGCAGTGATGGACAAGAAAAAATGGGACCGCCTGCCGGACAAGGTGAAAAAGGTCATCGATGAGCTTGCCCGCGAAATGGCCATCTGGACGGGACAGTACCATGACAAACAAAACGTGGGGGAAGCCCTCGCCTGGGCGCAGAAAAATTACAACCTTCAAATCCATAAACTATCAGCCGATGAAAGGGCCAAATGGGACGCCTTGCTGGAACCGATGGTAGCATCCTGGAAAACCGAAATGACGGCCAAGGGGCTGCCCGCTGAAAAATTTTTGGAGCGTCTAAAACAGATCCGGGACAAGTACGCCCGGGAGTATAAGTAAAGAATTGTACGGGTGATATATTGTGAGCCTATTTGACCGCCTTAACTCGATATTGAACAGGGGACTGGCTATTGTAGCGGGAACTTCCCTGGTCGCCATGGTATTGGTGACGGTGGGGGAGATGGTGTTGCGCATGTTCGGCAAACCCATGGCCGGAACCGTTGAAACCATCGGCTGGCTTTCGGCGACGACAACGGCCTTTGCCCTGGGCTATACCCAGGTCCATCAGGGGCACGTCTCGATCGATTTGTTTACCCGCAGACTCGGTCCACTGTGGCAGGTAGCGGTGAGCGGGCTGATGTATCTGGCTTCGACAGTGTTGTTTGTGATCGTAACCTGGAATGTGTTTCGCCATGCCGGTGTTTTGCGGGAGACGGGGTCGCTGTCCGAAACCATGAAAGTCATCGTCTATCCCTGGGTCTATCTAGTCTCGCTGGGTTGTGCCGGACTGACGCTGGCACTGATCGGTGATTTTTTCAAATCCTGTGTTCAGGTTTATAGCAGAAGCACCGGTGAAGGGTAGCCGATTCGACTACCACTTAAACTGAAAGGAGACGGATGAGTCCTGACACTGCGGCCGTCCTGGGCCTGATTCTTCTATTCGTGCTGATGGCACTTAAAATGCCGGTGTCCTTTGCCATGATTCTGGCCGGTTTTTTGGGCAACGCCTACATGATCTCCACCGATGCTGCCTTATATATGCTGGCCACCAATGTGTGGGGGCAGCTTTCTTCCTACGGGCTGAGCGTCATCCCGCTGTTTGTTTTTATGGGGCAGCTGGCATATCACTCCGGCATTACCGAAAGGCTTTACAATGCAGCCTACAAGTGGGTCGGCAGACTGCCGGGCGGGTTGGCCGGGACCACCATCCTTTCCAGCGCGGGATTCGCGGCAATTTGCGGTTCCAATTCTGCTACTTCGGCAACCATGGGTACCATCGCCCTGCCGGAGATGAAACGCTATAACTATGACCCGGCCTTGAGCACCGGGAGTGTGGCCATTGGCGGGACCCTGGGCGTCGTCATTCCACCCAGCGTTGTACTCATCATCATTGCAGTCCAGACCGAGCAATCGATCACCCAGCTGTTCATGGCCTGCATCGTGCCGGGAGTCATTCTCACAGCGCTGTTTCTCATAACAGTTCTTTTGATGTGCCTGCGAAATCCCAGCCTGGGCCCGCCGGGGCCCAGGACTACCCTGCGGGAAAAACTGGTTTCTTTGACAGGGGTCATCGAAGCGATGATTCTGTTTCTGCTGGTATTGGGCGGACTTTACGCCGGATGGTTTACACCTACCGAAGCCGGAGCGGCAGGGACCTTCGGTGCGCTGGTGATCGGGTTGACGCGCCGGAAGCTTTCGATAAAAGAATTCTTCAGGTCAATCTCAGAGACGATCAGGATATCGTCAATGGTCGTCTTGTTGATTACGGGCGCCGTAATTTTCGGCAGGTTTCTGACGGTGACGCGTCTGCCCTTTGAGCTGGCCGATTGGGCGTCGTCGCTTAACGTGCCGCGTGAAGTGATTCTATTTGTCGTGCTGCTGATATATCTTGTGGGCGGCTGCCTCATGGACGCCCTGGGTTTTCTGGTTGTCACTATCCCTATATTCTACCCGCTTGCCAACGCTCTGGGGTTTGATCCGGTGTGGTACACGGTAATTATAACTTTGGTTACCACGATGGGCGCCGTAACCCCGCCCGTGGGAGTGAATGTGTATATCGTGAGCGGACTATCGCCGGAGATTCCGATCGGGACGATCTTCAGGGGAGTTTCCATATTTCTCATCGCCTACGTCCTATGCCTGGTGCTGCTCACCATTTACCCGCAGGTGGCGCTCTTCCTGCCGAGATCCTTGATGTAGGTTGCCGGAATTGAAGAGTGCAGATTGAAGATTTGCAGATGTCGCTTCGCTCCGGCTATTTTAAATCGAAAGAATACCTTTTACTACTTTATATGAATGCTTACCTCTCAGATATATTCAACGTGTCGTGTTGAAAATATCCCCTGGCGTAGAATTGTCTTTTGATTCTGTTTTTCGTTCAGAAATATTGGTATCAACTATTCAGCAATTACATAATCTTTCAGGTTCACGTTCATAAAACTGACTCGCTTGAATTCGCTGGTCATCGGGTAGGGAGCAGTTGCATCGATACCCATTTTTGTTACGGTCCCGCCTTTGCCGTCCGGATTTATTTTAACCATCGGGTTAAGAATGTGGCCAATCTGATCCGGTATTATAAGCAGGTCTCGATCAGGGTTAAAACGGGTTGTGACGGCCCAGTTCACCTCATTCGGATCATACAGGTTGACATCTTTGTCCACCACCACGACGCGCTGGAGCGGTTCGAAGGCCTTGAACGTCTCTTTAATCGCCTGCTTTCCGATCCCAGCCTGATCTTTATCTACCTGGATCACAACGCCGTAAAATCCGCATCCCCCGTGGTCCAAATACACTGCTTTAAGTTGGGGGATTTTCTGTTTAACAATGTTGAATATCTTGGCCTCAGCTGTAAATCCCACCGCATTCCAAACCTCTTGCCCGGACAAAAGGCTGTGAAATACAGGATTTTTTCGGTGGGTAATCGCGAGCACCTTCATAACCCATCTTTTATCGCGTGAAGCATAGTATCCGGTTACCTCGGCAAAAGGTCCCTCCTTTTCCCGGACACGGGGGAGGATCTCAGCCTCGATCACAAATTGGGCATCGGCAAAGGCCGGCACATCAACCGTTTGAGCTTTAATTAAAGGGATCGGCCGTCCGATAATATGATTGGCGATAGTGTATTTACCGTCACCCTGACCGGGAATGATGGATGCCAACCAGGGTGCCAGGCCGACACCATTATTTATGGTCACAGGAAGCGGGTTGTTCCTGGATTCCATTATGTCCAGGTAGGCTCCCAGATGGCGGCCGGGATCAATCAGAAAGGTCAGGCGGTCTTTGCGGGTGACCATCAATCTATGGATGGATGTATTGGGAATGCCTGTCTGCGGATTATTCACAACAACCACCGATGAGTCAAAATACCGGCCGCCGTCCTTCATCGCATGCAGCGGGATCGGCAGCTTATTAAGGTTGACCTCGTTTTCAACTACCTCATTGGCCGGGCCTTTAGCGATAACCATTGACGGCAGGTGATCTTTATTTTTGTTCCAGGATCCGATTGCTTCCGCAATGGCAAAGGGAATTTTTTCCTTGGGCATCCCAAAAAGCCGGCCGACAATTTCACGATTCCATAGCATCCCCATAAATACCGGATATTTGTTGCCCTTGACACGCTCAAACAGAATGCATTTGCGGCCTTCAAACTTCTTGGCGATCCCTGCCAGCTCGTATTTTGAAGAAACCGCCGATTTGACCCGCACCAGGCTTCCGGCCTTTTCGAGATATTCGATGCAGCTGGTAAGTTCCGTGAGCCTCTTTGCTGTGCTGGCAGGCATTTTCTTTTGGGCAGCTTTGTCAGAATCTTTTCTCATGATTTTCGCTCCTTTTTAACCAATCTGCCGCTAAGTTCAGCAGACGTTTCGTATGAATTTTTCGCCGTCAGACAAAAGTTTTTCCCGGCAACATACTACATACAACCAACAACACGCGTTGGGCAGTTTTGTTCACCCAGGGTTTCGATACCTCACCGCATGATCTGATATCCTGGCATCATGGCAGTTATTCCTTGATATAGGGCACCCCGATCGAAGCCGGTGGGGTGGCGCGGCCAATGGCACTGGCCAGAACGAGGATGGTGAGTACATAAGGAATCATGTCGATAAATTGCGACGGCACCACCTTCGGCAGGTAGGGCTTGATGGCTTCACCGAAACCGAACAGCATTCCGGCACCGGCAGTGCCAAAGGGGGTCCACTTGCCGAAGATCATGGATGCCAGACCGATAAAGCCCCGGCCGGCACTGATACCTTTGACAAAATAATGCGCGTGCTCCAGGGACAGATAGGCACCGGCCATGCCGGACAGGGCACCGCTGATAATTACCCCCGTATAGCGCATCTTCGCCACGCTGATTCCCAGGGTGTCGGCTGCCTGGGGATGCTCGCCCACCGAACGCAGGCGCAGTCCGAACACGGTTTTGAATATGATAAAATGAGAGGCGATTACAATGGCGACGGTCAGAAAGACTAAAGGCGGGATCTGGTTGAAGATTACTTTGAAAACCGGGATTTTATGTAAAACGGGTACCCGCAGATAGAATTCAACTTGAATCTGGGTTCGATTGTACAACAGCCAGGCACAGAACACGGTAATTCCTGCCGCGAAGATAATCAGCGCCAGACCGCTGACAATCTGATCGGCTTTAAACGTCACGCAGACCACGGCATGTACCACTCCCAGCAGCATGCCGGCCAGAATTGCTGCCAGCAGCCCCACCCACGCGCTGCCCGAGGCGTTGGTCGCGGCAACAGCCGTAAAAGCACCGGTCAACATCATGCCCTCAAGACCGATGTTCACCACCCCGGAGCGTTCCGAGTAGGTGCCGCCCAGTCCGGCCAGGATATAAGGAATTGCCAGTCGAATACTGGAGGCAAAAATCGCCAGTATCGTATCCATCAATTCTGAACCTCCCGCCGCTTCTGGATAGATTTGATCAAACGTTTGGTGATTTCACCACTGACCACGACGAAGATTAAAATCGCCGCTTTCAAAACCAGCACGAGTTCCCGGGGCACCCTGGTGGAGACGTCAATCGCCAACCCGCCATAATCCAGAATACCGAACAGCAGTGCCGCCAGGACCACACCGAATGGGCTGTTGCGCCCGATAAAGGCCACGCCGATCCCGTCAAACCCCAAACCTTCAAAAGCACCGTAAAGAAACCGATGCTTGTACCCCATCACCTGGTTCACCCCGGCCAGGCCGGCGACGGCACCGCTGATAGCCATTGCCAGAACCGTATTCTTGCCGACGCTGATTCCGGCGCATTCGGCGGCCGTTGGGTTAAAGCCCACCGCTCGAATCTCATAACCGATTTTGGTGTGCCTTAAAAGAAAGGCTGTAAAAATAGCCGCGCAGACGGCCAGCAACACGGCTGTGTTGAGCAAATTGCTTTTCGGAAAATCAATGCCGATGGCGTTCAGGTACTCGGCCATTCTGGAGAGCTGGGCGCTTTCAGCGATCTTATGGGTTTGCGGGATCCAGGACTCTGCGGGTTTGTAGGCCATGGTTAGATACTGGGCAAAAGCCACGGCGATCCAGTTCAGCATAATGGTGGTAACCACTTCATGCACACCGCGCCTGGCTTTCAAATAGCCGGGAATAGCCGCCCACATGGCCCCCACAATCGCACCGGCTAAAATGCAAAGCGGAATCAGCAGCAAGGCCGGCAACTTGATGAAGGTAAATCCAATCCAGGTAATCGCAAAGCCCCCCATCACCATCTGGCCTTCCCCGCCGATATTAAACAGACCGCATTGAAAGGCCAGCGCCACGGCCAGTCCCGTAAATATCAATGGTGTTGCGCGATACAGGACATTGCCCCATCCGTCCCGGTTGCTGAGTGCCGCCGTAAATATCGCGTTGTAGACCTGTAAGGGATTTTCCCGGATCCGGGTTTGTCCGGCAATCAGTGCGCCATAAGATCGGTAACCTTGCTCACCGATTGCTGATTGAACATCCTTTTTAAAATCCGATGTATTGGCGTATTCCTTGCCTTCAAGGGCCTGCAAACTTTCCAGCACACCTGCCGGAAGACCTTTTTCCTGCAATTGGACAAGTGCCGCCGGCGTAAAGATAAAGCTTTTGATGAACACCAGAATAATGATCCCGCCCACCACAAATGCCAGCATCACGGCCACAACCGGTGAAAGAATCCCCAAAACGGTTTGATATCGGAAAAGTCGACCGAGTTTCAACTCTGATCTCCTCTTTCACAATTAAGGAATGGATTCGATTATATCCTACTATTCTTTGACAGGATCCACAGGATTTATTGGATTTTTTATTTCCTGATGAAATAAAGAATACCCGATCGCCGACGGCGAGGCAGGTTATAATCAGCATAAGTTAGCTGCATTTTATTGCTGCCGAAGCTAAAGAAAGAACCATATGTTTGAAATTCTTCTTTCCACCGAAGGTGGATTGTGTCCTACCAATTTTATCCGGAAATTGATGAAGACAAAAAAATATCCAGATAATTCTGTAAATCCTGTCTGGTTTAATGAAACATTATCGAATCCATGCCAATAAAATTAATCCTGGGATCAGGAATCAATCTCTGTGAGCTTTGTATTCTCAATCGAAATCAGCGAGAAATACCAACTTAATCAACCCGTCAACTAATAAACCTATCAACTTCCTTCCCCTCCGGTCATCATCAGTCCCAGACGTTCTTCAGTGGCCTCGGCCGGATCCAGGATGCCGACGATCTGCCCGCCGTACATCACCGCAATCCGGTCCGATATTGAAAGGATTTCCTCAAGATCCGCCGAAACCAGCAAAACGGCCTTACCGTCGTCGCGTGCCCGCAGCAGGCGTTGATGAATGAATTCGATGGAGCCGACATCGATGCCCCGGGTGGGCTGGGCGGCAATCAGAAGTTTGGGATTCTGGTCAAACTCCCGGGCTACAATTACCTTCTGCTGATTGCCGCCGGACAAATTGCCGGCCGGATTTTCCTGATCCGATGGACGGATGTCAAATTCCTGCAGCAGTCGTTGTGCTTTTTCCCTGATTGGAACAAAATTGATCACATCCAACAGCAGGTGCCGCACATATGGCGACCGGTAGTGAATACCCAGTACCATATTTTGGGCAACCGAAAAATCCAGCACCAACCCCCGGCGATGCCTGTCTTCCGGTATATGGCAGGTACCGCGCTCTCTGATCATACGCGGCGAAAAATTGGTGACCTCCCGGCCGTTCAGCTCCACCAGGCCGCTTTGCACCCGGCGTAGACCGGTCAATACCTCAACCAGCTCGGATTGACCATTACCCTCGACGCCGGCGATGCCGAAAATTTCGCCCTCACGAACGTCAAACGATATGCCGTTTAGGGCCGGCAGGTTTTTATTGTTCAGCGCGTTTAGACCCTTGACCGTCAATACAATTTCTCCGGGGGCAGCCCGGGTGTGCTGCACCCGGAACAGAACCTGACGGCCCACCATCATGGTCGCAATTTCCTGGCGGCTGGTATCCTGAACGGGAACGGTACCGACGACCTGGCCCCGCCGCTGGGCGCTCAGGTCAGCTATGTTCCCGCTTCCGCATTGCTCGACGGCTTCGCCGCCAACGTTTCCTTCGACGGCACCTCGCTGACCGCCGACCGTGGCGACCTGCCGGCAGGCAGCGCGACCGTACTGCGTTTCCGGGTGCAGATCGCCGCGGACCAGCTGCTGGGTACCCAGATCACCAATACCGCCGAGGTGCAATGGAACACGCCGGCCCGCACCGGATCGGCCAGCGCCACCCTGACCGTTGGCGGCGACCCTCTGCAGGCCCGTCTGAACGGCGCCGTCTGGCACGATGCCGACTTCGATAACACCCTGGGCGGCGGCGAGAACCCGCTACCGGACTGGACGGTC
>Ga0210122_1000447_pt1 | contig 14245 bp, 13 predicted proteins | sample Muzzi_CordB_D2_FD_185530 | JGI IMG/M metagenome (GOLD analysis project Ga0210122, IMG submission 185530) | Wetland microbial communities from San Francisco Bay, California, USA, that impact long-term carbon sequestration - Muzzi_CordB_D2 (SPAdes) | ecosystem: Environmental > Aquatic > Marine >... | reverse complement strand
GCTCGGGTCTTGCGGCCCCTGGCCTATTTGCCGGTTGAGGCGCCCGAGGTGGCGGTGCGCATTGCCTCCGAGCTTGACCGGCGATGGGCAGGCGTCGTCATGGGGACCGAAACCGGTACCATCTCCTACGCATCCCGGCAGCTTGATCCGCTTTGGCAGGTTCTGGAGGCGCGCCAGCTGCCGCTTTTTATCCATCCCGGATCCTCGCCAGATCATCGGCTGGACCGGTTCTATCTCACCAACCTGTTAGGGAATCCGGTCGAAACCACTCTTGCAGCGGCTAATCTCATCTTCGCCGGAGTGATGCATCGTTATTCAAATCTGAAGATTATTCTCGCCCACGGCGGGGGCTGCGTTGCCGCCCTTTGTGGACGTTGGCAGCGGGGCTCGACCACGAAACGCCCGGATATTCCGGCGCTGCCGCTTGAGCCGATTGAGGCGGTGCGCCACTTTTACGTGGATAGCCTCACGCATTCCACGGCATTTCTGATGGCGGTCATTGAAATCGTCGGAGAGGACAGAATCCTGCTCGGTAGTGACTGGCCCTTTCCGATGGGCGCGCCTCATGCCGATCATGACCTCGGTCCGTTGGCCGAGCGGCTGCGGCGCCGTATCCGCAAGACCAACGCCGAAGGGGCCTTCGGTCTCCGGCTAAATCCAGCATAGGATGTGCGTGTCATGATAAAGCTTCCCGAGAATGCGCCGAGCCTCGATGAGATCCTTATCAACACCGGCTCCATCCCGTGGCGCGAAAAGTCGCTCAAGGGCGTTCACGAAAAAATGCTGTGGCGTGACGAAGAGACGGGCGCCTCGATCGCATTGATCAAGTTTGACAAGGGGGCCGGCATTCCCGCCCCGCACTACCATTCATCCAACCAGTTTATGTTCTGCCTGCAGGGCCGTTATGAATACACCTCGACGGGTGTGGTGCTGACGGCCGGCTCGTTCTACTGCAATCCCAAGGGCAATGTGCACGGTCCTGCAATTGCGCGGGAAGAAACCGTGGTCGTCGAAATCTATGACGGGCCGCACTATCCGGAAAAACCATCCTGGTACACGGATGAACGTGACGCGCGCTGAGCGGCCGGCGGCATGAGCGGCGCGCAGCTCAAAATGGTTGCTCCCGGCGTCCACGCGTGGATTGGCGCGGGCGGCGATTCCAACGCCGGCGTTGTGGAAACGCCGTACGGTGTGATCGTAATAGACTCCCAGCAAAGCCGTTCACTTGGAGAAAGCTTACGCGGCGCGCTTTCGGCGTCGATAGACCTGCCGGTTCGGGCCCTTCTGAACACGCACTACCATATCGATCATGTCGCCGGGAACGTCGCCTTCGCCGACGTCCCGATCGTGGCACACGAGAAAACCTTGCAGGCACTGGAAAGCGAGCTCGGTCCGCTGTCCGCCGAAGGCGCCACCACGTCCGACCCGTTGTCCAAGGCGCGGATGTTCTTTGGCGGCAATTTCAATGACCTCGTACCGGAAGCCGATCGAACTTGGTTCATTGAGCGTGTTGGCGGTACTTCGCCGCTCACCGTCCGGCCGCCGACAGAAACCTTCGCCGACAGAATCGCAATCCGATTGCCCGATGATACGATGCGGATCGATTATTGGGGTCCTGCGCATTGCGATGGCGATCTGATTGTCTACCTGGAAAAAAGCCGCGTGGCATTCTTGGGCGATCTATTCTTTAACGGACGATTTCCCTGGTTCGGCGACTGTGACCTCGACGGTTGGATCGGATGCCTTGATCGCGTTCTAAAGATGGAGATCAAGACCGTCATTCCCGGACACGGACACCCGGCATCGCTGAAGGAGGTCGCGCAGTTCCGCGACCTGCTTGCCGGCGTACGTCGCTCCGTCGGCGCCGCGATTGACGCAGGTTTCAGCGAGGATGCAGCCGCGCACGATGTTGTCATCGCCGACTATGTCGGTATGCAGCGCTACAAAGAATGGATGCCATTCAACGTCCGCGCTGCCTATCGTTATCTGCGTGAGCGCTAGTCGCCGCTTTGCCGAGACGACATCGGCGGCCAGCCGATTGGATTAGCCTGCTGGATCAGCTTTCCGAGCCCAAGGATCGCCGGTTCCTCAAAGCGTGGACCGACAATCTGCAAGCCGACCGGCAAGCCATCTGCGGTCAAGCCAGCCGGGACACTTGCCGCCGGCAGGCTGAGCAGCGTGACAAGGAAGGCCGGTGCAATCCAGTCTATATAATCGTCAAAGACCTTACCATTGATCTCGCGCGGAAAGTTGAACTCGACGGGAAATGGCCGGACAGGGGCAGCAGGTGTAACAAGAAAGTGGTAACGGTCGAACAGCGCGTGCATCTTCTGAAATAATTCGAATCGTGCTTTTTCCGCTACGGCGATGTCCGTCGTCGAGATGGTCAGGCCGGCCCTGACATTTCCTTGTAGATTTTCTCCGAACGCCTCGAGGCGTGGCAGGTTTGCCAATTGTTGTCCCACCATCCAGACGCCGCGCCATATCTTGTAGGGCTTGCGGCCGGAGGAAAGGTCAACTTCCACTTCATCGACCACCGCACCTTGCTCGCGCAGATTATAGGCCGCTTTGCGACATATCGTTTCGATCTCGGAATCAACCCCGATGCCGGCAATGTCCCTTGCAAAGGCCACCCGCAGCCTCTTGGCGTCGCGCGCATTTTCAACGATTTCAAATGCGCTTTTCCAGGGTGGCGCGGCTGAAATCGGCGAGAGGCGGCTGAAGCCCACGATCGCGTCCAGCATCATTGCGGCGTCTTCGGCCGTGCGGGCGAGGGGCCCATGAACCTGACCGGGATCCCACGCGAGTGGCATGGGATAGTTGGGCGTTAGCCCGGGTGTGGGGCGGATTCCGACAATCCCGCAAAAGGCGGCCGGAATCCGTATCGAGCAGCCGAAATCGGTGCCTTGGGCAATCGGCAGCATTCCACTCGCAACGGCCGCTGCCGATCCGCCCGAGGAGCCGGCCGGGCTAAGGGCAGGATTCCACGGGTTGCGGGTAGCGCCAAATACCGGGTTGACCGTATTTGCGCCCGTCGCGAATTCCGGCGTGTTCGTCTTGGCGAGGACAATTGCGCCTGCCGCCTTGAGACGGCGGACAACTTCGGCGTCTTCCGCCGGAACATGATCGGCATATAGCGGCGAACCGTATGTGGTCCGAATGCCGGCTGTCGCGACGATATCCTTGATGCCGATAGGCAGGCCGTGCAGTCCGCCGACGGCGTCACCACGCATCACCGCTTCCTCCGCCGCGCGAGCGGCTTTGCGCGCGGCGTCAATAGCCAACGTCACGATTGCATTAAGCGCCGGGTTTAGACGTTCAATGATCGAAAGCTGGAAATCCAGGAGCTCGACAGGGCTTATTTTTCGTTCACGGATGAGGCCAGCCAGCTGATGAGCAGAAAATTCCCAGTGTTCCTGCTTCGTCATAAACCTTAGTCCTCTCAAGCGGAATTTTCAGTGGCCGAGCGAAAACCTGCATCCCACCGGTTCGTCGGGTGTTTTTCTGCAGTGTTCAAGTCTTTTGTCTGACCCAGATGTCACTCAGTCTTTGGATCGTGGTGACTTCGCCAAAGAAGCGGTCGATATTGCGCAAAGTCATCTCATGTTCCTCGGGTGAATAGGAGGCACTACCGTCGCTGATCAGAACGACATAATAGTCGCGCATGAAGCCATCGCGTGCTGTCGATTCGACACAGACATTAGTGGAGACTCCAGTCACGATGATGGTTCGAATGCCGTGGGCGCGTAGCAACAGGTCGAGCCCTGTCTCGTGGAAAGCGTTGTAGCGATGCTTGGTCACCACGATGTCGTTCGGTAGCGGCCGGATCTCACCGTAGAAATCTCCGCCCCATAGATCCGGCCCGCATACGGGGCTCGTGGTGTAGCCACCGCCCTGTTTGCGTGCGGCTTGCTCCAGCCATACATCCGAAAGGTAGTGATTTCCTTCGGTTGAGTATACGCTGCGCACGAAAATCACCAGCGCGCCCGCGGTGCGCGCTCTCTCGATCAATGCCGGCAAGCGGGCGGCCATTTCAACCGCTGGCGTCACATCGCGACCGCCTTTGTCGACCATTCCGCCGGGCGCGCAAAAATCGTTCTGCACGTCGATGACAACCAGTGCAGCATGGCTGGGGTCGACCTTTTGCTCTAGTGATCCAAGGGGCTCGACGTGGGCGAGACGTCGGGCAGCACCGAGATTTGCTTCATATGAATTTGTCACGATGTTTCCTCCGTCGCGTCAAATTGAATGCGGTACCGCGTGCGAGCGAGCCCCACCGGGGATACCGCTGGCAGTCAAGTTACTGGGCCGATATAACCCCCGCCTATCAAGCCGAGGAGGTCGCCGCTCATGGTTGTCCGGTCTGCGCCGTTTGTCGTCACACTTGAGGAGCACTATTGGGACCGCGACCTGGTCGCGCAATTTCCGGGTCGCGAAGGCAAGCGGCTGTCTGAGGTCGAGAAGCGACTGTTGGACATGTCCGACTTGCGTCTGAAAGAAATGAATGAGGCTGGCATCGACATGCAGGTGCTTTCGCATGGCGCGCCGGGCACGCAGAAACTCGACGCCGAAGTGGCCGTTCGGTTGGCGCGTCAGACCAATGACCGTCTCAGCGAATTTACCAACGCTAATCCGACCCGCTTTTCCGCGTTTGCCGTGCTGCCAACACCGGAGCCGATTGCGGCAGCTGATGAGCTGGAACGGACCGTCAGCAAGCTCGGATTCAAGGGCGCGATGGTGCACGGCCTCACCAATGGCCGTTTCATCGACGAGCAGCAGTTCTGGCCAATTTTCGAACGCGCCGAAGCACTGGACGTGCCGATCTATCTGCATCCGTCCTTTCCACATCCGGCGGTGATTGATGCCTACTACAAGGACTATGCGGTGCCATTTCCGGAGCTGGTCGGGCCGGCGTTGGGATTTACCGTCGAAGCTATGACGCAAGGTATCCGCATGGTGCTGAGCGGCGTGTTCGAGAAGCATCCTGGGTTGAAGGTGATTCTCGGCCACCTGGGCGAAGGCTTGCCGTTCCTCCTGGGTCGTATCAACGAGACGCTTTCTCGACCGGGAAACCGCCAGGGATCTTTTCGAGAGACGTTCTGTCGGCACTTCTACCTGACGACTAGCGGTAACTTTTCCACCAACGCGCTTGTATGCAGCATGATGGAAATGGGCGTGGACAGAATTCTGTTTTCCATCGATTGGCCGTTTGCGTCGAATAAGGCGGGTGCTGAATGGCTGGGCAGTACGCCCATCTCGGAGGAGGATAAATCGAAGATATTCGGCGGAAATGCGCGGCGCCTGCTGCGGCTTTGACAGCAGAGAGAACACAGCTCTGTCGGTATCACCGCGCGCCATGGCGCGGGAAGACGGCCTTGGCAACATCGGCGGTCGCTTCCACGGGTTCATCGCGGTCTTGAATGCAGACGGTCCGGCACCAGCAGGCCTTCAGGTCTTCGTCGCGCCAAGGGAATTTGCTGATTGTGCGCCGTTGAGTGAGAACCTTCACAATATCGCCACCAAAATCCGGCGGATGGCCCGCCAAGTCGCCCGGGCCACGGGTGCGGCGCATGGCGCTGTCGATATGGGTGTCCGCATGCAGCGCGGTATCTATGCGTTGCGCGACAAACTTCATTGATCGGAAATTCCGTTCGTCATGCATCTTGTTGCGGCGTGCCTTAATATCGTTGGAAGTGCTGCAGCACGTCTAACGCGCCAACTCAGGCATCTGCACGGCGAAACCATTCAAGATGTTGGGTGGGCGCAGGTCGTCGCGGCAGATAGCGTCCATTGGGCCGGCTGACGATCTTGCCGTCGCGAGCCATGATCTCACCACCTTTGATGGTGGCGGCAGGCCAGCCGCGGAGGCGCTTGCCTTCGAAGGGCGAAAAATCCGACATCCCGAGCAATTCTTCAGCCCGGACTACCTTCTCCATGTCCATGTCCACGATGACAAGGTCGGCGTCGGAGCCGACCGCGATGGTGCCCTTTTGCGGATAAATTCCATATACACGCGCGGGTGATCGGGTCGCGCAGTCGATAAGCCGCTCCAAAGGCACACCACGCAAGTGACCGTAATGCAGGAGCGCAGGGAGGTGGGTGCCGAGCGCGGGTAAGCCGGGTTTCGAGCCGTGCAGCCCGCCCTCCGGATTCTTCGTTTTGCGACATCGCGACGTATTGTCCGTGCCGACGGTGTTGATCGACCCTTCGGCAAAGCCTTCCCATAGCGCAGTTTGATGCTCAGGTGTGCGCACCGGTGGTACCATTTTCACCAGAAATCCGTTCGGGTCGTGACTGTTGATGCCAAGATATGGGGTTGTTGTCTCAACCGTGAAATGCGCGCCGGCGCGGCGGGCGGCGCGCACCACCGCCAGGCCCTGGCGACTCGAAAGATGAACCACGTAGAGGTGAGCGCCGGCAAGTTTCGCAAGGTACAACGCGGTTTGGATTGCAAGCGCCTCGGCGTCTGCTGGATGGGCGTCTTCCCAGTCGGCGAGTGTACCTTCCGGCTTGCGATCGCGAAGTTCATTACGAGCACGATCGATCAGGACACCGGTTTCGCAATGGACGCAGGCAACCGCGTCTGGTCCAAGCGCGGCAACTGTGCGAAATCCATGCAGTAAAACGTCATCGGTTATGGATTTCACGATCCCGGGCATGCCGGACATGTAGAATTTGAAAGAACGAATGCCGAATTGTTCCGCGTATTGGGGGATTTCGGCGATTTGTTCTTCGGTAAAGATTTGCGGGTGGAATACTGAATCGACATAGCTGCGCTCATCCATGGCGCGTCGGAAGGCGGGCAAGTGATCGAAATAGGAGTCCTCCAGGCTGCGGAGGAAAATCCCAATGGTCGTGACGCCACCCAATACTGCAGCGCGGGTTTCTGTTTCGGCTTCGCTCTCGAATGACTGCTCATTGCCGATGTGCGTGTGTGGATCGAATATCCCGGGCAGCACGAGTTTTCCGCCGGCGTCGTAGACTTCGGCTCCCGCTGGCGTGAGGTCGTCGCCGAGGGCAACGACCTTTCCGCCGGCGATTCCGACGTCGGCCTTGACCTGGCCGACGCCGGGTATCACCAGTGTGCCGTGGCGAACTAGCAGATCGAACGATCCGGAACGATCAGTTTTCTTCACCATGGCTCTGCTCTTCCCCTAGCTGAGAAATTCGTTGGTAAAAGAGTCTTCCACCGGCGGCGGGTTCTTCAGGCCAACATATTTGACCATGAGATCCTGTGTCGCTTTTATCTTTTCCGCCGTCATGCCGCCCAGTGGGCCCTGCTTTTGATCATAGTTTATCAGCTTGCGGAGAATTGGCACTTCCTTGAGGGCCGTCTTCTCATCGAGTTGCGGTTGATGCTTCTTCAGGAAGCCAATCGCTTCCTCAGGATGCTCGATCGTGTATTTGAAGCCTTCCATGGTGGCGTGTACAAACTTGCGGGCAACGTCGGGCTTCTCCTTGATGAAGTCCTCTTTGGCGATCAGGCCGTTCGAATAGAAATCGGCTCCGTAGTCCGCATAGACGAGCGTTTGTACATCGTCCCCGCCTTGCGCGGCCTTTTGTAAAACCGGCAGGGTGAACAGGTAGGTAAGCATAGCGTCGACCTGGTGATTGAGTAGCACTGCATTCTTTGAATTGGGGTCGACGGATAACCACTGGAGTTTTGACTCGTCGATTCCATTGGCCTTGGCAAAGGCGGGGAACATCAGTTTCGGGGAATCGCCGGGGGAGAAGGCGATCTTCTTGCCCTCTAGATCTTTCGGCTTCGAGATCCCTCGCCCCTTGATATAGAACACCGTGTGCGGTGATTTCTGGTACATGCAGGCCAGGGCCTTGATCTTGGTGCCTTCCTTCGCCCGCACTCCCATCATGACGCCTATATCCTGAAACAGGAATTGGGCCTGATCGGTGATCAGCCGGCGGAAGCCTTGGCTTGCACCGCGTCCCTGTGCGATCGATACATCGAGCCCTTTGCTCGAATAGAATCCCTTCTCAAGCGCCGTGTAATAAGGGGCGTGGCGGCCAAAGGGAATCCAGTCGAGCTGAAAATTGACCCTTTCCGCAGCCGCCCGGGCCGGCCGAATACTTACTCCGGTGGCTAGTGCCAAGCTGGCCCCTGCAGAATTGCGTAGAAAGTTTCGCCGCGACGTAGTCGTACTTGAGCGCACGCTTGTCATGTCCAGCTCCTCTGGGGTTCTACCGCATCTATCTCAGTGGTTGACTAAGCCTTCAATTTGCCGCGCAGCCACGTGCCACCTCACCACGAATTTCTCGATCAGTTCGATAAGGAAGTAAAAAACGACGCCGAGAATCGTCAGCATCACGACGCAGGCAAATACGAGCGGCGTTTCGAGTTGCCCGTTGGCAACAAGAACGAGATAGCCGAGCCCGCGATCTGAACTGACGAACTCGCCGACGATCGCGCCGACCACTGCGAGAGTGCTGGCGACCTTCAAGCCGGCGAATATCGCGGGCAGCGCGTTCGGAAAGCGAACGTACCAAAAGACTTGAAACGAACTGCCGCCCATGGAGCGGACCAGATGGATGGTTTCCGGCAGCGCTGATCGCAGGCCAACAACCGTATCGACCAGAACGGGAAAAAACGCGATGGCAAAGGCGATGAGAACCTTCGAGCTGATGCCGGTGCCAAGCCAGACGATAAAAATCGGAGCGACCGCCGCTTTTGGCATGGTCTGGAATGCCACGATCAGCGGATAGATCGCAAGTTCGATCGGTCGCGAGTACACTACCAGTGCACCAAGCGGAATGCCGACGGCGACGCTGAGCGCGAAGCCGAGCAGAAATTCCAGCGCGGTCACACCGGCCATCTGCAGCAGCAGGGACATCTGCTCGACCATAGTCGAAATAATAATACTTGGTGCCGGCAAAATGAGCGGTGATACCCAGCCGGCCTGCGTGACCGTTTCCCAGATCGTGAGGATGACGAGCGCCGTGGCTGTCGGATAGAAATAGGTACTTAATCGCGATGAAGTCGATAACAAGCCGGCTGCAGAGATGGGGCTTACTGACGACATCGTGACCTCAGTTTTCGTTTAACAGACCGAAGGCTTGAAACTGTTCGCGTATCATGGCGGCGTAGCCGCCAAAATCCTGCGTTTCCCGTATCGCCAGCCGGCGCGGCCGCTGTAGCGTGATGTCGATAATGGTGGCTATGCGGCCCGGTCGTGGCGTCATCACCACGACACGGTCGGCCAGGAAGACCGCTTCCCAAATGCTGTGGGTGATAAATAACATCGTTTTCCGGTCCTCCAGCCAGATGCGCTGAAGGTCGAGATTCATCTGCTCGCGGGTGAGCGCATCGAGCGCCCCGAACGGCTCGTCGAGCAGTAGCAACGAAGGATCGTGTATGAGGCCGCGGCAGAGAGCCACGCGTTGGCGCATGCCGCCGGACAATTCCCAAGGATAATAGTTCTCAAATCCGCCAAGGCCGACACGAGCCAGCAGGGTGCGGGCCGCCTTTTCGTAATTTGCGCGTTTCAGCCCGCGAACGTCGATTTGCAGCAGTACGTTATTGAGTACGGTGCGCCATTCCAGCAGCGCGTCACGCTGGAAAATAACTCCGACATCGGTGTAGGGTCGAGTGACTTTTTCTCCCTTGATCGTGATCTCACCGTCGCTTGGCGGCACCAGGCCCGCGACCATCATCATAAGGGTGCTCTTGCCGCATCCCGAAGGGCCGACGACGGCAACGAACTCGCCTTGTTTAAGATCGAGCGTAACCCCGTCGACTGCCTGGAGCTCGCGGCCACGCGCCACGAAGGTCTTTCCAATATTGCGAATATCGACAAATGATTCGGCTTCCGCTGCCGTCGCAGCCAGGCGTGGGGCAACGGAAGACGAAGATCTCATGATATCAGTTCCTGTGTGAGCGTCGCGCGGGCGACTTCGCGGCCACCGTAAAAAACGTGTCGCCGCGGCGGTTGCACACGCAGGGCTTCATGCACCGACCCGGTACCCACGACCACGAGGTCGGCCCGCATGGTCGGCGCAATGCCATAGTTGCTGACGCGTGCGGCTTTCGCACTGTTGATCGTGATCATGTCGGCGACCTGTTCGAGCTCGTGTGGCAGCGTGAGCTGTGCCACATGCGCGATCATCGATGCGCATTCGAGCGGATCGGGCTTGCCGAACGGATAGTAGGGGTCGTTGACATCATCCTGCGAGGTGATCACGTTGACGCCGCGCGCCAGTAACTCCTTCACCCGCGCGATGCCCCGTCGCTTCGGTTCACGATCGATGCGTGCGGAGCACACCAAGTTGATATGCGTGTTCACCGAAATGGTGACGCCCGCAGTCGCTACCATGTCCACAATCTTCGCTGCGTAGACGTCGTTATAGCCGGCCATCGCGCCGCAGTGACTCGCGGCGACCCGCCCCTGAAAACCTTCGCGCATGGTCTTCAGCGCGAGATATTCCAAACTTCGCGAATTGGCATCGTCGGTGTCGTCCACCAGCATGTGGATATCGAGATCGTGCTTCTTGGCGAGATCGAAGCAAATATCGATGTGCTGCCGGGCCTCGTCGTCAGTGTATTCATACCACGGCAGGCCGCCGACGATATCGCACCCTTCCTTGATGGCTTCATCCATCAGTTCAGCGGCCCCGGGATCCCGGACAATGCCTTCTTGCGGAAACGCGACCACCTGGATGTGACAGTACTTCCGCATTTTCTCGCGTGCGAGCAACAGACCGCGTGCCGCTTGCAGTCCGCCGATTGTGCCGACGTCCGAAAAAAGCCGGAAAAAAGTCGTGCCGTTCATAATGCCGGCTTCCATCGCTCGCACGGCGCGACTGGCCACCTCGGCGGGGTCGTATTTGCGTTTGAAGTCGTTGGTAATCTCGATTGCCTCCGGGAGTGTCCCGGACACGTTCGGGCGCATGATCTCGCCCAGCAGGCATTTGTCGGCATGGAAGTGCAGATTAAAAAGCCCGGGAAGCACCAGGCTGCCGGCTGCGTCAATACTTTGGCCGCCGCTGACCGGCAGTTTCGCTCCCACTGCAGAAATCCGATCGCCCTCGATCGCGATGTCAACCGGTTGTGTCTGGCCACGAAGGCGAGCGTTGCGGATGACCAGACTCATTTCGATCGACCCTCTTCTTTGACCCGGATCGTGATATTCGACCGCAGGTACTATGTCCGTTCAAGTATGTGCAGACCGCGCGTCCGATCGATCAGGTAAATGAGACCGCGATCGTCGTAACAGACGTCGTTGCTCTGAACGCGCTTCGCGCCGGACGGGACGTCTGGCATGAAGGAGGCGACCTGACGGGGCGCATGCGGATTGGCGATATCAATCACACGCAAGCCGTGCGCGAACCAGGCTATTGGTATTTCCGTGCTGCGGATTTCTTCGCAGAACTGGTGCAGGCCGGTGTAGTCCTGCTTCGGCGTGCCATCCTCTTCTGCCACCTGGAAGCTGGCGAAGGGAATCGGGCGGGTTTCGTCGGTGATATCGACCAGCCACAGGAAGGACGGTTCGGCCATTTCCAGGCGAACCACATCCTCGTCGGCGACCAGCATGACCCGCCGGCCGCGCAGCGGGAAGGGCACCGGCAATGCGGTATGGGTCGGCCAGGGAAACGGCGGACTCCAGTCGAGACCGGATATAAATTTTGGCTTGGTGATGTCATCGATGTTGAGAATAACGAAGCCACCGTGCCAGTAGCTGACATAGAGTCGGTTGCCGACCCGCATCGGATGGTGGCAGCGGTGAGCCGTCCCCTCCCACGTCGGCTTCTCGCCGCCTGCGGTCCATTGGCCGGGCATCCACCAGCGGCCGACTTCCTCCGGATGCGCCGGATCCTTGAAATCGATGATGGAGACGACGTTACCGAGATAGCCGTCCAGTTCGGGCGAACCGTAGGCGTAGCGCCCGTCGAATGTGAACCTGTGCATGCCGCGGGCGGCCCAGGTGGTAATGTGCTTGGGATTTGACGGCGTGCTGACGTCGAACACCTCAAGGCCGCCGCGAAAATCGGGATCGACGCGGCCAATAGGGAATACTTCCCGGTTGACCAGCATGACGTCGTTCTCGACCCGAACCTTGTGCGAAAGCGTGCCTTCCGGAACCTTGATGTTCGCTAGTTGATGCGGCTTGGCCGGATCACTGACGTCGATGATCGTCGTACCTTCCGGCGGCTTAACGTGGCCGACATAGGCAATACGGTTGCGGACGACGACCTGGCCGCCACCTGGGCAGTCGAAATATCCAACGACCCTGAGTCCCTCCGCGCTCGCCATCAGGCGTACTCCCGGTGTTTGCGAAAACCCGCGCGGCCGGCGAGGTCCCAGCTTATGTCAAACGGTACATCCGGTTTTGTATGTCGGTCAATCGGAATGGTAATGGCAAAGTGTCGCTTATGGAAAGTGCAGGCCGTATCGCGCCGCAAAAATTGATATTTTTAGGATTGCGCGTTGATGCACTGAGCAATACAAGAAGTGATACAAAAGCGAACGTAGCGAGCGACGAAAGATCATGGCCTCGAGGCGGCGACCAAAACGACCGACCCTGACACCCGGCAGCTTCTCCATCGAATTGTCCCGCGGCAATGGCCGGCCTCTTTTTGTGCAATTGCATGAGCAAATTGTTGATCAGATTGCCGCTGGTGATCTTGTGCCTGGCACGCGGCTGCCGCCGGTACGCGCACTCGCTCGCCAGCTGGACATAAATCCGATGACAGTTGCCAAAGCTTATAAGGATTTAGCGGAAGCGGGTTTTGTCGAAAGTCGCGCTGGTGCCGGCACTCATGTCCGCTCGCCGGACGGCACGCTGACGAAGCGAGCGCCCAACGGTGGCGGCCAAGCCGCCGAGCGGCCGCTGCTCTCTGAACGCCTTTACGAGCTGTCACATGCTCCGGGCGTCATCGCTTTTACCGCCAATTTCCCGGTGGTCGACGCCTCGTCAATCGAAGAGTTCAAGAGCTGTATGACCGCCGCGATGTCAGGAGACCTGTCATCGCGCCTATACTACGCGCCGCCGACCGGCCAACTCGGTCTGCGTCAACGAATATGTGATTACCTCGCCGAGCAGCGGATATTGGTAACGCCCGATGAAGTAATCGTGACGTCAGGCGCGCAACAAGCCATCGACTTGGCAGTCCGATCCTTGGTGGCACCGGGCGCGCCCGTTGTAATCGAACGCCCGGCTTACTATGGCGCAATCAATTCGCTGCGTGCCGTTCATGCCCGTATTCTGGAGGTCCCGCTGGAGCGGGATGGCATGGATATCGACAGGCTCGAGGCGTATCTGGTGCGCCATCGACCGAAGCTGATTTACACCAACTCAACCTTTCAAAATCCGACGGGCGTTACGACAAGTGAGGAGAAACGGCGCGCGATCTTGGCGCTGGCCCGAAAGTGCGGAGTTCCGATCCTGGAAGACGACCATTGTTCTGAGTTACGTTTATCCGGCCGACCGATTCCCGCGATTCGTGCGCTCGCTGCTCCGGACGATCCGGTTTACTATGTGCGCAGCTTTGGCAAGGTATTTCTGCCCGGTACCCGGCTGGGCTATATGGTGGTTCCGACCCGTGCGCGCCGTCCGTTGCTCGCGATGAAGGCCCACACTGACCTGCACACCGATGTGATCACGCAAGACGCCATGGAACATTTTCTGGCGCGGGGTCATCACCGGGTAATTCTGGAAAAGATGAAAACGGCTTATGGTCTCAGGCAGAAAAATCTCATTGAAAGCCTGAACCGCGATATGCCCGAAGGGACGCTGATTGGGCAGCCAGAGGGCGGTCTGAGCTTGTGGCTCACGCTGCCGGAGGGTGCGGAAGTATCCGAGCTTTATTTTCGCGCTGTGCGCCGAGGCGTCACATTTGTGGCCGGAGAAGCATTCTATGCGTCGCGCGCCGACCCTCGTACCTTGCGAGTCAGCTTTGGGGTGGTATCTGATGCGGCTCTTGACGAGGGAGTTGACCGGTTATGTTCGGCAATCAATGACCTGATGCGTCCGCGGGCTGCGCCCAGCCCGATTTTCACCTGACGCCGGCAAGCTGTCGGAAACCGACATGACGCATGCGATCGAAGTTCACGGCGGCGACTACGAGCATGTTCTGACGCTTTCCGGACTTCACGACGACATCGACGTCAGTTACGTCATTGGGCGGCCGCGCGACATCTTCGCCAGCATGTTGAAGGAACAAGCCTACGAGGCCTGTGAATTCTCGCTGTCGAATTATCTCATGCTGAAGGATCGCGGGGCAGATTGGCTGCAGG
>Ga0210122_1000446_pt1 | contig 14246 bp, 14 predicted proteins | sample Muzzi_CordB_D2_FD_185530 | JGI IMG/M metagenome (GOLD analysis project Ga0210122, IMG submission 185530) | Wetland microbial communities from San Francisco Bay, California, USA, that impact long-term carbon sequestration - Muzzi_CordB_D2 (SPAdes) | ecosystem: Environmental > Aquatic > Marine >... | reverse complement strand
ACCGGGCATGCCTCCTGGCAATAGCCGCAATAGATGCATTTGGTCATGTCGATGTCGTAGCGGGTGGTGCGGCGGCTGCCGTCGGCCCTCTCCTCAGCCTCGATGGTGATGGCCTGGGCCGGGCAGACCGCCTCGCACAGCTTGCACGCGATACAGCGCTCTTCGCCGTTGGGATAACGGCGCAACGCATGCTCGCCGCGAAAACGCGGGCTCAGCGGCCCCTTCTCATACGGATAGTTTATAGTGACCTTGGGCCGGAACATGGCCCGAAGGGTCAGGAACATGCCCTGGCCGATTTCCTTAAGCAGGAAGCTGCTAATATTGCTCATCGCTTCGTTCCTCTCAGCCCTGTCCGCCGATGCCGGCATACTCGACGATCCCGGCCACCAGCACGACCCAGCCCAGCGACAGCGGCAGGAACACCTTCCAGCCCAGCCGCATCAACTGGTCGTAGCGATAACGCGGCAGGGTCGCGCGCACCCAATAAAAGACGAACATGAAGAAGGAAATCTTGGCGGCGAACCATAGCACGCCCGGTATGAAATCCAGCGCCGGTATCGGCGCATACCATCCTCCGAAGAACAGGATCGACATGAGTCCACCCATCAGCATCATGTTCAGATACTCACCCAGGAAGAACATGGCGAAGGGGAACGACGAATATTCGACGAAGAAGCCCGCAACAAGTTCGGCCTCGGCTTCGGGCAGGTCGAAGGGGGTGCGGTTGGTTTCAGCCAGCATCGACACCAGGAACACCACCGCCATGGGAAGCAACAGCAGCATGTTGTCAATAACATGCCAGTGCCAGAATCCGCCTTCCTGCGCGTGCACGATGTCCGACAGGTTCAGCGAACCCACTACCAGCAGAACGGTGACGATTACAAAGCCCATCGAGACCTCGTAGGAGATCATCTGCGCCGCCGACCGCAGCGCCCCCAGGAACGCGTATTTCGAGTTCGAGGACCAGCCGGCCATGACAACGCCGTAAACGCCCAGCGACGAGATCGCGAAGAGATACAGAATTCCGACATTGATGTCGGCCACGACCCAGCCCTCGTCGAACGGGACCACCACCCAGGCAACCATCGCCAGGGAGAAGGTGATAACCGGGGCGAGCAGGAAAATGATCGGGTTGGCGCCCGACGGGATAATGGTTTCCTTCAGGAACAGCTTCAACCCGTCGGCGAAAGGTTGCAACAGGCCCAACGGGCCAATCACGTTGGGGCCGCGGCGATACTGCATCCAGCCGATGATCTTGCGTTCCCAATAGGTGAAATAGGCCATTATGATCAACAAAGGCACAATGATCACAATGAAGAATACCGGCACTTTAATGTAAGGCCACACGATCAGTACCAGCGGCCAGATCTCGGTCATAAAGAAATCAACCATCGGTGCCCGTCGCCTCCTTGCCGCCATTGACGAAGACCGAGGTACAATCCGCCATGGTTTGCGACGCCCGGCTGACCGGACAGGTCATGTAGAAATTCGCTATGGTCGGGGCGAATCCACCCTCGCCCAACGCACCATCCGCCGTGCCAAAAGCGCCCCACTCCGCCGGGACACATTCGTCCAGTGTCGCAAAAACCGGATGCGTCTGCGCCATCCGATCGCGTAGCGCATCAAGGCTATCGAAGGGTAGTGTCTTACCCATGACGCCCGAAAGCGCTCGCAGAATTGTCCAGTCCTCCCTGGCCTCGCCCGGCGGGAACACAGCGCGCTGGCCACGCTGAACTCGGCCCTCGCTGTTCACCCAGGTACCGCTCTTTTCGGTATAGGCGGCACCTGGCAGGATGACGTCGGCGCGGTGCGCGCCCATATCGCCATGATGGCCCTGATAGATCACAAACGCCTTGCCCAGCCGGTTCATGTCGATCTCGTCGGCGGCAAGCAAATATACCGCCTCGATCTCACCCTTTCCGGCGCCTTCCATGATGCCGGCGACATCACGGCCGCCCTTGGCCGGTACGAAACCGAGGTCGAGGCCGCCGACACGGGCCGATTCGGTATGCAATATATTGAAGCCGCTCCAGCCCTTTCCCGTGGCGCCGGAATCCTCGGCGATCTTGCGGGCCGCAGCCAATACCGCCGCGCCATCGGTGCGCGCCAGCGCCCCCATTCCGACGATAATCATCGGCCGTTCGGCGTTCTTCAGAATTTTCGCGAAGGCATGTTTTCCGGAGGCTATTTCGCCCAGCGTTTGCGGCCCCGCCCCCAGATAATCGTAATCATAGGTCAGATCCGCCTGCTGGCCGATCACGGCAACCGGGAATTCGCCCTGCAGCCAGCGTTTGCGAATCCGCGCGTTGACCACCGGCGCCTCGAGGCGGGGATTGGATCCCACGATCAGCAGCGCATCGGCGTCATCGAGACCGGCGAAACCGCTGTTGAAGATATAGCCGGCGCGCGCGCCGCTACCGTCCAGCGCCGCGCCGTCCTGTCGGCAATCGAGATTCGGCGAGCCCAGGCTCTCCATCAGAGACTTCAGCGCAAACATCGATTCGGCGTCGCACTGGTTGCCGGCGATCGCGGCGACCTTCTTGCCGTCCATGCCGCGCAGCCTTGACGCAACCGCGGCCAGCGCGTCGTCCCAGCTTGCCGGCGCCAGCTTCCCATCGGCGCCCCGTATATAGGGTTTGTCCAGACGCTGGCGCCGCAGCCCGTCACAGGCAAAACGCGACCGATCGGACAGCCATTCTTCGTTCACGTCGTCGTTGAGGCGCGGCATGATGCGCATCACCTCATTGCCGCGCGTATCCACCCGGATCGCTGCGCCCACTGCATCCATGGCATCGACCGATTCGGTCTTGCGCAACTCCCATGAGCGGGCATGGAATGCATAGGGTTTGGAGGTCAGCGCGCCAACGGGACAAAGGTCGATGATATTCCCCGACAGTTCAGAGGCCAGCGCCTTTTCAAGATAAGTCGAAATCTCCGCCCCTTCGCCGCGGCCCAGCAGGCCAAGTTCGGGAACGCCGGCGACCTCGGTCGCAAAGCGAACGCAGCGGGTGCAATGGATGCAGCGGGTCATAATGGTCTTGACCAGCGGCCCCATATATTTGTCTTTCACGGCACGTTTGTGCTCGTGATAGCGGCTGGCATCCCTGCCATAGGCCATGGCCTGATCCTGCAGGTCGCACTCGCCGCCCTGATCGCAGATCGGGCAGTCCAGCGGATGGTTGATCAGCAGGAATTCCATCACGCCGTTGCGCGCCTTTTTCACGGTCTCGGTATTGGTGTGGATCACCATGCCCTCGGCGACCGGCATGGCGCAGGACGCAACCGGCTTGGGCGACCGCTCCATCTCCACCAGGCACATCCGGCAGTTGCCGGCGACGGAAAGCCGTTCGTGATAACAGAAACGCGGTATTTCGATGCCCAGCGTCTCACAGGCCTGCAGGACGGAGCTTCCCGCCTCGGCTTCGAACTCGATACCGTCGATTGTCAGTTTCGGCATCTCTTGCTCCTACTCCGCCGCCGCCGCGCCGCCGACCCGGCGGTCGAGAATGCGGCGTTCCATTTCCGGGCGAAAATGGCGGATAAGTCCCTGGATCGGCCAGGCCGCGGCATCGCCCAAGGCGCAGATCGTGTGGCCCTCGACCTGCCGGGTTACTTCTTCCAGCATATCGATTTCCTCAACGTTGGCCTCGCCCGTGACCATTCGCTCCATGATCCGCCACATCCAGCCCGTGCCTTCGCGGCAGGGCGTGCATTGGCCGCAACTTTCATGTTTGTAGAACTGCGCCAGCCGAGCGATGGCGCGCACGATATCGGTGGATTTGTCCATGACGATAACGGCCGCCGTGCCGAGGCCGCTCTGCACGTCCTTGAGCGAATCGAAATCCATCAGGACATCGTTGCAGATCGTGCTGGGCAGGCAGGGCACTGACGAACCGCCGGGAATCACCGCCAGGAGATTTTCCCAGCCGCCACGCACGCCGCCGGCATGCTTTTCGATCAGTTCCTTCAGCGGAATGGACATTTCTTCTTCGACATTGCAGGGCTTGTTCACATGCCCCGAAATGCAGAACAGCTTGGTACCGGTGTTGTTCGCGCGGCCCAACCCGGCGAACCATGATGCGCCGCGCCGCATGATCGCCGGCGCCACCGCGATACTTTCGACGTTGTTCACGGTCGATGGGCAGCCATAAATGCCGGAGGCCGCAGGGAAAGGCGGCTTCAGGCGCGGTTGGCCCTTCTTGCCTTCGAGGCTCTCGATCAGCGCGGTTTCCTCGCCGCAGATATAGGCGCCGGCGCCACGATGAACATGGATGTCGAAACGCCAGCCCGAGCCGCAGGCGTTATTTCCCAGTAACCCGGCGTCCCGTGCCTGCTGAATGGCGGCCTCGAGGACATTGGCCTCATGATGGAACTCGCCGCGGATGTATATGTAGGCGGTCTCCGCACCCATCGAAAAACCGGAGATCAGGCAACCCTCGATCAGCTTGTGCGGGTCGTGGCGAATTATGTCACGATCCTTGCAAGTACCGGGTTCACCCTCGTCGGCATTGACGATCAGGTAATGCGGCCGGCCGTCGGATACCTTGGGCATGAAAGACCATTTCAGGCCGGTCGGGAAACCGGCGCCACCGCGCCCACGCAACCCCGAGGCCTTGATCTCGTCAATAATGGCGTCCCGGCCCTTGGCGAGAATTTCCTTGGTTCCGTCCCAGTCACCCCGAGCGCGCGCGCCTTCCAGGCCCCAGTCATGGATGCCGTACAGGTTGGTGAAAATGCGGTCTTTGTCAGCCAGCACGGGCCCTACCCCTTCGCCTTGCCGGAATTGCTCTTCTTGACGGTCACATCGCCGGTCAGCACCTGCGGTCCGCCCTCGGGCGCCGAGGTCTGGCGGCCGATCTGCGATCCCGACGCCGGCTTCTCGCCGCTCTTCAACGCCTCGATGATCCGGATCATCGATTCAGCGTCCACGTCTTCGTAATACTCGTCGCCGATCTCGACGACGGGCGCGTTGACGCAGGCGCCGGCACATTCGACTTCGGCCAGCGTGAACTCGCCATCCGCCGTGGTTTCGCCGACCTCGATACCCAACGACTTCCTGCAGGCATGAACGACCTCGTCAGAGCCGCGCAGCCAGCAAGGCGTCGTGGTGCAGACGTTGATCTGATGCTTGCCGACAGGCTTCAGCTTGTACATCGAATAGAAGGTAGCAACCTCAAGCACCCGTATCGGCGCCATACCCAGAATCCCGGCAATCGCATCGACAGCGCCGTCCGGCAACCAGCCACCGTTCTGGCGCTGCGCCAGATCCAGCAGCGGCATCACCGCGCTGCGCTGCCTCCCTTCGGGATAGCGTGCGATGAAGGCTTTCGCCTTCTCCATGTTCTCCGCCGAGAATTCGAAATGCTTGCTCATGTCCCCGAGGCTCCGCCCTACCGGTCTATTTCGCCGAACACCGGGTCTATCGACCCGAGTATGGCAACCGAATCGGCCAGCATATGGCCCTTACACATGAAATCCATCGCCTGCAGATGCGCAAATCCCGGCGCGCGGATCTTGCAGCGATAAGGTTTGTTGGTGCCGTCGGACACCAGATAGACCGCGAATTCGCCCTTGGGCGCCTCGACCGCCGTATAGGTTTCCCCCGCCGGCACATGGACGCCCTCGGTATAATGCTTGAAGTGATGGATCAAAGCCTCCATCGAGTTCTTCATGTCACCGCGACGCGGCGGTGCAACCTTGGCGTCCTCGCTCAGCACCGGCCCATCCGGCATCTTTTCAATCGCCTGCTCGATGATCCGCAGGCTTTGGCGCATCTCTTCAACACGCACCATGTAGCGGGAGAAGACATCGCCATGTTTGCCGATGGGAATATCGAAATCCATGTCGGCATAGGCGTCGTAGGGTTGCGCCTTGCGGAGATCCCACGGAACGCCGGACGCGCGAAGCATCGGCCCGGTAAACCCCCATGCCTGCGCGTCCTCGGCCGACACCGCACCGATGTTCACGGTGCGCTGCTTGAAGATGCGGTTCTCGTTCAGCAGCGTTTCCATGTCGCCGATGAAAGACGGGAATTTGGCGGCCCATTTCAGAATGTCGTCCATCAACCCGGCCGGCATGTCCTGGTGCACGCCTCCGACCCGGTAATAAGCCGCATGCAGGCGCGCCCCGCAGACCCGCTCGTGGATCTCCATCAGGATTTCGCGCTGCTCGAAGGCCCAGAGCGCCGGGGTCATCGCGCCGACGTCCAGGGCCAGCGCCGGAACGTTGAGCAGGTGATTGAGAATGCGTGTGATCTCGGCGAACAGGGTGCGGATATATTGTCCACGCGGCGGTGGTGCAATGCCCAACAGTTTTTCGGCCCCCAGTACGAAGGCATGCTCCAGGGCCATCGGCGAGACATAATCGAGGCGGTCGAAATAGGGGATCGCCTGCATGTAGGTCTTGTATTCGATCAGCTTTTCAGTGCCGCGGTGCAGCAGTCCTATATGCGGGTCCAACCGCTCGACCACCTCTCCGTCCATCTCGGTGACCATGCGCAGCACGCCATGCGCCGCCGGATGCTGGGGGCCGAAATTGACGGTCAGGTTCTTGATATGTGTCTCGGCGGCCATCAGGCTTCTCCCTCTTCCGCCTTCTCGTCGCCCGGCAACTGGCGCGTCATGCCTTCCCAGGGACTGAGAAAATCGAAGCTGCGGAAATCCTGCGTCAGGCGCACCGGCTCATAGACCACGCGCTTTTGTTCGTCATCGTAACGAACCTCGACATGACCGGTGAGCGGGAAGTCCTTGCGCAGAGGATGCCCTTCGAAACCATAGTCGGTGAGGATACGGCGCAAATCGGGATGTTCGGAAAAATAAACCCCATAGAGATCCCAGACCTCGCGCTCGAACCAATTGGCGGCCGGATAGAGCGGCGCCACGGACGGAACAGGTTCGTCCTCCGACACCCTGACCTTCACGCGAATGCGCTGGTTGTGGCTGATGCTGAGCAAATTATAGACGACATCGAAGCGCCGTTCGCGTTCGGGATAGTCCACCCCGCAAACATCGACCAGAATTTTAAACAGGCATTGCGAGTCGTCGCGCAGGAAACGCATGACCTTGCGCAGCGAATCGGGCCGGGTCACCAGCACCAATTCATCGTTGATGATGCGGTGCTCTTCAAGTTCATCCGCGATCAAGCCGGCGATATAGTCGCCCAGATCTTCAAGTACCTGGTTCATAGGTCTTTCCGGGTTCAGCGGAACAGTGTTTCGGTGCGGCGGATTTTCTTCTGCAACTGGAGAACGCCATAGACCAGCGCCTCCGCCGTAGGCGGGCAACCGGGCACGTAAATATCCACCGGCAGAATCCGGTCGCAGCCGCGTACGACCGAGTAGGAATAATGGTAATAGCCCCCGCCATTGGCGCAGGAACCCATGGAGATCACCCAGCGCGGCTCGGCCATCTGGTCGTAAACCTTGCGCAGGGCAGGCGCCATCTTGTTGGTTACCGTGCCCGCAACGATCATCACGTCGGACTGTCGGGGCGAGGCGCGCACAACGACGCCGAAGCGGTCGAGGTCGTAACGTGGCATATAGGCATGAATCATTTCGACGGCACAGCAGGCCAGCCCGAAGGTCATCGGCCACATGGAGCCCGTACGACCCCAGTTGGCCGCCCAGTTGACGACGCTGGTGGCGGAGGTCAGCAGGAATCCCTTGTCGTTAAGCTCTTCGCCGAGCGTCCTGGTCAGATCATCCGGGCTCGTGTCCGCGTCCAGCGCAAGCCCGACAGCAGTGTTATCGCTCACTCCCATTCCAGGGCCCCCATACGCCATTCATAGATAAAGCCGACCAGGAACACGGCCAGGAAAACAACCAGCGACCAGAAGCCAAAAAGGCCCAGATGCCCATTCGCCACCGCGTAGGGATAAAGGAAGGCGAGGTCGAGATCGACAATGATGAAAAGGATAGCGACGAGGTAAAACCTGACGTCGAAGCGCTGGCGCGCGTCGTCGAATGCGTCGAACCCACATTCATAGGCCGACAGCTTTTCCGAATCGGGATTCTGCCTGGCGATGAGCCAACTGAGAATCGGCAGCACCACCGCGATTACAATAGCAATCACAAGAAAAATCAGAATCGACAGATATTCGCGCAGCAGTTCTTCCATGGAACGCCCTTTGAATGCCTCGCCTGTCCAGCTTCGATCGGTTCGCCGTTCGGAGAATCCCGGCGGCGGCGGCACTATAAGACTCCGCCGTCGCCATTGCAAAGGACAATTCGCTAATGTTTTCGCTATGTTCGCTACGAATTTGCTGCGGTGCGACAATTGGCGCGGGCGACTCGCGGCAACCGCGAAACGACGCTAAAGTCGCACAAGGCAAAACGGAACAACTGTTATGAATCCAGTCCCTGTGTTATATGGATTTTACGGCTTCACGCACGGCTGGGCCCGGATATTGACCGTGATGAGCCCTCAAGGCGCCAGTGCAATCGTGGCCGCGGTACCCGGCAACAGCGACGTAATCCTTCGGTCCGGCGAAGGCCAGCTGCCCCGCTACCAGGAAAGGCGCACAGGTGCGCTGGAAAGACTTGCGGTTACGCACGCGATAGAGATACTGACGAGGGCCGAATGGGACGCGCGAAAGGCGGAACTGGGAGAATCTATATATTTGTAGCCGATGGGTGCTTGCGCCTTACGCCCGGATTTGCTCTCATTGCCGCAGTGGTAATTTCGGGGCAGTGATCGAAGATCCAGCCCCTTATACAGGGAGGCGGAATTGCAGAAGTCACTGCTGATCGACCCAGGCAAATGCACCAGTTGCCTGCAGTGTGAAATGGCCTGTTCGGCGGAACATACGGGTGCTTTCAACCCGGCGCGTTCGCGAATCAAGATTTTCGAGTTCGAACATGGCGCACGGTCAATCCCTTATACCTGTACGCAGTGCGCCGAGGCCTGGTGCCTGCATGCCTGCCCGGTTGAGGCGATCACCAAGAATATGGAGACCGGCGCCATGGAGGTGAACGAGACCACCTGTGTCGGCTGCAAGGTTTGCACCATCGCCTGCCCCTTCGGCACCATCAATTACAATCCAGATAACGGCAAGGTCGCGAAATGCGACCTGTGCGGCGGCGATCCGCAATGCGCAGATGCCTGCCCGACCGGCGCCATAACCTATGTCGACGCGGGATGGACCGGATATGACCGCATGCAGGAATGGGCCGTGCGTACGCATGCCCAGACCCAGGCCTGAGAGAGGAGTTAGCGATATGGGATGGCAAAAACAGATTCTTCGCGTGAACCTGACCGAAGGCACGGCCGAAATCGAACCGTTGAACATGGAATGGGCCCACGATTATCTCGGCGAACGGGGGCTGGCTACCAAATATCTGTATGAGGGCATGGATCCGAAAACGGACCCCCTGAGCCCCGAGAACATGCTGATCTTCGCGACCGGGCCGCTGACCGGCACCATGGCGTCGACCAGCGGGCGCTATGCGGTAGTCACCAAGGGGCCGCTGACCAACGTCATCGCCTGTTCGAATTCCGGCGGCAAATTCGGCGCGGAGCTGAAATTCGCCGGTTACGACTTGCTGATCCTGGAGGGAAAATCGCCCAAGCCGGTCTATCTACATATCATCGACGACAAGGTGGAGATCCTTCCGGCCGACGATATCTGGGGTACCACCGTCTGGAATACCGAAGAGCATCTCAAGTCGAAACACCAGAATCCGATGCTGAAGGTGGCCTCGATCGGCGAGGCCGGCGAGAAGGGCGTGCGTTATGCCTGCATCGTCAACGACCTGCATCGGGCGGCCGGCCGTTCCGGCGTCGGTGCGGTCATGGGTTCCAAGAATCTGAAGGCCATCGCCATTCACGGCAGCAAGGGCGTGCGCGTCAAGGATCCGAAAGCCTTCATGAAGGCAGTCAAGGAAACCCATGCGTTGCTGGCCGATAACGAGGGCCGGAAGGGACTGACCGAACTCGGCACCAACGACATGATCGACGCCATGGAGGAATTCGGCGGGCTGCCGACCCGTAACTTCAACGAGGTACAGTTCGAAGGTACGGGCAAGATCAATCCCGCCGCTATGGCGGCCGTTGGCCCCGACGGACACAAGAATCTGCTCACCAACAAGGCCTGCTTCGGCTGTACTATCGCCTGCGGGCGAATCGCCCATATTCATGGCGAGCATTTCTCGATCGTCAACAAGCCGGAATACCGTCATGCCTCCGGCGGGCTGGAATACGAGACCGCCTACGCCTTCGGGCCGATGTTGAAAATCGACGACATCGACGCGCTGACTTATGGCGCCTTCTCGACCAACGAACATGGCATCGATCCGATCTCCTTCGGGGCGACGCTGGCGGCAGCCATGGAGCTGTATGAGATGGGTGTCATCACCAAGGATGATACCGATGGCGTGGATTTGAGCTTCGGCAATGCCGAGGCGCTGACCATCATGGCCGACAAAACCGGAAAGTCTGAAGGATTCGGGCAGATCCTCGGACTCGGATCCAAGCTGATGTGCGAGAAGTACGGCCATCCCGAACTTTCGATGGCGGTCAAGGGCCAGGAATTCGCCGGTTACGATTCGCGCGCCCTGCAGGGCATGGGGCTGGGCTTTGCCACCAGCAACCGCGGAGCCTGCCACCTGAAACACGACGTGTTCGCCGAGGACATGGAGGACGTCTCGGGCAAGGGCAAAGCGAAACCATGCAAGGACTCACAGGACACCATCGCGATGATCGATTCGACCGGACTGTGCCTGTTCACGACCTGCGCATGGGGCGTGCCGGAATTCCAGAAACAGATTGCCGCCGCCTGCGAGGGCGACGACTGGACCGAGGAACGGCTGACGGAGATCGGCGAGCGCGTCTGGAATCTGGAACGCATGTTCAACCTGGAAGCCGGCATCACGGCGGCCGACGACACCCTGCCCAAACGCCTGCTGGAGACTCCGGCCCCCAGCGGCACCGCCAAGGGCCATGTCAGCGAGTTGCCCAAGATGCTGCCCGAATATTACGAGTATCGGGGCTGGACCAAGGATGGTGAGCCGACGACCCAGACGCTGAGTCGACTGGGCCTGGAGTCGAGATGAAGCATGTCGTACTCGGCGGCGGGCCGGCCGGAGTCATAGCGGCGGAAACGCTCCGCCGCGCCGACCCCGGTTGTTCCGTAACGCTGGTCCGTGGCGAGGCGGAACCGCCCTACTCCCGTATGGCGCTGCCTTACCTTTTGGCCGAGAATATCGGTGAGGACGGGACTTACCTGCGCCATGCCGAGGGCCATTACAACTCTCTGGGCATCGAATTGCGCCAGGGACGCGCAACCTCCATCACGCCGAACCAGGGCACTGTGATGCTGGATGACGGCGGCAGCCTTTCCTATGATCGACTGTTGATCGCCACCGGCTCGCGCCCTGCCCGCCCACCGGTTCCGGGCATGGACCTGCCCGGCGTGGAAAGCTGCTGGACCCTGGAAGACGCCAGACGGATCGCCACCGGCACAAAATCAGGATCAAGAGTCGTGCTGATGGGGGCCGGCTTCATCGGCTGCATCGTGCTGGAGGCGCTGGCCGCGCGAGGCGTGGCGCTGATCGTCGTAGAAATGGAAGACCGCATGCTGCCCCGCATGATGGACGATGCAGGCGCCGCCATGATCAAGCGCTGGTGCGAGGCGAAGGGCGTGACAGTGCTGACCGGGACGGCCGTAAAGTCCGTGCAGCAAGCCGGTGACGGCCTGAAGCTTGATATCGGCGGCAAGATTATCGATGCGGACCTTGTGGTCTGCGCGACCGGTGTGCGACCCAATATCGAGTTCCTCAAAAGCAGCGGAATCGCGACCGACCAGGGAATCCTGGTCGACGACCGCCTGCAGACCAACCTGCCGGGCGTCTATGCCGCCGGCGACGTCGCGCAAGGGCCTGATTTCTCGACCGGCGAGCGCATGGTGCACGCCATCCAGCCGACAGCCAGCGAGCACGGTCGGGTCGCAGCCATGAACATGGCGGGCGTCGATACGCCCTATCGCGGCAGCCTGATCATGAACGTGCTGAGCACGCTGGGGCTGATCACCGCCTCCTACGGGCTATGGCAGGGCGTGAAAGGCGGTGACCGGGCGGTGGTACAGGACAACGACAATTTTAAATATCTGCGGCTGGAATTCGACGGCGACATATTGGTTGGCTCGCTGTCGCTGGGACTGACCCAGCATGTCGGCGTGCTGCGCGGCCTGATCCAGACCAAAGCCCCGCTGGGCCCCTGGAAAGACCGCCTGATGCGCGACCCGCATCTGATCATGGAGGCCTATCTTGAGTGCGCGCAGGGCCAGAATGTGCGCGCCCATCCAGGGATACCGCGTTGAAGGTGACGGTGAAAATGTCGGGGTTGATGGCCAAATTGGTGCCCGGCAGCGCGAGTGGGGCCGAGGTCGATTTACCGGACGGCTCGACGGTCTCCAGCCTGATGACCAGGCTGGGCCTGCCGGGCAACGAGACCTATCTGGTGATCGTCAACGACTCCACGGTGCCCCGCGACAAGCGCACAACATTCAAACTATCAGAAGGCGACCGAATCGCTATCGTCCCCCCGCTGAAGGGCGGCTAAGACAACCAGGAATTCGGAAATTATCGATTTTGCATTGCGCTTGCGCACAAGGAAAGTGGCGGGAGTGACGGGACTCGAACCCGCGGCCTCTGGCGTGACAGGCCAGCGCTCTAACCAACTGAGCTACACCCCCGTGCTCTTGACGAGGCCCGTCCATGTACTTCACGCCATGGCCGGGTGTCAAGCGACGTTCTGGCGATACGGGACGTTTTTCACTTAACAGACTTTGGTGGGCGATGACGGGCTCGAACCGCCGACCCTCTCGGTGTAAACGAGATGCTCTTCCAGCTGAGCTAATCGCCCATTCCGTCTATTAAATGATCATAAAAACCAAAAAAGCAACCGGCCATCCGTCTCCGGATGGCCGGCTGTGTATTTTCCGAAGCCTTGGTATTAGTTAACGGCTTCCTTCAGGCCCTTACCGGCCTTGAATTTCGGCTGCTTGGACGCCGGAATCTGGATCGTCGCGCCGGTACGCGGGTTGCGGCCGGTTGACGCCTTCCGATTGGCGACGCTGAAAGTGCCAAATCCCACAAGGCGGACTTCATTGCCACCTTTGAGAGATTTCTCGATATTGTCGAAAACAGCGTCCACCGCTTTGGTAGCGTCGGCCTTGGAAAGGCCGGAATCAGCGGCAACGGACGAAATCAGGTCATTCTTATTCACTGAAGAGCCCCCTTCTGGACAGGGAATGATGTATATGAGGTTTAGTCTTCTATGTCTTAGCGACCGTAAGAGTTTACTTGTCTTTGGCATCGCTCGTCAACGTCAGAACCGCAGAAAACCAAGGTTTTCCACAAAAAAAAGTACCCGCGACGAGTGCCGCGGGTACAAAATCGTGCCATTGGTATGCTTCTAATGCGTAATTACGCTCTCCCGGTCGTCCGACTCGCCTTTTCCGGTTACCGAGTCGGCCTCGGGATTCCACTCAATGGCCGTCAAGGGCTTGGTAAGCGCGTTTTTCAGCACTTCGTCGACGGTCGTTACAGGGATTATCTCCATACCCTGCTTAACATTGTCGGGAATATCCGCCAGGTCTTTCACATTGTCACTGGGGATAAGTACGGTCTTAATGCCACCGCGAAGCGCGGCCAGCAATTTTTCCTTGAGACCACCGATCGGCAGCACGCGGCCGCGCAATGTGACCTCGCCCGTCATGGCTATATCGCGGCGAATCGGTATGCGAGTCAAAACCGAGACGATAGAGGTAACCATCGCGACGCCGGCCGACGGACCGTCCTTGGGCGTTGCGCCTTCAGGCACATGAACGTGAATATCGGTCTTGGCGAACAAGGGTGGCTCAATACCAAAAGACGGTGCGCGGCTCTTGACGTAACTTTCTGCCGCCTGAACCGACTCCTGCATGACATCGCCGAGTTTACCGGTTTTGGCAACCCGGCCCTTGCCCGGAACACTGACGGATTCGATGGTCAGCAATTCGCCACCGAATTCGGTCCATGCCAAACCCGTGACAACGCCAATCAGGTCTTCCGACTCCAGTTCGCCATAACGGTACTTGCGAACACCGGCATAATCACCGAGATTTTCCGAGGAGACTTTGACGGATTTTTTCTTGTCCTTCTTGTCGCTGAGCAGGATTTCCTTGATCGCCTTGCGTGACAGGGACGCTATTTCGCGTTCCAGGTTACGAACACCGGCCTCTCGCGTGTAATATCTAATCAGGTCGCGCAG
>Ga0210122_1000443_pt1 | contig 14271 bp, 10 predicted proteins | sample Muzzi_CordB_D2_FD_185530 | JGI IMG/M metagenome (GOLD analysis project Ga0210122, IMG submission 185530) | Wetland microbial communities from San Francisco Bay, California, USA, that impact long-term carbon sequestration - Muzzi_CordB_D2 (SPAdes) | ecosystem: Environmental > Aquatic > Marine >... | reverse complement strand
TGTCCAAGCCGATCTCGGTGGGCAAGTTCATCGAGACCATCCGCCATTTCGTGGGGACCGCCTGATATGAGCGCCCGCGTACTCGTCGTTGATGACGTCCCCGCCAATGTGAAGCTGCTGGAAGCGCGGCTGTCGGCGGAATATTTCGACGTCATAACCGCCTTTAGCGGGCTCGAGGCTCTGGCGGTATGCGAGCGCGCCGAATGTGACATCGTGCTGCTCGACGTGATGATGCCGGACATGGACGGCTTCGAGGTTTGCCGCAAGCTGAAATCCAATCCCGCCACCCACCACATTCCGGTGGTGATGGTGACTGCGCTCGACCAGCCTTCCGACCGGGTGCGCGGACTGGAAGCGGGCGCTGACGATTTCCTCACCAAGCCGGTCACCGACCTGGCGCTGGTCTCACGCGTACGCTCGCTGGCGCGACTGAAGATGGTGACGGACGAACTCCGCATGCGCGCCGTCACCTCCAAGGAAATCGGCATCAGCAGTCCGGAGCGGGAGGCGGTCAACGAAACCGGCCGCGGCGGCCACGTCCTCATCGTCGACGACCGCGAGTCGTCGTACCAGCGTATCGTCGGCACACTGTCGGCTGAGCACGCGGTCGACGTTGAGGCCGATCCCAACGAGGCGTTGTTCCATGCCGCCGAGGGGAATTACGACCTGGTGATCGTCTCGCTCGGCCTCCGCAATTTCGATGGGCTTCGGCTGTGCAGCCAGTTGCGCTCGCTCGAGCGTACCCGCAACGTGCCGATCCTCGCGGTGGCGGAGGTCGACAACAACCAGCGGCTGGTGCGTGGCCTGGAGATCGGCGTCAACGACTATCTAATTCGCCCGATCGAGAAGAACGAGATGCTGGCGCGCGTGCGCACCCAGATCAAGAAGAAGCGCTACACAGAGCGGCTGCGCGACAACGTGCAGATGTCGATCGAGATGGCGATCACCGACGCGCTCACCGGACTTTTCAACCGGCGCTACATGGAGACGCATCTGGCCGCCCTGGTCGAGCAGGCGGCCAACCGCGGCAAGCCGATCGCTTTGATGGTGCTCGACATCGACTATTTCAAGTCGATCAACGACAGCTACGGCCATGACGCCGGCGACGACGTGCTGCGCGAATTCGCCCTGCGCGTCCGCAAGTCGATCCGCAACATCGATCTTGCCTGCCGCTACGGCGGCGAGGAATTCGTCATCGTAATGCCGGAAACCGACATGGCGGTGGCGACCATGGTGGCCGAGCGCTTGCGCCGGCGCATCGCCTCGGAGCCGTTTTCCGTCCAGCAGGGCAGCAGCAGCCTCGAGGTGACCATCTCGATCGGCCTCGCCGCTCTGGCCGAGCCTGACGACAATGCCGCCGCCGTGCTCAAGCGCGCCGACCAGGCGCTTTACCGGGCCAAGCGCGACGGCCGCAACCGGGTGGTGCCCGACGCCGCCTGAAGCGGCGCCGGATTCGCTCGTCGGCCACGCCGCAAAGCCGGGATCTCCTGCAATTCCAGTGGCTTAAAAAGTAATTTGGCCGCCGGGGACGCTTGGTTTAACCTTTTTCCGATGGCTTGAGTCCGGCGCGGACCAATGTTGCGCGTCCCGGAAGCCTGGTAACGCCCTGCGGAGTGCTCAGGTCCGCCGCATCTCCTGGGTCCGTGGGGTTCGGCCGGCCCGGAAGCGGTGCGAGTGGCCTCCTCAAGACGCCGCTTCCGGCCGGCCACGTTCCTGGCGCGGATTTTCACCTTGAGCGTCATGTCGTCACCGGGATCGACCCGGTGGCCTCGCTTTGGGGGAGGGCGTCCTCCCAAGCGGGTCCGTCGTCAACCCCGGCCGCGACAGCGATGTCAGCAGCAATTCCGCAAATGCAAAGGGCGCCCAACGGCGCCCTGCGTGTCGTCAGGATCGAACGACGATCACTTGATCTTGGCTTCGCGGTATTCGACGTGCTTCTTGGCGATCGGATCGTACTTCTTCTTGACCAGCTTGTCGGTCTGCGTGCGCGAGTTCTTTTTGGTCACGTAGAAATGGCCGGTATCGGCACTGGAGACAAGCTTGACTTTGAGCGTGATGGCTTTGGCCATGGAGTTACCCTCGAAAACGGACTGTGGCGGCGTTTGGCCGGGAAGCTAGCCCCGAACTGGCAAAAGTCAAGAAAAGCCGGTTTCGCGCGGTTCAGAGCAGTTCCCGGTGGAAGGTCTTTTCGACCATGAAATAGAACGGCACCGGCAGGGAATGGCCCATGCCGGCGGAGACCCGGGCGCCCAGTTCCTCCAGCACCACGCCGGTGATGGTCGGCATGTCGAGGCGGGTGGCCTGTTCGATCGGCACCCAGGCGAGCTCGACCAGCTCGGACTCGGGACCCACCACGCCCTCGATGGTGTGGGCGATGGAGGAGGCGTCGGCGGTGAAGAAGCGGGTGTCGAAGCGGCGCGGCCGGCGCGGCGGGGTAATGGCGCGGGCGATGAAGTGGATATTGCCGAGATCCGGGCACACGCGCGCCCTGGCGAACTCGGTCCAGATCTCGCCCGGGACCTGTGGCGGGTCGTTGACCTTCTCCCCGAGCAGCAGGCCGGTTTCCTCCGCCATCTCGCGCACCGCGGCCAGTGCAAAGGCGCGCGCGTAATCGGGGCTCGGCTCGGCAACGCGGGAGAGCAGCTTCTGTTGCGTATCGGGGTGCAACTCGCTGATCGCCGTCATCCGGCGGTCGAGCGGTTCGATGCGCCCGCCCGGGAAGACAAACTTGCCGGGCATGAATTTGTGGGTGTGGTGGCGGCGGCCGAGCAGCACTTTGGGCGCCGGGCCGGAACGGTCGATCAGCATCAGCGTGGCCGCGTCGCGTGGCTCGCTGTCGGGGAACGACTGGTCGCGCTCGGACAGCGTCATGCGTTCGGCCAGGCGTTTGGAATCCTCGCTGGTCATCGGGCCTTCCGTTGCTTGTGGCGTTGTTTGGCGCGTTTCTTGGGTTTGCCGCGCTGATGGCGGTGCTGAGCACGGGCGCGATCGCGCTCGATTTCGCGCGCCGGATGGCGCGTCGGCTTGCCGGGGCGGCCCTCCGAGAGCAGTTCGAAGCGCAGCGCGCCCGCCACCGGCGCGGCCTCGACCAGCTTGACGGTCACCGTGTCGCCAAGCCGGTAGGTCTCGCCGCTGTGGCGGCCGACCATGGCGTGGCGTCTGTCGTCGTAATGGAAATACTCGTCGCCGATGGTCCGCGCGGGCACGAAACCATCGGCGCCGGTCTCGTGCAGCTTGACGAACAGACCGGCGCGCGTCACGCCGGAGATGCGGCCGTCGAAACTGGCGCCGATGCGGTCGGCGAGAAAATGCGCGATCAGCCGGTCATTGGTCTCGCGTTCGGCCAGCATGGCGCGGCGCTCGGAGGCGGAAATCTGTGCGGCCACCTCGGCGAGCTGCTTGCGTTCGACCGCGGACGGCAGCCCGTCCGCGCCGAGCTTGAGCGCGCGGATCAGCGCGCGGTGCACGATCAGATCGGCATAGCGACGGATGGGCGAGGTGAAATGGGCGTAGCGACGCAGGTTGAGACCGAAATGCCCGTAGTTCTCCGCCGCATATTCGGCCTGCGCCTGGGTGCGTAACACCACCTCGTTGACCAGTTGCTCGGCCTCGCGGCCTTTCATGCGTGCAAGCACACGATTGAAGGCTTCGGGCCGCAGTGCGCCGGTCTTGGGAAAATTGATATCGAGGCTTTGCAGGAATTCCCGCAGCGCTGCGACCTTCTCCATGCCCGGCTCGTCGTGCACGCGGTAGATCAGCGGCGTGCGATTCTTTTCCAGTGTCTCGGCGGCGGCGACATTGGCCTGGATCATGAATTCCTCGATCAGCCGGTGCGCCTCCAGCCGTTGCGGCGTGATCACGCGGTCGACGGTGCCGTCACCTTTCAGCAGGATCTTGCGCTCGGGCAGGTCGAGGTCGAGCGGCTGGCGCTCCTGTCGCGCGCGCACCATTGTCTCGTAGGCCGCGTAGAGCGGGTTGAGAATCGGTTTGACGAGCCCTTCTGTGTCTTCGTCGGTTCGCCCGCCGACGGCCCATTGCGCCTGGTCGTAGGAGAGCCGTGCGGCCGAGCGCATCATGACGCGGTGGAACGAGTGTGACTTCTTGCGCCCGTCACTGCCGATGACCATGCGCACGGCGAGGGCGGCGCGGTCCTCCTTCGGCCGCAGCGAGCACAGGTCGTTGGAAATGCGCTCGGGCAGCATCGGCACCACGCGGTCGGGGAAATAGACCGAATTGCCGCGCGCCAGCGCCTCGCGGTCGAGCGCGGAGTCGGGCGTCACATAGCAGGCGACGTCGGCGATGGCGACGCTGACGATAAAGCCGCCCCTGTTGTCGGACGCGGCGTCTGGCCCGGCATGCACGGCGTCGTCGTGATCCTTGGCGTCGGGCGGGTCGATGGTGATGAACGGAACGTTCCGCCAGTCCTCGCGGTGCGCCATCGTGGCGGGCTTGGCGGCCTCGGCCTCGTTCAGCGTCTCGCGGCGGAACACGGACGGGATGCCGTGGGCGTGGATGGCGATCAGGCTGACCGCGCGCTCCGACCTGAGCGAGCCCAGCCGCTCGACCACGCGGCCCGAGGGCAGGCCGAAGCGGCGCGCGCGGCTCGTTTCCACCGCGACCAGGTCGCCGTCTTCCGCCGCGTTGCCGGCGCCGGGCGGAATAGTGAGCTCCTTGCCCAGCATCTTCTTGTCGACCGGCTCCAGCCGGCCGCCGCCGCTCGGCAGCTTGCGGAAGATGCCGAGCACGCGGTGTTTGGGATGGTCGATGAGCTTGATGACGCGTCCGCGATGGCGGATGCCCTCGTCTTCCTCGGTTTCCTCGATGCGCAGCAGCACACGGTCGCCGAGCCCGGCGGTTTCGCCGGGTCGCGCCTTGCGTGGAACGAAAATGCGGATCTTCGGCGCGGGTCCATGCGCCTCCTCGTCCCATTCGTCGGGCGTGGCGATGAGATCGCCCTCGGCGTCGCGGGCGGTGACATCGGCCAGCACGGTGGAGGGCAGGGCGCCGGGATGGTGCAGCCGCTTGCGCCGCTTTTCGATTGAACCCTCGTCGGCGAGTTCGCGCAGCACGCGCTTGAGCTCGGCGCGCGCGGCATTCTTCAGCCCGAAGGCGCGCGCAATCTCGCGGGTGCCGACCTTTCCGGGGTTGTCTCGGATGAAGGCGAGAAGATCCGCCTTGGTTGGAAACGAAGCGGCAGATTGTTTGGCTGACTTGGTCAATCGTAATATCCGGCGCCGTCAAAGGCACGATGGAAATGTAGTGGCCTGCGCCGGCTTTCGCCAGTGAAGCACCATTGGACGAGGCCTTGCGGCTCCCGGTCGTCATGCCCGGTCCTGTGCCGGGCATCCGCGTCTCTGGTTCATGTGAAGAAGACGTGGACGGCCGGGACACCCGGCCATGACAAGGCAGTTATTTACTCCGCCGCCGTCGTCTTGCGGGCGGGTTTGGCGCTGGCGGCGGCCGATTTCTTCGGCTTGGCGGCGGTCTTGACCACACCCTTGCGAGCAGTCTTGGCGTTCTCGCCGGCGGCGCTCTTGCGGCCGGCGGCGCGGCGTGGCTTCGGCGCTTCCGCAGTCTTGGTTGCCGACTCGGCTGCGCTCTCGGTCTTGGCACTTGTCTTCTTGCCCGGCTTCTTGGCGGCTTTCTTGCCGCCGCGCCGGCCTCCGCTGGCGCCGATCTTCTCGGCGCGGGCGTCGAGCAGGCTGACCGCTTCCTCCAGCGTGATCGTGTCCGGCGTCTTGTCGCCCGGCAGCGTGGCATTGATGCCCTCGTGCGACACGTAGGGTCCGTAGCGGCCCTTCTTGGCCACGATCGGCCCGCCCTTGTCGGGATGCTCGCCGAGCGGCTTGCCGGGGTCGGCGCCGAAGCGGCGGCCTTTGCCAGGATTGGCCTTCTTCTCGGCGATCAGCGTCACCGCGCGGTTCAAGCCCACCGAAAGCACGTCGTCGCCTTCTTCCAGATTGGCGTAGGTCTTGCCGTGCTTGACGTAGGGTCCGAAGCGGCCGACGCCAGCGACGATCGGCTCGCTGTCCTCCGGATGCTTGCCCACCTCGCGCGGCAGCGCCAGCAGCCCGAGCGCGCGCTCGAGATCGACGTCGGCCGGCGCCAGGCCCTTGGGAATGCCGGCGCGCTTGGGCTTCTCGGCGTCCTTTTCCTTCGACTGCTCGCCGAGCTGCAGATAGGGCCCGAAACGGCCCGAGCGTAGCGAGACTTCGAGACCGGTCTCCGGATCCTCGCCCAGCACCTTGGTGCCGTTGAGCTCGCCTTCCGCGGCCGGCGTCATTTGCCGGGTAAAGTTGCAGTCCGGATAGTTCGAGCAGCCGATGAAAGCGCCGAAGCGGCCGACTTTGAGGGAGAGCCGACCGGTTTCGCAGCTCGGGCATTTGCGCGGATCGCCACCCTCCGGCGGCGGCGGGAAAATGTGCGGTGCGAGCAGCTCATTAAGTGCGTCGAGCACCTGCGTGATCGTCAGGTCTTTAATGTCATTGACGGCGCCGATGAAGTCGCCCCAGAAGTCCCGCAGCACCTGCTTCCAGTCGATCTCATGATTGGCGATACGGTCGAGCTGCTCTTCCAGGTTGGCGGTGAAGTCGTATTCGACGTAGCGCTGGAAAAAGCTCTCCAGGAAGCCCACCACGACGCGGCCTTTGTCCTCTGGGATGAGCCGTTTCTTGTCGAGGCGCACATAATCGCGTGTCTGCAGCACCTGCAGGATAGCGGCATAGGTGGACGGCCGGCCGATGCCGAGCTCTTCCATGCGCTTGACCAGGGAGGCTTCCGAATAACGCGGTGGCGGCTCGGTGAAGTGCTGCGACGAGTTGATCGCCTGCTTCTCCAGCAGTTCACCGGCGCTCACGGCGGGCAGGCGTTTGCTCTCGTCGTCCTCGCTCGGGTCGTCCATGCCCTCCTGATAAAGCGTGAGGAAGCCGTCGAACTTGATCACCTGGCCGGTGGCGCGCAGCTCCAACGTGCGGCCGCCCGCCTTGGCTTCGATATCGACAGTGGTGCGCTCGAGCTCGGCCGACTGCATCTGGCTCGCCACCGCCCGGTTCCAGATCAGCTCGTAGAGCCGCGACTGGTCGCGGTCGAGGCGCTTGGCGACGTCGGCCGGCGAGCGGTTGGGGTCGGTCGGGCGCACCGCTTCGTGCGCCTCCTGCGCGGTCTTCGACTTCTGCTGAAAACTGCGCGGTGCATCCGGCACGTAGTCATTGCCGTACTGCTTGCCGATCATGCCGCGCACGGCGGCGATGGCTTCCGGCGTCATCTCGACGCCGTCGGTGCGCATATAGGTGATGAGGCCGACGGTCTCGCCCCCGATGTCGATGCCCTCGTAGAGCCGCTGCGCCAGCCGCATGGTGTGGGCGGGCGAGAAGCCGAGCTTGCGGCTCGCCTCCTGCTGCATGGTCGAGGTGGTGAAGGGCGGCGGCGGATTGCGCCGCGCCGGCTTCGCCTCGACATTGACGACGCGGAAGATTGCGTTTTCGAGGTCGCGGGTGAGGGCTTCCGCCTCGGCGCCGGAGCCGATGTCGAGGCGCTGGATTTTCTGCCCGTCGGCGCCGGAGAGGCGCGCCTCGAAGGTTTCCTGGCGCGGCGTCGCCAGCGTGGCGGCGATTGACCAGTATTCCCTGGCGACGAATTTCTCGATCTCAAGCTCACGGTCGCAGACGAGCCGCAGGGCGACAGACTGCACGCGGCCGGCCGAGCGCGCGCCCGGCAGTTTGCGCCACAGCACCGGCGACAGCGTAAAGCCGACCAGATAGTCGAGCGCGCGGCGGGCGAGATAGGCGTCAACCAGCGCGGCGTCAATCTTGCGCGGGTTGTTCATCGCCTCGGTCACCGACTGCTTGGTGATGGCGTTGAACACCACGCGCTCGATGGCCTGATCCTTGAGCGCCTTCTTCTGCTTGAGCACCTCCAGCACGTGCCAGGAGATGGCCTCGCCCTCGCGGTCCGGGTCGGTGGCGAGGATCAGTTTGTCGGCGCCCTTGAGCGCCCGGGCGATGTCGTTGATGCGCTGGTTGGACTTGGCGTCAACTTCCCAGAGCATGCGGAAGCCGGCCTCGGGATCGACCGAGCCATCCTTGGCCGGCAGGTCGCGGATGTGGCCAAAGGAGGCGAGGACCTCGTAGCCGGGGCCCAGGTATTTATTGATCGTTTTTGCCTTGGCCGGCGATTCGACTACGACGATGTTCATTGAGTCCCAATAGGTTAGCTGTCGATTCTGAGCGGAATCGACGGCGCTCCGTGGCCGGAACATGGGGAAGCCGGCACCGGGTGTCAAATAAGGGCGCCCCGCGGGCCGCTGCAAAGCAGCCAAATAGGGCGCCACGGAGACGGCCGGCGGCGCGCGACTGCCACCACGAGGGGCATTGTGATGAAATACAATTAACAGCTCGTGATCATGTCCAAATGGGGCAGCTGGAAGCGGGAAACGCCGCGCCCCACGGTGATCAGCGCACCGTCACGCCAAGCCGATCGAGAAATTCAAGTGTCGGATTGCCGTCCGGCAGCATGCCGAGCTTCTTCTGCTCGGCGCGGATATTGTCGCGCAGATCGAAATCGATGTGACCTTCAAACTCGTTCACCTTGTAGCCGAGCGAGGACAATTTCTTCTGCAGGGCCACGCGCGCGTCGCGTGAGAGCTGCCTGTCGTCGGGCGGCCACTTTGCCTGGATCGGCGGTCCGCCGGCGATGCGGTCGGCCAGATGGCCGACCGCAACCGCATAGGCATCCGAGTTGTTGTACTCCTTGAGCACCTCGTAGTTGGGCATTGCCACGAATGCCGGGCCCTTGGCGCCGGTCGGAAAGAACAGGATTCCCTGGCCCTCGCGCGGGTATTTCTTGCCGTCGATCGGCTTGACGCCGAGCCTGGTCCATTCATCGAAGCCGGCGCGGCTCTTCATGAAGTCGAAGTCTTTCGGTACCGAAACCTCGAAGCCCCAGGTCTCGCCGTATCGCCAGCCGTACTTGTGCAGATAATTGCCGGTGGAGCCGAGCACGTCGGGCACGTTGCTCCAGATGTCGGGCTTGCCGTCGCCGGAGAAATCGATGGCGTAATCGACGAAGTTCGTCGGCATGAACTGGGTCTGGCCCATGGCGCCCGCCCAGGAGCTCACCATCTTGCTGCGTGGCAGGTTGTTGTCCTGCATGACGCGCATGACGACCAGCAATTCGTTGCGGAAATAGGGATGGCGGAAGCGCACATAGCCGAGCGTCGCCAGCGAGCGGAACACGTCCCAGCGGCCCTTGGCCGCGCCGTAGCCGCTCTCCACGCCCCAGAGGGCCAGCAGAACCGCGCGTTCCACCTGGAACTTCTCTTCAACGACGTCGAAGGTCTTCTTCCACTCGCGCGCCTTGCGCTTGCCGAGCGTGATGCGCGACTTCGAGGCAAGCGCATTGACGTAGTCGCCGAACGGCTTGCCATATTCCGGCTGGCGCTTGGTTGCCGCGATCACGCGCGGATCAGGCTTCACGCCGCGCATGGCGCGATCGAACGTGGTCCGCGTGATGCCTTTCGCCTTGGCGTCCGGCCACAGTTCCTTGACGAAGGCGGTGAAGGACTGGTGCTGCGCGCGCGCCGGCAAGCAGCCGAGCACGGTCGCAAGACAAATGAGACAGGCGAGGGAACGGACCATCATGCGGCGGGTTCCTGCATTTCGACTCGGAAGCCGCTTTATATCAGCGAAATTTGGCCGCCGCCGTGGCGCTCGATGCGGCCCGCGATTTCAAGTTCCAGCAGCACCGTGCGCACGACGGCCGGGGTCGTCTGCGACAGCCGCACCAGGTCGTCAACCGCAGCCGGTGCGGGTCCGAGCAGCGCGATAATGCGGGCGCGCTCTTCGTCGCCGGGTTCGGCCGTGAGCGGGCTCGCTGGTTCCGGCTCGCGTGCCGGCAGTTCGAGGGCGCGACCGAGGATCGGCGCCAGCATGGCAATGACATCCGACGCCTCGGTGACCAGGGTGGCGCCCTGCTTGAGAAGGCCATTGGCGCCTTCGCTGCGCGGGTCGAGCGGCGAACCGGGCACGGCGAAAACCTCGCGGCCCTGCTCGCCGGCAAGCCGCGCGGTGATCAGCGAACCTGAACGGCGCGCAGCTTCGATGATGATGACGCCGACGGAGAGGCCAGAGATCAGCCGGTTGCGGCGGGGAAAATCGTGCGCGCGCGGTTCCCAGGTCAGCGGCATTTCTGAAACAGTGGCACCTTCGGCCATGATCGCCTTTGCGAGATCAACATGCTCGGGCGGATAGATGCGCTCGTGGCCGCCTGCCAGCACGGCGACCGTGCCGGTTGCGAGGCTGGCGCGGTGCGCAGCGGCATCGATCCCGCGCGCGAGCCCGGAGACGATGGCAAGACCCGCCACGCAGAGGTCACCGGCAAGCCGCTCGGCGAATTTGATGCCGGCGGCCGAAGCGTTGCGCGAGCCGACAATGGCGATCAGCGGCCGCGCCAGTACGTCGAGCCTGCCGCGTACCGCCAGGAGCGGCGGCGGGTCGGCGATCATTTGCAGGCGCTGCGGATAGGCCGGCTCGCCGAGCGCGATGAAATCGATTCCTTGCGCGCGCGCTGCCGTCATCTCGGCCGCGGCGGCCTCGACCGGGCAGATGCGCGCCGGCCCCGGGGCGCCGCCACGGCGGGCCAGCCCGGGCAGCGCGTTAAGCGCCGCGCGCGCGCTGCCGTAATGCCTGACCAATGCGTGGAAGGTGTGCGGCCCGACATGGTCGCTGCGGATCAGCCGCAGCCAGTCAAACCGCTGCTCGTCGCTCAGTCTGATGCCGTTGCCTGCGTGATCGCTCCCGGCCCGCATGCCGCAAGCATTGCCCAAGGGCCGCCGCGGCACAACCTGAAATAGCAGGCCACAACCAGAAGTCAGGTCTGCGGCGTTGCTGCTGACTTGGCGCCGATCTTGCCCTCGCTGCCGGCAAGCAGTCGTCGGATATTGGCGCGGTGCCTGATCCACAACAGCGTGGTCAGCATCAGAAACAGCAGGGCAGTGCTGTGGACGCCTGAGAACCACATCACCGGCGGCGTCACGGCGCTAGCGACAAGCGCGGCCAGCGAGGAATAACGGCTGGCGGCCGCCACCACGACCCAGATAAAGCAAAAGATCAGCGCGCCCGGCCAGTAGAGCCCGAGCAGCAGTCCGATATAGGTGGCGACACCCTTGCCGCCTCCGAACTTGAGCCACACCGGGAAAAGATGACCAAGGAAGGCGGCAAGCCCGGCCACGAGCGCGGCGTCGTGTCCGGCAAAGTGGGCGGCGGCCAGGACGGCGACGGTGCCCTTCAGCGCATCACCCAGCAGCGTGGCGGCGGCGAGCGTCTTGTTACCGGTCCGCAGCACGTTGGTGGCGCCGATATTGCCGGAGCCGGTCGCGCGCAGGTCGGGCCCGCCGGCGAGACGGGTGAGGATGAGCCCGAACGGGATCGAGCCGAGCAGGTACCCGAACACGAAGGCGAGCGCCGTCGTCATACGTATTCGTAGACGGTGCGGCCGGCGACGATGGTGCGCACCACACGGCCGGTCAACCGTGCCTCGTCAAACGGTGTGTTCTTGCACTTGGACTTGAGTTCGTCGGGATCAAGCACCCAGGGCATGTCGGCATCGAGCACGATGACGTCGGCCGGCGCGCCCGGACGCAACGATCCGCCGGGAAGGCCGAGCAGTTCGGCTGGCCGCGTCGACATGGCGCGCAGCAGCGTCATCAACGCAAGCTCGCCGGAATGGACGAGGCGCAGCCCGGCACTGAGCATGGTTTCCAGGCCGATGGCACCCGGGGCGGCTTCGGCAAAGGGCAAGCGCTTGGTCTCCACGTCCTGCGGATTGTGGTCCGACATCACCACGTCAATGAGGCCGTCTGCCAGCGCCGCCACCAGCTGCTTGCGATCGTCTTCGCCGCGCAGCGGCGGCGCCACTTTAAGAAAGGTGCGGTAGGGACCGATGTCGTTTTCGTTGAGCGTTATGTGATTGATCGAGGCTGAAGCGGTAATGGCATGCCCGGCTTCCTTCGCCCGCTTCAGCACGTCGAGCGACTCCGTGCAGGTGACAGCCGCCGCATGATAGCGCCCGCCGGTGAGCGCAACCAGGCGGATGTCGCGCTCGAGCATGACCGTTTCCGCCGCCTTGGGAATGCCGAGCAGGCCGAGCCGCGCGGCGAACTCGCCCTCATTCATGACGCCGTCGCCGATGAGGTCGGGATCCTCCGTGTGATGCACGATCAGCGCGTCGAAATCGCCGGCATAGGTGAGCGCGCGTCGCATCACTTGCGCGTCGGTCACGCTCTTCTCGCCGTCGGTGAAGGCGACCGCGCCGGCGGCCTTCAACAGGCCGATCTCGGTCATTTCCTGGCCGCCGAGGCCCTTGGTGATCGCCGCCATCGGGTGCACGTGGACGATTGCCGTGTCGCGGGCGCGGCGCAGCACGTAGTCCACGGTGGCCGGGTTGTCGATCGCCGGCGAGGTATCGGGCTGGCAGATGATGGTGGTGACGCCGCCGGCGGCCGCCGCCTGGCTCGCGGTGGCGAGCGTCTCGCGGCTGGCCGCGCCCGGCTCACCGATGAAGGCGCGCATATCGATCAGGCCGGGTGCGATCAGCTTGCCGCGGCAGTCGATCACCTCGGTGCCTTCCGGAACGCCGCCGGCACCGATGCCCTTCTTGGCCTCGCGAATGACGCCGTCGGCGATCAACAGGTCGCCGGAAAAATCGAGATCGCGCGACGGATCGACGATCCGGGCGTTGGCGAGCAGGATCGGGCGACGGTCGGACAATATCATGGTCATGCGTTGGGCAGGTTACGCGACAACGCTTCCAGCACCGCCATGCGCACGGCGACGCCCATCTCCACCTGTTCGCGGATCAGCGACTGACTGCCGTCGGCGACGATGGAGTCGATCTCGACGCCGCGGTTCATGGGTCCCGGATGCATGACCATGGCGTCGGGCTTGGCGTAGGAGAGCTTCTTCTCGTCGAGGCCGAAATAGTGGAAATATTCCGACACCGACGGAACGTAGGAGCCGTTCATGCGCTCGCGCTGCAGGCGCAGCATCATCACGATATCTGCGCCATTCAATCCCGCGCGCATGTCGCGGGCGACCTCGACGCCGAAGCGCTCGATGCCCGGTGGCAGCAGCGTGGAAGGCGCGACCACGCGCACGCGCGCGCCCATCGTATTGAACAGAATGATGTTGGAGCGGGCGACGCGCGAATGCAGGATGTCGCCGCAGATCGCCACCGTCAGCCCCTCGATGCGGCCCTTGTTGCGGCGGATGGTGGCGGCATCGAGCAGTGCCTGGGTCGGATGTTCGTGCGATCCGTCGCCGGCATTGATCACCGCGCAATCGACCTTGCGCGCGAGCAGTTCGACCGCGCCGGAGGCGTGATGGCGCACCACGATGATGTCGGGGTGCATGGCGTTGAGCGTGATCGCGGTGTCGATCAGCGTTTCGCCCTTGCGCATGGAGGAAGCGTTCACCGACATGTTCATGACGTCGGCGCCCAGCCTTTTGCCCGCCAGCTCGAAAGAGGCTTGCGTCCGGGTGGAGGCCTCGAAGAACAGGTTGATCTGGGTGCGGCCGCGCAGCGAGGCGCGTTTCTTCTCGACCTGGCGGTTGAGCTCGACAAACTCCTCGGCGAGGTCGAGCAGACCGGAGATGTCGTCGCGCGAAAGCCCTTCGATCCCCAACAGCTGCCGCCGGCTGAGGACGAACGAGGATTTCGGCGCGATGTTCATTAAAGGAATGTCTATAGGCGCAGTTTCCGGCGGCGGCAAGAGCCGCGTGGGCTGGTCCACAGGGGCCGTTAACGGTGGGATAAAGCGCGTGCCGGCGGGCCAAATGCCGCGCCACTGCTGCGGCCGGCCCGCCCGCGTGATGCGCCTGTCCGCAAGCGCCCAAGCCTGCACATTGTCGACATGACCGGCGCGCAAAGCGCCGCTTATTGTGGCGGGACTTTGCTCAAAATTCGCCGCCGGCATGATCGCAATCCTTATTGCTCTCGGCCATACAAACGATCGTGAATTGGCGCTCGTCGTTGCATGGAAACCAGCACGGCGGTTTCGAGTTGACGCAGTGACGGCCCGCGCTGAGCGCGGCCGTATGTGGATGCGTAAAGAAACCCGAGAGATGGAGGCCAGGATGAAAATGATGAAGTTCGCCGCTGCCGTTACGGTGGCGGGCGCGCTTGCCGCCGGCATGGCGGTACCGGCGCAGGCGAAGGACGGCCGCAACACTGCGGCGGCGATCGGTTTCGGCGCCGGCGCGCTGGTCGGCGCGGCGG
>Ga0210122_1000442_pt1 | contig 14282 bp, 12 predicted proteins | sample Muzzi_CordB_D2_FD_185530 | JGI IMG/M metagenome (GOLD analysis project Ga0210122, IMG submission 185530) | Wetland microbial communities from San Francisco Bay, California, USA, that impact long-term carbon sequestration - Muzzi_CordB_D2 (SPAdes) | ecosystem: Environmental > Aquatic > Marine >... | reverse complement strand
CCGGCTCGAGGATTCATTGCTTCTTGTTTTCATCGGCTCCCCGATGCGGCCTTTCTGTCTTTTCTCCTGAGCGTGGTGGCGATGGCCCTGGCAAACGCCTCCAGGGTCCTCTCGAGACTGTCGTCACGGCCGTGGGCCGCGCTCATGAACCAGGGCTCGCGGGAATCCGGTTCGCACAGGATTCCCAGTTCGTGCAATTCCGGCGCCATCGCGTTATAGAAGGCGTAATCGGCGGTCTTCCAATCGCGGTAATTGCCCGGTGCGCGCTCGTTGAAGAACAGGCCGAACATCGAAGGGTGGCCTGTGAAGGAATAGGGTATGTCAAAGTTGTCCAGGATTTCACCCATGCCCGCGGACAGCTTTCTGCCATAGCGCTCGATCTGTTGCAGCGTTTCGGTTTCGTCCAGTATTTGCAGCGTCCTGTTGGCCGCGGCGAGCGCGACGGAGTGACAGGTATAGGTGCCCCCGTGGGCCACCCCGTCACCGATCTTGCGCATGATGTCGGTGCGCCCGGCCAGCGCCGAAATCGGGTAGCCGTTGCCCATGGCCTTGGCAAAGGTACACAGATCCGCCTTGAAGCCCATCAACTCCTGCACACCACCCTTCGCGACCCTGAAGCCGGTCTTGACTTCGTCGACGATCATGATGACGTCGTACTTTTCACACAAAGCCTGGGCGTCACGTAAGTATTGCCGGGTGGCGGTGATGGAACAGCAATTGCCCATGATCGGCTCGATCAGAAAAGCGCCGATCTTGGCGCCGTGTCGACGCAGCAGATCCTCGAGGTGGTTCGCATCGTTCAGCGGTGTGAAATAGGTCAGCCGGTTCAACACCTCCGGCACGCCTTCGCTGTCGGCGCGGATGGCGGGGTCTTCCCCGCCGGGCTTCCAGTTCTTGATGTCCGCGTACCACAGCACCTGGTCGTGCAAACCGTGGTAACCGCCCTCGACGATGATGTGTGAATCCTTGCCCGTGTAAGCGCGCGCGAGGCGCAACGCCGTCATCACGGCCTCGGTGCCGGAATTTGAAAACCGCACCAGTTCCGCGGCCGGCACCATACTCGAGATACGCTGCGCGAGCGTGTATTCAAGCTCGGTTGCCAATGCGAAAACACCACCGGTTTTCATGCCTTCGGCGGCCGCGGCGTCGACACGGGGGTCCGCGTAGCCGAGGATGGCCGGGCCATAGCCCATGCGGTAGTCAATATACTCGTTGCCGTCCAGGTCCCACAGGCGCGAACCCTGTGCGCGGTCGACGTAGATGGTCTTGTCCTTGCCCCAGTAGCGGAAATTGGAAGATACCCCCAGCGGCAGGCGCTTGATGGCCTGGCTGAAGTGCTGGTTGGAGCGGGTCAGCTTGCGTGACATCGTCTAATTGGATCGGTGCGTGTGAGCCCATAGGTTCTCATACCCTCGGCTCCGTGTCTACAATGAATGAATGATCATTCATTCGTTGAAATCCGGCCGACAAGTGGATATGCTGCTGAACAGATTGCCAGACAGGACTTCCATTGATGGACGAGGATTGCATTTGAACCCGCTGGCGGAGAACGCCCGACCGAAGCGACGGACCGCGCCCAAGCAGGAGCGCCAGACCCAACTGATCAAGGCGACCATACGCTCTATCGCCAAACACGGTCTGTCCGTCACCACCATGGCGACGGTTTCCAGGGAGGCCGGGCTTAGCCAGGGCATCATCAACCTGCATTTCAAAAGCAAGCAGAAACTGCTCGAAGAGACCCTGTTGTACGTGGTGGACGAATACCGCGCGGCCTGGGACAAGGCGATCAGGAACAGCGGTGAATCGGCCGCCGAAAGACTGCGCGCACTGGTGGCCGTGGATTTCGACAGGAATATCTGTCAGCGCAACAAACTGGCGGTTTGGTTCGCGTTTTGGGGCGAGAGCCGTTCACGGCCGACCTACCGCAAGATCTGCGCGCGCCGCGACCGCGAATACAGGCAGGTTTTGACAAGACTGTGCCAAGACATTATCGTGGACGGCGGCTACTCGAGCCACGCTGAATCGGTGGCCTACGGTCTCTCGGCAATGAGTGAAGGGTTGTGGCTGGACTTGTTGTTGAGTCCGGTTGAATTGGACCCGCAGCGGGCTTGCGAAATCAGTATGTCGTATCTCCATGATGTTTTTCCGGATCATTTTGAAGCCAGCGGCTAATGCTGCCCGCAGCTGATACACCGGCCTTGAGGGCCGCGGTATTGCTGGTGGGGGCGTGGCTGGTCTGCGCAACGGGGTTCGGCGCCGGGGACAAGGTACTCAACGTCTACAACTGGGCCGATTACATCGCGCCCGACACGCTGAAGAATTTCGAAGCCGAGTACGGCATCAAGGTCAATTACGACGTCTACGACTCGACCGAAGTCGTGGAGGCGCGGCTGTTGGCCGGAAAGACCGGCTACGACGTCGTCGTGGACAGCACCCGCTACGCCGGGCGCATGATCCCGATCGGTGTCTTCCAGCCGCTCGACAAGAGTCGTCTGCCGCTGCTCGGAAACCTCGATCCTTGGGTCATGAAGATGCTGGCGGCTTCCGACCCGGGCAATCGTTACGTCGTACCGTATATGTGGGGCACGACCGGCTTCGCCTACAATGCAGACATGATCCGCAAGCGCATGCCGGACGCGCCCGTCGACAGCATGCGCATGCTGTTCGACCCGGCCGTGGTCTCGAAATTCGCGGACTGCGGCGTCAGCCTGCTGGATGAGCCCACCGATGTCATCTCGATGGTGTTGCTCTATCTCGGCCTCGACCCGAACAGCCTGGACCCGGCCGATTTGGCGAAGGTCGAGACGCAGATGAAGAAGGTCAGGCCGTACATACGCTATTTCAGTTCCGCCAAAATGATCAACGACATGCCCTCGGGCCAGGTCTGCCTGGCCATGAGCTGGTCCGGCGACTATGCCCAGGCCATGAACCGGGCCCGCGAGGTCGGTTCCGACATCAAGCTCGCCTACACGGCGCCCAGGGAAGGTTCGATGCTGTGGTTCGACGGGTTACTGATACCGGCGGACGCGCCGCACCCGCACAATGCGCATCTTTTCATCAACTACCTGCTGCGCCCCGACGTCATCGGCGCCATCAGCAATACGACCGCCTACGCCAACGCCAATACCAAGGCGGCCAAGTACATGCGGCCGGAAATCGTCCACAATACCGACATCTACCCGCCGATGTCGGAGCGGTCCCGGTTTAGCGTCGGCCTCATATTCGGGCCCAAGCTCGAGCGCCGCCGCACACGCACCTGGTCGCGCATCAAGACCGGCCTCTGACCGTGACCGAGGACTACACCTACACGCCCTGGCTGGACCCCGACGCCAAACCCCTGGTGGAAATCCGCTCCGTCAGCAAGTCCTTCGGCGGTGTCAAGGCGGTCGACAGCGTCGATCTCGACATATATGCGCGGGAGCTGTTCACGATCCTGGGCGGGTCGGGCTCGGGCAAGACGACGCTGCTCAGGATGCTGGCCGGTTTCGAGGAGCCGACGGGCGGTGAAATCCGCATCGACGGTGTGGACATGACCGGCGTTCCACCGTACGCGCGGCCGGTCAACATGATGTTCCAGTCCTACGCCCTGTTTCCGCACATGAGTGTCACGGACAACGTCGCCTACGGCCTCAGGAAGCAAGGTGTCAAGGCGCCGCTGGCGAGGCGCCGCGCGCTGGAAATGCTGGAACTGGTCAAGTTGGAGCGAATGGGAGACAGGAAGCCGCAGCAGCTCTCCGGCGGCGAACGCCAGCGCGTCGCGCTGGCGCGGGCGCTGGTCAAGCAGCCCAAGCTGCTGTTGCTCGATGAGCCGCTCGCAGCCCTGGACAAGAAGCTGCGGCAGCACACGCAATTCGAGTTGATGAATATCCAGGACGAACTCGGCGTGACTTTCATCGTCGTGACCCACGACCAGGAAGAGGCGATGACGTTGTCGAGCCGCATTGTGGTGATGAACCAGGGCCGTTTCGAGCAGGTCGGGACTCCGGCCGAGATCTACGAGTATCCCGTCAATCACTTCGTGGCCGACTTTGTCGGCAATATCAACCTGCTCGAGGCGACCGTGGCGAACGTCGGTGGAGGCCGTGTCAGCGCCGAGTGCCCGGCGCTCGGGATGCAGGTCGAAGCCCTGAAGGACGGCGGCGTCACGCCTGGTGAAAGGCTGTGGCTGGCCGTGCGGCCGGAAAAGATATTCATCAGCAAGACGCGGCCGGACAATGCCGACATGGCGGTCGTGCCCGGCAAGGTCAAGGAGTTCGGTTATTTCGGCAACCTGTCCGTGTTCCGCGTGGAACTGTCTTCGGGAGTCATCCTGCAGGTCAGCGGACAGAACCGTGAACGCAGGGCCTCACATACCGTTGAATGGGACGACCGGGTTTATGTTTCCTGGCATACGAGCAGCGCCATTCTGCTGCGCCAGGATGATTCGGGAAACGATGGCAAGGGCGGCTGAAAACGGACGGGGCGACGAGCGGCTGCGCTGGATCCGGCGCGCGCTGGTCATGCCCTATGCGTGGCTGCTGCTGTTTTTCCTCGTCCCCTTCATCATCATCCTCAAGATCAGCCTCGCAGACCCGCTGGTAGCGCTGCCGCCGTTCACGCCCTTTTTCGACTGGGCTGCCCACGGTCTCAGCCGCATCCACGTTACGCTGGACAATTACCTGTTCCTGTTCGAGGACCGCTACTACGCGACGATCTATCTGAATTCGATCAAGATGGCGGCGGTGTCGACGCTGCTGTGCCTGCTGTTGGGTTACCCGATGGCCTATTTCATCGCGCGGCAACCCGAGAGACGCCGCAGCAGGCTGTTGCTTGCCGTCATACTGCCGTTCTGGATTTCGTTCCTGTTGCGCGTGTACGCCTGGATCGGTCTGCTGAATCAGAACGGCGTCATCAATCAACTGCTGCAGTGGACAGGCCTGACAGATCATCCCATCCATATGATATACAATGATTTTTCCGTCTATCTCGGTATTGTCTATTCCTATCTGCCGTTCATGATCCTGCCGCTCTACAGCACACTCGAGAACCTGGACGCGGATTTGCGGGATGCGGCGGCCGACCTCGGCGCGAAGCCCTGGCAGGTGTTCCTCACCATCACCTTGCCGCTCTCGGCGCCCGGCATCGTCGCCGGCTGCCTGCTGGTTTTCATTCCGGCCATCGGTGAGTTCATCATCCCGGCGCTTCTGGGCAGTTCCGAGACGCTGATGATCGGCCGTGCGCTGTGGGACGAGTTTTTCATCAACCGGGACTGGCCGGTGGCCTCGGCGGTTTCGGTGGTGTTGCTGTTGATCCTGGTGGCGCCGATGATCTGGTTCCAGAAGACCCAGGTAAAAAGGGCTGACATGCCATGACCAGGAGCGGCGGGAAAAGGCAGGGGGGCGTGCTGTTGCTGAGCATCGCGGCCTTCGGCTATGCCTTCCTGTACGTGCCGATACTGTCGGTCATGGTCTATTCGTTCAACGGCTCGCGCCTGGTCACGCTTTGGGGTGGTTTTTCATTGCGCTGGTACCGCGCACTGCTGAGCAACCAGGACATACTCGATGCCGCGTGGCTGAGCCTGAAAATCGCGTTCGTCAGCGCCACCTTGGCGACGGCCCTCGGCACGCTGGCGGCGATGGGGCTGAATCGCCTCGGGCGCTTCAAGGGCCGTACGCTGCTGAGCGGCATGATCACGGCGCCGCTGGTCATGCCCGAGATCATCACCGGCATTTCATTGCTGTTTCTGTTCATTTCGCTGGCCGACTGGACCGGCTGGCCGGCCGAGCGCGGCGCCGTGACGATCACGATCGCGCACGTTACGTTTTCGCTCTGCTACGTCGCCGTGGTCGTGCGCTCGCGCCTGCATGGCCTCGACCCGTCGCTGGAAGAGGCGGCGATGGATCTCGGCGCGCGGCCGCTGCGGGTTTTCATGGATATCACGGTGCCGAACATCGCGCCCGCCATGATCGCGGGCTGGTTGTTGTCGTTCACGCTGTCGCTGGATGACGTCGTCATCGCCAGTTTCGTGTCCGGCCCGGGCTCGACGACGTTGCCGATGTTGATCTTTTCGAAAGTACGCCTGGGCGTGACGCCGGACATCAACGCGCTCGCCACCGTCGTGATTTTGCTGGTGTCGGCCGGTGTACTGGCGGCGGTCGTTTTTGGAGACAAGGCAGACCCCCGGCTGACACAGTAGCAGCGGTTGAGAGGTAAAGCACATGCAAAACGAAGCCATCAGGAAGCTGATCGAATCCCACCAGCCCGGCGTTGCGCTGGAGCAGGCGTTCTATACCGACGCCGACATCTATGCCCGCGATATCAGCGAAGTGTTTCTCAATTGCTGGATCTACGCCGGTCACGTCAGTGAAATACCGGCGGTGGGCGACTGGTTCCTGTTCGAGTTCGCGGAGGAGTCGCTCATCGTCGCGCGCAGGTCCGAAACGGAAATCAGCGCGCTGCTGAACGTCTGCCGGCACCGCGGCTCCAGGATATGTCTCGAAAACCGAGGCCGCTCCAAGCGCCTCGTGTGCCGCTACCATGCCTGGAACTACGATCTCGACGGCAGCCTGCGCGGCGCACCGCATATGCAGCGGGCATTCGACAAATCCGCCTACTCCCTGAAGAAAGTCCACGTCGAAGTACTGGCCGGCATGATCTATGTGAATTTTGCCGCGAAGCCGGCGTCGTTCGAGCCGGTGCGCAACGCGCTGGAGGACTGCCTGCGGCCCTACGGGCTCGATAACGCCAAGGTCGCGCACCGGCAGACTTACCCGCTCCGGGCCAACTGGAAGTTGTCGCTGGAGAACTACACCGAGTGCTACCATTGCGCGCCGGCGCACCCCGAGTACAGCCGCGGCCACAGCCTGGCCAAGCCGGAGGCGCGTTCCACCCACCTGATGGAAGAGGTCATGTCGCGGGCGGCGGCCTGCGGCCTCAGCGGCAAGTCGGTCAACCGCATCTATCTGGAGGCCGAAGGGCAGGGCGCCGATTACGCGTACGAGCGCTATCCGCTCTGGCACGGTCACCTGACCGGCAGCGACGACGGCAAACCGGTGGCGCCGCTCATGGGCGAGATCAGGGATTACGACGGCGGCACCACGGATTTCCAGGTGGGCCCGGTGACGTTCGGCCTGGCCTATTGCGATCACGTCGTCATCTACCGCTTCACACCTGTGACGCTCGATCGTTCCGAGTGCGACATCACCTGGCTGGTCAACGGTGACGCGAGGGAAGGCGAGGACTACGACAAGGATCGGTTGGTGTGGCTGTGGGACATCACCACGGCGGCCGACAAACGCATCATCGAGAACAACGCGCTGGGCGTCGGTTCGCGCTTCTACACGCCCGGGCCGTTGTCGGAAATGGAAACCTATACCTGGAAGTTCCTGTCCTGGTATTTGCGCACGATTAACCCGGCGGGCTGATCCGCGCCATCCCTGCTGCGTTACGGGCTCAACCCAATCGTTCCCGGACCCAGTTCTGGAAGTCGGCGACGTCGTATTCCTCGGCCATCAGTACGCCGTGCTCGTGGCTGCGGGCGTGCAAGCCCCGCTGGTTGAGTTCGGCCACCATGGCGTCCTCGTCCATGACCGTCTGGGTAAATTCGATTGCGCTTTGGATGTTGGCGTCCGGGTCCTCGAGGGTGGCGGCAGGGAACAGCCATTCGACCTGCAACTCGGTCTGCTCGGGTCCGAGCGGCAGCAGGCGGACGCTGCGCACGTAGTCCACGTGGGCCGCGATGAACATCGACGGCCGGTTGACGACGTAGTGGTATCCGGTCCGGCGTTCCTCCTCCGTCAGATCGGGGAACAACTGGCCGACGGGCTGGCCGTCCAGGGTCCACGTCATGGCCCCGTCGCGCATGCCGCCATTGAATTCGGGGCGATCGGGCTTGGCCTTCAGGCTGAAGTCGGGATCGTCCCCGGGTTCCATGTAACCGCGCTTGTAGATCGGCACCATCTTGCACAGCTGCGGGTGCACGCCCGGGCAATGCAGGCACTCGTTGAAATTCTCCCAGAATATCTTCCAGTTGCACGCCATCGTCTTGCGGTAGGTATGGCCTGTTTTCAGCGTCTCGAGCGGCCAGTGTTCCAGGTTGGCGGAACCTGGGTGAAAAGACCCGTCCAGGGGTGTGGCTTCCGGGCCGGCCAGATTGACGAAAACAAACCCGTTCCACTGCCCGACGGCCACCTCGTAGAGCGGGAAATCGCGCTTGTCGAAACCGTCCGGGCAGTGCCTGGACGGCACCCGCTGCAATTCGCCGTCGAGGGCATAACGCCAGCGGTGGTAAGGGCAGACGATCGCGCCGCCACGCAAACGGCCCTCGCGCTCGGTGCACAATACCGAACCGCGGTGCCGGCAGGTGTTGTGGAATGCATGCAGGGTGCCGTTTTCGTCGCGCACGACGAGGATGTTCTGTGTGCCGATGCCGACGCTGCGGAATGCGCCCTTCCCGATTATCGCCTCGGAGTGGCACACGTATATCCAGTTGTCGTACCAGATCTTTTCCAGTTCCCGTTGATAATGATCGCCATCGATGTAGTAGCGAGCCGGAAGTGTCGGCTGCAGGGTTTGCAGACCGTTGTAATGTCGATCCAGGGTGGTCATGGTCGTTGGCCGTTAAAACCGTGTTGTCTCAAAATACTTGAATCCTTGGTCGCGGCGCAAGGCCATTATCAATACCCGCGGACCGGGCCCGTTGGCAGGCCCGTCGCGGACTTGCTATATTATTTTCCAGGACAAGAGGTCGTCCGCATCGACGAGGGGGCATTATGAATGGGGTTCGTCTTTATACGTGCGCAGTGGTTTTGCTGCTGTGCTGCAGCGGCCTGGCGGCCTCACAGGCAACGGACCCGAAAGCCGTTTGGCCGTTGTGCGGGCGTATCACGCAAAGCCCTCTGCCGGGTTGGCAGCCGACCGATGGCTGTCCTGCCGATCGATTCGGCGAGCCGGCCTACAGCGATGCGCCGTTCTCAGCCACGTTCGGACCGCGACCGCTCAGCTCCGAAAGCAACCGTTACGATTTTCACCGTGGGATTGACATCGCAACGCCGATCGCAACGCCGTTTTTCGCCATCAGCGACGGTGTCGTCATGATCGCCGGTGTCAATTCGAGCTATACCGACCCACTGATCAAGCTGCGGCATTATCGACCCGGGGCAACCACGTGTTCAGGCGGTGGCGGCTGTTACCACAGCTACTATCTGCATATCAGCGATTGGGTCGTAGCCGCCGGTGAAAACGTACGCAAGGGACAGCTCCTGGGATTCACCGGCGCCAGCAGTGCATCCGGCTTTGAACATTTGCACTTCGAAGTCCGCGATGCACCGGCTTTCGATGTGTACTCGGCGTGGTCGCGTGATGCCATCCATCCGCTCGGCGTGCTGCCCTATTCGGTGCCCAACGACACCACGGTCACCTTCAGCGATGTCAATGCCAGCGACCCGGACGCCGTTACGGCCCGGGTCGTGGTCACATCCAACCGCTACGACCTGGTGACGGTCGAAATGGCCGTTTTCGATGACCGGGGCGTGGAAATCACTCAACCGGGCAGCGTCGCCAACGCCAACGGCTACCACGTTTTACCGCCTTTCTACGATCTGGAGAGCTGGAACTTCGAGTACAGCCACAAGGACTCTGCCGCGTTTCCATGGGAAGCTTTTGGCCGTGGCGGCGATTACGAGTGCCCCTACGCTTCGGAGCATGGCCCCGCATACGACGCCAATGTACACATGGACGCCCAGGTGCCGGGCAACAGTTTTGAGGGCCTGTTCAACGGCGTTCACGTCACGACCGGCAAGTACTGGTTGACCGGTAACAGGGATTACCGACTGGACCTGGAGTTTCTGGCTTTAAAGGGCCCGGCCGCGTGTATCGAAGCCAGCGCGGTGTTCGCTTCCGGCGACAGCGCGGCGCGGACGTGGGGTAACTGCGATGCATCGCCACCGCCTGCAACGATAACGATTTCACTTTCCAGCAATAAGAAACGCAACCGGGTCAGCGTCAACTGGAGCGGAGCCAGCAGCGCCAAGGTGGACATCTACCGCGACGGCAGCAAGCTGGCGACGACACGCAATGATGGTGGCTGGAACGACCGCAATGTCAGCAAGGGCAACAGCTACCATTACCAGGTCTGTGAAAAGGCTTCGCTGACACTGTGCTCGCCGACGGCCGATATCACGCTGTAAGCCGTACCGGTCAGACCCCAACCCGCTCCCCGCCGGCGCAAGGCCCGGAGGCAACCACGCCGCGTTGCCGCAACCGGTGCTGGCGCAGACCGGAGCGGATAAAAGCCGGTGGACAATTTGTTGCAACTATTGGAAGCTACAGCCTGACGTTTTCAGAGGCAGAATATGAAGCTGACAGAAAAGAGATCGACGCGGCAGGCGGAAACCCGTGACTGGCGCGATCGCGACCACCGGCACTACCTGCACCCGTTCACGGACCACAAGGCACTGGGTGCCAGGGGCAGCCGTGTCATTACCCATGCCGAGGGAGTCTACATTTACGACTCCGACGGTCAGAAGATTCTCGACGGCATGGCCGGGTTGTGGTGCGTCAATCTCGGTTACGGGCGCCAGGAACTGATCGACGCCGCGACGGCGCAGATGCACGAGCTGCCGTATTACAACAGCTTCTTTCAAACCACGCACCCGCCCGCGGTAGAGCTGTCGTCACTGCTGGCGAGCATCAGCCCGGAACCGTTCAAGCACACGTTCTTCACGAGCTCCGGCTCCGAGGCCAACGACACGGTGATCAAGCTGGTAAGACGCTACTGGGACCTTTTGGGCAAACCCGGAAAGACGGTCATCGTCAGCCGCAAGAACGCCTACCACGGAAGCACGGTGGCCGCGGGTTCCCTCGGCGGCATGGATGAGATGCACAAGCAGACCTCGGTTCTCCTGCCCGGTATCGAGCACATCGAACAGCCTTATCATTTCGGACTCGGCGCGGGGTTGGGCGAAGCGGAGTTCGGTCTGCGGCAAGCGCGCCTGCTGGAGCGAAAAATCCTCGAGCTGGGCGCCGAGCGCGTGGCCGCGTTCATCGGCGAACCGGTCCAGGGCGCCGGTGGCGTGATCATCCCGCCGGATAGCTATTGGCCCGAGATCCAACGCATCTGCCGGCAATACGACATCCTGCTGATCGCCGACGAAGTCATCACCGGATTTGGGCGGCTGGGCGAGTGGTTCGGCAGCGAGCGCTTCGGTATCGAGCCGGACCTGATGCCGTTTGCCAAGGGCGTGACCTCGGGCTACCTGCCGTTGGGCGGTGTTCTGGTCTCTGACCGCGTGGCCGACGTGGTGATCGCCCAGGGCGGGGAATTCGCGCACGGCTATACCTATTCGGGGCACCCGACGGCCTGCGCCGTGGCCCTGGCCAATATCCGCATCCTCCGCGACGAGGGTATCATCGACCGCGTGCGCACCGACACGGGGCCGTATTTTGCGCAGCGCTGGCGCAGTCTGGCCGAGCATCCGCTGGTGGGCGAGGCGCGCTGTATCGGGCTTGTGGGTGCGATCGAACTGGTGGCCGACAAGACCAGCGGCGAGCGCTTCGCAAAGGACGCGGCCGCCGGCAGCGTCTGCCGCGACTTCTGCTTCGACAACGGGCTGGTGATGCGTGCTGTCGGTGACACGATGATCGTGTCGCCGCCGCTGGTCGTGCGGCACGAACATATCGACGAGTTGGTTGAAAAGGCGTGGCGTTGCCTGGACCTGACGGCCGGGGCGCTGGGAGCCGTCTGATGGCCGGGCGCAAGGATTGGGACAATGCCTTTACCGGCGTGGATCTCAAGGGTACGGTCCAGGGCTCGCCCTCGTTTGCCGGCGCGCTCAGCTTCATGCGCCGCAAATACAGCCGCGGCCTCAGCGGCGTGGATGTGGCCGTCACCGGCATACCGCTGGATATGGCCACGACCAACCGGCCGGGTGCCCGCTTCGGTCCGCGGGCGATCCGGGCGGCGACACCCGGTATCAGCTGGGCGAGGCCCTGGCCCTGGGATTTCGATCCGTTCGACCGCCTGGCGGTGATCGACTACGGCGATTGCGAATTCGATCATGGTGACCCGGCTTCTATCGTATCGTTCATCGAAGCGTACATCGGGGACATACTCGACCAGGGGGTCGCGACACTGGTGCTCGGGGGGGACCATTTTGCCACCTATCCGGTGCTCAAGGCCTATGCCCAACGGCATGGGCCGCTCTCGCTGATCCAATTCGACGCGCACTCCGACACCTGGAGCGAGACAAGGCAGCGTCTCGATCACGGCACGATGTTCTACCACGCGGCCCGGGAAGGGCTGGTGGATGACACGCGTTCCGTGCAGATCGGTTTGCGCACCACCAATGACGAGCCGCTGGGATTCAATATCCTGGACGCCCGTTGGGTGCACCGGCACCGGCCCGAGGCGGTGGCCGCCAGGGTTAAGGAAATCGTCGGTGACAACCGGGTTTACCTGACCTTCGACATCGACTGCCTGGACCCCGCCTTCGCTCCCGGCACCGGCACGCCGGTGTGCGGCGGGCTCAGCAGCTGGCAAGCACTCGAGATCGTCCGCGGTCTGGCCGGGATACGGCTGGTCGGCATGGATGTGATGGAAGTTGCGCCGGCTTATGACGCCGGCGAAATAACGGCCCTTGCCGCGGCCACGCTGGCAGCGGAATTTCTCTGCCTGTTCGCGGTTGGCCGGGCGGAAGCGGATTGAACGGCGACAAGCCATGGGTGGGTGTGGTCATGGACCGGCGTGCGCTGGCCGGGCACCACTTTCACATGGCCGGTGAAAAATACCTGCATGCGGTGGCGCGGGCGGCCGAGGCGCGGCCGCTGGCGTTACCGGTGCTGTCGGGCGAGCGGCACGGCGCCGGGTCGCTGGACCGGCTGGACGGTCTTTTCCTGACCGGCAGCCCGTCGAATGTGGAGCCGCACCGCTATTCAGGGCAGGCGAGCAGAAAAGGCACACTGCACGATCCCGAGCGCGACGAGGCCGCGCTCGGTCTGATAGCGGCGGCGCTGGAAGCCGGTTTGCCGCTGCTCGCGGTCTGCCGGGGTTTCCAGGAACTGAACGTGGCACTGGGCGGCAGTCTGCACCAGCACGTTCACGAGGTGCCCGGTTACCTGGTGCACAAGGAAGATCCGTCGCAGACAATGCAAATACAGTACGGGCCTTCACACCGGGTCGACTTCAGCGCCGGCGGTCTGTTGCAGCGTATCACGGGGGAGCGCTCCGCCATGGTCAACTCGCTGCACTCGCAGGCCGTCGACGAGCTGGCGCCCGGTCTCGCCGTCGAGGCGACCGCGGAAGACGGCCTGGTCGAAGCCTTCGTGGTGACGGACGCTCCCGGCTTCACGCTGGCGGTCCAATGGCATCCGGAATGGTGTGTCCTCGAAAATCCGGTATCGAGGGCCATCTTCGCGGACTTTGGCCGGGCTTGCCGGGCGTATGCCGCGGGGCGCGGGCATCGCGGTCCCAGGTGAGTTCTTTGCAGCACGAGGCGAGCAACGCGGGCGGCGTCTTCAGCGCGCAGAATGTGTTTCGCTTTTTCAAGTACCTGGTTTACGCCCTCCTGAGCTACAACGCCTTCCTGTTCTTCGAGGGTGACCTGGCCGCCAGCGCCCAGACCTACGGTGACGCCGTAACCTGGCGCAACGTTATCGAGGCTTATGCGGCGACCATCGATACCACGGCGTGGATTGTATTACTGTTGTTGTTCGAGCTGGAAACCGCCGTCATACCCGATCACCTGCTCAAGGGCTGGCTGAAATGGGGCATCTCCGCACTCAGCCTGGCCGCCTACTTTTTTATCGTCTACGCGTTTTACGGTTACTGCGTCAAGTACGCCGTCCTGGCCGACCGCGCGGCCTTCACGATCGACGATGTCTGCCGTTTGGTCGGTACGGATTTCACCTACGTCGTGAGCCTGGACGACTACCGGCCGATCGACCGGGCGGCCTGCACGGCCATGCAGGGGCAGCCGCTGCTCCGTATTGCGGGGACCAGTATCATCGGTGTGCCGGCCGCGTTCGTCGAGGCGACCCGCCTGGCCGTCGTGGATATCGTCAACGCCGCGGACTGGCTCGTCATCGTGGCCTTGCTCGAAATCGAGGTGCTCCTGCAGTTGCGAGACAAGCTGAACCGGCGCCTGATGTCGGCCTCCCGGTACGTCAAGGGGTTCTTTTACGGTGTGTTGTTCGTCTGCGCGGCCTACTGGGGCGTCAAGAGCACATTCCTGGATTTCTGGGACGCGTTCCTGTGGCTGGTATCGTTCATTTTCATTGAACTGAACGTGTTCAAATGGAACCAGGAA
>Ga0210122_1000440_pt1 | contig 14326 bp, 15 predicted proteins | sample Muzzi_CordB_D2_FD_185530 | JGI IMG/M metagenome (GOLD analysis project Ga0210122, IMG submission 185530) | Wetland microbial communities from San Francisco Bay, California, USA, that impact long-term carbon sequestration - Muzzi_CordB_D2 (SPAdes) | ecosystem: Environmental > Aquatic > Marine >... | reverse complement strand
GCGAAATGCGCAGAAATATTCTTGAGGAGGTCGCCGAAAAACTGTTCGATGGCGTCGTTCGAACCCTTGGCGACCGCCTCGTCGTGCAGACGATTGATCAGGTCGATCAATTCCCGGTGCTCGTAATCGACCGCTTCGATGCCGAGACTGTACTGATCCTTCCACTGCAACAAAGCCATGGCGCTCTCCGCTCTGTCTCGCTTGTCGATCAACGGAAGACGAACTCGCCGCTTTCCGAGCGAAAATCGATCACGAACAACTGATCCGGCACCAACGAGATGCGACCTTGGCGCTTGTAATCGAAACCGTCGGCCCGCGCGCTATCGCGCATGCGAACCGCAATGGAATGCCCCCCCGCCGGAACCACAAATCGATAGTAGACGCGCGAGGGACCGTCGCCGGCGATCCCGGTCGGCGCCAGGCTGGCCCGATAGATCGTACGCCCGCCGACGTCGAGCTCCACATAGACGGGCCTTCGCTCGCGCGAGCAGACCTCGGTACGCCGCATATTGGGGGGCAGCTTGGCGATCTCCTGCGGAGTCAGGCGGCGGCACGCGGCCTTGCGGCCGGCACTGTGCACGAAGGTCAGAACTACGACCGCCGAGCCCGGCGGGGTCTGCCGGTAGACCGGCCAGGCCGCAAAGCTGGATACGACGGCGAACAGCGCCAGTATGACGACAAACTGCCCGGTGCGACGAACATTCTGAATCATGCCCGGCTCTCCACATCGCTCAGAGGCTGTTCACGGCGCGGGGCAGACGTGCCCGACGACCGCGGCAGGCGTGGCTGCCGCGGCGGCAGGCTTTTGATCCTTGCTGCAAATCCCTCAATCTCGGCCGCCGCTCGCTTCCCCTCGAGAGCCGACGTCCAGACCATGGCAATGCGTTCGCGCGGAACCCGCGCCCGCAGATAGGGATCGCGGGTCCCGGCGAACCGTTGTTTCATCCAGTCGGCGCCAAGCCGGTGATAACAGGAACTCTCTGCGCATCCCGCCACGACGACCCCATCCGCCAGATCGCGGCTGAGAACAAAATCGATGAGCGACGGCGGCGCCATCGCAACACACGGCAGCACGACCGTGCCGGCCTGCCGGCCGGCCGCGCCGCCGTGCGCACAGGCCAACACCAGCACCCTCGGCCCCGCCGGCAGCTGCTGGGCGGCGGCAATGGTCTGCTCACGCAGGTCTCGAAGTGAAAAGTCCGGAAGATCGATTCCGGTCTTCAGGTCCTCGGTGCGGCGGAACGGCGTCGACGCGGGGCACGATCCCACACATATGCCGCACGACACGCAAAGCGCGTTGTTCACCAGGGGCTCGGCCGGAAACGGCCGGTCATCGGTGCGCCCGACCATGCGGATGGCCTCAAACGGACAGTCCTCCGCGCAGCGTTTGCAGCCATTGCAGTGGGCGAGGTCGACCACCGCCGGCCGCGCGCGCCGCAGCGGCGGCAGCCATGGCATCATGCCGAGCATGACAAAAAATGCGCCGAGGAAGCCCCAGACCGCCCCCTTCCCCCAGAGATCGATCAGCGGAAAAACCGGCAAATAGAACCAATCAAGTCCGATCTCGACCGGCGCGCGTGCGAGATCGACGTGCCCCTGCGAAAGGGCCGGATTCCAGAACGACACGGCCACCAGCGCGGCGAGCGACAACCCCGCCAGAAGGCGCGGCGGATTAACCTTCGGACGCGACATTCGCAAGATGTGCACCCACATCATGAACAGCAGGAACAGCGGCACCGCGACGTGCAGAAACACCATCAGGGTAAAAAAGCGGCTGGTCAGCGTTCCGGTGGCGATGAAGTTGCGCGCGATCGGCTCGCCGAAGATGGGAAGCCAGTCAAGCAGCTCCGAACTCATAAGCGCGACGTAATGGGCAAGCTTGTCCCACACCAGCCAGTAGCCGGTGATGCCTGAGGCATAGAGCAGCATGATGATCGGCATGCCGGTGAACCAGGAAAACCAGCGCGCACCGCGATAGCGGTCATAGGCGAACTCGCGCAGCAGATGCGTCGCCACCATCACCACCATCAGGTCGGAGGCGTAGCGATGCAGGCTGCGCATGACGCCGGCGTGGAACCAGTACTCGTTGGTGATGGTTTCGACCGAATCGAACGCCCGCTCGATGCCGGTGTCGAAGAAGATGAACAGATAGATGCCACTGACCGTGACGATCCAGAAAAAGAAGAACCCGAGCGCGCCGAGCTGGGCGAGCGGATTAATCGCGGGCCCGAACAACCGTTCAAACGGCCGTTCGATCAACTCGAACCCGCGCCGGAGCGCACTGCGAACTCCTGCAATTACCATTCCCGCTTCACCCGGCGCGGCGCCATTCGCGCACTATGATTCCCCCCATCAGCGCAAGCGAGAGTGCCCCGAGGACGCCGCCGACGGCAACCCCGTAGTCGATACGATAGCGTCCGGTGCCGGGATCAAAAGTTGTGCAAATGTATCTGAAGTGGTCGATGATCCCGTTGAACGTCAGCTTGGTCTCGGTGCCAAAAACCACCTCCTTGAGCGGCTCGATGAACATTTGCAATGGAAAGTCTTCGCCGTAGACCTGGCGGTAGACCTTGCCGTCATGGTCGAGAATGGTCGTCTGCGTAATGTGCTGGAAGCCGCCCGCTGCCGCCACGTAGCTGAAGCCGAGATCGCGCAGCAACGCGGTCATGGTCGCCGCTTCGGCGCTGGCGAGTTGCCAGTTCGAGGCCTTGATTCCCTGCAAGGAAGCGAATTGGGCCATGCGTTTGGGCGTGTCGTTGCGCGCATCGAAACCGATGGTCAGCACGGCGAAGCGGTCAAAGCCGATCATGCGTCCCGCTTCGTTCACCGCATCGATCAGATGCTGGGTGGCGGGAGGACAAACCGAACTGCATGCGGTGTAGACCAGGCTGATGACCAGCGGCTTGCCGCGCAGCGAGGCGAGTGGCAGCGGTACGCCGGACGATTCGGTCAGGGTGTAATTGCCGACCACATGGCCGACCGCCGCCTCGCTGCGGGCGACGACCTCCCGCGGATCAAGGCCAGGCGTCGTTGCGGCGACGGCGGATGCCGTCACGATAATGACGGCGAACACAGATGCTGCCGCCAGGGCAACACGACGACATGTCATGGCATCCAGGATCCGAACGTAGCATCGAGCACCGCACCCGTGACCAGCAATGTAAGCTGGACCAGCGAGGCGAAAAAATTGTTCATCGCGTTCCGTTTTGTCGGCGCACGATGAAGCATCACGCTTTTCCAGAGAAAAAAGGCTCCGCCGATGCCGGCGCCGAGCCCGTAGAACACGCCCATGCCGAACCACAAGGGCGTCAACGAGATTGCAACAAGCGCGGCCGTGTGGGTGAGGATCGCCAGCGTCCAGGCATGAGCCGGCACCACGACCGGCAGCATCGGCACCCCGGCGCGGGCGTAATCGTCGGACTTGGCCGCCGCCAGGCTCCAGAAATGCGGCGGCGTCCACAGGAAGAGCACGACAGCGAGCGCGACGGGAACGACCTGCGGCGACGGCTCCACCGCTGCGGCGCCAGCCAGCACCGCAAAACTTCCGGCGAGTCCGCCAACCACAATGTTCCACACGCTACGACGTTTCAACCAGACCGTATAAACCACGCCGTAGGTGAACGCGCCGAGGAACACATAAACCGCAGCCACGGCCCCCCCGCTCGCCGCCGCCAGCGCCAGCGACGCGGCCAGCAGCGCCAGAAAGCCGACCGGCCACCACAGGCTTTCCTGCAACGCGCCGCTGGCGAACGGGCGGCCGGCCGTTCGCCGCATCAACCGATCAAGGTCACGCTCGTAGTAGTGATTGAAGGCCCCCGCCGCTCCGGAAGCGCCGAGGACGGCGAGCGCCAGCGCGCCGGCCTGCCACCACTCCGGCGAGGGACCGCTCGCCACCGCTATGCCGCACAGCGCGCTCGCCGCGATGGCAATGCCGATTCTCAACTTCAGCAGTGTAATCGTCTGGTTGATCGCGGCGAGCATCGTTGAGTCTCCCTCTTCCCTGCAGCCGGTCAGCGGAACAGCCACAGTTCGGACAGATATTTCCAGTTGATGAAGTAGTAGAGCACGAACGACACGAAGAAGATGGCGACCAGCGTGATGGTGCCGGGCAGCTTGATCGTGCCTTCGCTGCCGTAGTGCGAGACTGCGGCGCCGCCGCCGGAATGCAGCGGGAAGGTCAGTTTATGGCCGGCGGTGATCTTCTTGCCGAACAGCACGGTAAACACCGCGATCAGCACGAACAGGCCGCCGCCAATGGCCGCGATTACCGCAAATATGCCGTTCAGGCCCATCATCAGGAAGGCCCCTGCGGAATGAGAGAACGACAGGTTGGCATCGCTGAACGTGATATCCCAGTGCCGCCGTGCGACCCCGAGCGTGCCAGCTCCCATCATGAACAGCGAGATGCCGGCAGCGCCGATCCCGAACAGGTATGGCTGCAGACGCGCCAGCCGCGGCCACACAATCTCGCGCTGGAAGACCAGCGGCAGCACGAGGTAAGTGGCCGCCATAAAGGCGAGCGTGGTGCCGGCAACCACCGTGCCGTGGAAGTGTCCCGGCACGTAGATGGTGTTGTGCATCAGCACGTTGAGCTGCTCCGTGCCGAGCACGACGCCGGAGATCCCGCCGATGAAGCCGAAAAACACCAGCGACATGAACATGCCCGAGAATGCCGGATGGCCCCATGGCGCCTTGCGCAGCCATTCGAACAGGCCCTTGGTATAGCCATTGCGCCGCTGGGCGGCCTCGATCGCGCCGGGCACGGTGAGCCCGTGCACCATCGAGCCCAGAACCGCGAGATACATCATGTAGCTGGTGTTGACGATCTTCCAGCTGGCGTCGAGACCCGGCTCGGCGAGCAGATGATGCGCCGAGGCCAGCTGAAGGAACAGGATGTACAAGAGAAAGGCGGTGCGGCTGACCTTCTCGCTCAGCGGCTTGGCGCCCACCAGCAACGCGGCAACCATGTACCAGATGGCGACATGCGCGGAGACATTGATCTGCTGCGACGAATGGCCCATGCCCCACCAGACCACCTTGTAGAGCAGCGGGTCGATATAGGAAATCAGCCCGAGCGACCACAGCCAGGTTGGGATCAGAATGATGGCGCCCGACGCAATGGTGAAGACGGCGATGATTGCCGCGGTGAGTGCCCCGAAGGTGACCAGCGGGATGGAGCCCTCATAGGTGCCCTCTTCCTTGGCGACCACCAGGGTGGCGAAGAATATCCCGACGCCGACCAGCGCCCCGACCGCAAACAGAATGAGCGACAGGTAGAAGTAGGATTTCGCCATCATCGGCGGATACGACGTGAACATCACGGTCGATTCGCCCTGCAGCACCGCGTAATTGGCGAGCAGCGCGCCGGCCACCATGAGCACGAACCCCGCCCACGCCAGCTTCGGCGCCGGCAGCCGGCAGTTGAGCAGTACCGCCGAAGCGAAGTACAGCACGGCGATCTCAAAGAAGATGATCCAGAACAGCAGGACGTTGGCGCCGTGCCCTGTGAGCACGAGATAGAACCATTCGGCGGGCAGCAGGTGCACAGCGGGCCAGCGGGTCAGCGCCACCAGCAGCCCCATGAAGCCGCCCAGCGCCAGAAACACGATCGCCGCTACGGCATTTGCCTTGATCAGCGCCTGGGCGGCGACATCGACCTTGAGCCCGGTGTAGGGGCAGGTGCGGAATTCGGCGCTCTTGCCAACGGCACCAATATAGGTTTCAGCGGTCATGACCCTATCTCCCCCCGACGACGCGGTTGCCCGCGTCAGCCTGCTTTTGATCGGTGACGTAGATCTTTCCGGTCATGGTGTGATGACCGATGCCGCAAAACTCGTTGCAGACGATGCCGAACTCGCCGGCCTCGGTCGGCGTCAGCGTCAACACATGCTCGTAGCCGGGGTGAACCTGAATGTTGATGTTGACAGGCTGCAGCGAGAAGCCATGTTGCCAGTCAACCGAGGACAGGTGGATACGGTAGCTGACGCCCTTTTCCAACTCGAGGATCGGCCACCACTCCCATAGCCGCCCCAGAATGTAGACATCGGTGCCGGCCGGCGCTTTCACGACCGGAACGCCCTGCTCCTCGCGGACCTTGAACTTTTCGGCAAACGCCTCGACCTTCTGTTCGTATTTCGAAGGCGCGATTCGATAGGCTTCCTTGTTGAGGTTCTGCTCGCCGATAAAATGCCAGGCGATCATGAAGCCGAACATGAACAGGCCCCAGACGAAGGCGATGGCGATCCAGACCAGTTCGACCTTTTCGATCGGCTCGTTCCACCAGATTCGTTTGGGCGGGGGACTGACGGCCATCCTAGCCTCCGGTGCTAGAGGTGAAATCCGCGCGTGTCATTGGGCGAGGGGGACGGATGCGACTTCCATCACGCCCCATACCAGGTAAAGGACGGTCGGGATCGCAACGCCCAAAAACAGCAGCAGGAACGGATTATCGAGGATGCGCTGCATCATCGGCACGGGTTCGGGCCGCGTGTCAGTCGTGCTGCGCTCAACAGGTGAGTCCGGCATAGGCGCCCCCATCGTCAAACCGGTTTAAAGCTAGCTCGTCCGCACAAGGCTTCCTTGATGGAAGTCAAGCCATCCGCCTGATCGTCATCAAATAGCGGGACTGCGAACGCTGCCGGGGCACGTTTGCGCCTGTCACCGCGCAGTTTTTGCATTGCAACCGTCAACCAGCGGGCACGCGTCGTTACCTGGTCGAATCATATTTGGAGAAAACGGAATCCATGTCAGTGCGCAGACTGCGCGGCCGATCGCACGCCGGATCGATGGTCGCGGTATGGGGCATCCGCCCTCCCCAGCTTGCCGCAAAGCGAATCCCGGCTCGCGGCCGGCCCGCCACCATCTGCTAGGCGATCATTCCGGCCCGCCATCGCGCAACCGCAGCCACGATCAGCTCGTCGATTTCCTCGAACTCGCCAATATTGCCGACAAGAACGATATCAGTCCGGCCACATTGCGCGATCTCACGCCGCACGTCTTCCGCGCCATGCATGCCGTCGCCGCAAAAGAGCCCGACCAGCAAGATAGGGCCCGCCAAACCGGCAACCGCCTGTTGAAGCGACGGAGGCTCCTCCAGCAGCGCCACGGTGACGGCGTGGAATGGACTGCCGTTCTTCAGCCGCTCGGCCAGCGCCTGCGCCGCCAGCCGAGAGGCCGGATCGCGCCGGGAGCCATGTGCCATCAGGATAACGTTTGCCTGCTCGGGCCGAACACCGTCGGCGCGGGCACGTTCGACAAGACGGCGGCCAATGATTCCGGGTAGTCCCGGGTCGAGGCCGAGCGGCGCAAGGACCTGAGTGAGCCGATCATACCCGCCCGATTCGGTCAGCATCTGTGGCAGACGAACTCGGACGAAATATCCGTCCGAGGCAAAAACCGGATAGACGACGATATTCAATTCCGCGAGAGCCTTCACCGCGGCGGCGATTGTTGGCGCTCCATTGATAAAGCCGGCGCCAACTTTCGCAACGATTCCGCGGGCAGCCAAAGTCTCGACCAATCGGAGAATGCCGGCATTGTCGGCACTGCCGCCACGCTCGCCATGGGCAGCCAGCAGCAAGGCAACAGACGGCGGCCCCGGTGCGTTCGGCGCACTCAATGGCTGGTTCCCGCCGAGAAGGTGATCTTGTTCCAGACATTGTATTTGCCTGACGGCCGTGACATCGGGATGCGCTTGACCTCCTCGAATGTTGCAGCGTCGTAGACAACCAGGGCGCCTTCATTCTCCCAGATCGACACCAGCGCATGGCGGCCGCTCTTGTCGAACTCGACATGGGCCGCGGTCTTTCCCGGCGACGGCGTCAGCCTGCGCACGATCTCGAGGCTGCGCTTGTCAATGATCACAATCGTATCCTTGCGCGGTCCGAGCATGCCGTCGGTCCATGCGTATGGCGTGGCCTCGTGGCTTCGGATGAAGAAGCCCGGGCCTGCGGTCTCGATCGCCTTGACCAGCGCCCAATCCTTGATGTCGATAACGCTGATCATGCCGCTCCTCAGGTGACGGGTGGCCATCACCGGCCGGCCATTCCAGTTCCACGAAATGCCGGAACCGAGATGCGGCAGCCCTGGCAATTTCAGTCGCTTGATTTCGCGCCCGACGGTGAGATTGACCACGACGACGTTACCTTCGCGCGCCGATCCAACCAGATTGCGATAAGAGGGGTCGAAAAAGAAATCATCCAATGGCTCCGCGACCCCGATGCGACGCAACGCGAACAAGCCCTGCGACGACGGTAGCCCCTCCTCCATCCCTTTCTCATACGAATGAACGAGGCCGGAATAGACCGGCGGCGCGTTGGGATCGGTTGCGATTTCCCAGATTTCGGGGACATCCTTCAACGCCGCGATGAAGGAATCACGCGGCGGCGCCTGATATACGGCCGAGACGCGTGAGGAGCGTCCTTTGCGGTCCTTGGCCGCGAGCACCTTCTCCACCGTGAGGTCCTGGCTGGACAGGATGACAATGCTGTGCGGCAGGTAGTTGGCAACGGCAATGTGCTTGCCGTCCTTCGAGATCGCGATATTGCGCGAGTTTATGCCGGCGCGTATCTCCGCAAGCATGGTAAAGGTCCAGAGATCGTACTTGCTGACCCAACCGTCTCGCGACATGAAGAATACGAACCGGCCGTCCGGAGAAAATTTCGGCCCCCCGTGCAAGGCAAACCGAGTGGGAAAGCGCGCCAGCGGCTCAAAACGATCGCCATCGAGGATCGTCACGTGGTGATCGCCGGTTTCGACCACCACAAACAGGTTCATCGGGTCGGCACGATGCCGCGGCCGCTCAAGCGCCGCCGGTTTTGCATGGATGACTCGGCTGGCGGTAATCTCGCGCTCGCCCCAGACCGGCATTACGGCCAGCGGCGTCGCAATGTAGGCGGCAAGCCCATCGATTTCCGGTTTGGAAAGAATCGACCCGAAGGCCGGCATCTGGGTCGCGTTGCGACCATGCGCGATAACGGCCGCAACACGCGGCCCATTCATTCGGCCGAGGCTTTCGGGCAAGAGCGCCGGGCCCTGCCTGCCCAGCCGATCGGAGCCGTGGCAGGACGCACAGTGTTTCAAATACAACCTGCCCGCATCCGGCTGTGCCGCCGCTGGCGAAACGAACGCCGCCACCATTGCGGCAAGCACAGATTCAGCCAACCAGCGGCGCCTCATGGCGCACCCCCCGGTAAGGTGTCGTCGTCACGCGCCTTGTCGGCGTGGCGAGGCCGATCTCGGCGTCAGTGAGATAACAGCCCGGATCCTCGCCCCAGGGATCGCCGGTGATCCGCAGCGCGCGCACGCGGGTGTTGCCACCGCAGACATCGAAAAACGCACAGGCGCCACACCGCCCGCCAATTGCCCGCGGCCGCTGCTTCAGGCCCGCCATGACGGGATCGGAAACATCGGTCCAGATCTCGGAGAACCGACGTTCCTTTACATTGCCGAGCGTGTAATGCCACCACATCGTATCCGGGTGGACATTGCCGAGGTTGTCGATATTGGCGATGTTGACGCCCGAGGAATTACCGCCCCATTGCGCGAGTTTCATGCGCAAAGTCGCCACGCGCGCGGGCGCCACACGTTGCGCCCAATGCAAAAGATATACAGCATCCGCGTCGTTATTGCCGGTGACCACCTCGATATCGCGGCCGGCACGAACCCACTCCCAGGCCCGTTCGATGATGGTGTCGGTGGCATCGCGCGTCTGCTGCCAATCGGCGTCATCGCCGCGGTTCTTGTTGCCGCGACCGGCATAGACAAGGTGTGACAGATAGAACTTGGGAAAGGCCTCGCGCTCGACCAGATCGAGCATGGCCGGCAGCTCGGCAACATTGTCCTCGGTCATGGTGAAGCGCACGCCGACCTTCACGCCAAGGTCGCGCAGGGAGCGCAGCGCAGCGAGGGCCGCTTCATACGCACCATCCTTGCGGCGAAACCGGTCGTGGGTCGCGCCGATACCGTCGAGGGAAATGCCGACATAGTCGTAACCGGCTTGCTGAATTCGCGCGGCCAGGGCCGTGTCAATCAACGTCCCGTTGGTCGACAGGCCGACATAAAATCCCATCGCCTTCGCGCGTGCCGAAATATCAAAGATGTCGCGCCGCATCAGCGGCTCACCGCCGGACAGGATCACTACCGGAACGCGAAACTCCTTGAGGTCATCCAGGACGCGGAACACCTCGGCGGCGGAGAGCTCGCCGGGGAAGTCCACGTCGCCGGAAATAGAATAGCAGTGCTTGCAAGTCAGATTGCAGCGCCGAATCAGATTCCATATCACCACAGGACCTGCGGCAGCGCGCTTCGGCGCGAGCGGAGTTGGCGCTTCGATCTCGCGCAGGTAATGGGTCAGACGAAACATAAGCGGCTCTTTCGTTCGATTCAGGCGGCGATGCGCAAGCCGGTCTTTTTCAGGATGCGGGTGGAAAAGAGAACTTCATGCGCCCGCGCCGCGGAGCCGACGAGCCGCGCGATTTCCGCGACCTTCTCGTTCGCCTCGTCGCGCGAGCGGCCGTGCACCATGGCAAAGATGTTGTAGCGCCAAAGCGGCAGATGTCGCGGCCGTTCGTAACAATGCGTCACGAAATCGAGTGCGCCGATGCGCGGGCCAAGCTCCGCGACTGCCTCATCGTCGATGTCCCATACCGACATTGCGTTGGCCACGTAGCCGAGCGCGTAATGGTTCGGGATCACGCCAATTCGCCGGATCGCGCCTTGCCTGAGCAGGCGTTTCAGCCGGGCAATGACCACCGCCTCATCCGTGCCGACCAGATCGGCCACCGCGCGGTACGGATGCGCGACCAGCGGCAGACCGGTTTGGGTCGCGGCGATCACCCGGCGGTCAAGCGCATCGAGCATGCTCACACCTCCACCCGGAATTCGACAAAAAACTCGCGCCTCTTCGGCATGGAATAGACCGGCAGGCCGGTTTCCAATTCGATCTCGGCGACGACCTCGTTGATGCGGCCGGGCCGGTCGGCGGAGACGACGAACCACATGTTGAGCGCGTGCGTTCGCTCGTAGTTATGGGCGACTTCCGGATGAGCATTGACCCGTTCGGCCACCGTGTCGAAACGCTCGTGCGGAACAGCCATCGCACAGAGGCAAACCTCGCCATTCAGACCTTCTGCGTTCCACAATGGGCCGAATCGGCTGATGGCGCCGGCCGATAACAACTGGCTCACTGTCTCGATGACTTCGCCGGCGCTGAGCCCGAGCTGCGCGCCGACATCGGTAAACGGCTCGTGAGTGAGCGGGAAGCCTCCCTGCAAGCCATTGATGACGGCTCGCTCTGTCGGATCGTGGACCGCCATCAGTGCAGACCTCCACCCCTTTGCGAAAAGGTGGCGCCGCGTTGCTTGAAGCAGCGGGTCGAGAACAGGACCGCGTGGCCCCGCGCCGCCCCTGCCAAGGCCCGATTGAGCTCATCGACGACGTCCAGCGCATCGTCCTGGCGCTTGGCGTGCACCATGCAGAACAGATTGTAAGGCCACTCCGGCAGCCTGCGCGGCCGCCGGTAGCACAAGGTGACCTTTGGATGCCGGCACAGCCGCTGTCCAACCGCGTCGACGAGATCGTCGGCGATGTCCCAGACCGCCATCGCATTGGCCCGATAGCCCAACGCCCGATGATTCACCACGCAGCCGAAGCGCCCGATTATTCCGGCATCGGAAAGCTGGCGCAGGCGACCGCGCACATCGTCGGCGCCGACGCCGAGGCGTCCGGCAATGTCGTCATAGGGGCGTGGGACGATAGGCAGCCCCTCTTCGATCGCTCCCAGCAGGCTGCGGTCGAGGTGATCGGCCTGGTAGGCTTGCGCCGCCGGATGCGGGATCTCGTCCCTGCCTGCCGCGCCGGTCAGCGAGAAACCGAGATCGACATGAAAGGCGCGCACCAGCGGCAGGTCGAGCACGGCAAGTCCGCATTCCTCCTCAATGCGCCGCAGGGTATCGGTGACCGTTGCGCGGTCAGGCCCGGCGACGACGAACCAAAGATTGAACGGATGCCTGCGCTGGTAGTTATGGTTCACCGCCGGCTCACGGCTGACAATCTCCGCAACCTCGTTGAGCCTGTCGTCGGGCACGCGCATGGCGGCGAGCGTGCTCGCGCCGACGGTGTGCGGTCGAACCACGGCACCGATGCGCGAGATCACGCCGGCGTTGCGCAAGCGCCGAAAGGTATCGACGGTGGCAGCCTCGTCCAGGCCGAAAGAGCGTCCGGCTTCGGCGAAGGGCCGCTCGACCAGCGGAAACTGCCGTTGCCAGCGGTCGACCAATGCCAGTTCGGTCGGGTGCAGCGTCATTGCCCGATCCGTGTCGCGCGGGCGGTGAAGAAGATGCCGGACGGGTTCTTGACCTCCAACGTGGCCTTCTCGGCAAAGCTTGCCGCGTCGTAGACCCGGACCCGGTTGGCATCGCGCACGGACACCCACACCTCGTGCCCGCGCGGGGTAAATTCCATGTGCAATACGGCCGGGCCGGCTTTGAAGCGGTGCACGACTTTAAGGCTCAATGTGTCGACAACATCGATCGTATCATTGAGCGGGTGCGCGAAATTCACCCACACCTGATGGCTGCCCGGCCGCTCCACGGCGAACACCGGCTGGCCGTATGTGGCCACCCGGCCGACCTCCTTGAAGTCGCGTGAGTCGACCGCAATCAGTTCATGATGCCCTACCGCCGGAATCATCATGACGGACGTACCGGCCGCCCACCCCTCGAGATGCGGCATTTTGTAGACCGGAAGCGGCTGCTCGCCACGCCCGTATCCGTCCAGGATGCGCTCGGCGGTCAGCGGCGTTTTCCAGAGGTCAACATGGACAACGCCGTCCTCGCCGAACAGTCCGGCCAGATAGTGCCGGCCATCGGGAGTGACGTTACCGTCGTAGGGCAGCTTGCCGACGCCCGTAAGCCTGGTGATCTGCGGGCCGTCGGATGCGGAAAAATCCGCAATCCATATCTCGCCGGCGTCGTAAAGCGCGTAGGCAAAGCGGCGACCCGGCAGATCGACCAGGCCTACGGTCTTCGACGTCTTGCCGCCGGCCAGGGACGCCGGAATATCTGCAATCTGTTTGAGCGTGCCGGCATCGAAAACCCGTACTCCACCCGGCTCATAGTTTGACACCGCCACGAGGGACCCATCGTCGGAAATGGCGCCACCGATCGAATTACCCGCCTGCATGACGCGCCTGACGATCTCTGACTTGAGCAAATCGATCTTGGTAAGCCCCCCGTCGCGGCCAAACACATAGGCGAAACGCTGATCCGGTGAGAACACGGCCGAAGCATGCGAGAGATCGCCGAGCCCGCCAACCCGGCCAACAATCGAGTGATTGACCGTATCAACGATGGCCACGGCACCCGCGGTCCGCTCGACGATGATGCCCAGGCTGCCGGTGCCGCGCAATTCGGCGGCCGCGAGTGGCGTCGCGATCGCCAGCCCCACACAGACAATCAGGACGCGAAAGACGACGCTCATTGCAGTGCTCCCCGCTTGAGCATGTCGGCAATCCACCGCGCCTCTTTTTCGGTCAGGATCGGACGCCAGGGAGGCATCGGCGTCCCCGGCACGCCGTCAAGGATGATATGGACAAGCTGTTCGCGATCCCACCGTTCCAGGTGCTCGCGTGTGAGTGGCTTTCCAAGCCCGCCTCGCAGCGTCAGCCCGTGACATGAACCGCAGTCCTGCCTCACCATGTTGGTGAGTCTGGCCGGATTGATGGAAGTATCGGACGCCAAGACCGGGGACATCGCCGATCCGACCGCGACTACGCCCACGCTAAGCCACCACACCCATGGTCGCTGTGTTTGCCGCCGCCGCACGTCCCTCTCGCTCCGCTGCTATGGCCACGACCCGGCCAATGATGAACAGCACCGGTCCGGCAAATTCCGCCGTGCGGGCCGCATTTGGCAGGTCGCCTAACGAGGCAAATAGTCGACGTTCGCGGAGGGTGGTTCCTTGACATATCGCAAGTGCCGGCGTGTCCGCCGACAGCCCGTGCGCAATGAGGTTGCTTGCGATCTCGTCAATGTTGGCAAGGCCCATATAAACAACGAGGGTCGTGTCGGCATCGGCCAGGCTTGCCCAGTCGAGCGCCAGCGGCTGATTGCTGCGGCAATGGCCGGTGACGTAGCGCACGCCGGTTGCCAGCCCCCGATGGGTGAGCGGAACGGACGCGGCCGCTGCACATCCCTGCGCCGATGTGATCCCCGGCACGACCTCGTAAGGAACTCGCGCGCTGTCAAGTTCCAGGGCTTCCTCAAAGCCACGACCGAAGATAAACGGATCGCCGCCCTTCAATCGCACCACGACACGCCCGGCCCGG
>Ga0210122_1000438_pt1 | contig 14340 bp, 15 predicted proteins | sample Muzzi_CordB_D2_FD_185530 | JGI IMG/M metagenome (GOLD analysis project Ga0210122, IMG submission 185530) | Wetland microbial communities from San Francisco Bay, California, USA, that impact long-term carbon sequestration - Muzzi_CordB_D2 (SPAdes) | ecosystem: Environmental > Aquatic > Marine >... | reverse complement strand
GCCTGCCTGGAGAGCGTGGTGAGGGCCCGGAGGTCGGCCGCCTCCACCGTGCGCGCGGCTCCGTCGGCCAGCTCGACGATCCGCTCCGCCATGGTGCGCTCCTCGGGGCTCGGGGAGAGCGCGACCAGCGTGGTCAGGCCGGCGGCCTGGCGAAGCCCTCGGGCGACGGCCGCCCACCGATCGGCGGGGTAAACCTTGTTGCCCCAGGCCGCCCCGGGGTGGATCAGGCAGGTGGGGCCGTCGCCCTCGGGGGGGGCAGGCGGGGCGCCCGGGAAAAGGTTCTGGCCCCCCAGGTCCGCCGCGGCCTGCTCCGGGTCGTATGGGATGCCGAGGGGCGCGAGCACCGAGAGCGCGCGGTCGACGGCATGGGTCCCCTGTGCCCGCGCGGTCTCGGTGTCCCAGAGCACGCTCGACGGCTCGCGCCGGTCGGTCCGTGCGAGGCCGATCCTCCGGCGGGCGCCGGACAGAGCGCCGAGGATTCCCCCCTTGTGGTTGCCCATCAGGTCGAGCGCCACGTCTGCCCGGAAGGCGCGGAGACGGCGGACGAACGCGGCCACCTCTCGCCGGGTGGAGCGGGCGGCGGGGCGCCGGCGCCAGGGCTTGAGCCGGACCGGGATCAGCTCGTCGATGTCGGGATGGTGCTCGAGGAGCGGCGCGAAGACCGCCTCGACCACCCAGCCGATCCGCGCGTCGGGGAAGTGGCGGGCGAGCGCGGCGACGGCCGGCAGGCAGTGAACGATGTCGCCGAGGGCGGACGTGCGGATGACGAGGATGCGCATTGTCCCGGGCCGGCTCAGTCGGGAAGCTCCTTGACCTTGGAGATGAGGTCGCTGGTGGCATGGTCCTTCGGGTCGCCGACCAGCCGCGTCTCGCCGCCGTAGGCGCGCACCGTCGCGTACTCCGGCACCCGCTCGGGCGAGCCGTAGTCGGTCCCCTTGCAGTGGACGTCCGGGCGCAGGCGCTCGAGCAGCGGGGCCGGCGAGTCGCCCGCGAACACGGTGACGAAGTCCACCGGCTCGAGGGCGGCCAGAAGCTCCGCTCGCTCGGCGGCGGGGACGATCGGCCGGCCCGGTCCCTTGAGGCGAGCCACGGACGCGTCGTCGTTGATCGCGACGACGAGCGCGTCCCCTTCGGCCGCGGCGGCCCGGAGATACCGGAGATGCCCCACGTGGAGCAGGTCGAAGTGACCGTTGGCGAACGCGATCCTCTTGCCCTCCGAGCGCAGCACGGCGAGGGCCGCCTCGAGCTCCAGAAGCGTCACGACTCGACCCATCGGAGCTCCTTGAGGGGAATCTCGTCCGAGCGGACCGCCGCCTCCAGCTCCTCCGGCGAGACGGTGGCGGTTCCCATCTTCATGACCACGACGCCCCCGGCGTAGTTGGCGAGCGCCGCGGCCTCGACCGGCGTCGCGCCGGCCGCGAGCGCCAGGGAGAAGGTGCCGATCACCGTGTCGCCCGCGCCGGTCACGTCGGCCACCTGGGCGGTGCCGTGGACCGGCATGTGGGCGGAGCGGCCGGCGAGGACCAACACCATGCCGCGACTGCCCCGGGTGATCAGCAGGTAGCGCATTCCGAGCCGCTGGCGGAGCTCGGAGCCGATCCGGTGGATACGCTCGAGCGAGCCGGCGGGGCCGGGCACCGTCGTTCCCGGGGCGCGTTCGAGCTCTTCGCCGTACAGGGCCTCCGCCTCCTCCTCGTTGGGTGTCGCCGCGTCGACGCCCGGGAGCTGGCCGAGGCGGTAGCGGCTGTCGAGGAGGATGGTGCTCTCCTGGCCGTCGCCGAGGGCCCCGCGCAGGTCCGAGACCGTGCGGGGCTCGACGACGCCGTAGCCATAGTCGGAGAGGACGGCCAACCGGGCCGCGGGCCAGCCTCCGAGGGTGGTCCGGAAGTGGGCGCGGTCACCGTCGTCGAGGGCGAGGGCCTCCTCGATGTCGTAGCGCACGATCTGCTGCTTGATCGTGCCCTTGGCGCCGCCGAGGATGCGGGTCTTGGTCGGCGTGTGGTAGCCGGCGCGAACGCGGATGCCCTCGGTCGGGATGCCTCGGCGCGCGAGCTCCCCGAGCAAGGCCTGGCCGCTCGGGTCGTCGCCGACGATGCCCAGCGGCAGGGGACGGCCGCCGAGGGCGGCGATGTTGGCGATGGCGTTGGCGCCGCCGCCGGGAGCGATCCGCTCCTCGTCGTAGCGCAGGATGAGGACGGGAGCCTCGCGGCTGATGCGTTTCGGGGTGCCGGTGATGAAGCGGTCGACCACCAGGTCCGCGACGACCACCACCGGACGGTCGATCATCCGGTGGATGAGCTCGCGGAGGCGCTCGGTGGTCGGGGTCGCGGGGGTGTCGGCCACGAGGACGGAGCGTAGCACGCCCGTGCGGCGGCTTTCCCCGCCACGAGGGTACAATCTCCCCGTGAGCGAGACGTCAGAGGCGCCCGAGCGCGGGCCGCGCCAGGGGCAGGACCGAGAGTCGGACCAGGGGCCGGAGCAGCGCGGTTGGGCTTCGGGCATGGGCACGCTGGGAGAGTACTCGGTGGTGGGCTTCGTGTTTCCGGTCGCCCTGGTGTTGGGGTTCCTCGTCGGGCGGTGGGTCGGCGACTGGCTGGGAGGGCCGACGGTCGGTGCCGCGGTCGGAGTGCTCCTCGGCACGGCCGCCGGTTTCTACAATCTCTGGCAAACCGTGCAGCGGCTCGAGCGGCGGGAGGCCGAGCGCCGGGAGGATGGCGCCGGGCCGCCGTCCGATGATGGCCGCGGCGGCGGCGGGAGCGAGCCCGGATGACCGGCGCCGGGCCCGCCGGCGACGAAGAACGACTCGCCGATCTGGCCGCGCTTCGTCGGATCGAGCGGCTCGCGGCGGGCTGGACGGTCCTGGCCGCGGCCCTCTTCGTGGTGTTCGGGCGGGCGACGGGAGCGCTCGTCTTGACAGGGGTGTCCGCGGTCAGTATCGTGGCGTTCCGCGGGCTCCAGCGGATCGTGACCGCCCTGGGCCCCGCAGACCCGAACCAGGGTCCGAGCCTGGGTGAGGTTCAACAGAAACACCGGACGATCGGATGGCGTCAGGGCCTGGCGGTCCTGGTACGCCTTTGTCTATTGGGAGCGCTCTTGGTCGTCGGCGCGTTTCAGCTTGGCCAGGGGTTCTTCCCGGCCCTCATTCTGGGGTTTTCCACCCTACCTGCAGCGCTGATGACCGAAGGTCTGCTGCAGTTGGTACGCGCGCTCCGAGGAAGGGATCACGATGGCATCTCCTGAGACTGCCCACGCGGCGGAAGCTGCGGAACATCACGTCCACTCCATCGTCTACGGGCCGGTCAACGCGGTCTGGGAGTGGTTCCTTCACGTCTCGGGCTTCGAGGGCGCACACTGGGGCTCCTTCGTCATGCCGGCGGAGGTGCCAGAGCACGTCGCCATGTCGCTGTTCATCATGGTTCTGTGCGCCGCGCTGTTCATCCCGATGCGCTTCAAGCTGAAGCGGGACCGCCCGGGGAAGTTCCAGCAGATGCTGGAGCTCCTGGTCGAAGGGTTGGAGAGCCTGCTCGAGGACGTGGTCGGCCACGGCGCGAGCCGGCGCTACCTGGCGATCATCGGCGCGTTCACCGTCTTCATCCTGTTTGCCAACCTGTCGGGGCTGTTCTTCTTCCTGCAGCCGCCGACCCAGAGCCCGAACACCACGTTCGCGCTCTCCGTCACCGCCTTCCTTTACTACAACTACTCCGGTCTGCGGCGCCACGGCCTGTCCTACTTCAAACAGTTCCTCGGGCCGGTGGCCGCCATGTTCGTCCTGTTCCTGCCGATCGAGATCATCAGCCACCTGGCGCGGGCCCTCTCCCTGGGGCTCCGTCTGTTCGGGAACATCTACGGCGAGCACGCGGTGTCCGCGGAGTTCTTCGGGATCGCGCCGATCATCCTGCCGATCCCGGTGATGCTCCTTGGGCTGTTCGCGGCCATGCTGCAGACCTTCATCTTCATCATGTTAACGATGGTGTATCTCGCTGGAGCCGAAGCCACCGAACACTGATCGGGGCCGGGAAGGCAGAGAAAGCGGGTATGCGCCATACAGCGCAAAAGGAGAGTCTCACCATGAACAAGTTCAAGACCGTGAGCCTGATGCTGGTCATGCTGGCGCTGGTCGCGGCTCCGAGCTTCGCCCAGGCGGAGGCCGGTGCCGAGGCCGGTGGCGTCGCGTGGGGTGCCCTCGCGGCTGCCTTCGCCATCGGGATCGCCGCGTTCGGCGGTGCCCTGGGCCAGGCCAAGGCCACTTCGGCGGCAGTTTCCGGCATGGCGCGCAATCCTGGCGCGGCCGGCAACATCCGGACCACGCTGATCATCGGCCTCGCCCTCATCGAGTCGCTGGTGATCTACGCCCTGCTGATCGCCTTTTTCGTCTACCAGATCCGCTGAGCGGACCCGATCCGTTTCCGGCCCGGAGAGGCGTTCGCGCCCTCCGGGCCGGGGCGTTCTCCCTCCTCGAACAGGCAGTCGTCCCTTTCCAGGGCTCCAGACGTCCCCTGTGCGGGACAGATCCGGAGACGAGCGGCAGCCCCGCCTCGTTCCTTCCCGGCACTGCCGCGGACACGGTGTGGGCGCCGGGGGCATTCCGTTGGCACCGCTTGTGCGTAGTCTTCAGTGAGCGCCTGTTGAGGTAGCATGGGGGTAGAGCATGAGTCATCAGACCGAAGAGCACAAAAAGGGGTGGGATTTCGAAGCGGCAGCGATGCCCTTCGTCGACGCCCTGTACAACACGGCCTACCGCATGACGCGCAACGCGGAGGATGCGGAGGACCTCGTACAGGAGGCGTACCTCAAGGCCTACAAGTACTACGACAAGTTCGAGGAGGGCACGAACTTCAAGGCCTGGCTCTTCAAGATCATGAAGAACACCTTCATCAACAACTACCGGAAGAAGCAACAGGCCCCTCCCCAGAGCGACTTCGCCGACATCGAAGAGTCCTTCGAGACCCAGGTCAGCGAAGACGCCGGCAAGAAGATCAAGAACCCGGAAGAGGAGCTGCTCGAGAACGTCCTGGACGAGGACATCCAGCGGTCGATCGACGAGCTGCCCCCTGACTACCGGATGGTCGTGCTCCTCGCCGACCTGGAGAACTTCTCCTACAAGGAGATCGCCGAGATCCTGGAAGTTCCGGTGGGAACGGTGATGAGCCGGCTCTACCGGGGGCGCCGCCTGCTCGAGAAGGTGATGCTCGACTACGCCCGGGACCACGGCTACATCGGCGAGCAGGAGGAGCCGGCGAAGATGCGCAGCAAGCGGACCTGACCTCGGGAAGCGGGCGTTCCCACCTCTGCGCGGAGTGCGAATGCTCCTCCATTCGAGGCGCAGGCTCCTTGCCGAATCGCTGGAATTTCAGACAGGGCACCGCAGTTGAAGTGGTCGGACCGGACGGGTGGCCCCGCCGATCCAGCTCGAACCCGGAACGGAGACAGGCTCCGAGACGGAGAGACTCGACAAGGACTGCGGAGGCAGCGAATGAACTGCGAGCGGGTCAACGAAGTGCTCTTCCTGTTCGTCGACAACGAGATGGAAGAAGAGCTGATCGACCCCTTCCGGGATCACACCGAAGTCTGCCCGTACTGTTCCCGACGCGTCAACTACACCCGCAGGTTCTTGCTCCTCGTCAGGCAATGCTGCGGACGGCGTTCGGCGCCCGAGGGCCTGCGATTGAGGATCCTCTCGAGCATGCCGCACAGAAAAGCGGCCGAGCGGTACCACTGAAGAGATAGCCTGCGAATCTCGGCGCCTGGCGACCTCGAGCCACCTGGGGGCCGGCGCCCATACGGGGAGCCAGACCATGGGTCGTCAGAGTCGCATCCTCCGGAGCATCCTCCGCCCCTCCTCGGCGCCCTGCGCAGGGTGCACCCTCGCTCTCGCGCTGCTCCTGATCCTCGCCCTGGCATCCTCGCCCCTCGCCGCCCAGGACGTCCGCCTGCCCGGTCTCCAGGGGGGCCAGCTCACCGACGCCAACCTCGCCCAAGGTGCGACGATCCTCGTGGTGTGGGCCTCGTGGTCGCCCAAGTGCCGCGACATCGTCGACCGGGTCAACGCCATCCAGAGCCGCTGGGGCCAGAGCGCCAGGGTCGTGACGGTCAACTTCCAGGAAGACCGCGACACGGTGCAGCAGTTTCTCTCCGACAAACGGCTTTCGGTTCCGGTCTACCTCGACCTGGACGGCGCCTTCTCCAAGAAGAGCTCGATCACCACTCTGCCAGGCCTGCTCGTCGTGCGTGACGGCGCCACGGCGTACCGGGGCCGGCTCCCGGACAACCCGGACGCGGTGATCGGTGAGATCCTGCGGTAGGCTCGCGCCGTTCGACGCCCGTCCAGTCATCCCGACGCCTCATCGGATGCTCGCTCGGATGCCCCATCGGATGAAGACCCCATGGTGAGACGCCGGTCCCCGGCGAGCGCCCGCCGTCTGAGGCTGGTGCGGATCGCTGTTCCCTGCGGGCTCTTGGCCATCGCGGTCGCTCTCGGAACCACCTCCAGCAGTCTCGAAGCCTTCAGTCGTTCCCCGTTCCCGCTGGTTCCGACCAGGGTGTACCACCCTGCGGTCGAGCGCCTCGTCGCCCCGGGCGAGACCCCGGTGGTAGTGCCGGCGGACCCGCTGGTTCCGGTCCGGGCGACGGTACGGCGTGGGCAGACGCTGGAAGGGCTGCTCGAAGAGGTGGGGCTCACCGTGCGCGACGCCCACGCCGCGGCCGGTGCCCTGACGGAGCATGTCGACCCGCGCAAGCTGCGCCCGGGCGACGCGCTGTGCGCGTACGTGGAGCGGGCCGCCACGAAGCCGGCTGTGCTCGAGCTTCTCGTGGCGGAGAAAGGCAGGGTCCGGGCGTATCAGGCGGACGGCGATTCCTGGACCAGTCGGTGGCACCCCTTCACCGAGACGCGGCTGTTGCGGCACGTCGAAGGTGAGCTCGAAGACTCGCTCACCGGCGCGGTCGTCCGCTCCGGCGCTCCCGCCAGTCTGGCCTACGCGATGGCGGACGTGCTCCAGTGGGACCTGGACTTCAACCGCGATCTCCGGAGCGGTGACCGCTTCCGGGTGCTCTACGAAGAGATCCGGATCGAGGGCGGCTCGACCTCGATCGGCGACGTCCTGGCGCTCTCGTACGAGAGCTGGGCAGGTGGCGGCAGGACGCTCGAAGCCTATCGATTCGCCGAGAAGGAGGGGTACTACGACGGCGAGGGCCGGCCCCTGGCGAAAATGTTCCTCCGCTCGCCGTTGCGGTTCAGCCGGGTCACCTCACGCTTCAGCCGCAGCCGGTTCCACCCGGTGCTCAAGTCCTACCGCCCCCATTACGGGGTCGACTACGGCGCGCCGGTCGGAACCCCCGTACGCTCGACCGCCAACGGAACGGTGACCTTCGCCGGCTGGGACTCGGGCGGTGGAGGACGGACGATCAAGGTCCGCCATGCCAAGGGCTACCTGACCGGCTACCTCCACCTTTCGCGGATCGCCGACGGAGTCCGGAGCGGGGCCCGCGTTTCCCAGGGGCAGGTCATCGGCTACGTGGGCTCCACCGGTCTCGCTACCGGCCCCCACCTGGACTACCGCGTCCAGCTCCACGGCCGGTGGATCGATCCGCTCCGCATCGACAACGTCAAGGCCGACCCGCTGGACGAGGCGGCTCTGGCGGCATTCCGGGCCCGGCGCGACATCCTGCGGGACGCCCTGGCAAGCGGCGTGCTGCCGGAGCTCGATCGAGGCGCCGGTGGCGTGGTCGCCGCGGCGGGGATGGCCGTCCATGGCGCCGAAGCCGCCGAAGCCACCGAAGCCACCGAAGCCGCCACCCCTGACGTCACGCCGAATGTCGCCGGTGGCTGACGCACCCGGCCCGACCATCAGGGCGCGCGCCCGGTGCCGGGTCGATCTCGCTGGGGGGACTCTCGACATCTGGCCGATCGGGCTCCTGCATCCGGGCGCCCGAACGGTCAACGTGGCGGTCGAACTGCCGGTGACGGTCGAGATCCGTCGCCTCGCGGACCGGTTCCGTGTCGTCCAGGGGGGCCGTACCGTCGAGGTGGCCACGGTGGCCGCGCTCGGCCGGCACGCGGAGGCGGCGCTGGTGGGTGCCGCGCTCGAGGCGCTCGACGTGCCGTCGGTCGAGGTTCGCCTGGCCAGCGCCTCGCCCCATGGGGGCGGCCTCGGTGCGAGCTCGGCTCTGATCGTTGCCCTTCTCGCCGCGATCGAGGTCTTGCTGGAGCGTCCACGGTCACGGCCGGAGCGGCTCGTCGCCCTGGGGCGCGACCTCGAAGCCCGCTTGATGGCGCTGCCGACCGGCATCCAGGATCACTACCCGGCCATCCTCGGGGGGGCGCTGGAGATCGCCTACCGGCCCGGGGGCGAGGATGTCTCACGCCTGCCGGTCGACCTCGCCGAGCTGGGTAGGAGCCTCGTCGTTGCCTACACCGGCCAGAGCCACTTCTCCGCGGGACAGAACTGGCAGGTGGTCCGCCGGCGCCTGGACGGCGATCCGGAGTCGGTGGAGCTGTTCGCGGGCATCGCGGAGGCGGCGGCCAAGACCGCGTCCGCTCTCCGGGACGGCGACCTCGAGGCGGCCGGCCACGAGCTGGCGCGGGAGTGGAGCTTTCGGCGCCGCCTGGCCGACGGCGTTTCTACCCCGCGGATCGAGGACCTGTTCGAGCGGGCGCGCGCGGCGGGCGCCTGGGGCGGAAAGGCGTGCGGCGCGGGTGGGGGTGGGTCGATTGTCGTGCTCGCTCCGGCGGCGCGGCGGGGCGCGGTGGCCGAAGCCCTGCGGGAAGGCGGAGCCCAGATGCTCGACGCGCCGCCGACAGCTCAGGGGCTCGAGATCGAAGAGGGGTGAGGTCGCGGGGGGCTAGGAGTCTGCGTCTCAGATCGAGGAGACGACCCCCGGGTGGGGGCGTCCCTTTCCCCCCGGAGGGTGGGAAAGGGATCGAGGGATTGGGGGGAGATCCAGTGGATCATCCAGGTCGATCGGGGCGGAAAAGTTGGCGGCTCAGGGAACTTGACTCACTCGTCACGAAGTCGCCCCTTGTAGATGCCTAGTTGCGAGGCACGCGCTCGTGAGCGCGCGTTTCGAGGATCTTCCAGGCCAGTCCCTGGTCGACTCCGACGCCGATACCCAGCCTGCGCACCGTGCTCCAGCCCTCTCCGCGGCTCTCGCGATAGAAGATCTGGCCGTCCTCGCTCCAGGCGACCAGGGCGTCCTCGCCGGAGGGGGAGAGGTAGAGATGGTTCTCGGTCGTGCCGGTCTCGGGAGTGACCCGGGCCGCCGCGCGGACGACCCGAATGAGATTGCTGGGGGACCCGTTCGCTGCCGGTCCGCCCACCGCCGGGTCCTCTACCTCGACCACCTGGATCTTGGAGATGGCCGTCTCGTGTCCGATGCCTCGTTCCGGCAGCCGGGCCCCGACGTCGATGATCTGGTTGCGGATGTCGTCCGCAAGGCTCTCGATCGGAACCCGTGGAGAGGCGGCGGCGACGCTCGCTTGCGCCTGGTCGGCGGCATAGGTCGCGATCGCGGGGTGCATCCCGCACCTGAGCCCGACGTCGATGATCTGGTTGCGGACCTTGTCGGCCAGGGCGCTGGGCTGGTCAGGGAAGAGCGTTCTGCCGACGTCGATGATCTGGTTGCGGATCTTCTCCGCGACGTAGGAGACCTCGCCGGGGATGGTGTCGATCGAGAGCGAGATCACCTCACCGGTTCCCTTGTGGACGAACCCGATGACGACGCTCTGACGATCCTTCCCGGCTTCGATTTTCGTGGCCTCGGCCAGCGGGAGGTTGATCCCCCTCGGCGCCGGTGCCGCCGTGGCGGCGACCAGATCCTCCAACTCGTAGACCGGGTTCCAGCCGATATACGAGCCGTCGATCAGCACGACCGGAGAGTAGAAGACCTCCGGACCCGCCGAAGACTGCTCCCACCAGATCAGGTGGGCCACGGTCCGCTTCCAGGTCCGCAGCGTGCCGTCGGGCTCCTCGGTGTGAAAGCTGTCGCGGCTGATCTCGAGCTGCGGGGAGCTCTTCCAGCCGAAGGGGTTGCCGGTGATCTCGGCGACCTCGGTCCAGGTGCCGTCGCTGTAGCCGGAGAGATTGAGCCAGGAGTGGATCAGGTTCTTCTGCGTCTGCCAGAGGACGAACAGGGTCTCGGTGTCGTCCTCGAACAGCAGCGACGCGCTGTCCTCCGCGTCGGGCGATTCCGTGCCGGGCACGAGGATCAGCTCCGAGGGCTCGGTCTGCCGCGCGATCTCGAGTGCCAGGACCGGGTTCTCCGCCGGGACCAGGCCGACTCCGGGGAAGAGCTCGCCGTAGGTGCCCTGGTGGATCGAGTACACCTCCCCCTCCGCCCCGACGGCGGTCTCCGGGCTCTGCGCCGCGGCCGGCAAGGCGAAACAGAGGGCCGCGCAGAGGAGGGAGAGGGCCGCGTACTGGACGAGAGAGCCTGGCGTGCGTGCCATGGTCATGCCTTCAGGTTGACGAGGTTTCGGACGTCCACGTTCAAGAGGACCTCCGGTAGGTGCGGCGACTCGGGGAAGAACCGCTGGCAGAGCTGCTCGAAGTGCTTCGCGGCGGCGCCGGCGTTTCCCGTCTGATGAGTGGCCTCTCCGAGGAGGTAGAGGGCGTTCTTGGTCGAGTCCGCTTCTCCCGCCTCTTCCGAGAGCACCAGGGCGCGCTCGGCGTGGCGGCTCGCGAGATCGTATCGGCCGGCCTCGAGAAGGGCGTACGCCAGATCGAGGTGCGGAAAGATCTGCTCGCGGCGGGCGCCGAGGTGGCGCAGCATCCGCAGGCTGCGGTAGAGCAGAGACAAGCCCTCGGGAATGCGGCCTACGACGGCGTAGGCGTACCCCAGGTTGTCGTAGATCTTCGCCCGGCGGACCGACCGGGTCTCCTCCGAGAGCTCGGACAGCGCCTCCTCGTACCGCGCGCACGCTTCGTCGAACCGGCTGGTGGCGAGCAGGAAGTTGCCGATCTGGTTGAGGGCCGAGGCCAGCCAGTCGGAGGAGCCGAGGAAGCGGGAGCGGTCCAGGGCAACGCGCGCGTAGAACAGGCCCTTGCGGTAGTCCTTCGCGAACTCGTAGGCCCGGGCCACGTTGTACGCGGCCAGCCGGCAGTTCACGGCGTCGTCGCCGGCCATCAGGATCTCGCGGAGGCGGTTCATGGCCTCGGGCGCCAGGCCCGAGGTCCGTTCCATGGAGATCTGGACCGCACAGGAGTTGGCGAACGCCAGGTCCATCGCGCGGCGGTCGTCGTTCGCCTCGGCGACGCGCTCGGCTTCCTGGTACGCCGCGAGCGCTTCGTCGAGCCGCTCCGCCTGCAGGTGGCGGCGTCCTTGCTCGATGAGATCGTCGAATCGCCGCACGGGAGCGGCGGGAGGCTGGATCGGGGAGCAGTCGCTCGACATGATGGGCATCGTAGGCATTGAGAGGTCCTTAGCCCCGAGCATACCCCATTTCGCGGCGCGACGGGTCAAAGATGCTTCAGTTGCTTGCGCTTGAAGGCGATGAAGTCCTCGACCTCGCGGCGCGACTCCTCGTCCAGATCCTTGAAGTTCCGCAGCACGTGGAGGTCGCGCGGGCTGATCGACTCCTCGGCGATCTCGTCGAAGAACTCGCCGATCGACATCTTGAACTCGGCCAGGATCTTGAAGAGGTTGTCCAGGCTCACCCGGTACTCGCCCTTCTCCATCCTGGAGAGGTCGCTCTGCTGGATGCCGATCCGGGAGGAGAGCTCCGTCTGGGTCAACTGATGTTCTTTGCGGAGCTGCCGGATCTTCGATCCGACGAGCCGGACCTGATCGATCTTGGACGGGGTCGCCATGCTGGTTGCCTTTGGGGGCTGCCATGCCAATTTGGCATGGGCGGCCGATAGGACAACAGCATAATCCGCCCCGGCCCCGGTGTCAATCCGCGCGCAGCCGGTCGGCCGGTCGCCGGTGGCTCGAGCCAGGGAGCGGATGTCCTCCCGGTCGGGGTCTGGGGTTCCAAGAGTGCCCCGCGTACCAGATAATGGTCCGCTGCCATGGCATCCGTGACTACCGGACAGACTTCGACCGCGCCCCGTCGCCACAATCTCTTCCTGCTCACCGAGCTGGTCAAGCGGGATTTCCGCGCCCGCTATGCCGGATCGCTGCTCAGCTTCGTCTGGTCGTTCATCCAGCCGCTCTGGCTGCTGGTGCTGTTCAGCTTCGTATTCTCGAGCGTGCTCCGGCTGAAGCTGGAGCAGTACGGCGTGCCGACGCAGAACTTCGGGATCTTCCTCTTCTGCGGTCTGCTGCCGTGGACGGCGGTCAACGAGGGGCTGTTCCGGGCCTCGACCGCGATCACCGACAACGCCGCCCTGGTGAAGAAGCTGCACTTCCCGGCCGAGATCCTCGTGCTCGCGGTGGTGCTGGGGGGGGTCGTCCACGAGGTGATCGCGGCGGCGGTGTTCTCGGTGATCCTCGCGTTCGTCGGCGAGCTGTCCTGGCAGAGCTTGCCCTGGTTGTTGGTGGCGCTCCCCGTCCAGGTGGCGCTGACCCTCGGCCTCGGCATGCTGCTGGCGGCGGCCCAGGTCTTCTTCCGCGACATCTCCCAGATCTTGGGGATGGTATTGACCGGCTGGTTCTACCTGACCCCGATCGTCTATCCTCTGGCGATGGTGCCGGAGAGGCTGGCTCCATGGATCGAGGCCAACCCGCTGACGCCGCTCGTGGGCTTGTACCGCAAGGCGTTCCTCGGCGGCGCGCTCGACTTCGGCCTACCGCTGGTGGCGTTGCTGGCGAGCTCTGCGGTGTTGCTCCTGGTGGGAGTCTGGGTATTCCGTCGCCTCGCGCCGGCCTTCGTCGACGAAGTCTGATCGACCCGGGCGCTGGCCCCCCTCTTGCAACTCTCGACCGAATCGGCATGACCGCCGCGCCCTGACCGCAATTCGACCGCGACCCGATCGCGACCTGGAGGAACCCTGATGAAGACCGTATCCACTCGTACTAGAGCCGGCCGTGTGCCCGTCGCCCGGGTCCTGCCGCTGGCGCTCTGTGCTCTCGTCGTGCTGCTCGCCGCGGGGTGCGCGGAGAACGGATCTGCCAAAACGGCGCCCGAGGCCGAGGCGGCGACGGCTCCCGCCGAGTCGCCCGCGGCGGAAGCGGGCCAGGGGGTCGCCGAAGGAGCCGACGAGGGTTCGAGCGCGACGGCTTCCGAGGAACAGACGCCCCAGGCGCGGAGCCTCCAGGAGGCCGTGAACCAGTTGTTCTCCAGTCCCGAAGCGCAGGCCGCGAAGGACGTGCCGGAAGTCGAAGACCAGCCCGCCACACGAGACATGATCGAGTTCCCGAGCCCGCCAGACCACGAGTGGCTCGTGGACGACGAAGGGCGACGGTACTTCGTTCGCGAGGTGCCCAAGGTCGAGGGACAGTTCCGGCGCGTCGACGACAACCACGTCCGTGTTCGTTACGGAATCACCATCGAGACTGTGGGAGAAACGGACGACGCCTTCTTGGCCAAGACCTACCAGGTGTCGCTCATCCCGATGGAGCACGACGAGCCGACGCCCGAAGAGATCGCGGCCGTCGAGTCGGAGTACAGGGTCGAGCTCCCGGAGGTGGATCGCCTGGAGTGGCACGACTTCGGCGCAGGGTTGCCGCGGGCCGGCCAGTGGCGCAACGGCTTCGTCGTGGCGGACATGAACGGCGACGGCCACCTGGACATCGTGCATGGGCCGCCGCGGAGAGGCCCGGGCCCTCCCGTCGTGTTCCTGGGTGACGGCGCCGGAGGCTGGCAGCAGTGGAAGGGGCTGGCCTTTCCGAAGGCGCCGTACGACTATGGCGACGTCGCGGCGCCCGATCTGAACGGTGACGGAACGTCAGATCTCGTGGTGGCGGTTCACCTGAGCGGGCTGATGGCGATGGTCCAGACCTCTCCCGGAGTGTTCGAGACGTGGTCGGACGGGCTCGAGATCGTTCCGGCAGGAAGCGCCGGAACAAAGACCTTCCTCTCACGGACCATCGATACGGCGGACTGGGACGGGGACGGGGACCTGGACCTGATCGCACTGTCCGAAGGACCTCGCCATCCCAAGGCGACCGAGCGCGAGGAGGTCGAGACTCCTGTTGGCATCGCCATCTACGACAACCAGGGGGGCGGCACCTGGACCGTGGGACAGCGCTTGGGAGTCGAGGAAGAGCTCTTCGGCGATTCGTTGGCCGTCGGTGATGTCGATGGTGACGGCCACCCTGACCTGGTCGCGGGGACGAACGCCATTGCACGCCGGGAGCTCATCTTCTTGGCGCGCGATGGTTGGGAAGCGGAGCCGGTGGCTCCGGACAGCCTGCGGCGGGGCGCGTTCGTCTGGGGAATCGACACTGCCGACTTCGACGGCG
>Ga0210122_1000436_pt1 | contig 14370 bp, 8 predicted proteins | sample Muzzi_CordB_D2_FD_185530 | JGI IMG/M metagenome (GOLD analysis project Ga0210122, IMG submission 185530) | Wetland microbial communities from San Francisco Bay, California, USA, that impact long-term carbon sequestration - Muzzi_CordB_D2 (SPAdes) | ecosystem: Environmental > Aquatic > Marine >... | reverse complement strand
GCCGTCTGGGGGACCTCCAGCCTGGTGGGGCCGGCGCTCGGCGGGCTGGTGACCGATCTCCTCTCCTGGCGCTGGGTCTTCTACCTGAACATCCCGTTCGGCATCGCGTCTGCCGTGCTCCTGGCGCTCACCCTGCCGGAGCGCGCCGAACGCCGGGAGCGCACCCTCGACCTGGTCGGCGTGGCCAGCCTGGTGGCGGCCGTCACCCTGCTGCTCGTGGCCCTGCTCGAAGGGGTCGAGCTCTGGGGCTGGAGCGACCCCCGAACCCTCGGCCTGGCCGCCGGGGCGGTGGCCGCGGCGGCGCTCTTCTTGCGCCAGGAGCGGCGTGCCGCCGAGCCGATGCTGCCGGTGGAGCTCATCCGGAGCCGCCTGGTGGCCCTGGCCGCGGCCGGCTCGGTCGGCGTCGGCGCGGTGATCTACGCCGCGTCGGCGTTCGTGCCCATGTTCGGCCAGGGCGTGCTCCGGGGAACGGCGCTCGACGCGGGGCTGCTACTGGCGCCGGTGTCGGTCGGCTGGCCCATCGCCTCGGCCCTCGCCGGACGGTGGATCTTGACCGTCGGCTACCGGCGGTTGCTGATGGCCGGCGGCGTGCTGGCGGTGATCGGAGCTGGTCTGCTCACACGCCTCGACGCCACCTCGGGGCACCTCGACGTGATGATCGCCACGCTGATCCTGGGTGCCGGGCTCGGGTTCTCCTCGACACCGCAGATCGTCTCGGTCCAGAGCGCGGTTCCGTGGCGCCGCCGGGGCGCGGCGACCAGCGCGCTCCAGTTCTTCCGGTCGATCGGCGGCGCGGTGACCGTGGCCGCCTTCGGCACGTTGCTCAACGCCCGGCTCCGCGTCTCCCTGGGCACGGAGACGGTGGGCGCCGCCAACGCCGACGCCCTGCTCGACCCCAGGGCCCGCGCCGGGCTCGACTCACAGGTGCTGGACCGGCTCTCGGCCGCGCTCCTCGACGGCCTGGGGCCGGTCTTCGTGGGGATGGTGGTCCTGGCCGTGGGGATGCTGGTGGTCGCGTTCGCGTTCCCCCGCGGCTCGGCCCGCTCCCAGGCCCACGCCGACATGGGCGGCGACGCGTCCTGAATCATCCTGACTCCCCCAGCCAGGGCGGTGAGGGGGGAGGGGCTGGTCCTTCGGCGGGGCGTGGTCGGGAGCATTTGGGGCCTCCCGGCCGGGAGGCCCCGAGACGCTCCACCGATCGACCGCTCGTTGCGACAACGGGACAACACCACAAACGAATGTAGGGTGCGCTTCAGCGCACCGGCGCCGGCCGACGCAACCGATGGGCAGGTGAGGCCCTCGCCGCACAGAGCACCCGCTCGAACACCCCGAGAGCGGGCAACGTGCCTGGCGGCTTCACCCGGTGCGCTGAAGCGCACCCCACATGCCTCGCCGGTCGGCAGCTTCGCCCGGTGCGCTGAAGCGCACCCTACATGCCTCGCCGGTCGGCGGCTTCGCCCGGTGCGCTGAAGCGCACCCTACCCGTCACAACGGTAGGGTCCGGGGTCGGGGCGTTCGTGTCGACGGGTGCTCAGCGGGCGCGCTCACGACGACCCCAAAGAGTCCAGCCCCGGTGCACGCGCCCGATGGGCAGGTGAGGCCTACGCCACCAAGTCCGACCAGCCGAGCCGGCCCTCGACCGAACGCCCCGACCACGGACCCGGACCACAGCAACACCGCCCCCTGCTCCCCACACGCGGGGACGGGCGCGGGCGTCCCCTGCCTCCCGCCAGGGAGGAAGGGGACCGAGGGGTTTGGAGGGAGGAAGGGGACCGAGGGGTTTGGAGGGGGATCAGAGACGCAGCTCGGATCAACCCTACCGGTACACCGAATCGTCCACCTGAGCCTCCTCGACCCAGAACACCTCGCAGGCGCCGGGACCCGTGTCGGTCCGGACGGTCGACGTCCGCACCCAGTGGCCGTCGTCCCAATCGATGTCGACGAGCAGCCCCCGCAACCGCACCCGGTCTCCGGCGTCGAGACCGACCAGCGCGCGGCGAAGGTTGTCGGTCGCCGGGATCAGGTGGACATTGGCGGAGTGGCTCTCGATGTACTTGAGATCCAGGTCGCTCGCCCGCGTGTGCCAGAAGTAGAAGCGACCCATCTGGTCGTAGGAAACCCGGTCCGCATAGGGCGGCTCGGGCATCCCACCCCAGGTGAGCACGGCATCGACGGGGGAGACGGAGGCGAAGCCGTCGAAGCGGTAGCGCTCGACGCTCGCGATCTCCGCCGAGATGTCGTAGCTCGCGCGGGGCGTGATGCGGCTCTCCCCCACCCGGAACGGCTCCCGGTCCGTCTCGGTCTGCGCCGGATCGACCGCCGGATCGACGATCTCAGAGGTGGGCTCTCCCGACGGCCGGGACATCACCCACCAGCCGCCGACGATCACAAAGGCGAAGATGATCCACGCGTTGTACCGTGCCATCGCGTGGATGCTACCAGCGGTCGAGTAGACTTCCGCCGGCCTGATCTCAATCACTGCCCCGGAGGTATTCCGATGGTTTCCCGCCGCGTCGCTCCATCCTTCGCCCTCTTCGCCCTGGCACTGGTGACCGTCCTGGCCCTCGGACCCGGCGCCCCGCCTGTCGCGGCAGACGAGCCGGCCGCCCCCGCGGCCCTCAAGGTCGACTCCTGGCTGGTCCTCGGCCCGGTGGAGGTGCCCCTGCCCGCGTTTCACGACGCGGAGCGCCACGGCGCCCTGCCCGCCGACCTGCTGGCGGTGGCCGGACCGACCGGCGGCGCCCCCTGGCCCGCGGCTGGGGACGAGATGGCGCTTCCGGACGGCGGGCGCGAGACCTGGCGGCGGGTGACGGCCGACGGCGAAGCGCTCTCCCTGGGCGACCTCGGCGCGGGGACCGGTGCGCGGCTCGCCTGGCTCGCCGCGCGCGTCGACGCCGACCGCTTCGTGGAGCCGACGCTGGTCGTCCGCTCGCCCCAGGCGCTCAGGGTCTACCTGGACGGCGTGCAGGTGGCGGAGAAGGGGGCGGACGGGAATGACGGAGAGGGGGGCGAGGGGGGTGAGACCGGCAGCGCCGAGGCAGCCCTCACCCTCGAGCCCGGCCCCCACCTGGTGATGGTCCGGACCGTGGCGGCGGCAGGGGATGACGACGGGGCAGCATGGACCGTGGCCGCCGAGCTGACCCCGTCGGGGGATGCCGAGGGTGCCGAGACCGGGACGCCCACCGCGGCGCTGACCCTGGGCACCGGCCCGGCCCACGGCCTGACCATCTCCGACCTGCTCGACACCCCGGCGATCGAGGGCGCCGAGGTCTCGGCCGACGGCGAGCTCGTGGCCCTGACCCTCGCGCGGCCCGCCGTGCCCTCCGAGAACCGCGAGGGCTGGCTGGAGATCCGGCGCGCCGAGGACGGCACGCCGGTCCATACCTTGCGCGGCGTCGGCTCGCCGGGCTCCTTCTCCTGGGCGCCCGCGGGACATCGCTACCTGTTCACCACCTCGGAGGACGAGGCGACCTCGCTGTGGATCGGCGACCTCGAGCGCGGAACCGCCGCCCCACTGATCGAGGGCCTGGAGGGTTACGGCGGCGCCCGGTGGAGCCCGGACGGCTCGTTCCTGGTCTTCACCCTGGTCGAGGAAGAGGAGCAGGACGACAGCGGGTTCAAGCGCCTCCGCGCACCCGAGGATCGGTTGCCCGGATGGCGGGGCCGGGGCTCCCTCTATCAGGTGGCGGTGCCCGCGGACGTCGACGGGGCGGCTCCCGGGGCGCCCGTGGTCCGGCGCTTGACGGCGGGAGACAAGACCGCCTCGCTGCTCGACATCGCGCCCGACGGCTCGCGGCTGTTGTTCGCCCGCACCGAGCGGACCGAGGAGCGCCCGTACAGCGCCGAGGATCTCTACGAGCTCGACCTCGAGACCCTGGACGCCCGGCTGCTGCGGCGTCTGCCCTGGCTGGCCGGCGCCCTCTACGCCCCAGACGGGCGACGCATCCTGGTAGCCGGCGGCCCGTCGACCTTCGGCCCCCTGGGGCAGGCGGTGGAGGAGGGACAGATCCCCAACGATTACGACGGCCAGGCCTACCTCTGGAACCTCGACGACGACGAGGTGGTGGCGCTGACCCGGGACTTCGACCCCGCGGTCACCGACGCGGCGTGGGCACCGGACGGGCGGGCGGTCTACTTCCTGGTGGGCGACGGTCCGTTCGCCGGCATCGTGCGTCACGACCTGGCCTCGGGCACGTTTCGCAAGCTCGCCACGGGGGTCGACGTGGTCGGCTCCATGGACCTGGCCCGGAACGGCTCGCGGATCGTCTACGAGGGCTCGTCGGCGTCCGCGCCCCACCGCGTGCTCGCCATGGCTCTCGACGGGGAGGACGAGGCCGCTGCGCCCAGCCTGGTGGTCCAACCGGGGGCGCGGCGATACGAAGCCGTGGAGCTCGGCCGGGTGGAGGACTTCTCCTTCTCCGCGTCGAGCGGGACGGAAATCGTCGGTCGGGTCCATTACCCGCCGGGGGTCGATCCGGCGACCGCCGCCGAGCACGCCTACCCGGCGATCGTCTACTACTACGGCGGCACGGTGCCGGTCGAGCGGAGCTTCGGCGGGCGCTACCCGTTCAACCTGTGGGCCGCCCACGGCTACGTGGTCTACGTGCTCCAGCCGAGCGGCGCGACCGGCTTCGGCCAGGAGCTCTCGGCGCGCCACGTCAACGACTGGGGCAAGGTGACGGCGGGCGAGATCATCGAGGGCACCCGTGCCTTCCTCGACGCCCATCCGCTGGTCGACCCGGAGCGGGTCGGCTGCGGCGGCGCCTCCTACGGCGGGTTCATGACCATGTACCTGCTGACCGAAACCGACATCTTCCGGGCGGCGGTCGCCCACGCCGGCATCAGCAGCCTGTCGAGCTACTGGGGTGAGGGGTGGTGGGGCTACCAGTACAGCGCGGTGGCATCGGCCGACAGCTTCCCCTGGAACCGGCCGGACCTCTACGTGGACCAGAGCCCGCTCTTCCGGGCCGACCGCATCACGACGCCCCTGCTGCTCCTCCACGGCGCCGCCGACACCAACGTGCCGATCGGCGAGAGCGAGCAGCTCTTCGTCGCGCTGCGGCTCCTCGGCCGTGAGGTGGAGATGGTGGAGATCGAGGGGCAGAACCACCACATCCTCGACTACCCGAAGCGCCAGCGCTGGATGAAGACGATCCTCGCCTGGTTCGACCGGGAGCTGAAGGATCAGCCCGCGTGGTGGGAGAACCTCTACCCGGCCGAGAACGGTCCATGACGCGTTCGGGCCTGACCGATCGCTCCTTCGGCCTCGCCTGGGCTCTCCTCGTGACGGGGCTGCTGCTCCCCGGGGCCACCCGCGCCCAGGACGGTGGGGCGCGAGACGGCCGGGAGCCGACGGCGGCTCGGCACCGGTGGCTTCCGGAGGGGTCGGTCTACGCCCCCTACCTGGCGGAGATCAGTCGGCCCGGCTTTGGCCTGACCGTGGTCGGCGTCGCTGACAACGGCATCGCCGAGGCCGGCGACCTGCGCTTCGGGCTCAAGCTGGGCGGCCGGCTCGGACTGCTGCGGATCGGCCCGCCCCCGGGGCGGGAGGGGCGCGCCTGGCAGCTCGATCTGGGGGCCGGCTTCTACGGCCAGTTCGACATCGACCACTCGCTCGACAACATCGGCTGGGATGGGCTCTACGGTCTGGTGCTGTCGAGTGCCCCGACCTCGGGGCGGGGTCTCGGTGTGCGCATGGGCGTCCAGCACTGGTCGAGCCATGTAGGAGACGAGTACGCGGAGCGGACTGGCCGCCGGCGCATCGGTTACACGCGGGAAGAGGTCATGGCCGGCGTCGCCTGGCCGGGCCTGCTCCGCGACCGGGGCTGGCGCACCTACCTCGAGGGCGGCTACGGCTACTCGGGCAACGCCGAAGGCGCCGCCGGCGAGACGGTCCAGCAACCGGGCCGCGCTCAGGCCGGCGTCGAGTACGAGGCGCCCGGGACCCTCGGAACGTGCGGTCGCTGGGGGTGGTACGCGGCCTTCGACGCCACGGCATACGAGGAGCGGGACTGGGAGCCGAACCTCGCCCTCGGCGCGGGCTTTCTCGCCGATACCGGCGATCGGCGCTGGCGCGCCGGCATAACCCTCTACGACGGCCGGACTCCGATCGGCGAGTTCTTCCAGAGCGACGAGCGCTATGCTGTGGCCGGACTCTGGCTCGATCTGGAGCGGACGCCCTCCGGCCTCCGGTAACATGGCGCGATGGCCCGGGACCCCGAAGACTTCCTCGACTACCAGGCGCTCGTCCAGCAGGCGCTCTGCGGGGTGGTGCGCGAGGCGCTGAGCTTGGTGGCCGAGCACGGCTTCCCTGGCGACCACCACTTCTACCTCAGCTTTCGGACCAGCGCTCCGGGCGTGGTCGTGCCGTCGTTCCTCCGCGATCGCTATCCGGACGAGATCACCATCGTCCTCCAACGGCAGTTCTGGGACCTGCTGGTCGACGACGCGGGTCTGTCGGTCACCCTCGCCTTCGATGCCCGGCGGGAGCGAGTCGGCGTGCCCTGGGAAGCGCTGACCGCGTTCGTCGACCCGGCCGCGGAGTTCGCGCTCCGGCTGGGGGGCGAGGGGCCCGAGGGCGAAGAGCCGGACGGCGGGGAGCCGGACGAGATGCCGCAGGACGAGGGCTCCGGCGACGCCTCGGCCGACGTGGTGAGCATCCAGCAGTTCAAGAAAAAGGACTCGTAGACCGCTCGCCCGCCGTGGCGGCAGAGGCGAGTCAACCCCCGCTTTTCGCTCCCCAACACCTGGCAACCGAACGCTTGCGGGGGCGCTGCCGCGGGCGTACAGTCGAGGCACGAACGCAACGTTCGCAACTGGGTTCGCCCGTGGCTTGCCACGGGCCATACACCTTGGACGATCCTTGGAATCGAGGCTCGACTTGCTACGACCCCCGCCTGTGTCCTGGAAGTCGGCGGCCGTCTTGACACTCTGGCTGCTGGGAACCCTATCGACCGTCGCGCCGGGTGACCTCGCGGCACAGCCCGCGGCGCCCGCGCCCCGGGGGTCGGCCGACGAGGCCGGCCGCGCGATCGACCAACCCGCGGACGGCGAGCTCGAGATCCTCGACCGCCATCCGGGCGACGGCGAGCAGTGCTTGGTCTGCAGCAAGGCGATTGAGGGTGAAGAGGCGGTCGCCGTTCGCTACAAGGGCAGAATCTTCCACGTCAAGGAGTCGATGCTGGACGAGCTCCGGCGCGACCCCGACGCCTACTTCCGCAAGCTCCAGGCCCGCTCCGGGCTGTTCGACGAGGAGGCGATGGAGGGACGGCCTCTCGAGACCGGCTGGCTGGCGGTCGGCCTCTATGTGGTTCTCGGCCTGGTCTGCGGCGCGCTCTCCGCCGGCATGGCCCTCGCCCGGTCGCGGCGGGCTCTTCCCTGGTTCTTCGCCGGGCTGGTCGGAACCGTCGTGGCGCTCGTCGCCTTGGTGCTGGCCGGTCCCGCGGGCGACGGCGCGCGCACGCTTCCGGCCGGGCTCGCGAAGATCCCGTCCACCCGGGCTCCACTCCCCTGTCCTCGGTGTGGCGCCGAAAACCACCCGGCGGCGTCCACCTGCACCACCTGCGGCGCGTCGCTCTCTCCGGCGGTTGCCGCCGAGATCGGCCTCAGCGAAGGGAGGGCGTCGTGATCGATCTGCGCGGCAAGCTGGAGACCCTGCTCTCGAGCGGTAGCTCCGAGAACCGGCGTCCCGTGCTCGACAAGCACAACCAGTCAAACGTCAAGGGGCTCTACATCGTCGGCGACCTGGCGGGCGCCCCCGTGATCAAGCTCGCCATGGCCCAGGCGGTCGAGGTGGTCGAGCATCTGGCCGGCCTGCCGGAGCTCCGGGAGCGTGGTGTGGAGCGTGCGGACGGGGCCGTGGACCTTTTGATCGTCGGCGCCGGCGCGGCCGGGCTCAACGCGGCGCTCGCCGCCCAGGAGGCCGGGTTCTCGTTCGTCGTCCTGGAGAAGGAGCGGATCGCCAGCACCATCGACGACTTCCCCGAGGGCAAATGGGTCTACGCCGAGCCGGACAGCGTGCCGCCGAAGGGCAAGCTCTGGCTCGACGGCACCCGCAAGGAGGAGCTCGTCGAGCGCTGGCACCAGATCGTCGAGGAGAACGACCTCGAGGTCCGGACCGAGGAGCCGCTCGTCTCCCTCGAGCGCCAGGGCGACCTCTTCCTCGCCCGGACCGCTCGGGGCGAGATGCGGGCGCGGCGGGTGATCCTGGCGACCGGCCAGCGAGGCAACCCTCGGAAGCTCGGCGTGCCGGGTGAGGAGCTCGAGCACGTCTACCACCGCCTCTACTCGCCCACGCGCTATCGCGACGAGCAGATCCTGGTGGTCGGCGGCGGCAACAGCGCGGTCGAGGCCGCCCTGACGCTGGCGGAGCGCAACCGCGTCGTCCTCTCCTACCGCAAGGGGGAGCTCACCCGCATCTTCAAGGACAACCGCCGGTTGCTCGACGAGGCGATCGCCCAGGGGCGGATCGAGGTGGTCTTCCACTCGGTGGTGCGCGAGATGCGGCCCGGCGAGACGGTGCTCGCGATCGACCGGGGTGGGCACCAGGAGGAGCGGGTGGTGCCCGCGGATCATGCGTTCATTCTCATCGGCGCGGAGCTTCCGGTCCGATTCCTGAAGAGCCTCGGCATCCGGCTGGAGAACGATTGGGGCGGCGGGAGCGTGCTCCGGGCGCTCGCTCTCACCGCGGCGACCCTCCTCGGCTGCTGGTTCGCCGGGCCGGCTCTCGGTGGGCCCGCGCCGCTGGACGGCGCGCTCGGCGGGCTGGGCGTCCCGCTCGGCGGGGTGTTGGCGGTGGTCGCGCCGCTGCTGCTGATCTGGCTCGGCACGCGGGGCGACCGCTGGGCCTGGCTCGGTCTGTCGTTCCTGGTCTGGTACGGCATCTACGGCGTCAAGGTGGGCAAGGGCTCCGAGCTCTGGCCGTTCAAGGGCTGGGGGTACTCGTCGCTCTCGTTCTTCGGCCGCTCGTGGGCGTTCTGGTACACGGTGCTCTACACGACGCTGATGACCGGGTTCGGCCTTCAGGCGATGAAACGCTGGGGCATCGACCGGCGGGACCGGTTCCAGATCTGGCGCTACACGAGCCTGCTCGGCTTCCAGTGGATCTTCTTCTTCGTCGTGCCGGAGTTCCTCTTCCAGTGGGCAGTCAAGTACCAGTGGGTGGGTGAAGCGCTCGCCAACAACCCGCAGTTCGCCGACCAGGCGTGGCGCTCCTACGGCATCGTCTACGCCTGGCCGCTCTTCTTCTACACCTGGTTCTACGACCCGCACCAGATCTGGGTGGTGTGGGGCATCGTGCTGACCTTCGGCCTCATCCCCTTGCTGGTCCTCTTCCACGGCAAGCGCTACTGCTCCTGGGTCTGTGGCTGCGGCGGGCTGGCCGAGACCTTCGGCGACCGCTGGCGACACCTGGCGCCTAAAGGGAGGACGGCGCTCCGCTGGGAGGCCATGGGCCTCGGAGTGCTCGCGTTCGCCACGGTGGCGACGCTCCTGATGCTGCTCAAGGACACCTACCAGTGGTACCAGGCCGCCGACCGGAGCCTCGGGGTCTACCGGCTGCTGGTGGACGTTTGGCTGGTGGGCATCCTGCCGGTCACCCTCTACCCGTTCATGGGGGGTAAGGTCTGGTGCCGCTACTGGTGCCCGCTGGCCAAGATGATGGAGCTCTCCTCCCGGGTGTTCACGCGGCTCGGATGGTCGAGGTTCCACATCCACGCCAACGATAAGTGCATCGCCTGCAACGAGTGCTCCCGCAACTGCCAGGTCGGCATCGACGTGATGCAGTACGCCCTCAAACAGGAGACGCTCGACAACGCCACCTCCTCGTGCATCGGCTGCGGCATCTGCGTGACCGTCTGCCCCATGGACACGCTCTACTTCGGTGCCCGTGCCGAGGCGGCTCCCGACGCGCCGATCCCCTTCGTGGCCAAGGCGCCGATCGGCCCCGGAGAGAGCAACCTCGACCAGGAAGAGCAGTCCAAACCCGTGGTGGCCGGTCGCGGTTGAGGGCCGCCTTTCTCTGTCAACCAGTTGCTTGCGGGTCTACCTCCCGGGTTGCTCTCCTCGATCCAACGATTCGTCGATCGAGCAGGTGAACACATGACGGCGGGGCGTGTTGCTCGCGGTGGCCCAGCGCGGCTTTCCACTCGCCTGAGCCCTCTTCGGGACAACTCCGGCCAACTCGGGGCCGCGCTCCTCGCCTTCGGTAAGGAGCCGCTCCATGGCCCGCATGCCCAGAACGCTCTGCGTTCTCATCGTTCTCTTGGTGCTCCTCGCCGCCTCGGGTGCGCCGACGAGTCTCCGCGCTGAAGGCGCTGGATCTCCGGCGGAGTCCGGTCAAGAGGTTCTGACCGGTCGGTTCCATACCCTGTTCGAAGACGACTTCGTCCTGCCGGAGCGATCCCGCCAGCGGTTCGTCCTGATCGACGACCAGGGGGGCTGGACCGAGCTCTCGGTCCCGGAGCCGGCGCTCCGGGGAGCGGGTGGCTCCACCGCCCTTCGTGGACGGCGAGTCCGGGTGGTGGTCGAAGCTCCCCCCGGCCGGGCGATCGGCATCACCGGGGGGCCCGGAGCGCCCCTCGCGGTCCTCTCCCTGGCGGCGGCGGGCCGACCCGGGGGCGGCTCGGGCGGTCCGCTGACCAAGGTCGGTGGGAACATCGAAGCCGAGACCGTCGTGCTCGGCGCCCAGCCCTACGCCTCCCTGGCGTGCAAGTTCAAGGGCATAAACCAGACCCCGCGAGAGGTCCCCTACATCGACGGCCTGATGGGGAGCGATTTCCCGGGGCTCGACCACTTCTGGCGGGAGATTTCGGCCGGCCTCATCGAGCTGACCGGCTCGACCGCGTCCGGCTGGTACCGGCTACCCGAGCCGCTCGAGACCTACTACGACACCGTGCTTGACGTCGCCGACTACGGACTGTTGCTCGCCGACTGTGTGGCGGAGGCGGACCCGGATCTCTACCTGCCGGACTTCGCCGGCATCAACGTGATGGTCAACCATTCGCTGGGTGGGCGGGCGGTGGGGGGGAGCGCGACACTGAACGTCGACGGGGTAGTCAAGACCTACGGCGTCACCTGGCTGCCGGACTGGGCGTGGCAGCGTCAGGACATCACGGCCCACGAGATGGGCCATTCCTTCGGCTGGCCCCACTCGTCCGGTCCCTACGGCCAGGTCTACGACTCCCACTGGGACGTCATGAGCAGTGGCTCAGCAGGAGTGCCCGACCCTGACTACGGTCCGGTAGGAAGCGGGACGATCGCCTACCATCTCGATCTCGCCGGCTGGATCGACCCTCTTCGCAAGCTCGTGGTGCCACCGGACAGCTCGTCGACCGTGATCTTGGAGCGCCTCGACCAGCCGGTGGACAGCGGCGCCTACCTGATGCTGGAGATCGCCGCGGACGCCGACACCACCTACACCGTCGAGGCGCGCAAACAGGTGGGCTACGACAGCGGCATCCCCGCCGAAGGCGTGGTCATCCACGACGTCTCCTACCAGGCGTTCGTGGTCGACGAGGACGGCGACGGCGACCCCAACGACGAGGGCGCGGTCTGGGTCCCGGGCGAGACGTTCTCGGATGGGGCCAACGGGGTCAGCGTGACCGTCGACTCGGACACCGGCACCGGTTATCAGGTGACGGTGGTGCGGGGCTCCCAGACACCGCTGCCCAACCTCACGGTCACGGAGCTTTCCGGCGCCGCGATCTCGGCCCCCGGCGGCAAACTGAGGGTCTCCGGCGAGGCGGTCAACCTCGGCTCGGCCGGCACCGGTTCGAGCTACTGGATCGGGATCTATCTGTCCGAAGACGGCGTCATCACGGACGACGACTGGATCCTGTCCAACCTGGGGCGGTCCGCTCTCGGCGCTGGTCTCACCACTTCGTGGGGCAGCTTGTTCACCGTCCCCGCTTACCTGTCGACGGGGACCTACACCCTGGGCGCCCTCGCCGACAGCGACGATCGCATCAACGAGACGGACGAGACCGACAACTCCCGCCAGGGCAATACCGTGGTGGTCGGCTACTTCGCCCCGGCGGTAACGACGGATCCCGTCTCCACCATCTCCTCTACCCAGGCGGCGTTGAACGGTACGGTCAACTCTCTCGGCCAGGAGGGAACCGCTTGGTTCGAATGGGGTCCTTCCACCGCCTACGGCAACATCACCGCCACCACGCAGCTCTCCACGGTCGCCGATGATCTGCCGTTCTCCGAGACGGTGAGCGGGCTCGAGCCGGGAGCGACCTATCACGTGCGGGCGCTCGCTCAGAACGCAACCGGCACCTCGTACGGGGCCGACCGGACCTTCGTCGCGTCCGCGGCGGACGTGGACCTGGTGGCGACCGCGATCTCCGGTCCCGCCGAGGCGGCCCTGGGCGCTTCGGTCCAACTGGACGCGACGGTTCTCAACCAGGGAACGGTGCCGGCCGAGGAGTTCCGCACGAGCATCTTCCTCTCCGAGGAGCCACAGATTGGCGCGACGTCACGCAGCTGCGCCCGAAACGCCATCTTCGGCGGTTTGCTCGGCGGCGAGAGCAGAAGCGAAGGGTTCAATTGCCGGATTCCACTCGATCTTGCTCCGGGGACCTACTACTGGGTCGCGGTGGCCGATGACGATGATCGGGTGGCGGAGGTGGACGAAGGGAACAACTCGCTCTCCGGAGGGACGGTGCTGATCACCCAGGCGGACCTGGCGATCTCCGCGGTGTCCGGGCCCTCCGCCGCCGGGGCCAACGACACCATCGACGTCTCGACCACGGTCGAAAACCTGGGCACCGGCGATGCCGTGGCCTTCCGAGTCGGCATCTATCTATCCACCGATTCCGTGATCGACACCGGGGACATCTTGCTGGGCGACCGCCTGCTGCCGTCGCTCGGGGTGGGCCTGACCGACGCCGGGGTGACCGCGGTGACTATCCCGGCCAACACTCCTTCGGGTAGCTACTTCCTCGGCGCCGTTGCCGACCACCAGAGCGCCCTGCCCGAGAGCAACGAGGCGAACAACGCCCTGGCCGGAAACCAGATCACCGTCACCAACAGCCTGCCCGACCTGGTGGTGACGACGATCAACGCGCCGACCAGCGTCAACACCGGCAGCCTGCTGAGCGGTCAGATCACGGTCCGCAACCAGGGCGCCTCGTCGACGGTGATCGGTGGGACGATCGCCATGTACCTCTCCGAGGACACGGTGATCGACGCCTCCGACATGTTGCTGGGCACCTTGGCGTTCCCGGAGCTCTGGACCGGCCAGTACCAGACGCTGTCCTACAAGTTCGGGATCTCCATCGACACGCCCCGGGGGCGCTACTGGGTGGGCGCGGTGGTGGACTCGACCGGCGTGGTGGTCGAGAGCGACGAGACGAACAACTCCGGCACGGCACCCGATTCGACCCGGGTCAAGTGAGCGGTTCGAGCCATCCCGGCAACGCGCTCACCCCGGGCAGGATGGCGAGGGGCTTGCGGGTGGCGAGCTGCTCTCCCGTGCTCGAGCCGGAGGTGACGCCGACCGCGGGGGTGCCGGCGGCGGCGGCCATGTCGAGGTCGTGGGTCGTGTCGCCGATGACCAGTGCCTCGTCTGCGCGGACGCCGAGCTCTTCGAGGATCTCGTGGACCATGGCGGGGCTCGGCTTCGCGGGCGATTCGCTGACCGTGCGGGTGGCGAGGAACAGGCCGGCTACGCCGGTGCGCTCGAAATCGTAGTCGAGGCCCGCCCTGCCCTTGCCGGTGGCGACGGCGAGCCAGTACCCCTCGTCCACGAGGCGCTCGAGGGTCTCCCGGGCGCCAGGAAAGAGGCCCTGGCCGTCGGCGAAGCCGCCCAGCCATCGGCGGCGGTAGGCGTCGACGACCCGCCGGAAGAGCTCGTCGCCGCCGTCCGGATAGAGCTCGTCCATGGTCTCCCGGAGGCCGAGGCCGATGGTGGCACGGATGGCGCCCTCCGGTAGCGGGGGCAGCCCGAGCTCGGCGACGGTGGCATCCATGCAGGCGACGATGGTGCCGATCGAGTCCATGAGGGTGCCGTCCCAGTCGAAGACCAGGAGGCGATAGCCATCGGTTTGCGGCGTTGGCGGGGTGGTGGTCATGGCGGCGCGGGTCGTGGCGCGGCCCTCTCCGGGCTAGGAGCGCGAGAGCGGGTCGAGGGGCGCGTAGATCAGATCCTGAAGCACCGAGGCCCCCGCCGGCAAGGTGGCGTCCGCGCTCCATCGGCAGATGAGACGGTCCGCGACGCGGGCGCCCAGGGGAATGGTGGCGCCGTAGCCGATGACGCAGCCACCGAGCCGGGCCCCCGACTCGATCACCGCTCCGGGCAAAATGAGGCAGCGGCGCACCCGCGCGCCGGCGCGGACGACGGCACCCGCCTCGACCACGGTCTTGGCG
>Ga0210122_1000435_pt1 | contig 14371 bp, 12 predicted proteins | sample Muzzi_CordB_D2_FD_185530 | JGI IMG/M metagenome (GOLD analysis project Ga0210122, IMG submission 185530) | Wetland microbial communities from San Francisco Bay, California, USA, that impact long-term carbon sequestration - Muzzi_CordB_D2 (SPAdes) | ecosystem: Environmental > Aquatic > Marine >... | reverse complement strand
CGTGATTATCCATCACGAGTTCCGTCAGTCGACTGACGGAACTCGTGATGGATAATCACGATGGCTGGATATTGTTCAGCGTAACCGACAACGGCATGGGCATGGCGCGAGACAGGATCGAGGCCGCCTTTCGTGCGTTCGATCAGCTAGACCCTTCGACTACCCGGAAATATGGCGGCACCGGCCTTGGCCTTGCCATCAGCCGCCATTACTGCGAGATGATGGGGGGCGCGATTTCGGTCGAGAGTGAAGCAGGCCAGGGCAGTGTCTTTACTGTCCGACTGCCTGCGAATGTCGATTCGTCCGCCGCAGACAGGACAGGATAGCTGGATATGACCTCATCTGGCGCTCATGATCGAGCCCCCTACCTCGCGGGAAGAGTCCGGCTGATCTATTCCGATGCGCCAGCCACGATCACGATCAATCTGATAAATGCCGCGGTATTGTCGTTTGTCATGCGTGGGGAGTTACCATCGCCGATATTGCTTGGGTGGTTTACCTTCATCGCCGGTGCGATGGTGTCGCGCGCTGTCCTGTATGCCCGGCACCGCCATGCCGGCGTCTATGGCGAGGACGAGGCTCGATCATGGCTGTTGCGGCTGGCGATCCTTACCACGCTGACCGGCATCGGCTGGGGTGCCGGATGTCTGGTCGTGATGTCCGAGGCTCCCCCGCTTCACAAGGTGTTCACCGCATTCGTTCTGGGAGGGATGGCGGCCGGCGGACTTCCGTCGCTGGCACGCGTTTTCTGGGCCTACCTTCTCTTCGTTGTCCCGGTGCTCGGGCCCGCAATCTTCTATTTTGCCTGGCAGGGCGGCGAAATAGGCTGGTCAATGGCTGTAATGGGCACGTTGTAGCTGGGATTCCTCTTGATGACCGGCTGGCGGCAGGAAAGGGTGGTGCTGGAAGCTCTCGCTCTGGCCGGCCAGAATCGCGAACTTGTCAACAGCCTGACGGAAGAAAAGAACAGGGCGCTGGAGGAAAAAGGCAAGGCGGACCGTTTGAACGATGAATTGTTACGGCTGATCAGCGACCGGCAAAAAATCGAGGCACGACTGAGTGACCGCGAGAAAATTCTTGCGACGGCCCAGCGGGTCGCGCGCTTGGGCAACTGGGAATGGGATATCGTCAATGACAGGATAATTTCATCGGAGGAGAACAACCGCTTGTTTGGTCGCGATATGACCACGACGCCCTATGACTATGACACCGTTCTTCAGATCGTTCATCCGGAAGATCGCAAGCGCGTCGATACGGTGATCAGGGAAGCCGTCAAAGAGTGCAAACCCTATAGCTGCGATTACCGGATCGTCCTGCCCGATGGCAGAGAGAAGATGGTCTATGAGCAGGCCGACATCGTTGGCGACGCCGAGGGCCGGGCGACAAGGGTTTTGGGTATCAATCTCGATATCACCGAACGATACAAAGCAGAAAAGCAACTGCTGGCCGCCAAGTTCCAGGCCGAGGAGGCCAATGCGGCGAAATCGCAGTTTCTTGCCAATATGAGCCACGAACTGAGGACCCCTCTGAACGCTATCATCGGTTACAGCGAGATACTGAAAGAAGATGTCGAGGCGCGCGGGCAACCTGATCTGACACCGGATCTGGAGCGCATCAACATTGCGGGGAGGCATTTGCTGCAATTGATCAATGAGGTTCTGGATCTGTCGCGGATCGAGGCCGGGCGTACCGAATTGCACCTGGAGGAAATCGACCTTGCCGCCCTGACAAAGGAAATAGCCGCGACTGTTCGCCCGCTGGTAGAGGCGAATGGCAACCGACTCATCGTGGATATTCCCGATGAGCCGGGGGTGATGCGCGCCGATGCGACCAAGCTGAGGCAAATTCTGTTCAACCTCTTGTCCAATGCCGCGAAATTCACCGAGCGGGGCGAGGTTCGGTTTTCCCTGTTGCGGTTCTGTGACGAGGTGCGCGCCGGCGGCAAAAAGTGGGTCCGGTTCGGCGTCGCAGACAATGGCATAGGCATCGCGCGGGAAAGCCTGGACAGCGTATTCATGGCCTTCGAGCGGACCGAAGCCGGACGCGATTCGAAATATGGCGGCACCGGGCTGGGGCTCGCCATATGCCGCCACTACTCGGAAATGATGGGAGGCGCGATTTCGGTCGAGAGCCAACCCGGCGAGGGTAGCCGTTTCACCGTGCGCCTGCCCGCCAAGGCAGTTGATTGCCGTCCGGCCAAGGTTGCGCGGGTGGGGGAATAGATAGAAAGCCCTTTACGGTGTTTCCGGCGCCAACCGGTGTTCCCACAGCTTTTCATAAAACGGTAGGTGATGTTCGTAGTAGCAGCGAAGTTGCGGGACGCTGTCAAGCGTGACCGCCGGCTCTTCGTCCGCGCTGGAAGGCCTGCCACTGGCGATGCCGTCCGACGCCATGGCCTCGCCGTGCCAGCCCGACACTTTGGTCCATTCCGCCGGGGGCGGCTTGTCCCATTTCAGAGATTGCGGCAGGAATTCGATCCCTACCGCTGTGCACCAGGCCCGGATCATGCCAGCCGGGTCGGCCTGTATATCGGCCGCGTCCATTACCACCGGCGGTGCGCCCATGAGGTCCGTCAGCCACTCGAAATGCCGCCATTGCGCCTCGAGCCCGATTTCCTCCAGCCTGACGCTCCTGTCCTTCCTGTAGAATGAAACAATGGACTTCGCCGGGTCGCGTATCAGGAACGTATTAGTCAGGCGCCGTGCAAAGGCTTCGTCCGCCATCATCCGATCCAGAATGTAGTAGCTCATATCCTTGAAGAACACGGGCCCCTTCTCGCCCGCCGCCACTAACATACCGCGGATATCCTCATAGCTTGTCGGATGCTCCGCGTCGGCCTCGAAATGCGGCATCTCCTTCACGCCGTCACCGACGTAATAGAGATACATGAAGGGTTCGTGGAAACAGTGCAGGTCGCCACGCTCGCGCATGATGCGCTCTGTCGCGGTCGACATGGAGCGTGGATGGCTCCAAAGGGCAATAACAGGGTGCAAGAATCGGCTCGACATCAGCCTGCGGTGGCCTTGATGATGATCGTCCCATTCGGAAAGGTTATGTCTCCAAGGCGGCCCTCGCCATCGTCATATTCGGTTGAGTCGACCTCCGCGAAACCATGCGTACACAGCGCATCCTCGATCTCCGCGACCGGCCGTATATGGTAGCCGAACTCATGGAATTTGAGGGCCTCCAGTGTCTTGGCCGGCCGGATACCGAAGATGCATCGGCCGCCGGGTTGGAACCATGGCCGGATTCGGCCCAGCAGCGCGTCGAGGTCATCGACGAAATAAAGCACATTGACAGCGAACAGCCCGTTAATGCTGGCGTCTTCTACCGATGCATCGTGGCAATCACCGGCGTGGACATCGACCTGTGCATCGCCTGCGCCTCGCAAAGCTTTCTCTGCAACCGGCACCATATCCCAGGCTACTTCTATACCCAGATAGCGACCGCGCGGGCCGATGGCCTGAACAAGGCCACGCGACAGGGCGCCATTGCCCGGGCCAAGTTCGACGATGAATTCGCCGGCCTGTGGCGCCAGCGCCGCGATTGCGCGCTCGGTAATCAGCGCATTAGTGTCGTTCATTTTTCCGGCGATCTCGGTGCCTTTTTCACCAGATGGTTGCGCCAATTGAGCGGTTACTGCGCGAAGCTGTTCCTTGTCCATGAAGTCCCCTGTTTTTGCTCTGCCGGTCCCGCTAAACCACTTTCCCCGGATTCATGATCCCTTTCGGGTCGAACGCAGCCTTCACCTTGCGCATCATCTCCAATTCCAGCGCGCTTTTGTAGCGGGTTATTTCCTCACGCTTCAGGCGGCCTATGCCGTGTTCGGCGCTGATCGAGCCGTCGAGATCGGCGACGATATCGTGGGTGATGCGGTTCATTTCCTTCCAGTGGGAGAGGTATTCACCAGCGTCCATGCCGGGCGGCTGGCTGAGGTTGAAATGGATATTGCCGTCGCCGATATGCCCGAAGGGCAGGGGGCGGATGCCTGGCATCGCCGCGGTTACAGCGGCCACAGCGCGGCGGATGAATTCGGGTGATTTGTCGACCGGCACGGCGATGTCGTGCTTGATGCTTCCACCCTCGAACTTCTGCGCCTCGACGATGGCCTCTCGAATGCGCCACAAATCGGCGCGCTGGGCCTCCGATTGCGCTAGCGCTGCGTCCAGTACCAGCCCCTCCTCGAAGGCGCCCTCCAGGAAGGCTGTCATGTTCTCCGCCATTCCGCCGTCGGGCCGTGCGCCGGAAAACTCCACCAGCAGGTAGTTTTCGTATGGTTGGGTCAGCGGGTCGGCGATGCCGGCCACATGGCGGATTGCGAATTCCAGCGACAGGCGTGGGATCAGTTCCATCGATGTTACGGCGTCGCCGCTGGCCTCGCGCGCCGAGGCCAATAGGTCGACAGCAGCATCCAGGTCGCGGATCGCCACGAATGCTGTCTGCACATCTTTCGGCAGCGGGTACAGTTTCAGCACGGCGGCGGTAATAACGCCCAGGGTGCCCTCGGCCCCGATGAAGAGCTGCTTCAGATCATATCCGGTATTATCCTTGCGGAGCGCCCGCAGCCCGTTCCAGACCTGCCCGTCGGGCAGCACCGCCTCGATCCCCAGCACCAGTTCGCGCATATTGCCGTAATGCAGAACCGCCACCCCCCCGGCGTTGGTGGAAATATTGCCGCCGATCTGGCAACTGCCTTCCGCACCCAGGCTCAAGGGGAACAGCCGGTCGATCTTCTCCGCCGTTGCCTGGATATCTGCCAGTACGCAGCCGGCCTCCACCGTCATCGTATAGTTCGCCGGGTCCGCCGCGCGCACGCGGTTCATGCGGCGCATCGACAGCAGAATCTCGCCGCCATGTTCGAACGGCACGCCGCCGCCCACCAGGCCGGTATTGCCGCCCTGCGGCACGATGGCGATATTCGCGTCTGCGCAGATTTTCACCACCTCGGCTACTTCCGCCGTGGAAGCGGGCTTTACGAGCAACGCCGTCTTGCCCACGAAAAGCCCGCGCTGATCGCTGACCAGTGGCCCGATCTCGCCCGCGTCGTCGGACCAGCCTCTGGGCCCCACCGCCGCCTTGATGCGCTCCAGCGCGTCCATGTTCATACCCGTCATGCGCGGGAGATTACGGGTGGAAGGCCATCGCGGCAAGTACTTGCCGGTATGACTTGCGGGCAACCCGGTTTCATTCGATCATGAACGCGTAACATGAAAGCGGAGAAGGGTGCATGGGTGCGGACAGGACGCTGATCGAAAAGAGCGCGGTGGAAATCGTTGGTCTGCTCAAGGGCGGAGAGGTTTCGCCGCTGGATCTTATCGCCACGCTGGAACAGAGAATCGCCGAGGTCGATCCGGCGATCAACGCCCTGCCGACGCTGTGTCTCGACCGTGCGCGCGACCATGCCCGGCGGCTGATGGAGTGCACGCTGGAGGATCGCGGCATGCTGGCTGGATTGCCGGTGCCGATCAAGGACCTGGTGCCGGTGGCCGGTGTGCGCACCACCTTCGGCTCGCCGATCTTCGCCGACAATGTACCGGCGGAATCGGAAAGTATCGTAACGAGGCTGGAGGATCGCGGCGGTATCGTCTATGCCAAGTCCAATACGCCGGAATTCGGCGCCGGCGGCCACACCTTCAACGAGGTCTTCGGGACAACCTTGAATCCGTGGAACCTTGAGCGTTCAGCCGGCGGATCCTCGGGCGGTGCGGCGGCAGCGCTGGCGTCGGGCTGCGCCTGGATCGCCGATGGCTCCGACATGGCCGGATCGCTGCGTACCCCGGCCAGTTTCTGCGGCGTGGTCGGCTTGCGGCCAAGCCCCGGCCGCGTGCCCACGGGCCCCGACACCAATCCATACGGCCTGCTGCCCGTGGAAGGGCCAATGGCCCGCAACGTAACCGACGCCGCGCTGGGCCTCGACGCCATGACCGGGCGAGACCATACCGTCCCGATGGCCAGCGCCGACAGCGCCGGCATGTTCCTGGAGGCCGCGCGGAACCCGCGCAAGCCGGCGCGGGTCGCTTTCAGCACGGATCTGGGCCTGACGCCCGTCGATCCGGCGGTGGAGGCGCTGTTCCTTGACAGGATGGTCTGTTTGGAGCGCGCGGGGCTGCCGATGGTCGAGGCCTGTCCCGATTTCACTGGCGCGCATGAAGCCTTCCAGACGTTGCGGGCGGTGGCCTTTGCCGTGGCGACGGGGCCGTTGCTGGAATCCCATCGTGACTTGCTAAAGCCCGAGGTGATCTGGAACGTCGAGAAAGGCCTGGCCCTGGACGGCCGCGCCATTGTCGAGGCGGAGCGCGAACGGGTCCGACTGTTCCACACGGTCCGCCAGTTCCTGAATGTCCACGACATCCTCGTTTGCCCCGGCGCCATCGTGCCGCCCTTCCCGAAAGGGGAGCGTTATGTAAGCGAATGCAACGGTCGAAAATTCGAGACCTATATCGACTGGCTGGCCATCACCTACGGCTTCACCCTGGTCTCGCTGCCGGTGATCTGTATCCCCTGCGGCGTGACCCCGGACGGCCTGCCAGCGGGCATCCAGATCGCCGGCCACCCCGGCGGCGAAGCGGAGCTGCTGTCGGTCGCGCGCTATATCGAGGATGCCCTGGGCGACTGGCGCCCGCCGAAACTGCCGGAATTTGTAGTGCGTCACCCCTGACTTGGGGCTGGCCTGTCAGGCTTTGTCGAGGATGCTCGCCAGCGCCGCCTGGCGCTTGCTTTCCGCGACCTGGCGTGGCGTGTTGCCGTCGCCGTCGGTCACGGACGGGTCGGCGCCGGCGTCGAGCAGCAGGCGGGCGATCTCCGCATTGCCTCGCGAGGCGGCCCAGTGCAAGGCCGTGCCGCCGTTGGCGTCGCGGGCGTTGGGATCGGAACCCTTTTTCAGAAAGGCATGGACGATTGCCGGATGACCCTTGCGGATTGCCTCGATCAGGTCGCGCGACGGGTTGGATTTGCCTGCGTTCCATCCCGCCACGCCGCCATGCAGCAACTCGCCGCCAACCACCTCCTCGGCGGCCGGGTAGTAGGCCTGGGCCAGCGTATCCACCACCATCGCCCCCTCGCCATAATCCAGCGCAACCGCCTTCGCGGCATCGGGACGGTCGTAGCCTGTTATCATACGCCCGTCCGGCGAGCGGACATAATACCGGTGCGGTTCGTTTGTCATGGCGTATGAGATGGTCCGATGACCGGATAACGCAAGTGTCGGCGCGGCATGTAGCCGTCAACCGTCAGCCGTCAGCTTTCGATTCTCCGCTGACGGCTGACGGTTGACAGACACTCGTAATTCCTTATCCCTAATCAAGCGTGTCGTAGTATGCCTGCAGAACCTTCAACACCTCTGGCCGGCTGAACTTGGTTGAGACCGGGTCGTGATTGGCGAACATTTCGCGCAGTTTGGTGCCCGAGATATTCATTCGGTGCTCCTCGCCATGCGGGCAGGTCTTCGAGGTCGCCATACCGTCGCACTTGTCGCAATAGAAGGTGATATCGATCTTCAGCGGCTTGGTCTCCAGCGCGCCGTCCCACAGCGTATCGAAGATATGCTGCGCGTCGAACGGGCCGTAATAACTACCCACGCCGGCATGATCGCGGCCGATCACCAAGTCCGAACAACCAAAATTCTGTCGGAACAGCGCATGCAGGAGCGCCTCGCGCGGGCCGGCATAGCGCATCTCGATCGGATAGCCGGACTGGATTGCGGTGCCCGGGACGAAATAGTTTTCGACCAGCGCGTCGATCGCGTCGACCCGCACTTCGGCCGGGATGTCGCCTGGTTTCAGCTTGCCCAGCACTTGGTGGATCAGTACGCCGTCGCATATTTCTATACCGATCTTGGCGAGATATTCGTGGCTGCGATGCATCGGGTTGCGGGTCTGGAAGGCTGCGACGCGCGACCAGCCCTTTTCGGCAAACATGGCGCGAGTTTCGGCCGGGCGCATATATAGGCCCTCGTATTGTTCCGGATAGACGCCTTCCGACAGCGCCGTTACCCGGCCGGCGAGATTGACCGCGCCCTGTTCCAGCACTTTCTGCACGCCGGGATGCTTGGGGTCGGTGGTGCGGTAGACATGTTCGCATTCCAGATCGCGGTCGATGACGTATTTTTCGGTGACTTCGAGGATGCCCATGATCTCGCCGGACTCACCGTTGACCAGCGCAACTTCTTCCTCGATGCCAATGGAATCGGCCAGCGCCTGTTCAGCCGACAGTGTAATCGGAATCGGCCAGAACAGCCCGTCGGCCATTTTCATGTCGGTACAAACGTCGCGCCAGTCGGCCTCGCCCATGAAGCCGTCCAGCGGCGTATAGGCGCCCATAGCCAACATCACCAGGTCCGAGGCTTCGCGGCTGGACATCGGCACTTGTTTCAGTGTCGCTGCCCGTTTCAGCTCTTCGGCCCGTTCTGCCTCGGGGGCCAGCAGCGGCTTCAGCGTTCCGCCCCCATGCGGCGGCACCAGTTTCGACATGGCGTTTTCTCCCTTCTAAGGTTTCGTTTCCGGCCGGGCGGGTGCGACAATAAGCACGGCCCAGATCAATTCCTCATATAAAAATACGAGTTTTCATTCTCACACAAGAATGTTCTAATATGTGAATGTATTCTTATGCCGCCATTCCATCGGCGGAGCTGTTTGAGTAACGAAATGACCTTCGACGCGACTATGAAGGCAACCGGACAGGCAATTCAACATGGCGAATCAAGGGCCAAAGAGCCAGACAATCCTGGTGGTCGGCGGCGGTATCGCTGGCGTCACCGCGGCGATCGAGGCGGCGGAAACCGGCTATGACGTAATCCTGCTGGAGCGCGGCCCCGCGCTTGGCGGGCGCGTCGCGCAGCTGAACCGCTACTTCCCCAAACTGTGCCATCCGAGCTGCGGGCTGGAGATCAATTTCCAGCGTATACGCAAACTGAAGAACCTGCGGGTGATCACCATGGCGAGCGTTGGCCAAGTGACTGGCGAAAAAGGCGATTACACGGTTTCGGTCAATGTCGCGCCGCGCCATGTGAATGCCAACTGCACCGCCTGCGGCGCCTGCGCGGAGGCCACCGCCATGGAAGTGGACAGCCCCTTCAACTACGGGCTTTCGAAGACCAAGGCCGCTTATCTGCCCCATGAGCACGCCTTCCCGATGCGATATGTTGTCGCACCGGAGGCGATCGGCACTCCGGAGGCCGACAAAATCAAGGCCGCCTGCAAGTACGATGCGGTCGATCTGGAAGACAAGGGCGACAGCTTCGATGTCAATTGCGGCGCCGTCATCTGGGCGACAGGCTGGGAGCCTTACGATCCCGAGAAGCTGGAATCCTATAATTACAATCTGTCCGTCGACATCGTTTCTAACGTGCAGATGGAGCGTCTGGCGAACCATGACGGGCCGACCGGCGGCAGGATCGTCCGGCCGTCCAATGGCGAGCCGGTGAAGAAAGTGGCAATGATCCAGTGCGCGGGATCGCGCGATACCAACCACCTGCCCTACTGTTCGCGAATCTGCTGCCTCGGTTCGCTGAAGCATGCCGCGTACGTACGCGAGCAGTACGCGGACGCCGAGGTTGATATCTACTACATAGACCTGCGCGCCCACGACAAGCTGGAGGCCTTCTATCAGCGCGTCGCAGCGGACCCGCAGGTCCATTTCGTGAAATCCAAGCCGGCTTCGATCCGGATCGACGAGGAAGGGCATCCGGTGCTTTGCGGCGAAAACACCATCACTCGCGAGCTGTACGAGGCGCCTTACGATCTGGTCGTGCTGGCCACCGGCATGAAGCCCTCGGCATCCGAAGGCTATGTGCCGGATATCGCGATGGAGCAGGACGAATACGGCTTCCTGGTGCCCTCGATCGAGGGCGATGGGGGTATCATCCCGGCGGGCGTGGCCGCCGGGCCACTGGACGTGTCCATGTCGGTGCAATCGGCGACGGCGGCGGCCCTGAAGGCCATTCAGGCCGTCGGGCCGAAGAATTAAGGGGGCACAGGCAATGACTGACAGAAAACCGGGCGTATATATCTGCAAGGGCTGCGGCATTGGCGAGGCGGTCGATACGGCCGCCCTGGAGGCCTTGGCAAGCGGCGATCTTAAAGTGCCGGTCTGCAAGCAGCATGATTTCCTCTGCGGCGCGGACGGCGTCGCGACTATCGAAAAGGACGTCGCCGACGGTTCGGTGAACCAGCCGATCATTGCCGCCTGTTCGCAGCGCGTGATGACTGACCAGTTCAATTTCGACGGCGCCCAGACCGTGCGCGCGAACCTGCGGGAATGGGTGGCGTGGGCCATGCCGGCCGGCGACGAAAACACCCAGATGGCGGCGGCCGACCAGGTCCGCATGGGGGTTGCCGCGGCCCGCAAGATGGATGTGCCGCAGGCGCGTGTCGAGGAAGGCTTGAGTACCAAGATCATGGTGGTCGGCGGCGGCGTTTCCGGGCTGAACGCGGCGCTCGAGGCCGCGGCGACGGGCCATGATGTTCTACTGGTCGAAAAGACCGGATCGCTGGGTGGGTGGGGCGCCAAGTGGTCGAAGCGCATGCCGCATCGCCCGCCCTATCGCGGCCCTCAGGACAATAACGTTTCGTCCCTGATCGAGGCGGTGCAGGGCAACAGCGCCATTACGGTAATGACCGATACCACGGTCGCCGAGACCGACGGCATGCCGGGCCGGTTCAACGTGAAGCTGGCCAATGGATCGGGTGAAAAACAGGAAACCGTCGGCGCCATCGTGGTGGCCACCGGCTGGCGCCCCTATGACGCCACGAAGCTGGGCCATCTTGGATACGGCGCCTCGCCCGACGTGGTGACCGGGGTCGAGCTGGAAGGCATGCTCGCCAATGGCGGGATCAAGCGCAAGTCGGACGGCGCGGCGCCCAAGACGGTCGCTTTCGCGCTCTGCGCCGGTTCGCGCGATTCCGAGCATCTGCCCTACTGCTCTTCCGTTTGCTGCGGCGCGTCGATCAAGCAGGCGCTGCAAATCGTCGAGGCCGACCCGGAGGCGATGGTCTACATCATCTTCCAGGAGTTGCGCACACCCGGCACGGCGGAAGAATTCTACCGCCAGGCCCAGGAAGCCGGCGTGATCTTCATGAAGGGCAAGGTGAAGTCGGTCGGCGCGGACCTGACAGTGACCGTCGACGATGCGCTGCTGGGCCAGGAAGTCCCGATGGAGGGGTTGGACATGGTGGTGCTGGCGACCGGCATGGTGCCGAACGCCACCGACCCGGACCAGCCGGCCGCCGAGACGGGGGCGGATCAACTGGCCAACGATATCAACCCGGTGGCGCCGATAGCGCGCGCCGGTGACGCGGAAATCGGTTCCCCGGCCTGGAGCGAGGCCGCGCCGGAAGGCGGACCGATCCTGAACCTGCAATATCGCCAGGGCCCGCATCTTCCGATGCTGGCCGACGGTTTCGCGGATTCGCATTTCATCTGCTTCCCCTATGAAACGCGCCGCACGGGCATCTATACCTGCGGCCCGGTCCGCCGCCCGATGGACATGACGGAATCCGCCGAGGATGCAGCCGGCGCTGTGTTGAAGGCGATTCAGTCGATCCGCAGCGCCCAGGCCGGCATGGCGGTTCATCCGCGGGTCGGCGACCTCAGCTACCCGAAATTCGGTCTGGATATCTGCACCAAATGCCGACGCTGCACGGTGGAATGCCCGTTCGGCGCCATCGAGGAGAAAGAGGACGGCTATCCGGAACTCAACCCCACGCGCTGCCGGCGCTGCGGCACCTGCATGGGTGCCTGCCCGGTGCGCACGATCAGCTTCGACAATTACAATGTCCAGATGATCAGCGATATGGTCGGGGCGGTGGAAATCCCCGATGAGTTCTCGGAGAAATACCGCATCCTGATCCTGGCCTGCGAGAACGACGCGGCCCCGGCCCTGGACATGGCCGGCATCAACCGCCACAGCCTGAACGCCGAGGTGCGCCTCATTCCGGTGCGTTGCCTGGGGTCGGTCAGCATGTTGTGGGTTTCCGATGCGTTCCAGCGCGGTTACGACGGGGCGATGCTGATGGGTTGCCGTTCGGGCGATGACTACCAATGTCACTTCGTGAAAGGCAGCGGCATCGCGCAGGAGCGCATGGCCAATATCGGCCAGACATTGCAGAGCCTGATGCTGGAGGAAGGCCGGGTAAAATCCGTCGAGGTTTCCATCGCGGACTCGGCCAAGGTCGGCAAGATGATCGACGAATTCGTGGAGGAAATCCACGGATTCGGCATGAACCCCTTCAAGGGATTTTAGAGCGGAGTAGGAGAGATGACCGTAGCGCCACCGGAACAATCGGCTCGGAAATACGATCTCGGCTTCGCCCGCTGGGTTCGCGACAATGTGAACGGTGGGTCCAAGATGAGCATGTGCATGCAGTGCGGCATGTGCTCAGGCTCGTGCCCGATCGGCACGGAAATGGACCAGGGCCCGCGCAAGCTGTTCATGATGATCCGCGCCGGCATGAAGGATGAGGTCTTCAACTCATCGACCATCTGGAACTGTACTTCCTGTTATAACTGCGTGGTGCGCTGTCCGCGCGGCGTGCCTGTCACCTATATCATCCAGGACCTCGCCGCCAAGGCGGTGGAACTGGGCTATGTGAAGGATGTGGAAAACGCCCGCTTCGCCAAGGCTTTCTGGTGGTCGGCGTCGAAATACGGCCGTACCGACGAGCGCCTTGTGACCACGAAATACTATTACTCCGGCGGGTTGGCGGACTTCTTCAAGAAGGGCCTGGGCAACCTGAAGATTGCCATGGGCATGGTGAAGACCAAACGCATGCATATCGGCATGCCCTACAAGGTCAAGGACACCAAGGGCCTGCAGGCGATCCTCGCCAAGGCGGCCGAAATCGACGCACGTGAAAGCAAGGGCGGCGCACAATGAGCGACACCAAGAAATTCACCTATTATCCCGGCTGCAGCTCGCAGGGCAGCGGGGCGCATCTGGACCGCAGCCTTCGCGCCATCGCGCCGAAGCTGGGCATCGAGATGGAAGAGCTGGAGGACTGGAACTGCTGCGGCGCCTCGGTCGGCCATATCGAGGGCGGGCGGCTCGCCAATACCGCCTTGTCGGGCCGCAACCTGGCCCATGCGCAAGCGCAGGGCCCGCAGGATATCATCACCGGCTGCGCGGCCTGTTACCTGAACACTTATGGCGTCGCCGAGAAGATCAAGGCGGACGTCAAACTGCGCGAGAACGTAAACGAGGCGCTGGGCGCCGGCGGCCTGAAATACGACGAGGACCGCAATGTGCGCCATGCCTGCGAGGTCATCGTCAACGAGGTCGGGCTCGACAAGGTGAAGGAAGCCGTGACCAATCCGCTGACCGGCCTCAAGGTTGCCGGCTATGTGGGCTGCCAGACGGTGCGACCCTTCGCCGAAACCGAGGGCGGCGGCGCGTACGATACCTTCGACAGCCCGGAATTCCTCGACAATTTCATCGAGGCCTGCGGCGCCGAGGCGGTGGAATACAACCCGAAGACAGCCTGCTGCGGCGGCTCGGTCGCGGTCATGAAACCGGAAAAGACCCTGCACCTGATCAAGAAGATCCTGGACGCGGCCAAGGAAGCCGAAGCCGACGTCATCGCCACGCCTTGCCCCTTGTGCCAGACCAACGTGGAAATGTACCAGGACGCCATCAACAAACAGTACGGCACGGATTTCAACATACCGGTCGTCTTCTACAGCCAGATCATGGCGGTCGCCTTCGGCATGGACGGCAAGAAGGACGCCGCCCTCGACCAGAACATCATCAAGGCAACGAAGCTCGAGGAGAAGGCGAAGTAGGGGCTAGGCCCCCAATGTCTTTTAAGAGGTCAATATCCTAACGGATTATTTGCTTACTCTGGTGGGTATAACCGGTCTTTCCACAGCACCCAGACGTTAGTGAAGGAATCCTTCGCTATACCTACGGTGATATCAAAACACGCTTCTATTTCTCGCTGGCGAATGCCCCATTCATCTATGTTCAGATAGATGAGCAGATTTACTTTTTTCGAGTACTGTTTCTGAATCTTTTTGGAAACAGCATTCTTTATTGCCTGAGGAATGAGCCTCGCTCGTTCTTCCCAGTCCTCTACCGGATCGTATTCGACAGGAAATCCCGCGTCCGAAGCTGATCGGTATTCGTCACCTCTCTTCCGTCCCGGAATGTCGGCTTCGGTATACTCAAATTGCTCAACTAACTTATCGATCTCTATTTCAAAGTCAGGCCACTCGTCCACGACAAGCCGAACCGCGATAGCTTTACGGGCTAAGCCAAGTTTTGCAGCAGCCCATGCGTCGCGAAGAAATGCCAAGCCTGGTTGGGTGAAGAAGTCGGCCGATCCAACTGAGTTTGTCACTTCGTCAACATATTCAAGCATGTGGTCCGGAGAGCGCCAGT
>Ga0210122_1000434_pt1 | contig 14383 bp, 8 predicted proteins | sample Muzzi_CordB_D2_FD_185530 | JGI IMG/M metagenome (GOLD analysis project Ga0210122, IMG submission 185530) | Wetland microbial communities from San Francisco Bay, California, USA, that impact long-term carbon sequestration - Muzzi_CordB_D2 (SPAdes) | ecosystem: Environmental > Aquatic > Marine >... | reverse complement strand
CCGGCGGTAAAGGTCTGCCCCACCCAGGAGGTGGCACTGAATCCATAGCCGGTACTCTTGAGGTTGGTGCTTTCCTGGTCGACGCCCACCATGGCTTCCAGCTCGACAGCGCCAGCGCTCGCGGTGAGATCCACACGGTCCGGTAGACCGGCCTCGAAATCGGCCTGGCTGGTGTCGACCGGGCAGGCGCTGGCCGGTGCGGTGTCCAGCGAGAAGGGCAGGGTCGTGGTGCCGCCGTCGGTCACCACCACCGGGCTGGCCGAGTCCGGAATGTATCCCGGGGCGCTGACATCGAGTTGCGGATAGGTGCCGGAAGGGATCGGCGTGAACTGGTAGAAGCCGCTGCCGTCGGTGGTGGTGGTGCGGCTGCCGAGCGCCACGGACGCACCCGCGATGGCGGCCCCGCCGGTCGTTGCCGTGACCGTGCCCTCGATCGTGCCGCTGGAAACGGTCGTGCAACCCGGCAGCACGAAAGAACCGATGCGGGTCTGCCAGTTGGTGCCGGTGTTGGTGTAGTACTCGTTGGTGTACCAGAACGTGCAGCCGTCCGGGTCCAGCGACATGGCGGAATAGTCGCCCCAGCGGCTGTAGGTCGTCTGCGAGCCCGTCCCCTCTATCAGCGACTGCTCGGTTTGCGGCAGCGTGTCGACCGCGTCCGATGCCAGGCGACCGGCGTAACGGATGGCCGGGTAGAGCGTGGACGAAGAAGCGCTGTAGCCGATCGCCATGTCGCCGTCGCGATTGACCGCCAGGCTGGGCATGAAGCGGTTGACCGTCGTGTCCGGCGTGTGCGTGGCCGCCTGCGTGGTATTGGCGGCAACGGAGCCGCCCGTCACTTCGACCTGGTAGTATCGCGGCGCCGCCGTGCCGGCCGCGCCGCCCAGCACGGTGTGGGAATTCCACAAGGATTCGACCCCGCCGATGTTTGAATACTGGTTCTGCATCATCAGGCGCGGCGTCAAGGTGTCGACATTCGCCCCGCCCTGGGCCGGCACGGTGTTGGGCGCCTTACTCCAGCTCGCCGGCGCATAACTGATGAACGGGCCGGTGAAAGTCGACAGCGAGATGCTGTCCCAATCGACGTGGAACTTGTAGAAAGAGATCGCGTTGTAGGCAGTCCAGACCACGGCGAAATAATTGGGCGCGCCGACCGGGGGCGTGCCCGTCTGCAGGCGGGCGTTGGCGGGCAGGAGCGTAAACTCGTTCGCCGGGGCGTCGAACTGGACGACCTGCACGCTGGCGTCGCCGGCGTACATCTGTTGCTTGTTCAGCGCCCAGACACGGCTGTTCTGGTAGCTGCCGCTCGAGGCAAAATCGAACATGTTGGCAGCCATGTAAATTCCATCCGGCCAGATACCCAGCTTGGGGTAGTCGTTGAGCCCGTCGGTAAAATTCAGGTAGTAGAAATTCCAGCCGCCCGACACCGGGTCGCCGGTCCTGGAAACAGCGATGCACTCGAAAGCGCCCGGCGGATTGACGACGTTGCTGGAATGATCCAACTGGAACGCAAAATCGCTGACGACCCAGCGGTCTTCGAAACTGTCGTACAGGACGACGGGGTCGCCGAAATTGTCGGTATCGCAGAGGTTGCCGTAACTGCCCAGGGAAAAAAACGAGTCCAGCGTGAACGCGGCGAGACGCGTGCCGGTCGACTTGTCGTAGATACCGACCGAGCTGTTGACCATCTGGATGTAATGGGCCGGGCCGACATCACCCACGGTATCGGGCGGCCAACCCGAGCCCCAGGTGGCGAGGTCGAGACCGGCGAAACTGGCGCTGGGAGCCGGCGCGGGGGCGGACGGACCGGTCGCCGCGGCCGTGCGCGTCGCCGGGGCGGGCCCGCTGTATCCCGGCAGTTCAACGGGATGGACCGGCGGCGGCTCCCGCTCCGGGCGAATGCGTATCCTCGGTTTTTGCCGGGGGATGTTGCGCAGGTCCATCCCCGTGCTGCCCGCGCTTTTCAACGCCGCCTGTTGGGGCTTGCCGGCGCTGACTGGCTGCCTGGCAGCCGGCGTTGCGCTCACCACGTCCTGCGCTGCAGCATATTCAATGCCCGCGAACAGCACAAACACGAGTACCGCGAAGAGGCTGCGCAGCGCCCCCGGCACACACGATCCAACGCCGGTGTCCCGGCGGTTTGTCGCCTCGCGTTTGAAAGTAGAGGTATTCAATGTAAGACCAGATTGCCTGTCACAAAGGCCGTCCCTGCACATGTGAGCAATGATTCCCCCTTTGCACCAACGTGATGATCTTACGTTATTTCTCAGTATGATGACACGATATTCATTGCATCGGGAACGTCCCTTCCAGCGTGCCGGTTGTCCGAACCCCGCCTACTCTTCCGCGAAGGGGCATGCTACATTTGTTTAATAATGATGCAGAATCGAGGCCTTTGAATTCCGCGCGGAACACGGCCGAAAAACGCTTTGCCGCGGTTCAGAACGATTGCGCGCATGGGCACCGCGGCCCGTTGGTCCCGAAGGTCCTTGCACAAAAACGGACCGGGGCATCGATCGGGATTCAGCTTGTGACCAAGGGGATAGACGAAAAGGCTTTTGTACATGCGAATCACATGCAGCGGAGGTACCGCAATAGGTTTCCGCGTCTCCCGCCGTCGTATCCTGGCCGGCCTGATCCTGGTTCTGATCAGCTCCTGTTTGAATGCGGCGCCGACCGCCTATACCGACGAGACTGAATATCACGACGCGCTCGCGCTGTTGGGCTTGACGGCGACGCACGAGGGTTTCGAGGACGACGCGGCTTGGGGCAGCGTGCGCAGCACCATCCCAGGCGGGTTTCACACGGCCGCCAGTGTTTCCAACCTGGGTGTGACGTGGACCGCGAACTACCTGGCCGGCAACATCACCACCGGCGGCGGCGCGGCGCGCACCGGAAACTGGGGTCTTTACGCCTACCCGCACGGCGGTTACGCCAGCCCCGATCCGGGCTCGAACTGCTCAGTCCCCGGTGAATGCGGAGACGGCTGGCGCGGGACCGCGGACAGCGGCGTTTTCATCGCCGTGGGCGGCTATATCGACACCAACACGCCTTACGCCAAGCTGGGCATGTTCATCGGCCAGTATCCGGACAACCCGGTGGATTTCGGTGAAACCTGTGACGCGGGCGGCAACAACTGCGTCTCGAACAGCACGATCGGTACGGCCAAGGTTTTTTTTGGTGTCATAGACCCGGATGGTTTCAGCGCCTTTGAATACCGCGAACTGGAAGGCACGGCCGAGGACATGAAGCTGGTCTTCGCCGATGACTTTTTTTTCGTGATCACCGAAACACCCGCGCCCACGTTTACGGTCGGCGGTACCGTCAACGGGCTGTCGGGGAGCGGCCTGGTGCTGCAGAACAATACCGCTGACGACCTCGCCATCGCGGGCGATGGTGGCTTCGCCTTCGCCACCGCGCTGCCGGACGGCAACGGCTACGACGTCACCGTGCTGACGCAGCCGGTCGGTCCAAACCAGACCTGCACGGTAGCGAACGGCAGCGGCACGCTGTCCGGCGCGAACGTCACCGATGTCGGCGTCACCTGCGTGACAAGCTGCAATGTCAACACGGTGTCCGGGGTAATCGAGTACTCGGACGCTGCCTACGAGGCCTGTGAAATCCTGGTACTCGGCCCGGATTTCGTCGCGGCGGACGGCTCGAACGTCTCTGCCTCCAGCGGCTGGGAAATCGAGTTCCTGGCCGGCTTCCATATCGAACGCGGGGCGACCCTCGACGCCAATGTCTGCGGCCAAAGCCTGTGCATGGTCAGCGACGCTCCAATGCCTTATGGGTGCCATTCATGCGTCGTGCAGGTCTGCGACATCGACCCCACCTGCTGCAGCCTGGACTTCGACCAGGCGTGCCTGGACAGAGTGGGTTCGGTTTGCGGACTGGCTTGCGAGTAGGGGCCGAACCCCGGCCCTGGACATTGCTCCCAAAACGTGAAAAGGGTGGTTTATTCCTCCCATACGTCATAAGGTTCGGCCAGCAACACGAATCAATCATCGCCAACGGAGACGAGTAATGAAAATCGCGGTATTGGGAGCGGGTGCGGGCGGCACGGCCCTCGCGTTCGATTACGCCTTTAACGGTCACGAAGTCAGGCTCTTCGACTTCCCGCAATTCCCGCAAAACGTCGGCGTGATCGCTGAAACCGGGCGCGTCACCGCGGAAGGCGATATCTCGGGTTCAGCGAAGGTCGCCTACGCGGGTCATGACATCGGCGAGGCAATGCGGGACGCGGAATTGATCTACGTCGTCGGACCCGCATACAGTACCGAGCCGTTCGGCAAGGCGGTAGCGGGAATGCTGCGGCCCGGGCAGACCGTCATCGTCAGCCCCGGCTCCTGCGGCGGCGCACTGGCCTTCAAACAAGCCGCGGGGTTGGCGCTTGGAGACGACTCGGTGCGGGTGGCGGAAACATCGACGCTGCATTACGCCGTACGCCTGGAGAAGCCCGGCCACGTTCGCGTATTCCTGAAGCTCAAGGCGGGCAACCTGCTGGCCGCCTTGCCCAATGAACACACGGGCGACATCCTGCGGCTCGTTTCCGACGTATATCCCGGAATGGAAGCGGCCGAGAGCGTACTGCAAACCAGCCTGCAAAACGCCAATCCGGTCATTCACCCGGCGGTGACGCTGGCCAACGCGGCGCGCATCGAGGGCACCGGCGGTGATTTCCTGTTTTACGAGGAGGGTGTCAGCGACTCGACCGGGCGATTGATCCAGGCAGTGGACCAGGAGCGCATCGCCATTGGCGCGCATCTGGGGATCACGGTGCTGCCGGACCCGGTCCTGGGCATGCGGCAGGGTTACATGCTGGCAGACAACTACGCCAGCGCCTATCGCGAGGCGCCGGGCTTTCTCGGCATTCCCGCCCAACCGCGGCTGGATCACCGCTACTTGAACGAGGATGTCGGCTACGGCTTGGTGTTCATGTCCCGGCTTGCGCGGCAGGTCGGGGTCGAGACGCCGACCATGGATTCGATCATCCAGATCGCATCGGTGCTGATGGACCGCGACTATGCCGGCGAGGCCCTGCGCACGCCGAAGACGCTCGGCATCGATGGTCTCTCGGCCGCAGAACTGCGGCGCCTTTAGCCCGAATGGTTCGCGGCGTCACGATTGGCGGCACCGAACCAATAGGACGTGGACGGGGCCCGAGCGCTCCGATGTCTTTGGCAATTGGCGGCTTTGCAACTATGCTTAATGGCAATAACGGACGCGAGAGAAGCCAGCCCTTGTCCTATTTCCACGATTCCAAACATCGTAATGCCCTCATGGAAGGCCTTGCCTTTTCCGCTGCGCCGGCAACCCGGGAACCGGCGTGTCCCTGATCTCCGAGCTCAAGCGCCGCAAGGTCTTCCGGGTCGCGGGCGCCTACGCGGTGGTCGGCTGGCTGGTGATCGAGGTGGCGGCGACCATCGCGCCGCAGCTGAATTTCCCGGAGTGGGTGCCGCGGCTGATCACCTTCGTCATACTGCTGGGCTTCCCGGTGGCGCTGGTGACCGCGTGGATGCTCGAGGTCACCCCGGAAGGGGTGAAGATGGACGCCGCCGGCACCGGCAGCAAGCGAATCTACGTGATCGCCGCCGTCTTCGCGGCGCTGGCGCTGGGCTGGTACATCCGTGACCTGCGCCATGCGCCCCAGGCCAGTCCTGACGATGCCCGTTCGATCGCGGTGCTGCCGTTCGTCAACATGAGTGCCGACCCCGAACAGGAGTATTTTTCGGAAGGCATTGCCGAGGAACTGCTCAATCGTCTCGCGCAGTATCCGGACCTCAAGGTGGCGGCACGCACCTCGGCCTTCCAGTTCAAGGGCAAGAACCTGGATATCGGCGAAATCGGCCGCCGGCTCAAGGTCACCCACGTGCTCGAAGGCAGTGTGCGCAAGGGCGGGTCGACCCTGAGGATCACCGCGCAGCTGATCGACAGCCGGACCGGCTACCACATGTGGTCGGAATCTTACGACCGCGATGCCGCGGACGTATTGAGGGTACAGGACGAGATCGCCGGCGCGATCGCCAAGGCGCTGGAGTCCAGGCTCGGCGGCAAGGCGGTCGCCTCGGCGCCAGCCCTGAAAGTCAGCCCCGAAGCCTACGACGACTACCTGCAGGGAAGGGCCTTTGTCGCCAAGCGGCGTGTCGAGAACCTGGACAAGGCGATTGCCGCTTTCGACCGCGCAATCGCGCTGGAACCCGGATACAGCGCCGCCTATTCCGGGCGCGGCTTCGCCCATCTGCTGAGACCGATGTGGAACGCGCCGGATTTCCAGTCCGCCCTGGCCAGCGCGCGCGATTCGGCCGACAGGGCGCTGCAATTCGATCCCGATAACGCCGAGGCTTACATGGTGCGGGGCACGGCCGAGGCTTTTGGCCGCGATGCAGCTTCGGCCCGCATCGATCTCGATCGTGCCCAGACGCTGGCGCCCGGCAGCGTGGACGTGATCAACATGACAGGCGACGTCGACATGTACTTCGGTGCGCTGGGTGAGGCCGAGCGTCTGAAGCGCCGGGCGATGGCGCTCGATCCGCTGGCTTTCGTGCATCCGATGAACCTATCCGATGTGCTTTACGCGCAGGGACGCTACCAGGAGGCCATTGCCGCGGCAAAGCAGTCAATCTCGCTCGGCGCCAGGGACACCGGCCTCGACCGCCTGGTCAATGCCAGTCTTCGCGCCGGCCGCGCCGGGCAGGCCAGGGACGCGGTGGAGCAAGTCTGCGCAATGATCGGGGCGACAAGTTGGACCTGCGAGACCGACCGGATCGTGTCGCTGGCCGCCGCCGGCCAGCGGAAACAGGCCAAGGCGCTGCTGGACGAACTGGCGGGCGATTTCCGCGACGGCAAGCGCCCGGCCGATACCTACGTGCCGGCGGTCCTGGCGGCGTATTATGTCGAGATCTCAGACTTCACCGGGGCTGCCGCCTGGCAACGAAAAGCGCTCGATGGCGGTAGCTGGTTTCCTACGTTTGCACTGGTCAATGCCCCCGGCGGCGCCAAGTTGCCCGAGGAAATGAGTGCCGACCCGGAGTGGCTCGCTGTCTGGAACGACCCGCGCATGCAGGACGTGATGACAGTGTACCGGCGCAACCTGGTGGCCTGGCGGGCGAGCCGGCGCTGAGGTATCCCCGGTCTCCAAACTCAAACGCCGCAAAGATCGCAGATTGATCCAACTTGGTGCTCGCAATTTGCGTGCTTCGCCGACAGGCGAGCGGTCGCACGCCGCACCATTCACCCGTCTTGATGCCTGCCGCCAGCGAACGTACTCCCGGCGAAAGATTCAGTCAGGGCGGTGCAACGGGATATTTGGTCGTGATACGGCCTGAATGCAGGGCTAACCCCGCCGGTTGATCGCGCGGCACCTCCGCCGCTGCGCTCACCTATTGACGACTTTACATAGCTCTACATATAATAAGCATTACTTACTATTTCTGTATTCACGGTCAATGAATCTCAAACAAGACAACATCGGCTTTATGCTGGCGGACGTCACACGCCTGATGCGGCGGGCCTTTCAGCGGCACCTCGAAGGCAGCTCGCTGACCCTGGCCCAGGCGCGGGCGCTGATCTACGTCGCCCGTAACGAAGGTCTGCGCCAGGTCGAACTGGCGGATTTGCTGGAAATCAAGCCCATCACCGTGGCCCGCCTGATCGACAAGCTGGCGGCCTCCGGCCTGATCGAGCGCCGTCACGACCCCGAGGACCGGCGCGCCTACCGCGTGTTTCTCATGCCCGCGGCCGCCACCCATCTCGAGGCCATCCAAAAGGTCGGAGACCGGATTCGCGCCCAGGCCGTAAAGGGCCTGGACAAGCAGCAGGCCGACCTGGTCTCCGCCGCACTGCGCAGGATGCGCGACAACCTGTCCACGCACTGACATCCATAGGCCCATCTTCAGAGCCATCGGTCCATGAACGACGTCGCCACTACCCCGGAAACCCAGTCCGCCCCCGCGGCCCTGCGCACGGCCAACCGCCGCCGGCGCATCGCGCTCATGATCGTGCTCCCGCTCATCGCCGGCCTGGCGGTGGCCGCGGTGTACCTGCACGGCGGGCGCTATGTCGAAACCGACAACGCCTACGTCAAGGCCGACAAGGTGCCGGTCAGCGCCGAGGTGCCCGGAATGATCAAGGAGGTCCTGGCCGTGGAAAACCAGGCCGTCAAGTCCGGGCAGATATTGTTTCGCATTGATCCGGCGCCATTCCAGGTCGCCGTGGACCGGGCCGAAGCGAACCTGGAGCAGGTTCGCACGGATCTCGCCGCAACCCGGGCCGCCTACCGCGAAAAGCAGGCGGAGATAACCCTGGCCCGTACCCGCTACGGCTTCGCCCTGAAGAACGAACACCGGCAGGCCGACCTGGTAGGCAAGAAATACATCTCCGCTTCCGGCTTTGATGACGCCGAGCAAAGCGCGGAACTGGCCCGCCAGGAAATCGATGCGCTACAGCGAGCCCTAAAGCGGATCGCGGTGACCCTGGGCGGCAGCGTCGATGCGCCGGTAGAGAGACATCCCCGCTACCTCGCCGCCAGGGCCCAGCTCGAGCAGGCCAGGCTGGATCTCGAACGGACCGAGGTGCGGGCGCCGCAGTCGGGTACGGTAAGCAAAATGCCCAGGCCCGGGCAATACGTAAAGGCCGGCGCCACGGCCCTGATCCTGGTCGGTGACAGACGTCTCTGGATCGAGGCAAACTACACCGAGACCGACCTGACCTACGTGCGTCCGGGGCAGCACGTCGAGATCAGAATCGACACCTACCCGCATACCAGATGGAGCGGCACGGTCGAAAGCCTGAGCCCTGCAACCGGTGCCGAATTCTCGGTGATCCCGGCACAGAACGCGACCGGCAACTGGGTCAAGATCATCCAGCGGGTGCCGGTGCGGATCCGCTTCGAGTCGGCGCCCGGGAAGCCGTCCTTGCGGGCCGGTTTGAGCGCCGTGGTCGAGATCGACACCGGGCACCGCCGCCGAATCTTCGGTCATACGCTTTAAGACCCCTGCCGTGACCGCATCGGCCAGCACCACCCTGCCCGCGAACGAGCACCGCGGCCTGATCACGGTGTCGGTGATGCTGACCACGATCATGCAGGCGCTGGACACGACCATCGCCAACGTCGCCCTGCCGCACATGCAGGGCTCGATGAACGCAACCCAGGACCAGATCGCCTGGGTGCTGACGTCCTACATCGTCGCGGCCGCCATCTTCATGCCCCTGACCGGCTTCATCACGGCGAGGCTGGGGCGTAAACGCGTGTTCATGTGGTCTGTAATCGGCTTTACCGTGGCATCGATGCTTTGCGGCGCGGCCCAGAACCTGGACCAGATTGTCGTTTTTCGCCTTTTCCAGGGCATTTTCGGCGCCAGCCTGGTGCCGCTCTCCCAAGCCGTGCTGCTGGACACTTTCCCGCGCGAACGTCATGGCGCGGCGATGGCCATGTGGGGTGTGGGTGTCATGGTCGGCCCGATACTCGGGCCCTCGCTGGGCGGTTGGCTGACCGAGTACTACAACTGGCGCTGGGTGTTCTATATCAACCTGCCGTTCGGCTTGCTGGCCTGGGCCGGTCTCGCCGTCTACGTACGCGAGACACCCATCGATCTCACGCGGCGCTTCGACTGGCTTGGCTTCGCCTTGCTCAGCGTTGCGCTGGGGGCGCTGCAACTGATGCTGGACAGGGGCGGCACGCTGAATTGGTTCGCCAGCCCGGAAGTCGTGTCCGAGGCGGTCCTGTCGGGGCTCGCGATGTATCTTTTTACCGTCCACATGTTCACGCACCCGCGCCCGTTCATCGAGCCGGGTCTGTTCACTGACCGGAACTTCACCACCGGCCTGTTTTTTATTTTCATCGTCGGCCTGATCCTGCTCGCCACAATGGCCCTGCTGCCGCCGTTCATGCAGAACCTGATGGGCTACCCGGTGATCGACGTCGGTTTCGTGCTGGCCCCGCGCGGTCTGGGCACCATGGCCGCGATGTTCACCGTGGGCCGGCTCTCCGGCAAGCTGGACATGCGTTACATGATCCTGGCGGGTCTGCTGATAACCAGTCTCTCGCTGTGGGACATGACGCTGTTCACCACCGAGGTCAGCCCCTGGGATATCGTTCGCACGGGAGTCGTCCAGGGTGTGGGCCTGGGCTTCCTGTTCGTGCCGCTTTCCACCATCGCCTTTTCCACGCTGGCGCCCCGCTACCGCAACGAGGGCGCGGCGCTGTTCAGCCTGCTGCGCAACATCGGCAGCAGCATCGGCATCTCGGTGATGATCACCTACCTGCTGCACAATACCCAGGCCAACCACGCCGCCTTCGCCGGCTATATCAACCCCTTCAGCCTGGCCTTGAAACACGCGGCCGAGACCGGCGCCCTCGACCCCAACACGCCACAGGGGCTCGCCGCGATCAACCTGGAGGTCACCCGGCAAGCGGCCACGCTGGCCTACCTGCAGGACTTCCGCGCCATGATGTGGATCACCCTGGCCGCGGCCCCGCTGGTGTTCCTGTTTCATTCGGCGGCGCGGCAGCGCCGGGACCGGGCCGCGGCGCTGCAGGCGGCGCTGGAGTGAGCGGCGGGCGGGACGAGCGGGAAAATCGGCGCCCGCGTGAAATCTGCGCATGGGCATTCTTTGACCGGTTGTCTTTTCTCACGCTTCCCGACGATTGCTCATGGCGGCCGTATCAGCAGCACGGCCCCTTTCCAGTTCGTAGGGATTTGATCCTCCCCGCGCTGTTTTTGAACCACGTCGAGGCCGGTGCTCCTGAGCGAACGCGCCAGCTCGGACAGGGCCTGGTCGTAATGACGATCATCGACCGGCACCTTCAACACCACGATATGCCCGGTTTTTTGCAACGCCGCGCTGCCGAGCCAAAGCGGTGTGCCACCTGGGTCGAGGCTGACGTCGCTCCTCCACAGACGCAGAACAACCTGCCGCGGACCCCGCCGGCGCGCCGATAGCGGGTAGGTCATCTGCAATACCTCGTCTCTGCCGTCGTGGACTTGCGGCAGCAGCGGCAGGTCCTCAAGCGCCGCGGCCGGCGAGAGCCAACGCAAGGCAGTGCCGGCAGCGAGGGAGACGGGCTGGTGCCAGCCTCGGGCGCTCAGGGTCTTGCGCACATCGTCGAGCCCGCCCGCCCATTGCAGGTTGAGCGGTTGTTCGAAATCACCCTCGAGGTCCAGGCGATAGACGGGCAACCGGCGCCAACCGCCGATCCACCATGCCTGCGCGTCGTAGCGCACGACTTCCTTGCGTGGTTCGTAGCGTTTCAAATCAGCCGGGTATTGCGTGGACACGTGCCAAGCACCTGCCAGCACGAACACGAGGAGGGCCACGCCGGGCAGGCCCCGGATCGGCACGCGGGACACCGGGTGACGATAGTAGGCGATCGCCAGCAGGCAAACCCACGCGAGCCCGAGACTCAAGCCGCCGATGACGTCCGACAGCCAGTGCGCGCCCAGGTACAGGCGCGAAAAAGCGATGGCGCTGACCAGTACTGCCGCCCCCGCGTATACCGTCCAACGCCGCTGCGGTGCACCCTGGCTGGCGATCAGGACCGCCAAAAAACCGTAGGCCACCATGCTCATGGTGGCATGGCCGCTGGGAAAGGACCAGGTCGATAATCCATCGTAGAGGTTCGCGATCGGCCGCGGTCGATGCAGGGCCAGTTTGATCACCTTGGCGCCTATCTCGCCGAAACCGATCGCCGCTGCCCAATAACCCGCGGCGCGCCAGTTTCTGCGCCAGAGCAGCCAGGCCAGCACCGCGCCGACAGCGATGGTAATCGTCACACCGTCGCCCAACTCGGTCACGAACACCATGACCTTGTCGCCCCAGGGCGTGCGCAAACTTTGCAGGAGCTGGAACAGACCCTGGTCCACACGCACCAGGGGCTCTCCCGTGACAACGCCTTCCAGCACCGACAGGAACAACCAGGACGCGACGATCAGCAGGATACCGATCAGAAACAAGGTCCTCGATTCCGCTCGCGACGGATCGAGCACACCGCCGAACAGCTTGCTCAGCCGCGGGTGGCCGTTTCCCCACCGCAGGACTTCTTCCGCAATCCGGACGGCGCGCGGCGAGAGCGCGAGAAAACTCCGGTGCACCAGCCACAAAAGGGCCCACGCCGAGGCGACCGAAACCAGCAACAGGATGGCCAGCCTGGCCGCAACCGCACCGGCCAGTGCCAGCGATGCGCCAAATGCGATGCCGGGCAGCAGGTAGGCCGGCCCCCAGGCGAGGGCCGACAAGACGTTCACACCATAGAAAGCCACCGGGCGCATCCCCATCATCCCGGCCACGACGGGGGTGATCGGGCGCACCGGGCCGATGAAGCGGCCGAAAAGAATGCTCTTGCCGCCGTGACGCTCAAAAAAGGCCTCGCCGCGCGAGAGCCATTGCGGATGGCTGCGAAACGGCCAGAACGTGCGCAACCGCTCGCGGTAGTGATGACCGAACCAGTAGCTGACTCCGTCGCCGGTAATTGCGCCGGCGATGGCAACGAACAAAGTGGGCCAGAACGCGAGCGGCCCCAGGGCGATGAGGGAACCCGCCGCAATCATGATGGCGGCACCGGGCACGACCAGCCCCACCACCGCCAGTGATTCGCCGGCGGCAACCAAAAAAAGGCCCGCCAGCGCCCAGTGGCTGTGCTGCGCAACCCAGTTCAGGATTGATTGAATTTGGCCGGATTGGAAATCGATGCTCAGCGCTCCCCGCGGTGTCTTTTGCCACTTAATATCGGGAGCCGGAAGCGCAAATCCCGTAAGTTTTTACGCCGATCCCGAATACTGCACCGTTTAGACCCTGCCTTCATGCATTCGTCACGGCAAATCCGGGTTTTGACATGAATGCCTTGGCCTCGGTCACTCGACGCGAAACAATCGACCTGGAATTCCATCTGGTCGCCGTCGGGATCCCGGTATTACATGGCATTTTCTCCTTCTATGTTGTTCTTATAGCAGATGGGTCTCGCCGACGCATTATTATCGCGCCTGGCCGCGCGCGGCCGGTTTGCAAAGGACCTTCGCCACGCATATGGGTAGGGGCAGTGATTGCGTCGAGACCGATGGATATGGATTTTCATATGCATTTTCCGAAGGTAATATGCCCTCCATGCTTTATTCGTGCACCGTCCGGGGAACGAACCGATGAACAGGTCGGCCCTGCCCGGCGCGCGCAGAAATCCGCGTGTTTCCAACTGCGCCCGGTCAGGGTGAAGAGGACCGGGCGTGATTAGACTCAACTATTTTGCCTATGGCTCCAATATGTCCTCCAAGCGGCTGGGGGCGCGTCTGTCGTCGGCGCGCGTGATCGGGATCGGCGTCCTGCGGGGCCACCGCCTGGTGTTTCACAAGGTCAGCAACCATGACGGTTCCGGCAAATGCGGCATCGTCGAATCGATACACGACCAGGTCCTGGGCGTGCTTTACGAGATCGATGCGAATGAAAAAACCGTCCTCGATCGCATAGAAGGAGCGGGCTACGCGGAGAAGCACATCGAACTCGACATGCGATCCGGGGACAGCCAAAAGGCTTTCACCTACTTCGCGACCAACATCGACCCGCGTCTCAAGCCCTACGGCTGGTACCTGCGTCACGTACTCGAGGGTGCGAGGGAGGCCGGTCTGCCGCTCGCCTACGTCAAGGCCCTGGAGCGAACCGCCGCGGTCGATGACCCGGACGAACAACGGCATGCCGCGGAACTCGGGATATACTTTTAAGATGCAACAACAGGACGAAGCCCCGATGCCGATGATACTGTTGTCCGTGAATGTCTCGCTTCCGGTCGAAATCCGCCATGGTAACCAACCGGTCAGAACGGGCATCTTCAAAAAGCCCGCCGCGGGCCCGGTACGGGTCGGGGCCGGCAACCTGGAGGGTGACGGCCAGGCCGACCGCAAGAATCACGGCGGCGAGGACAAGGCGGTCTACGCCTACTCCTTCGATCATTACGCTTACTGGCGCGAGATACTCGACACCGAAGCGCTGCCTTACGGCCAGTTTGGCGAGAACCTCACCATCTCGGGACTCGACGAAAACGAATCGTGTATCGGCGATAGGCTCAGCGTGGGAGGTGCGCTGCTGACGATCACCCAGCCACGCGTGCCCTGTTTCAAGCTCGGTATCCGGCTGGGGGACACAAAGGTCCCGAGGTTGTTTTCCGAGTCCTGCCGCACGGGCTTTTACCTGCGCGTGCTCCGCGAAGGCGTCATCGAGGCGGGTGATGAAGTGAAAGTGCTGGAGCGCGGACACGCAGGCATATCGGTGAAAGCGCTGTTCGGGGCCTGGCTGAAACCGGCCGGCACGACGATGGCGGTCTGCACGGTGCCATCGTCGACGGCGTCCCGTGCAGCATCGCGGCTGGGCAGCCGCGTCATGCTCACGACCCCTGCAGCCT
>Ga0210122_1000433_pt1 | contig 14395 bp, 10 predicted proteins | sample Muzzi_CordB_D2_FD_185530 | JGI IMG/M metagenome (GOLD analysis project Ga0210122, IMG submission 185530) | Wetland microbial communities from San Francisco Bay, California, USA, that impact long-term carbon sequestration - Muzzi_CordB_D2 (SPAdes) | ecosystem: Environmental > Aquatic > Marine >... | reverse complement strand
GCGACTTGTCCCGCGCTCCACGCCGGGCTGCAGGCGGCGGAGAAGGGCGTGCCGTTTATGCCACTGCGCGGGCTGATCGGATCGGACATCTTGAAATACCGCGACGACTGGAAGGTGATCGACAGCCCGTTCGGCAATGCTGACCCGATCGTGCTGCTGCCGGCGATCAGGCCAGACGTGGCGCTGCTGCACGCGCCGATGGCGGACAGCTTCGGCAATGTGTGGGTCGGAAGGCAGCGCGAACTGGCGATGATGGCGCATGCGGCCGCACACACCGTCGTCACCGTCGAAAAACTGCATGACGGCAACCTGCTCGACAATCCGGTACTCGCCGCCGGCACGTTGCCCGGCTTCTATGTAGAGGCGATCGCGATCGCCGAGCGCGGCGCCTGGCCGCTGCCGCTGCCGGATCAGTATGGCGCCGACGCCGAGCACCTCGCGCTCTATGCCAAAATGGCGGCGACGGCGGAGGGCTTTGCGGAGTACCTGGACAAGTATGTGTACGAGAAACAGGCGGCGTGACGAGAGCCGGTCATACCCGGGCTTGTGCCGGGCATCCCGCTTAGGGACGCAGCGCGATCCCGGGCGAGATCGCTGGACAGGCCCGGCGACGACGGATGAGAGGACGGCGTGAAATCTGATTTCCGCGACGAGGAACTGCTCGCCGACGTGATCGCACAGCTGATTGGCGACGTGCGCCACGTCGCGGTCGGCAACGCCTCGCCGATTCCGGCGACCGCCGCACTGCTGGCGCGCGAGCGCGGCGGCGGGCGGCCCTATGTCTCGCTGCTGCAAAGCCGCAAGCACAATTTCTTTACCGACGGCGCGCGCGAATTGTTCGACTGCGCCGGGCAAGGCCGCATCGACGTGTTCTTTCTCTCCGGCGGGCAGATCGACGGACAGGGCAACATCAATCTGGTGTCGATCGGCGAATACGCGCACCCCAAGGTGCGCTTTCCCGGCTCTTTCGGTTCGGCCTATCTCTACTACGTGGTACCCAAAGTCATTCTGTTCCGCACCGAGCATTCGCGGCGTACGCTGGTGTCCAAAGTGGATTTCGTCAGCGCGGCCGGCACGAGCGAGCACAACATCTACCGGCCGGGCGGCCCGATCGCCCTGGTCACCAACCGCTGCCTGTTCTCCTTCGCGGATGGCCGTTTCACGCTGGCCAGCGTGCATCCCGGCCATACAGTCGAGGAGGTGATCGAGAACACCGGTTTCGAATTCGACCGGCCGGACACGGTGCCACAGACGCCGCCGCCCTCCCGCGAGACGCTTCGCCTCATGCGTGAGGTGGTAGCGCCGCAACTTGCCGAAGTCTATCCGCAGTTCGCCGCCCGGATATTCGGGGTGGGCGAGGCCGTTTACGCGCGGTGAAAGCCACCAGCCCTTTCGGCTCCATTTGTCCTACGCTAGTCTCCCGCCCGAAAATCAAACAACGAGGTAACGTCTGGTGAAAACGGTTGAAGCAGCAGTGATCGGTGTCGGTTGGGTGGGCGGCACGCGGGCGGAGACGCTGGCGCGCACGGCGCTGGTGGACAAATTGCATCTGTGCGAAATCCGGCCGGACCGGCTGGCAGAAGTGAAAAAACTCTACAAGCCGGCGACTGCCACCCTCGATTACCAGGACATCATTAACAACCCGAATATCTCTGTGGTCTACATTTCGACCACACCGGAATCGAACCACTATCCGATCTGCCGTGACTGCCTGAAGTCCGGCAAGAACGTAATGCTGGAAAAGCCGATCGCGCTGGAACTGTGGGAGGCGGACGAACTGATCACGCTGGCCAAACGCAATGGCCTGAAATTCACCATCGGCTACTCGCAGCGTTTCAATCCCAAGATCGCCTTCGCCAAGAAGAAGATCACCGACGGCACGCTCGGCAACGTGGTCTCGGTGCTGGTCAGCCGTCACCTATCGCGCAGCCTGGGCAAGAAGATCGCCAGCCGGGTACGGCTGTCGCCGGTGGTGATGGAGTCGACGCACGACCTCGACTTCGTGTTCTGGCTGCTGGAGCCGGCCAAGCCGGTGCGCGTCTACAGCCAGGGCGCCTACGGCTACATGCAGCCGGTCAACGGCTCGCATGACATCATGTTTACCACAGTCACCATGGACAACGGCGTGGTGGTCATGATCGGCGGCGGCTGGAACCTGCCGCCGAGCTATCCGAACTATTGTGCCACCTGGATCGAGATTACCGGCACCGACGGCGCGCTGATTCTCGACGATACCCAGCGCGACAACTGGCTCAACACGGTCGAGAGCGGCCAGCAGTTCCCTATGTCGACCATGCCGGGCGAATGGGTGGACAACGTCTTTGCCGGCGGCATGGGGCCGGAGACCATTCACTTTCTGGAAGCCTGCATCCGCGACACGCCGGTGATGGTGACCCCGGAATCGGCGCGCCGGGTGATGGAAACCTATAGCGCCGCCGACCTCTCGGCCGACCAAAACGAGCCGGTCGACTTGCCGCTCTCCAACCAGACGATCTCGGCAATCGCCGAGCTCAAGGAGAAGTTCCGCGCTGGAGTCAACTCGTGAAACGGCTGAAGGCGGCGGGCTCGTCGCGCGCGCTTTTACCAATCAGGCGACGTTCCGGCTGAACCGCGAACCGCTCAATCGTTTGCTCTGGATTTCGATGGCCTGCCGGGCTGTCGAGGATTTGAGGCGAATGAAAATGGCGAGGCACTGTTCGAGCTCGCCGGGAGAAATGCCGCGCGCGCCGGCGCGCATTCGCAGGATGGCCCTGGTCGTTGGCCAGGACAAACCGACTGCCTTTGCCATGACCAGGACTGCGTCCGGCCGGTCCTGAGCCATTGCCCGGTCAACAGACTCGACTGGAATTCCGCAGAGGACCGCAAGCGCGACGGTCGTCTCCTCGAACTGACCGACTGCGGCAAAGGTCGCCACCTCTCTTTCACTGAGTTGGCCGGCATGGTGCAACGAATTGACGTGAGCGTAGGCCGCGGCATAGTCGCGCGACGCAGTACTGACATTGTCAAGGATCGTGGTCGCAGCTTCGGCCACCGCCGATTGGACCATGTCCGCCATCGCCGGAAGTGCGGCCTCGAGTTTCAGTTGAACGGCGTACGAGGCCCGCACGAGCAGCCTCAACATGTGGTCGCGCGGGATATCGGGCCGCAAGGCAACGCGAACCGTGAGCTCGTCGTCACCGGCCGACCGCTCGACCAAGGTCATATAGCCGCTTTCGGAGAAGCGCGCCGTCGGATTGGAGGCGGTGCTGAGCACCACGGGTTTGTCGCCGCGTTCGAGCAGAACATCGGTGATTGATTCGTCAAGCGAGCGGCGCCGCGAGATGGCGAGCAGATGTTTTTGACTTTTGGTGCGGGCAGCCGCCAAAAGGGTATCATTGTCGACCACCCGGGAATGTTCGAGCAGCGGGCCGGCGACGTCAATTTCATCGTCCGACGCAAGAACGCGGCTGATCATGGACGGCGCGCGCGGCAATTTCGCCAACCGGTTCGCCAGCATGGCGCGCGCAGACAGTTCGATAACCTCGGAGATACGAACAAAGACGTCGTCGAAAAACTCGATCTGATTGGCGGAATAGTTGGCCGCCCCGGCCACGAATACGTCGGTGACGCGTTTGACTATCTCGGCGCGCCGTTCGGACGTGCCGTGAGCAAAGGCGCTATCGAGCTCCTGACTCAAATCGGGGATGCTCATACACGTGTTAATAGTCGAGAAAAATGGGCGGTGCCTTAAGACAAAAAACAACAGCGGAATAAATTTCAAAACGGTTCGTTAAGGACGAAATCGGCCCGCGGCGTTGCGGGTTCAGGGCCCGCCCTTTGCAAGCCTTTGCAGCATTCGTACTGGCGCGCGGCCGGTGGTTTTATCGCCGGCTCCGCCCGCGAGTTCGTCGAGATCGACGCGCAGTTCGGGGCACCAGCAAGAGGCCGTTGACCACCCGGTCGGCGCGGCGGGTGATGAAGACCTGCAGCGCCGCCGACCTGTCGGCGGACATGAACGAGGCCGGTCGAGCTGCCGCCCACGAATGAGACCATCTCACTCGGACTCACTCAGAGCTCCGCCGCACGTCACGGCCGCGCATCGGCGAAATCAAAGAGCGCAGCGCGAACGCGCGCGATTACGCCGTGCCAGCTGCAGGTGACGTCCTGCCGGTACAGCCGGGCGCTCGGATACCAAGGGCTGTCGTCACGGTCGAGCAGCCAACGGAAATCGGGAAAACGGGTCAGCAAAATCCAGACCGGCTTGCCGAGCGCACCGGCAAGATGTGCAACGCTGGTGTCCACCGAGATGACCAAATCCAGTTGCGATAACAGCGCCGCGGTATCGGAAAAATCGCCGAGTTCCTCGCCGACGGGCAGGATATCGCCGCGTTCCTCCAGAACCACGGCATCCTCGGCACGCATCTCCTTCTGCAGGCTGACGAATGTCGCCTTTGCGTCCAGCAGCGGCAAGAGTGCGCGCAGCGCGATCGAGCGCTCGCGATCCCTTTCGTGTCCGGGATTGCCCGACCAGACCAGCCCGACCCGGGGCTGCGCCTTCTCCGCCAGCCGCGTTTGCCACACGCGCGATTGCTGCGCCGGCGCGCGCAGATAGGCGTTCTCGGAAGGAATCGTCTCAGGCCGCGTGTCGAACGCCAATGGCAGGCTGAGCAATGGGCAATGAAGGTCGAAAGCCGGAAGCGGACTGCCTTTGGCGATGACCTGCGCCGCGCCCTCCAGCCCCGACAGCAGCGCGTGCAGCGATTTCTGCACCTCGAAGATCACCCGTGCTCCGCGCGCGGCGACCAGCGGCACGTAGCGGCAGAACTGAATCGTATCGCCCAGTCCCTGCTCGCTATGGAGTAGGATCGTCTTGCCGGCAATCGCCTCGCGGCCAAGCCAGAGCGGCTGCGTAAAATTGCGGTTGGCCGATAACACCGACTGCTTCTTCCAGCGCCACTCATAATCCTGCCAGCCACGGCTGAAGTCGCCGGTCAGCAGCCGCAACGCGGCCGCGTTGCAATGCGCCATGATATGTCCCGGCTGCACCGCCAGGGCGGCATCGTAGCTCGCCAGCGCTTCGTCATAGCGCGTCAGTTCTTTCAGGACCTGACCGCGGTTGTTATGCGCGTCGGCATAGCCCGGCCGCAAGACGAGCGCCCGGTCGTAACTCGCCAGCGCCTCGTCATGACGGTTCAGCGCTTTCAGGACATTGCCGCGATTGTACAACGCGTCGACAAAGTCGGGTCGCAGGACGAGCGCACGGTCGTAGCTCGCCAGCGCTTCCTCAATTCGAGCAGCCTTCTCCAAAGCGCTGCCCCGGTTGGAGAACGCCTCGGCAAAATCCGGTCGCGCGGCGAGCGCGCGATCATAGCTCGCCAGCGCCTCGTCAATTCGATTCAACGCCACGAGGGTAGTGCCGCGATTGTTGAGCACGTCCGCATGGCCGGGCCGCAGGACAAGCGCGCTGTCGTAGCTCGCCAGCGCCAACTCCTTCCTGCCTTGCGCCGCCTGAACGACCGCCAGGACGTGAGTGGCATCGAAGTGGTCGGGTCTGGCGGCAATTATCTGCCGGCACAATTGCTCGGCATCGGCGAGCTTTCCGGCTTGATAGGCGGCAATGGCGCGGTTGAATGTCTGTGCCAGATCGAGCGCCAAGCCCGTCATTTTTTATGTCTCTTGCCGTTCCCGCAATGGCTGGATCGCCAGTTCACGAGCGAGCTTGTCCAGCTGCGCCAGCAGCTCCGGCGCCAGCGGCAGGCCCCAGGCCAGGCGATCGGCGCGGCGCTTGGCGCGCTGCTCGCCCGGCAGCCGCACGGTCTCGTCCGGCAGGGCCTTCGACGCACGCAATTCGCGGATGTGGCGGTCGACTTCGGCCTTGAACTGTTCGAGCGGCTGGAAGCGCGCCGGATCGAGCGCCAGCATGAACTGCCCGGTATTGGTGACCTTGTCCGGCTCGGCGTTGAAATCGACGCAATCGCGTCCAAACGGCGCACCGTTGAGCGTGCCGCCGAGCAGACCCAGCATGAGCGCCAGCCCTGCGCCCTTGTAGCCGCCCATCGGCAAGAGCAGCGCCTCGGTGCTCTTCTTCGGATCGGTAACCGCCGCGCCCGTCTTCGGGTCCACCATCCAGTCGTCGTGCAGCGGGATGTTCTGCAAGCGGTGGTTCTTGATGGTGCCGTAGGAAACGATGGAAGTGGCGATGTCGAGCACCAGCGGGGCCTCCTCGCCGGTGGGGATGGCAATCGCCAGCGGATTGGTGCCGAGCAGCGGCTCGGCGCCGCCGGCGAGCGGCATGTGGTTGGCGTTGGCGACAGCCGAGTACATGCCGATCATGCCGGCGTTCAGCGGCAACGCGGCATAGACCCCGGCGGCGCCGGCGTGGTTCGACATGCGCAGGCCCACCCAGGCGACGCCGCATTCGCGCGCCAGTTCGATCGCGGTTTCGGCGGCGCGCGCCACCACCAGATGACCCATGCCATTATCGCCGTCGACCAGCGCGGTGGCCGACGCGCTGCGCTCGACCTTGATGTTGGGGCGCGGATTGGTCGAACCCAGTTTCAGCCGGTTCACATATTGCGGCAGGCGAAACACGCCGTGGGCGTCGGCGCCGGTAAGGTCGGCTTCCACCATCAATTCGGCGACCTTGGCAGCGTCGCCGGCCGGCAGTCCGGCCTGGACCATGGCATCGACGATCAGCCCGGTGACGGCGGCAACCGGCGTACGCTGGGAGGTCTTCGCGTCCATAGCCGCCTAGCCTTTCGCTGACAGCAGCAATTGCGGGCCGCTTGACAGGATCCTTTCCTTGTCGGCGTCGGCGATCGATAGGCCGCGTACATGGGCAACGCAGTCGAGCATGGCCATGTCATAGGGATAGTCGCTGCCCAGCAGCACGCGGTCGGCGCCGACGTGGCCGATCATGAATTCAAGCACCGGCGCCGAATGCAGAATGGTGTCGTAGTAGAAGCGCCTGGCGATGTCCTTTGGCTCCCTCGGCACGTTCTTCTTCGGCTCCGGCCGCACCTTCCAACCGTGTGTCCAGCGCGCCGCCTGATAGGGCGTGAAGCCGCCGCCATGGGCCAGGCAGAAGTTCAGCGCGGGATGGCGGTCGAGTACGCCGCCGAATTCCAGGCAGGCGGCGGCGATGGTGGTGTCGAGCGGGTTGCCGATCAGGTTGCGCAGATAATAGGACGCGAGGCGGTCGTGCCCGGCCACGTTGTTGGGATGGATGAACATGAAGGCGCCGAGTTCTTCCGCCACCGCCCACACCGGCTCGAAGCCCGGATCGTCGAGGTTCTTGCCCATGATGTTGGAAGCGATCATGGCGCCGCGCAGACCCAGCTTGGTCATGGCACGCTTCAGTTCGTCGGCGGCCCGCCCAGGCGCCTGCATCGGCAACGTCGCAATGCCCATGAATCGATCCGGGTGGGCGGCAATGTGCTTGGCTATCTGCTCGTTCTGGATTGCCGCGGCGGCGGCGCCGAGTGCGGGTTCCTGATTGTAGAGGTAGGTCTGCGGCGTAGCCGAGAGCACGTGAACGTCGATGCCGGTGGCATCCATGTCGCGCAGGCGGCAGTCGAGATCAAAACCGCCGCGCGGAAAAGGCCGGTAGGGTGCGCCGCCGACGTCAAGGATGACGTTGTCGTCGTCGATCGGCGTCATGGTCACCGGCACCTTGGGCATTTCCTTGCGCAACAGTGCCGCCGTCTCCTCGGTGAGCACGTGGGTGTGGACGTCGATGGTGCGCATGCTGCTCATTTCATCCCCTGAAAATCGATTTTTGACGGCGGCAGGAGCGCCTCAGTGCCGCAGCCGGCGGGCGGCGGCAAGGCCCTGTCGCGCCGGCCTCTTTACGCTATAAATGAGGCCCAGCCATTTTCCATCATTCCGGACCTCCCTGCATGACTGCGATCCCTTCCACCCGCACGAGACACGCACCGCGCGTCGAGGACGACGCCCTGGTCCGCGGCGCCGGCCATTTCGCCGACGATCCGCGACTGCCCAACCAGGCCTATGCTGCCTTCGTGCGCTCGCCGCATGCCCATGCCCGCGTGCTCTCGGTGAACGCCGAAGAGGCGCTGAAGCAAAAAAAGGTGCTGGCGGTGATCACCGCCGCCGACATGAAGGAGGCCGGAGTCGGCAGCCTGACCCGGCATCCGCCGGTGGTGGGCCGCGGCGGCGCCAAGATGGTGACGCCGTTCCGCCCGGCGCTCGCCGGAGACAAGGTGATGCACGGCGGCGACGCGGTCGCCATGGTGATCGCGGAGACGCTGGGCGCGGCCATGGACGCCGCCGATCTTGTACAGGTCCGCTACGAGGAGTTGCCGCCGATCGTCGATCTCGACGTCGCAATGAAGAAGGACGCGCCGCAGCTGCACGCGGACGCGCCCGGCAATCTCTGCGTCGACTGGCCTGGTCCAGTGCCGAGCGAGGACAACGAGAAGGAAGTCGACAAGATCATCGCCGGTGCGCCGCACGTGGCTCGCGTGCGCGTCACCAACCAGCGCATGGTGGTGGCCTCGCTGGAGACGCGCGGAGCCACCGGCGTCTACGACAAGAACACTGACAGCTACACGCTGCATGCCTGCTCACAGAGCGCCGGCGCGGTCCGCGGCCAGGGTACCGCTATCATGGGCGTGCCGCCGGAAAAGCTGCGTGTCATTACCGAGGACGTTGGCGGCGCCTTCGGCATGAAGACGCCGTTCTACCCGGAATACGCTGCAGTGCTGATCGGTGCACGCAAGGTCGGCCGACCCGTGCACTGGCAGTCGACGCGCTCGGAAGCATTCGTCACCGACACCCAGGCGCGCGACGCCGTCACCGAGGCCGAGCTCGCGCTCGACGACAAGGGCAAATTTCTCGCCTTGCGCGTGCGGCATCTGTGCAATCAGGGCGCCTATGTCAGCCCCGCTGGCGTCAACATCAACACCAACAATTTCGCCCGCTGCCTGCCGGGAATGTATCGTATCCCCAAGGTCGACGTGTCCGCCGCCTGCTATTTCACCAACACGGTGCCCATCGGCCCCTATCGCGGCGCCGGCCGTCCTGAAGCGAACTACGCGCTTGAGCGCGTGGTGGAAGAGGCTGCGCGTGTCGTGGGCATGGACCCGGTGCGGCTGCGCAAGAAGAACCTGATCCCGAAATCATCGATCCCGTGCAAGACCGCGGTCGGCAACACCTATGACAGCGGCGATTTCCCCGGCATCGTCGACAAGGCGCTGGAGATGGCCGACTACGCCGGCTTCAACAAGCGCAAGCGCGAGGCGACCCGCCGCAAGAAGCACCGCGGCATTGGCGTCTCCTGCATGCTCGAGCACGCCGGCGCGATGCCTACCGAGGAAGCCTCGGTTGCTTTCGAGAACGACCGGCTGATTATCGGCTTCAACGTGCAATCGACCGGGCAGAGTCACGCCACCGTGTTCGGCCGGCTGATCGCCGACAAGCTCGCCATCGACCAAGGCAAGATCGAGCACCGCCACGGCGACACCGACATGGGGCTGAACGGCTTTGCCTCGGTCGGCTCACGTTCCGCCATGTGCGCCGGCTCGGCCATCGTGCACGCTGCCGACGTGATGCTGGAAAAGGGCAAGAAGGTCGCAGCCTCCATGCTGGAAGCGTCGGAAGGCGACATCCAGTACAGCGATGGCCATTTCGCGGTGGTCGGCACCGACCGCAAGGTTTCGCTGTTCGACGCCGCGCGCCGCGCCAAGGAATTGGGCGAGCCGCTCGACACCAAGGAGAAGGCCGAGGCGCCGCTCACTTTCCCCAACGGCTGCCATATCGCCGAGGTGGAGATCGATCCGGAGACCGGACTCATCGATCTGGTGACCTATACCGCGGTGGACGATTGCGGCACGCCGCTCGATGCCATCGTGGTCGAAGGCCAGGTGCACGGCTCGATCGCGCAAGGGCTGGGCCAGGCGCTGACCGAGAATGCGGTCTACGATGCCGACAGCGGGCAGCTGGTGACCGGCTCGTTCATGGATTACGGCATGCCGCACGCCGACATCATGCCGCGTGAGCTGCGCGAGGCCATGCATCCGGTGCCGTCGACCACCAATCCGCTCGGCGTCAAGGGCACCGGCGAGGCCGGCACGACGGCAGCGATCGCAGCGGTGATGAACGCGGTTGCGCACGCCGTGCCGAACGGTGCCGCCGATCACATGGAGATGCCGGCAACACCGGCGAAAGTGTGGGCGGCGTGTCAAAAGGCGGCGGGGAAGTAGCCTATATACCAAGTCGTCCCCGCAAAGGCGGGGACCCGGTAGACACCGAAGGTACTGTGAATACTGGATCGCCCGCTTTCGCGGGCGATGACAGCAGCGTGTGATAGAGATTCCGCGCTCACCCCTGCGAGATGAACTTGGTGTTGAGATAGGCCTGCAGTCCCTCGATGCCGCCCTCCGAGCCGTAGCCCGACTCCTTGACGCCGCCGAACGGCGTCTCCGGCGTTGAGATGGCGACACTGTTGACGCCGACCATGCCGGACTGGATGGCATCGCCGATCTTGGCGGCGGTTTCGTTGGACGCGGTGAAGGCATAGGCCGCCAGCCCGTATTCCAGCGAATTGGCGCGCTCGACCACCTCGTCAAAGGTCTTGAACGGCACGATCGGGGCGACCGGACCGAACGGCTCCTGCGTCATGATCTTGGAGTCGTCGGGCACGTCGGTGATCACCGTCGGCTGGAAAAAGAAGCCCTGGTTACCGTGGCGCGAGCCGCCGGTAACGACCTTGCCGCCGCGGTCCTTGGCATCGTTGACGAAGCTTTCCATGGCATCGAGCCGGCGCGTATTGGCGAGCGGTCCCATGGTCACGCCCTTCTCCAGCCCATCGCCCATCTTCACGCCCTTGGCGTATTCGGTGAAGCGGGCAAGGAATTTGCTGTAGGACTTCTCCTGCACGTAGAAGCGCGTCGGCGAGATGCAGACCTGCCCGGCATTGCGATACTTGAAGCCGGCGATGGTGTCGGCGGCCTTTTCCGGATCGGCGTCCTCGAAGACGACGACGGGCGAATGCCCGCCCAGCTCCATGGTCGCCTTCTTCATGCCCTTGGCGGCAAGGCCGGCGAGATGCTTGCCAACCGGAATCGAGCCGGTGAACGAAATCTTTTTCACCACATCGGCCGGGATGAGATGCTCGGATACGTTAGCCGGCACGCCGAACACCAGATTGAGCACGCCCGCCGGCAGGCCGGCATCGGCGAAGCACTTGACCAGCTCGACGCAGCCGCCCGGCGTCTCTTCCGAAGCCTTGATGATGATCGAGCAGCCGGCAGCCAATGCGCCGGCGATCTTTCTGACCGGCGTGAGCGTGGGGAAGTTCCATGGCGTAAACGCCGCCACCACGCCGACCGGCTCCCGCGTCACCAGTTGGCGCACGCCCTTCTGCCGGCCGGGCACGATGCGGCCATAGGTGCGGCGGCCCTCCTCGGCATACCAGTCGATGATATCCGCGCTGGTCAGGACTTCAGCCCGCGATTCGGGATAGACCTTGCCCTGCTCCTGGGTCTGTACCTTGGCAACGTGATCGTGGCGCTCGCGCAGGAGGTCGGCGGCCTTGCGCATGATCTTGGAACGGTCGTAAGCCGACGTCTCCTTCCACTGCGCGAAGCCCTTGGCGGCGGCGGCGAGCGCCGCGTCGAGATCGGCGGTGCTGGCGTGGGGCAGGTGCGCCAACGTCTTGCCGGTCGCCGGATTGATGACGTCCTCTCCCTTGCGGCCTTCGCCATTGAGCCACTTGCCGTCGATATAAAGCCCAAGCTCGGTATACATGCCGTCCTCGTCGTTGCCGTTTGAAGCGATGCGCGCTGGATTAGCACTTTCGCCGCGGCGCGGCCACATGGCGCGCGGCAATTCCGGGCCAGCGGTCGACGTGAGACGAAGGTCTAGGTGCACCGCACCGGCAGACCGGACCGTGCGCCGAAATCGCCTGTTTTATGGGCGGTTTCACATTGGCGCTTGAAAACGGCCTATGCGGCCATGGGTCGCGCTGCAGACTCCGCGCAATTCCTGTTGGCCACGACGGAAATTCTAATGATATGATTGTTCTGAGTGGCGCGCCGGGCCGGCGATCGTTGCATAATGCAACGGCGGCACCCGGTCCCGCAATGGAACGGCAGATTCCAACAATTGCGCCACACCAGTCGGGGAGGATCAATAATAATGGGAGGATACGACATGCGTTTGCTGACAACGCTCGCGCTCGGCATGACGGGCGCGGTTCTTGCCTATAACGTGGCTTTGGCCGAGGACGTCATCACCCTCGGTGCGGCGGTTTCCGAGACCGGCAAGTACTCGACCAACGGCGTCTTCACGATCAAGGGCTATCAACTCGCGGCCGACAAGATCAATTCGCAAGGCGGCGTGAAGGTCGGTGGCAAGACCTACAAGCTCGAGGTCAAATACTACGACGATGAATCAACCCCGGCGCGCGGCGCCGAACTGGTGGACCGCCTGATCAAGCAGGACGGCATCAAGTTCATCCTCGGCCCGTACTCGTCGGGCCTCACCAAGGCGATCGCCCCGGTGACCGAGCAACTCAAGACTCCGATGGTGGAAGCCAACGGTGCCTCGCGCTCGCTGTTCACCAACGGCTGGAAATACATCTTCGCCACGCTGTCGACGGCCGACCAGTATCTGGCCAGCGTGATCGACCTCGCCGCCGAGAACGCCGAAGCGCTCGGCAAGAAGAAGCCGAGCGATATTCGGGTCGCGGTCATCGTCGAAAACGATCCCTTCTCGAAGGACATCCGCGCCGGTGTTGTCGAGAAGATGAAGAAGTACGGCATGAAGCTGGTCGTCGACGACCTGATGCCGCGCGACCTGAGCGACATTTCGCCGTCGCTGACCAAGGTGAAAGCGCTGAAGCCCGACGTGCTGGTCACCTCCGGCCACACCAAGGGCGCGGTGACCGCCGCCCGCCAGATCGGCGAGATGAAGGTCGACACGCCGATCGTCGCCATGACCCAGTGCGATTCGGGCAAGATCATCGAGAAGTTCGGCGGCAACGTCGAAGGCTTCCTGTGCCCGACCCAGTGGGCCCCGACGCTGACCTATTCGGGCAAGGTGTTCGGCAAGGCCCAGAACTTCCATGACGAGTTCGTGGCGAAGTACAAGGAAGCCCCGCCCTACCAGGCGGCCGAGTCGGCCGCGGCCGTGATCGTCTATGCCGACGCCATCCAGCGGGCCGGCAAGCTCGACAAGGAAGCCGTGCGTGAGGCGCTCACCAAGACCGACCTCGCCACCTTCTACGGGCAGATCAAGTTCGACGAGACCGGCAAGAACATCGCGAAGCCGATGGCGCTCTACCAGATCCAGAACGGCAAGCTCGTGGTGGTGGCGCCCTCGAAGTTCGCCGCAGCCAAGGCGAAGCTTCCGCGGCAACCGATGAACTAACCCTCACGGTGCGAGAACTGGCCGGGATCCGGATGGATCCCGGCCAAATCTTTAAACTTCCTTGGGGGGCGACGTGGCCGTATTACGAACGGGAGCATTCCCGTGATCGATAATCTTATGCTCTTGTTCCAGGCGCCGGTCATCAGCGCCGACCTGATAATCAATGGCCTGCTGATCGGGGCCATCTTCGCGCTCGCGGCCTATGGCATGGCGCTGGTCTGGGGCGTGATGAACATCATCAACATCGCCCAGGGCGAGTTCGTCATGCTCGGCGGCTATGTCGCCATGATCCTGTTTTGGAACGGCATCCACCCGCTTTTCAGCGTGGCGGTAGCGCCGTTCGTGCTGTTCTTCGTCGGCTGGGCACTCTACAAGCTGGTGGTGTTCCGCGTAGTCGACCGCGACCTGTTCGTCTCGCTGCTCGCCACCTTCGGCTTGTCGATCCTGATGCAGCAGCTGATGAACACCGTCTTCACCGGCAACATCCAGACCGCGCAGTCGGGCCTCGGCACGATCCAGCTCGGTTCGATCTCAATCCTCTCCATCAAGGTCGTTGCCTTCTTCTTTACCATCATACTCGGCGGCTGCCTGGTCGTGTTCATGCGCAAATCGCGGCTCGGGCAGGCGATCCGTGCCACCTCGCAGAATGCGCGGGCGGCGCGCGTGCTCGGTGTCGATACCGACAAGGTCTACGCCGTCACTTTCGGGCTCAACGCGGCGATCTGTGGCGCCGCCGGCGCGATGGTCGCGATGGCCTACAGCATCCACCCCTATATCGGGCTGCCCTACACTATCCGTGCCTTCATGATTGTCGTTGTCGCCGGCCTCGGCAACATCGCCGGCGTGGTGCTGGCGGGGCTGGGCCTGGGCGCCGCTGAAAACGTCGCCAGCTTCGTACTTGGCACCGAATTCCAGCTGGCCTTTACCTTCTGCCTGCTGGTGGTGGTGCTGGTCTGGCGCAACACGCGGCTCGCGGCCAAACGGCAGTACCTGAAATGAATGTCCCGGTCCGGAAACTCGTCGG
>Ga0210122_1000432_pt1 | contig 14449 bp, 14 predicted proteins | sample Muzzi_CordB_D2_FD_185530 | JGI IMG/M metagenome (GOLD analysis project Ga0210122, IMG submission 185530) | Wetland microbial communities from San Francisco Bay, California, USA, that impact long-term carbon sequestration - Muzzi_CordB_D2 (SPAdes) | ecosystem: Environmental > Aquatic > Marine >... | reverse complement strand
CAAGGTGATCGTGGCGATGCTCGAGGACCAGCCGGTCCCGCTTGGCGGGCGCAGATGAGCCGTCGCCTCCCATCGCAATCTCTTTTCGGGCGTGCGGCCGATAATATCCCCGCGGTCCGCGAAAATTAGCTTTCTGCCCCGGGTTCCGCGGCTACCTGCCCTGTGACAGTCGATCTGACGGTATTGCCATGCACATCAAAGCGAACGGTATCGACATTCACTACCGGATTGACGGCAAGGAAGGCGCGCCATGGCTCACCTTCATCACCGGCATCGCCAATGATGTCACCATGTGGGACGGCCAGATCCCGGCGCTCGAACGGGACTTCCGCATTCTGCGCTACGATCTGCGCGGCCACGGCCAGAGCGAAGCCACCGCCGGCGCCTACAGCTTTGCCCTGCTGACCGGCGATCTGCTTGCGCTCTGGGACGCTCTCAGGATCGAGAGGTCGAGCCTCGTCGGCCTCGGGCTCGGTGGCGCCATTGCGATCGGCGTCGGCGTCGATCATTCCGGCCGTCTCGACAGGCTGATGCCGTGCTGCTGCCGGGCGGCGATGACGCCGGAGTTCGCGGCGATGTGGCCGAAGTTCGTCGCGACGGTCAAGCAGCACGGCATGGAAGGCATGGTTGAGCCGACCGTACAGCGCTGGTTCACCGACGACTTCAAGGCGGCCAACCCGCAGGTGCTCGACAATGTCCGCCGCATGATCCGCGGCACCAACCCGCTCGGCTATTACGGCTGCATCGCCGCCTTCCTGACGCTCGATTTTTCCGACGGCCTCAAAAACATTGCGGTGCCGACGCTGTTCGTCAGCGGCGCCGACGATCACCTGGGCGGGCCGCCGCCAATCATGGCGGGCCTCGCCGAGGCCGTACCCGGCGCCAGGCATGTCTCGGTGCCGCATGCGGCGCACATCGCCAATATTCAAAACCCCGACGGGTTCAACGCCATCCTGTCGGAGTTTTTGCGCGGCTAGACCGGCTTCGGCGGGATCACCGGCAGCAGCACATGGGCCGGGTGCGCGGGTCCGGTGTGCAGCGTCACCTCGCCGTCGAAAATCTCCGGCGGGCGATCGCGGATCTCGTCATGGCGGAACGGGCCGACGCCGGTGAACACGCCCAGCATCCTGACTGCGGCGCCGCCGACACCGCCCGGATAGTCATAGTCCTTGCCGCGCACCGAGACGACGATGCGATAGCCTTTGGGGATGACAATACAGGTGGGCCACACCTCGATGTCGAGCTCATAGATCTCGCCCGGGGTCAGCTTCTGAATTTCGTCATGGGTATGATAAGGGCGATAGGGCAGGGTGCGTTCCGGATCGAGTTTGCGGTGCGACGCCCGCAGCCAGCCTTGCGCAATGGTGGTGTGCGGATCGGTATGGCCCTGGAAGGTGACCTCCTTCAGCTCCGGATTGAATACACGCACGACCACGAACAGATCGGCATCGTCGGTTGCGGAGGATACGAACAGCTTGGCGGCGATCGGACCGCTGATCTCGGTTGTCTGTGTCATCGGCGGCGTCACGAAGCTCACCCCCTCCGACAGACCGCGATAGCCGACATTGCCGTCTTGCCGCGCGGGTGCTTCTGCCAGCGCGCCGGCCGCAGCATCGAGATAGAGCTTTGTCCAGCGTGTGCGCTTGAGCGGCCACTCGAATTCGGCCCGCTCGTTCCAGCTTCCATCAACCTGGCGCACCTGCATCAGCACCGCTGGCTGGTCCTTCCAGCCGGTATCCTTGCCTTTCAGGAAATGGCCGAAGAACTTCTTTTGCAGGCCTACCCCGTAGTCGGTGTAGTACTCGGTCCAGTGTTCGAGACAGTGGAATTCCAGCCATTTGTCCTTCGACGCGACCTCAAGATAACCTTCGACATTGCCGCGCAGATGCAAGCCCTGCCCGCCCCAGTTGGCGCTGGAGAACACCGGTACCGAGACCTTTGACAGGTCCGGCGTGCGCGAAGTCCAGAAGTCGTCGGTGGCGAGCTTGTGCTTGAGGCATTCATTGTGCCAGTCGACACGATTGGCGGCGAGTTCTTCCTCGCTCAGCGTTTCGGGGCCGGCCACCCACTCGCCGTTCATGCTGCTTTTGTAGCCGTTGGCGCCCTTGCCATGTTGCAGGGGCAGCACGAAAGGCTTGTACCAGCTGCGTCCGAAGGTGCTCTGGATTCCCCCGTGATGCGCCCATTCGCGGTAGAAATCGTTCATGCCTTCCCAGGCGCAGATGGCGGCAAGATGCGGCGGCTGCAAAGCGGCTACCTGCCATTGATTACTGGCGAGATAAGAAATACCGCTCATGCCGACCTTGCCGTCGCACCAGGATTGCGCCGCTGTCCATTCGATGCAGAGATAGATGTCCCGAGTTTCTCGTTCGGAGAACGGGTTGAGATAACCTTCCGAGCGCCCGGCGCCGCGCGAATCGAAGCGCACAACCGCGTAGCCGTCGGGCACGAATTTCTCCGGGTCGCATAGCTCGAAGCTCTGGTACTTGTTGGTGGAGCCGGCGGTGACGTCGGGATGTTCGTCGCACATCCGGTTCCACTGGTCCGGATAGCCTTCGCCGAAATGCAGCAGCTTGCCGTAGGGCCCGTAGCCGAGGATGGCGGGATAGCGTCCTTCGGCGACCGGCCTGAAAACGTCGCAGCGCATGACGACGCCGTCGTCCATTGCAACCGGCACATCCCAGTCGATTCGCATGCCGTCGCGGATTTCGCTTTTGAAATCACCCATGTCCGTCCTCATTTGCCGTGCGCACTCTAGAGCAGCACCAGTGCGATGCCGGGTACGAAAATAATGAGCAAAAGCACGAGGAACATGACCACCGCGTAAGGAGCCGCGCCCAGGAAAATGTCGCCCAGCGATACGCGCGGGTCGTTCAGTGTGCTCTTGATGACGTAGACCGAGAGGCCGAACGGCGGCGTCAGCAGGCCGATTTCGACAGCAATCACGGTGATGATGCCGAACCAGACCAGGTTGACGTCGTAGCTCGCCAGCGGTGGCAGGAACATCGGCACCATGATCAGCATGATCGACACTGCGTCGATCAGCGTGCCCATGGCGACGACAATGAGAACGTAGACGAACAGCAGGTGATAGAAGCTGAAGTTCGATGAGGTGACCCAGGCGTCCAGCGCCTGCGGCATGCCTGACAATGCCAGCAGGCGGCTGTAGATATTGGCCGAGATGATGAGGAAGAGGATCGAGACCGTCACGTAACCGGTTTCGATCAGCACGCGCCAGGTGGAGGCAAGCGTCAGCCGGCGGCGGGCCAACGCCAGCACGAGGGCACCCAATGCGCCAATCGCTCCCGACTCGGTCGGCGTGAACCAGCCCGCATAGATACCGCCCATCACCAGCAGCACCAGCCCGACCAGCGGCAGCAGGCGGACGAGCGCCTGCACGATGGTGAGGTCGTCAGCCTCCCGGTGGCTTGCTTCTGCGGCCGCATCCCGGACCCTGGCGGGCGCGAAATAGGCATAGAGCAGGATCATGATACAGAACGCCGCGCCGAGCAGGATGCCGGGCACGATACCGGCGATGAACAGATCGCCGATCGACTGCTCGGCAAGCAGTCCAAAGATGATCAGTAACAGGCTCGGCGGGATCAGCATGCCGAGCACGGAACTGCCGGCGACGGCGCCGAGGGCGAATTGCGGCCGATAGCCGAGACGCAGCATTTCCGGTACCGCGATCTTGGTGAAGACGGCGGCTGACGCAATCGAAATTCCCGTCACCGCGGCAAAGGCCGCGTTGGCGACCACGGTGGCGACGCCCAGGCCGCCGCGCACGCCGCGCAGTAATGCATTGGCGGCGATGAAGGTGTCGCGTCCGATGCCGGCGACGCTGACCAGCAGCCCCATCAGAACGAACAGCGGCACTACGCCGAACTCATAGCTCGACACCGCATCGGAGGCCGCCAGCGCCAGCAGCTTCTCCGCCAGCGCAAAGTTGTCTTTGATCGCCCAGACGCCGACCAGTGAGACGAGGCAGAGCGCGATCGACACGTGCATGCCCGCATAGATGAGCACCACGATGGCGACCATGGACAGAAGGCCGATGTCGAGCCCGTCCATCTCAGTCCTCTGACCCGTAGGCGAGGCTCTCGGCGAACTCGGCTTCTTCGGGCGGCGGCGCGCGCCCGCTCCACGCCGCCTGCAGATCGCGCCAGGCAAACAGCAGGAACTGGAGCCCCGCGCAGGCGCTGCCGATCAAAATCACCAGCCGCACCGGCCAGACCGGATAGGTGATGTATCCCTCGATGCCGGCGTATTCGCCCGATGCCCAGGAGCGCAGGAACAGCGGGAGGCTGGCACGAAACAGAACGACGAAGACTGCCGTGCCGGCAAGCTCGAACAGCGCCTGCACGCCGAAGCCGACGCGCGGCAGGCGCCGTTGCAGGATGCGGATCAGGTTATCGGCGCGGGTGATGCGCCCGGCACGCAGCGTGTGGCCAAGCTGGATGAAGACGATGCCGACGATGGAGAGCCGCACCAGTTCGAGCACGCCAGGCAGCGGAGAATTGAAGGCCGTGCGCCCGATGACGTCGAGGCTGATCACGATCATCAGCGCGAAGATCCACAGCGTGCCGATCGAATTCAGCAGGGAGAGCAGCATCTCGAACGAGACAAGGCGCCGCAAGGACAGCGGCTGGCGGCCGGAGGCGGGCGATGGTTCGCTCATGCGAGGAGAGATCCGGTTCGTCGTGGAGCGCGATAGCGGCCGTCGCGCGCTTCATGCGCCGCCGAGTGGTCTGGCCGTGTCCCCGGGTGCCGGCTGGGATCACCGCCGCCGGCGGCCGAAACGTATCCGTCTCGATCGCACAGCAGCAGTGCTCCGCTTGATGTTGCTTATTCCTTGTCCCAGTCGCGCACCAGTTCGACGTGGGCGGCGCGCAGCTTGGACATATAGGTTTCCAGCACTTTCCTGGCCGGGACGCCGCGCTCCTCGTTACGCTTCACCCAATCCTTGGCGATGTTGGGCATGGTGGTCGCCCATTTCTTGCGCTCGGCCGGCGGAAACACCGAAATCTTCGCCCCTTCCGCCGCCATCTTCTTCTCGAAGATGCCGGCAAGTTTCTGCATGGTCGCCGAGACGCGCTGGCTGTATTCGACGCCGACGTCGCTCAGGATCTTCTGGGTTGCCGGCGACATCGAGTCATACATTTTCTTGTTGATGGTGATGGCGCCGATCGACATGGACCCGAGATTGACCTTGGTCATATAGGGCGCCACCTCGTGGATCTTGATCGGATAGAGGCCGGTGATGAAGGCGATCAGTCCGTCATAGACGCCGGTCTTGATGTTGTTGTAGTGGGTGGCGAAGTTGCCCTGCACGGCAACCGCGCCGATGCCATTCGCCCACAGCGACAGCGAGCCGGAGGCTCCGAGCTTGCGGCCTTTGTAGTCTTCCAGCGTCTTGACCGGAAACTTGGTCCAGGTGTGGTCGGTATCGGCGGCGATGGCGCCGAGGAACACCTGATTCTGCTTGGCCCAGTGTGCCTTGAGCTCGGGCAACTCGGCGTTCATCTCGACGATGATCTTGCTGATCAGCGTGACGTCGTCGGAGCCGAACGGCGCCAGAAAGGTCACCGACATCAGCGGCAGCTTGGCCGGTTCGAAAATGGTGTAGACCATGCCCATGTCGGCGATGCCTTCCTGCACCGCTTCGAGTACGCCACCGGTTTTGGCCAGCGTGCCACCGAATGCCTCGGTCCACGTGATCTTGTCCTTGCCCCCGGCCGCCGCCAGCCGTTTGTCGACTTCGGGAATGTAGAATTCCTTGATCGCCTTCATCCAGGGAAGGTGTGTGCCGTGACCGCCGGCGAAGGTGATGTTGTACGTCGTCGCCTGGGCGGCGCCGGCGAAGGCGGCCGTCGATACCACAAGCGCGGCCGATAGCAGGATTTTGGAGCGTGCGAGCATGAAGGTCCTCCCCGTTTGTCTCGACGTTCTGTACGGACGTTTCTGATTGAAGCTGGTATGCAAAGTATGACATGTGCCGTCACGTCCGGCAATCGGCGGAGCGCGGGGCAAACCATCGCGGCGTGTCATAGCAGGCCGCAATCAACGCGCGCGACCGCCGGGGAATTCCCCGGCAATCGAAGTGAGCGTGCAACCGCGGACTGCTTCAGCCCCAGCCGCTGCTTGGCGGCATTCAGGCGCTGAGGTCGACACGGGACTGACGTCAACCTTCTGCTTGATGACGCCGAGGTCCTGCATCAGGTCGATGTTCCGCTGCAGCGCCTGGATGTCGGGCGTGGCCATCGGACTGCGATAGAAGTCGCGATCGGTAAACGCATAGCCTTCATCGATTCTGGCCGGACGCTTGGTGAAACTGGCGGTGATCTTGGCGGCCTCTTCGCGGTTTTTCGGATCGGGGAACCAGCGCAGCGCGATGATGTAGTCCTCCATGAAGTCCTTCATCACAAAGCGTGGGCTCTGTTTCGTCACCCCGCATCGGGGATCACCGGCAGCAGAACGTACGGCTGCTTGCCTGGCGCGAAGTGCAGGTGTGCCTTCTTGTGGAAGATTTCCGGCGGTCGGTTTTCCGGGCGTTCGTGGAAGAAGGCGCCGACGCCGGTGAGCGGATAGGGCAGCCCCGCCACGTTGACCGCCGGTCCGGGGTAGCGGTAGTCGCTGCCGCGGACGGTGATCGCCAGCCGATAGCCTTTCGGGGCCACGATGCAGGTCGGCCAGATCTCGACGTCGAGTTCGACGGGTTCGCCGGGTGTCAGCGGGACCGCCTCGTCGTGCGGGTGATGGGGCCGGTAGGGCAGGCTGAGTTTCGGGTCCAGCTTGCGGTGCGACGCGCGCAGCCAGCCGTGGCCGATCGGCGAATGCGGATCCTGCGCGGCCTGGAAGACGACCTCCTCACCGTCGGGCGCAAACAGCCGGACGATAACGAAGACGTCCGTATCCGTGGTCTCGGACGAGACGAAGAGCTTGGCCGCGGCCGGACCGGTTATCTCCAGCGGGGCATCGAGTGGCGTCGTGCTGAAGGTGAAGCCGTCCTCCAGCGGCATGTAGTCGAGCTTGGTTGCGATGCTCGGCTCCTCGCCGCTCAAGCTCATATCCGGGTGCAGATAGAATTTCGTCCACCGTGTGCGCGGAATGGGCCAGGCCTCTTCCTTGCGCAGCACGAATTTCTCGCCCGGATGCCGGATGTTGAGCTGGACCGGCGGCTCCTTGTCCCAGCCGTTGTTTTCGCCCTTCAGGAAATGGGCCAGGAACCGCTTCTGCAGGGCGACGCCGTAATGCGAATAGAACTCGCCCCAATGGGTGTCGCCGTGGATTTCCAGCCACTTCTGCTTTGACGCGGCGCGGGCAAATCCTTCCGTGTTGCCGCGCAGGTGATTTCCCTGGCCGCCCCAGTTTCCGGCTGACAGGAACGGGACGGTGATCGTGTCCCACTTGGCCGAGCGATCCTGGTGGTACTGGTCATCGAAGGGGTGCGCGAGATCATCAACAAGCGGATCGATGCGGTTGGCTTTGAGCGTTTCCTCCGGCAGCGTCTCCGGCCCTGCCACCCATTCGCCGTTCATGGGGCTGCGTGTGCCGCGCTCGCCGACGCCGTGCTGGATGGGGAAGATGGCGCGCGGATACCAGTTGATCCGCCCGTGGCAGAAGATGCCGCCGTGGTAGACTTGGTCGCGGTAGTGATCGGCCGCGCCTTCCCAGGTGACGATCGCGGCAAGATGCGGCGGCTGCAGCCCGGCGACGTGCCAGGCATTGATGGCGAAATAGGAAATGCCGCACATCCCGACCTTGCCGGTGCTCCAGGGTTGTGTTCCGGCCCACTGGATGCAGTCGTAAAGGTCCTGCGTTTCGCGCGGCGAATAATTGTCGACAAACCCGGGCGAGCGGCCCATACCGCGTGAGTCGATGCGCACGATCGCGTAACCGTCCGGCACCCAGAGTTCCGGATCGACGACCTCCCAGGAAACGTATTTGTTGCTGGACTCCTTGAGAATGTAGGGGCGTTTGGCGGTCAGGTCCTTCCAGGCGAAGGGCCGGCTCTCTGCGAAGGTCTTGCCCTTGGCGTAGGGGCCGTAACTCAGGACCACGGGCCACCGGCCCTCGCCGACCGGACGATAGACGTCGGCGCGCAGCACGATGCCGTCATCCATTTCGATGGGCGCGTCCCATTCGATCATCATGCCGTCGCGTTCTTCCTTCTTGTGCTGCATTCCAGCCTTCCCCCGTTGAGGCGAATTGAAGAAACGTCACCGCGGCTCCGGCGGCGGCTGCACCTCCTGCGCGTCGCGCAGGCAGCTAAAACAAGTGGTGATGCGTATCGGTGATGCCCAACCGGTCGCCGGGAATATCCCGGCGGCCGGTTGAGTCTTTCTGTGCCGGACTATTTCAGGTCCAGACGCTTCTTTGCCGCGTCCAGATAGCTCAGATCGACATAGGGCTTCACTTCGATCTTCTGCTTGAGCACGCCCAGTTCGTGCATCAGATCGATGTTTTGTTGCAGGGCCGCGATGTTCGGCGTCGCGGTCGGATCGTGATAGAAGTCCTTCTTGGTGAAGGCGAAGCTCTCATAGAAGCTGGCCGGACGCTTGCCGAACTCGGCCGTAATCTTGATCGCCTCCTCGCGATTTTTCGGATCGAGGAACCAGCGCAGGCCGATGATGTAATCCTCCATGAAGTCCTTCATGGCATCCGGGTGTTCCTTCAGGAACGCCGTTCGACCGACAAGGAGCAAGGATTGAACGTCGCCCATGGCGTCTTCTGCCGAGAACAACCGCTTCGACTTAACCTTCTCCTCGATGGCGTACAAAGTCGGCGGCCCGATGAAGACAAGATCCACGCGCCCCTCCTTCAATGCCGGCGACATGGCCGGCCTGCGGAGCTCGACGATGGTGTAATCGCCGTTCTTTAATCCGGCCTTTCGCAGGTTGGCCAGCAACGCATAATGGAAGCCGGTCCCCTTCAAGGTGACGGCGAGGGTCTTGCCTTTCAGGTCCTTGGCCGAGTTGATCCCTGAATCGGCTTTGACGATGCCGACGGGGCCTTGATGGCCGTGGCTGCCCCAACTGGTGATGTCGGAGACCACCTTGATGTCGAGGCCGCCGTTCTTGATGGTGTTCGCGAGCGCGGTGAAGCTGATGTAGCTGAGGTCGAAGTCACCGGACGCCATGCCCTGCATGGCGATCGAGGTTCCCCGGATAAAGCTCGGCTTGAGCGTATAGCTCTTGCCGTAGTGCTTGAGAATTTCCGGCTTCTGGAACAGCAAAGGGCTAATCACGCCCGGGATGCCGCCATAAGCGAGACGGATTGCCACAGGCTCGGCCTTGAGCGTAGCCGACGCCGAGATCATGGCAAAGCAGCCGATCATGGCCGCAGTAAAGATGCGTAGTATTTGCTTCATCGTTCTTTTCCTCCCGTTGTTGGAACGTTTTGCAGTAGTATTCGCTTCATCGTCTTTCTCCTCCGTTCGTTGCAATGTGTGCATCCGCAGTGCTCGCGAGGTTGTGTTACCTGACCCGGTCATGATTGTTCCTGCAGAACCTCGGGGTGCCAGGCGAGAACTTTGCGCCGTGCCACCTGCAATGCCCACAGGAAGGCAAACCCCAGCAGGCCAATGACGATGAGGTTCTCGAAGACACTGGTCGGATCTGCAAGCCTTGCCGCTTCGATCATGGAGGCGCCGAGCCCGCCGCCACCGGTCAGCATCTCCGCGACGATGACGACGATAAAGGCGATCGGCAGTGCTATTTGCATGGCGGTAAGTACCTGCGGCAGTGCGGCCGGAAAAATCACGTGCCACAAGAGCTCGCGCCGCGAGGCGCCGAGGTTCTCTGCCGACCAGATGAGGTATTTGTCGACGCCCTGCGTGCCTGCCCATGTGCCCGCGATCAGCGGAAAGATGCACGCCACGATCGACATCACGATCTTTGGCGCGTCAAAAAATCCGAACCAGAGAACGAAAATCGGCAGGAAGGCGATCTTGGGCGCGGGGAAGCCGATCGACACGACGGGGTCGAGCAGCCAGCGCACGAACCGGACGCGGGCCATCAGAATGCCGAGGGTAACGCCGATTACTGTGGCTATCGAATAGCTGATGGCGAGGCGGAACAGCGTCTCACCGGTGAGAACGAATAACTTTCCCGATACAGCGTTCTGCCACAGCTGCTCGGCTACGCGTGAAAACGGTGGCAGCAGGAAGGGCGACACGAGTTGCTCACGGGCGGCGACCTCCCACAGGACGATGATCGCCAGGGGAACGATCGCCCCCATACCGATATCCTGCAGTTTACGCAGCGCTGCCATGTCACGCCTCCCGGTAGCGCAAGAGATAACGGTAAACGGCGAGGTAACCGCGATCTGCGGCGAAACCGATTGCGGTGACGACAAAGGCGCTGGCGAACATGCCGGCATAGTCGCCGCCGTCGCCAAGGAAGGAGATGAGGAAGCCCATGCCGCGCTGCGCGCCGACCATCTCCGAGCTGATCAGCAGTACGAAGCTTAGGGCGAGTGCAACGCGTATGCCCGCCAACAGGTCAGGCAGTGCGGCCGGGATAATGACGTGCCATTCGGTCTCGACGGCGTTGGCGCCGAGGCTGCGGGCCGACCAGATCAACGTGTTTTCGGCGCTTCTGGCGCCGTTATAGGCGCCGAGGATGATCGGCAGCAGGCAGCCGAGAAAGATCACTGCGACCTGCGCGGCGTGTCCGAAGCCGAGCCAGATGATAATGACCGGAATGAGCGCGGACTTGGGCAGCGGATAGAGGAACGTCAGGGAGGGCTGGATGAGTCGTTGCGCCAGCGCGGATGCTGCCAGAGCAAATCCGAGCCCGCTCCCGATCGTGATCGCCAGACCCAGGCCGCTGGCAGCCCGCAGCAGTGACGCGCCGACATGGGTCAGCATCTCTCCGCTGGCGGACAACTGCCACAGGCGCTCGATCACCGTGCTGAAGGCCGGTAGCACGTCGTCCGCGACGAGCCCGGTGCGGGAACTAAGCTCCCACAGGGCGATCAGCATAACGATCGGTGCGTACCGGACGGCTATACTCTTCACGTTCTCACTCCGGAGGCCTTCAAGGCTTCCTCGCGCACCAGGTCCCAAATCTCCCGGCAGTGGTCGACGAACTGCGCTGACAGTGCGACTTCGGGCGTGCGCGGCCGCGGCAGTTTGATCTTGATCGTGCTCTTGATACGGCCAGGCCGCGCGCTCATTACGACCACGCGATCGGCGAGCAGCACGGCTTCATTGACGTCATGGGTCACGAACAGCACCGTCTTGCGCCGCGATCCCCAGATCGCCAGCAGCTCTTCCTGGAGAATGCCGCGGGTCTGCGCATCGAGCGCACCGAACGGCTCATCCATCAGGAGAACGTCAGGGTCGGTGGCCAGCGTACGCGCAATGGCGACGCGCTGCTTCATGCCGCCTGAGAGCTGGGCAGGCCAGGAATCCTCAAAGCCGGTCAGCTTGACGAGATCGATATGTTTCTGCGCCAGTTCCTGCCGCTGTGAGGCACTCATCGTCTTGCGCTCGAGTCCATAGAGAACGTTCTGGCGAACGGTTTTCCATGGGAACAGAGCGAAATGCTGGAAAACGATGCCGCGATCGGGGCCTGGCCTGGTGACTTTCCGGCCGTCGATCAGTATCTCGCCCTGCACAAGCGGCAAGAAACCGCCGAGCAGGTAGAGTAGTGTGCTCTTGCCGCATCCACTCGGTCCGACGATCACGACGAATTCGTCGGTCGCAATGTCGAGATCGAGGCGCTCCAGTGCCTGCACCGGGCGGCCACTCGGTGGCGTGTAGGTGAATTCAACTTTGTCGAATTTTATTTTCGTGTTGGTCACAAGGGTATCCTGAAGATCCACCTTCTCGAACGGTGCGTTGGAAACTGTTGCAGTCTGCCGTGGCGGCCGCAGCGTTTGGTCCGGCACATGTCATCACTCATTGGTGCGCAGCATGTTGCAGAGCTGGATGCCTTGTGGCTTGATCCACCATGGTCTTTGGTCCAGGCGATGATAACAGCGCTCCCGGTTGATGTACGTGTGGCAAAAGCGCTGGGACCTGGTCATCAGGTTCCTCCGAATTTCGGCTTGCGTTTCTCGATAAACGCGGCCACGGCTTCCTTGTGGTCAGCGGTCGCATGCGCCAGTGATTGCATGGCGGCCGAGAGCTGAAGCAGGCTTTCCAGCGACATCGACTGTCCTTCACGCAGCAGGCGCTTGGTCATGCGCACGGCATAGGGCGGATTGGCGGCGATGCGTTCGGCCAACTCGCGCGCGGCCGGCATGAGTTCGCCGTCGGGGACGACGCGGGACACGAGGCCCCAGGCCAGTGCCTGGGCCGCGTCAATCGTGTCGCCGGTGAACGCCATCTCGGCGGCACGCGACATTCCCAATATGCGCGGCAAGAGCCAGGCGCCGCCGTCGCCGGGAATGATGCCGACTTTTACGAAGCTCTCGGCAAAACGCGCGCTCTCGCCGGCGATGCGGATATCGCACATGCATGCCAGATCGCAGCCGGCCCCGATCGCCGGCCCATTGACCGCTGCAATGACCGGCACCTCAATCCTGGCGAAGGCCAGCGGGACGCGCTGAATGCCGGCCTGGTAGTTGAGGCGCGTGCGCGCCGGGAGAGGGTCGACGAGGCCCGCATCCGGATCGAGCATGCGCTTGAGATTGCCGCCCGAGGAGAACACGCTGCCTGCCCCGGTGACGATGGCGGCGCGTACGCGGGGATCGGCATTGAGGCGTTCCACGGCCGCGACCAGGGCATCCACCACGTCGAGATCGGTGAAGGCGTTGCGCGTCGCCGGCTGGTTCAGCGTAACGGTGACGATCGCCCCGTCCTCCGCATAGTCGATGGGCGTATCCATAGGCCCGCCTTGGCTCGTTTCGATGCGTTATTCCGCCGCGACTTGCGCGCCGGCGTTATCGGCCCAGAGTGCCGAAATCTGCTTGATTGACGAAACTTCGCCGAAGAAGCGGTCGATATTGCTCATGCTGGCGACGTGGTCCTCGGCGACATAGGCGGCGCAGCCGTCATCCACTGCAACTACGTAGTAGTCGCGCACGAAGGCTTCGCGGGCTGTCGTCTCCACGCAGACATTGCTGACCACGCCGGTAAGCACCACCGTGCGGATGCCGTTGCTGCGCAGGATCAGATCGAGATCGGTGTTATGGAATGCATTGTAGCGATGCTTGGACACGACGACGTCGCCGGGTTGCGGTCGGACGTCGCCGTAGAAATCGCCCTCCCATGAGCCGTCACGGCAGACGGGAATGCGCGTGTATCCACCCTTGCGCTTGCGTGCGGCCTGCTCGAGCCAGACATCGGAGAGATAGAAATTACGCTCCGAGGTGTAGACGCAGCGGATGAACACGACCAATACGCCGGCTTCGCGCGCCGCCGCAATGAATGCGGGCAGACGCTCGCCCAGCGCCTGCGCCGGCGCTATGTCGCGCCCGTCCTTCGAGATCAGACCGCCACTGGCGCAGAAGTCATTCTGCATGTCCACGACGAGCAGGGCAGCGTGCGCGGGCTGCACCTTTTGCGCCAGCGAACCGAGCGGCTTCACGTGCGCGATGCGCCCGGCGGTCTCAAGATCCTCTTGCACGCCCATGTCGTCCTCCCGCGAGTGTCTGCATTATTGCGGCGCCGGTGCTCACACGCGACCAACCCCGTATACAAAGTCTCCAACCTTATATACAAAGACAGTCGTCCTGAAAACACCCACCTGGAATGCCGGCCATGGACGGACAATTGAAACCAGCGAAAAGCGAAGTGCGTGACGGGATGCGGATCGATTGGGATGTGCCGATCGCGATGGACGACGGCATTGTGCTGCGCGCGGATGTGTTCCGGCCAGCCACCGAGGGAAAATATCCGGTGATCCTGTCCTACGGTGCCTTCGGCAAGGGTTTGGCCTTCCAGGAAGGAAACAAGAGCGCCTGGGACCGCATGGTCAAGGCATTTCCGGAGGCCGCCGAAGGCTCCAGCAACAAGTATCAGGTCTGGGAATTGGTTGATCCGGAAAAATGGGTGCCGGACGGCTATGTCTGCATGCGCGTCGACGCGCGCGGCTCAGGCCGTTCGCCCGGTTTCCTCGACCCATGGTCGCCGCGTGAAACCGATGACATTTATGCTTGCATCGAATGGGCGGCCGCCCAGCCCTGGAGCAACGGCAAGGTGGGGATGAACGGCATTTCCTATTTCGCCATGAACCAGTGGTATGTGGCGCAGCATCAGCCGCCGCACCTCGCCGCGCTCTGTATCTGGGAAGGGGCTGCCGACTGGTACCGCGAGATCGTGCGCCACGGCGGCATCTACTGCCAATTTCTGGACAACCTGTTCCCGCGCGCCTTTCATCGCGCACAGCACGGGCTGGGCGAGCGGGGGCTGCGCAGCCGGGTCACCGGCGAACTGGTCTCCGGCCCCGAGACCCTGTCCGAAGAGGAACTGAGGAAAAATCGCCGCGACATCGAAAAA
>Ga0210122_1000428_pt1 | contig 14477 bp, 18 predicted proteins | sample Muzzi_CordB_D2_FD_185530 | JGI IMG/M metagenome (GOLD analysis project Ga0210122, IMG submission 185530) | Wetland microbial communities from San Francisco Bay, California, USA, that impact long-term carbon sequestration - Muzzi_CordB_D2 (SPAdes) | ecosystem: Environmental > Aquatic > Marine >... | reverse complement strand
TCGAGGGCGCACGATAGGTGCGTTGCGGTGCTACCGGCGGCGGCTCAGTCGAGGGCTGCAGGGGCCAAGCGGTTTCCGTCGTCACTGCGGCGCGTAGGGAAGGCTCCGGCAAGGCGGTCCGCGCAGCTTCGCGCGGCATCTCTCGTGCCGCCGCGGCCCGCACGATGTTCTGCTCGACCACCACGTCGGTCGGGCCGCCAATCATCAAGAGATGCTCGATATTGTCGCGGCGGATCAACACCAGCCGGCGGCGGCCGTCCACACTCGCCGCATCAATCACCGCCAGCCGCGGCTGTCGCCCGCGCGCACTGCCGCCCAGCCGGTTGGCGCCGAACCGCCGCACCAGCCAGGCGGTCACGCCGATCAGCGCCAGCACCACCAGAAATGCGATGAAGAAACGGGCGGCCAGCGGCAGCTCCGAGCCGAACAAGTCGAACATCAAATTGCTCCTACCTCGTGCCGCGGCTCACCGGGTGGGAATCGCCCGAATGGTTAATTCCCTAGGCACAATTTGCCGCCTCGAATACTAACAGACCTTTAACAAATAAAGAGGGTGTTTCGCATAACGGCTATTTCTCGGCGCCCGCCGATGGGAACCGGGGGCGGGCCGTCGGCTCTATTTCTTAAGCCTTTACTCGCCATTAACCATACCCCCGGCAAAGTCTGCCCAGTGACGGCGCGGGCCGCCGCAGCGGGGGCATGAAAAGGGGGAGCCGATGGGCATTACCGACATCCCGATCTTGTCCATGCTGCGCACCCGGCTGGAATGGTCGCAGACGCGCCAGCGGGTGCTGTCGGAAAACGTCGCCAATGCCGATACGCCGGGCTTCCGCGCCCGCGACCTGACGCCGCTGAAGTTCGAGGAGCCGGCGCTGCTCGCCTCGCGCAATGTTGCCGACGTCACGCTGGTGCGCACCGCGAACGGCCACATTGCCGGTGTGCCATCGTCGAACGACGGAGAGTTCCGCTCGCGGCAACACCCCGATTATGGCGTGCGGCCAACCGGCAATGCGGTCAATCTCGAGCAGGAAATGATGAAGGTGGCCGCCAACCAGATGGATTACCAGGCAGTGACGGCGCTTTATGCGCGCAGCCTCAGCCTGATCAAGACTGCGATCGGCAAGCGCTGACGTTTCGAGCGCACGCCAAGGAGGACGGTAGTGGATTTCTACAAGACACTCGCGATCGCCGCATCAGGCCTGCGCGCCCAGGCAGGCCGCATGCGAATCATCTCGGAAAACATTGCCAATGCCGATTCGACGCCGTCCGGTCCCGGCGCCGATCCCTACCGGCGCAAGATTCCGACCTTCCAGGCCGAATTCGACCGTGCGCTCGGCACCCGCGTGGTCGAGCTCGGCAAGGTGCAAACTGATACCTCCGACTTCCGCCTCAAATACGAGCCCGGCCATCCCGCCGCCGACAGCAACGGCAACGTCAGGTATCCCAATGTCAACGCGCTGGTGGAAATGACCGACATGCGCGAGGCGCAGCGCTCCTACGAAGCCAATATCAACGTGATCACCGCCACACGACGCATGCTCCAGCGCACCATCGATATCCTGCGCGCCTAGCGCGTGCGCTTGCGCAAACGAGGAAGGGCCAGACCGCCATGGCATCACCGATTACCGCCGCCAGTGCCTACGCCAGCATCGCCAAGCTCGCCGCCGATCCCTCGCGCGCGCTCGCAGCGGCGCCGGGGCTGTCGGAGCCGAAAAGCGAGACCAGCTTTACCTCGCTGCTCAAGGAGGCGATCGGCGCGGTCAGCGAGCTGGGCAAGAAGTCGGACGCGCAGACGCGCGCCGCGGCCAGCGGCAAGTCCGACATGGTCAACGTGGTGACCGCAGTGGCGGAGACCGAGGTCGCCATCGACGCCGTGGTGGCTGTGCGCGACAAGGTGATCGCGGCCTACGAGGAAATCATGAGGATGCCGATCTAGGCCGGTGCCTCATCGCCCGCGGCGCGGGACATGACGAGGGACGGGCGGAAAGCAGAAGAAAAACAATGACCGGAGCCGAAGTTCTCGACATTGCGCGCGAAGCGATCATTACGCTGATCCTTGTGGCGTCGCCCATCATGCTGGTCGGCCTGCTGGTCGGCGTCGCCATCGCGCTGTTGCAGGCGCTGACCCAGATACAGGAAATGACCATCGTCTTCGTGCCCAAGATCCTGGCGATCTTCATCTCTCTGCTGATCGCGCTGCCGTTCATGGCGGAGAAGTTGCACGCGGAAATGCTGCGCATCGCCGCCCGCATCGCCAGCGGGACGTAACCAGAAATATGAAAATCGACGTCTCCTTCCTGCCCGCGCTCGCCGCCGCCTTCCTGCTCACCTTCGCGCGCATCGGCACGATGGTCATGCTGCTGCCCGGCGTCGGCGAAATGAGCGTACCGTCGCGGGTTCGGCTCACACTGGCGCTGGTCCTCGCCGCTATCCTGCTGCCGGCCCACCAGGCGGCCTATCACGTCGACCTCAATTCGCTGGGGCCGGTGATCGTCATGCTGTTTCAGGAGCTGATGATCGGTGCCGTGCTCGGGTTGACCGCGCGCCTGGCGATCTCCGCGCTGCAGATCGCCGGCTCGGTGGTCGCCCAGCAAATGGGTCTCGGTTTCGTGACCGCCATCGATCCGACCCAGGGTCAGCAGGGCATGCTGGTTGGCAATTTTCTCACCGTGCTCGGCATCACGCTGATCTTCGCCACCGACCTGCACTACCTTGTCATCGCGGCTCTCAATGACAGTTACCGCATTTTCCAGCCCGGCGAGATGCCGCTGGTCGGCGACGTCGCCAAGCACATCACCGAGATCGTGACCACCGCCTTCCGCATTGGCATTCAGCTCGCTGCTCCCTTCCTGGTGTTCGGCCTGCTGTTCAATCTCGGCCTCGGCATTCTCTCGCGACTGATGCCGCAGATGCAGGTGTTCTTCATCGGCCTGCCGCTGTCGATCCTGCTCGGCCTGTTGCTGCTGCTCCTGGTAATCGGCGCCATGATGGGCACCTTCGCCGGCTATATGGAAGGTGTGCTTAGCCAGTTGGTGCCGCCCGGCTGATCGGGGCGAGGTATGGCCGAACAAGACCAGGACTTTACCGAGAAAACAGAAGACCCGACGCAAAAGCGCCTGGAAGAGGCGCTCGAGCGTGGCGACGTGGTCAAGAGCCAGGAAGTCAATACCTGGTTCGTGATTGCCGCCGGCACCATGGTGCTGACCCTGTTCTCCGGCGACATGAGCGCGAAGCTGAGCACCACAATGCGCGGGCTGGTCGCCAATTCCCATGCCATCAGCATGGATGCCCCGGCGCTCCCGCGGCTATTCGAGAAGATCGGGCTCGAGCTGATCGCCGCGCTCGCCATTCCGATCCTGATACTGATGCTGGCGGCCCTGGCCGGGAACATGATCCAGCACAAGATGGTCTGGTCCACCAAGACGATGGCGCCGAAGTTATCCAAGATTTCGCCGGCTGCCGGCTTGAAGCGGCTGTTCTCGGCGGTGGCGCTGGCCAATTTCGCCAAGGGCCTGGTCAAGCTCTTGCTGATCGGCACCGTGCTCACCGCGCTGATGTGGCCGGAACGCGGCCGCTTTGAAGGGCTGGTGCGCACCGATATGGCGGCGGTGCTGCCGCTCACGCTCACGCTGGCGCTCAAGTTGCTGGGCACGGTTGTCACGATGCTCGCGGTGGTGGCCGCTGCCGACTACCTGTTCCAGTACCGGCGCTGGTACGAGCGGCAGAAAATGTCGCTGCGCGAAATGAAGGACGAGTTCAAGCAGTCCGAAGGTGACCCGACGATCAAGGGCAAGATGAGGCAGATGCGCCAGACGAGGGCGCGCCGCCGTATGATCGCTCAGGTGCCGAAGGCGGCGGTGGTGATTACCAACCCGACCCACTACGCGGTAGCGCTGCAATATGAGCGCGGCATGGACGCGCCGGTCTGCGTCGCCAAGGGTACCGACGCCGTGGCGCTGAAGATCCGCGACGTCGCCGGCGAGCATTCGGTGCCGGTGGTGGAGAACCCGCCGCTCGCCCGCGCTCTGCATGCGACAGTGGAGGTCGACCAGGCGATTGCGCCCGAGCATTATAAGGCAGTGGCCGAAGTGATCGGCTATGTCATGAAACTGCGGCGGGCGGTTCCCGGCTGACGGTCCACAGGACGGGGTCGGGCACCATTCCGGCCCTTGCGTCCCCCGGCCCGCTTAAGGCACTTGGGACGGTAAGGTGGGCCCCGGCAACGGCGCCGCGGCGAGACAAGGTTCGGCACCGTGATGGCAGGTCAGGATCGGGCGACCCGGACACAGCAGCGGGACCGTGGCGAGGGGCCGGGCCGGCCGGCGTTTGACAAAAGCCAGAGCGTGCGGCGCGGCGGCTCGATTGGCGCGGTCCTGCTGGTGGCGCTGGCGCTGGTGGCGGCCGCAACCGGCCTCATTTATGTCGGCCGCCCGCACGCGCAGAGCTATCTCACGGGGATGCTGGCGGTGCTCGGCACCATCGGCGTGTTTGCGCTGTTCGCGCTGGCCGCCGGCATTCTGCGGTCCGGCGGCCGTGAACAGAACCATCCGCTGCTCAAGACCGTAGTCGACAATGCCCTCGACGGCATCGTGGTCACCGACCAGAAGGGCGCGGTGTTCTATGCCAATGCCGCCTATCTCGACCTCATCGGCGCGTCGGATTCCAATGACGTGCGGCCAATCGAGCGGGTGTTCATTGGCGATCCCGATGTTTCCGAAGCGATCTACCGCCTGCTCAAGGCCGCGCGCGAAGGCCGCAGCTTGCAGGAGGAGGTGCGCATCGCCGACGGCGCCGGCGCGGCCGGACGCTGGCTACGCCTGCGCGTGCGGCCACTCGGCCCCACCAAGCACGACGCCCGCATGACGGTATGGTCGATCGCCGATGTCACGCGCGAGCGCGAGCGTCAGGAGAACGTCTTTCAGGAACTGCAGCACGCTATCGATTATCTCGATCACGCGCCGGCGGGCTTCTTCTCGGTCGATGCCAACCGCGACATCGTTTATCTCAATGCCACTCTGGCTGCTTGGCTCGATCACGATCTGGCCCAGGTCGGTGCCGGCTCGCTTAAGCTCACCGACATTGTCGCCGGCGAGGGCGCGGCCTTGCTGACCACGCTCAATGCCGCGCCCGGCGAAGTGAAGACGGAAGTGCTTGATCTCGATCTGAAGACGCGTGGCGGCAAGCCGGTGCCGGTGCGGCTGTTTCACAAGGTGGCGTTCGGCGCAGATGGCGCCGTCGGCGCCTCGCGCACGCTGGTGCTTAACCGGGCCAGGGACGTGGGAGTCGATTCCGCCCGCGCGGCGGAAGTTCGCTTCATGCGCTTCTTCCAGCACACGCCGATGGCGATCGCTACCGTCGACAAGCAAGGCCGCATCGCGCGGAACAATGCGCGCTTCGCGTCGGCTTTCGAGGACGTGTTCAGGGGCGAAGAGCGCTCGATCCTGTCGGTGGTGACCGAGCGCGACCGGCCGGCATTGGAGGGAGCCATCGCCAAGGCGGCGGCGGGGCAGGGCGACATCGCGCCGGTGGAGGCCGCGCTCGCCGGCGAGGGTGAGCGCTGGGCCAATTTCTTTGTCTCCGCCGTCGATGAAGAAGATCGCGACGGAGAGTCGGCTATCGTCTACGCGTTGGAAACCACTGCGCAGCGCACGCTCGAGGATCGCATCCAGCAACAGCAGAAGATGGAATCCGTCGGCCAACTCGCCGGCGGCATCGCCCACGACTTCAATAACGTGCTCTCCGCCATCATGATGGCGACCGATTTTCTGCTGAATGCTCACCGGCCGACAGATCCGTCCTTCAAGGACATCATGCAGATCAAGCAGAACGCCAACCGCGCCGCGGCGCTGGTGCGGCAGCTGCTGGCGTTCTCGCGCAAGCAGACTTTGCGGCCGCAATTGCTCGACCTCAATGAGACGCTCTTCGACCTCACCATGCTGCTGCGCCGGCTGATCGGCGAGAAGGTGACGCTGACCTCGGCCCTCGGCCGCGACCTGTGGCCGGTGAAAGTGGACCTCTCGCAATTCGAGCAGGTGATCGTCAATCTGGCGGTCAACGCGCGCGACGCCATGCCGGATGGCGGCCAGCTGACCGTGCGCACCGCCAATGTGCCGGCCGAGGAAAGCCTGTCGTACGGCTACAAGGGCATGCCGCGCGGCGACTACGTGCTGGTCGAGGTGAGTGACAACGGCAGTGGCATTCCGCCCGCTATCATCGACAAGATTTTCGAACCGTTCTTCTCGACCAAGGAGATCGGCAAGGGTACGGGCCTTGGCCTGTCCACCGTCTACGGCATCGTCAAGCAGACTGGTGGATTCATTTATGCGGAGTCGCAGCCAGGCGCGACGTCCTTTCGGATTTTCCTGCCGCGTCACCTGCCGAACGCCGATGAAGCGCAGATTGGGGAAGGCGAATCGTCGGCGATCGCCGGCGCTGTGTCGGCGGCCGAAAGCGCGGCGCGTGCCGCCGTCACCGATCTCACCGGGCAGGGCACCATTCTGCTGGTCGAGGACGAAGAGGGCTTGCGTGCGCTCAATGCGCGCGGGCTCGCCTCGCGCGGCTATACCGTGCTGGAGGCCGGCAACGGCGTGGAGGCGATAGAGGTGCTCGATCGCGAAGGCCACGTCGATCTGGTGGTGTCCGACGTGGTGATGCCGGAAATGGACGGGCCGACGCTTCTCCGTGAACTCCGCCGGCGCGATCCGGAGGTGAAGTTCATCTTCGTATCCGGCTACGCCGAGGAGGCCTTTGCGAAGAATCTGCCAAGCAACGAGCAGGGCAAGGAGCAGTACGCGTTCCTGGCCAAGCCGTTCACGCTGAAGCAGCTGGTCGCCACGGTGAAACAGACGCTGGCAGGCTAGGCCGTCGCGGCGGGCAGCCGCTCAACGGCACGAATGGGTGATGCGAACTTCGCCGTCGACGGTGTCTCGCAGCACTTGGCAGGGCGCGATCCGTTGCGCGGCGAACGCTCCATTCGGCGGCTGCAGATATCCGGATTCAAGCATGGCGCCGGCGGGGCCGGTATAGATGGCCCACACGTCCGGCGAGTCCCCGGGAGACTGACGCTGCAGTGGCGTGAGCTTGGCCTGTGCGGCGGTGCCCAGCAGCACCAGCAGGCAGGAAGCAAGCAAGACTGTCATTGCTCGCGGCGGACGGGCGGCGTCAGTCATTCTCGACCTTTTCCGGTTCGGCCGGTTCGGCTTTGGGTGGAGCACCTGAGTCGGCGTCGACAGCGGGCACCAGGCTCGCTCTGCCGGCGCGGGCACGTTCGAATTCGACGCCGACCCGGCGCGCCTTGCGCCAAATCACGCGGCAGTCGCGGCGAGCCGAGCCGCTGTTCGACAATAAAAGGAAGAAGCGGTCGGGCAGCGTCGTTGCATCCTGGACGTCGATGCAGGCGCCGGAATCGGAGACATTGGACAGCACGCAACCGTGCAATTGGCCGTGGCCCAGCGTCAGCCAGGCCGAGTAGCGCATCTGCTGGCGTTTACTTTTGCGCTGGTCCTTGATCATGCCGTGTTCCTGACGGGGGTGGGCCGAGCGTTAACGCGGTTGTTAAACCGTTAATGTTCGCGTTGGTTCGATTATAGGAATTGGCACTTACCAATTGATAAAGACCCGGAATTGGCCCGGTTCGCCGCCAAATGAGGCCCTTCGCCGTTGACCTTGCTCCGAAATCGGTCTATTTGGCCGCCCGCAACCTGGTTTTCGGCTTCAACTTGCTGACACGCACCCGGCTTTGGGCCCGCGACTCAAGTGATCTCCCAAAACTCGGATTGTTGCTGCCTTGCGATGACGTGGGGCGTTCAACGAAATGGCGTGAAAGGAACTGAGATGGCGACCGGAACTGTGAAGTTCTTCAATACCCAAAAAGGCTACGGCTTTATCCAGCCGGACGACGGCTCCAAGGACGTGTTCGTGCACATCACCGCGGTGGAGCGGGCCGGTGTGCGGTCCCTGGTCGAGGGCCAGAAGGTCAGCTACGAAATCGTCACCGAGCGTGGCAAGCAGGCGGCCGGCAATTTGCAGGTGGTCTGAGGCGACCTTCGAGAACTTCGCGAACAGCGAGCCCGGCGGGGACGCCGGGCTTTTTGTTTGCGCGCGAACATCGTGCCGGTATCGACTGACACGGGCGCTGCCCTTGCGGCCCGCGCAAGGGTGCCGATAGGAAACGGGCATCGATATCGCAACAGCACGGGAGGAAGGTTAATGGACATCATCACCTGCGGCTCGCGGCCCTCGCGGCGGATGAGCGCGCCAAGTTTCACCGGCACGGTGTGGCAGGACCCCATCATCCAGGCGCCCGACCCGGCGCTGTTGCGCTCCGCCTGGGTGCGCTTCGAGCCGGGGGCGCGGACCGCATGGCACACGCACCCGCTCGGGCAGACGTTGCATATCACCTCGGGCGCCGGCCGGGTGCAGACCTGGGGCGGGCCGGTCCAGGCGGTGCGCGCCGGCGACACCGTATGGATCCCGCCGGGCGAGAAGCACTGGCACGGCGCCTCGCCGGAGATGGCCCTGGAGCACATTGCCATGCAGGAACATCAGGGCGGCGAGCATGTGACATGGCTGGAGCCGGTGACCGACGCGCAATATCTCGGCACCTGACGGGGCGGGTGGGCGCCCGCGGGCATGGTGTCGCAGGGACGCGCTCGCCGGAATAGGCGATTGGAGGCCGGGGTTCTGCTCCCCCGATGGCGGCGGCGATAATGCCTGCCGCCGAGAGCGAAAGGACTCCGACATGCAAATCGTACGGACGAGCGTGCCGCTGGCGGCATGCTTTTTCCTGGTGCTGGGCGCGCCGCCGGCTCCGGCACAATCGGCCAATATGAGCTTCTTTGTCACCAGCGCGGGGCCCGGCAATGGCGGCAATCTCGGCGGGCTCGACGGCGCCGACGCGCACTGCCAGCAGCTGGCGGCGGCGGTCGGGGCGGGCGGCAAGACCTGGCGCGCCTATCTCTCGACGCAGGGCGACGGCGCGGCCAACGCGCGCGACCGCATCGGCAGCGGACCGTGGGTCAACGCCAAGGGCGTGACGGTGGCCACCGACGTCGCCGACCTGCACAGCGACAACAACAAGCTCAACAAGCAGAACAGCCTGTCGGAAAAGGGCGAGGTCATCAACGGCCGCGGCGATTCCCCCAACCGCCACGACATCCTCACCGGCTCGCAGCCCGACGGCACCACCTTCGCGGCCGGCGAGGACCGCACCTGCAAGAACTGGACGAGCAGCACGCAAGGGGCGGCCATGGTCGGCCATCACGACCGCATGGGCCTGCGCGACGACGCGCCGTCGAAGTCGTGGAACTCGTCGCATGCCTCGCGCGGCAAGGACGGCGGCTGTTCGCAGGCCGACCTGCGCTCGACCGGCGGCGACGGGCTCTTGTACTGCTTCGCGGCCAACTAGACCCGCGACGCGACCGCCTCGCTTGCGTCATGGCCGGCACAGGTCCTGTGCCGGCCATGCCCGCCTTGCCCTGATGCGGGCGGGGACGCGGGGATCCGGCCGCCAGCGGGCACGCGCCCTGTTCTGACCGGCGCGGCACCGGACATGACCGCAAGGTCCCGCGCTTGCATGGGCGGCCTGCCGGCAGGGCCGCATGGACGGCCGCCGGTCCGGCGCTCCGCGCCTACCGGTTGTGCACGACGCCGCTGCCCGAGTGCCGCAGGATGTTGAATTGCCCGTAGGTGCCGTCCAGGTCGAGCGCGATCGGCCCGGAGGAGCGAGCCGAACCGCTGCCCATTTCCGCCGACTCGAACTCGATGCCGTTGGGGATCTCGATGCGTGCGCGATGTTCCGCGCCGGTGGCGGGGCTCTTGATCGGGGTGCCGGTGGCTTCGATTACGCCCGGAATCACAACGCGGGCCTGGCGGGCCTCGATATCGACGTCGAACGTGATCGGCTTGAACAGCGGATCGTGCACCGTGCTCGACATGGCACGGAACACCCACCAGTGCGTCTTGGCCTCGTCGGTTTCACCGCCATACAGCACGGTGGCGAGCGCGTGCCGCTGCTCGGGATTGGCGCGTTCGTCGATGATCGCCTGAACGGCGCCGTTGCCCTCGAAAATCGGTCCGGGCCAGGCATACAGCACCGCGACATTCAGCCCGCTCAACGGCACCTTGCCGAAATGCCCCTTGTCGATTCGCACCACTTCGAAGCCGCGACAGTTGCCGTGCGTGGGCAGCGCCTCGAATTGACACGGGCAGCCGAAATCGCAGTTGCAATTGCTGAATTCGATGCCTTCCACATACCAGTCGATGTTTGCCATTGATCTATTCCTCCGACGCGCGCGCGATCAAAGCATGCGCAGGAACACCAATATGCCGCCGGCCATGAGGGCGATACCTACGGCGCGCCCGAGCCATAAACCATGCGGCAGAAACTTTTCCAAAGCAACGTAGATGCTGATGCCGCCGATCCAGCAGACGTTCATGACCCCGCCGACGAACAACAGCGCCATCAGAAACCAGCAGCATCCCAGACAATACGCCCCGTGCAGGGTGCCCATGGCAAAGGCGCCGCCGGCGCCCGGGCGCCAGTAGCGGGTCAGGAAACGGACGGGATGCTGACAGCGGGTCAGGCAGACGGCCTTGAGCGCGCTGAACTGATAGAGCCCCGCCGCCAGCAGGATGCCTCCGGCCAGCGCCGGGCTGGCGCTCGCCATCAGCGGCGTCAGCAGGCCGCCCGCCTGCAGGCTCCATTGCGCGAGCGTGGCCGCCAGGCTGAAACCTGCCCACATGACGAGATAGCCGCCGAGGAAAATTCCGGTCGGCAGGCGGGACTGTTGCTGCCGCTTGCGTTTGATCGCCGTGAACAGCAGCGCCATCGGCGCCGCGCTCGGTGTCATCATGGCGATCATCATGATCCACCACATCGCAAACATGATCGCGACATGGACCGCCGACCACGGTGCGTGGAAGGTCATGCCACCCATGTCCGCCGGCATGCCGGCACCGGCCAGCGTGTAGGCCCAGGCCAGTGTCGTCACCAGCGCGAGCGCCACCGCGACGATGTAGCGATCGTGCCGCAGCATGAGTTCGATTGCGGAGCGCCGGGCTGCGGTCACGTCGGGGACAACTCGTTGTGCGGAGCCAGGGGCCGCGGGTGGGAACGTCGGCGATGAGCACCGGAGCAAAATAATAGGCAAAGCAGGATCGGCGATACCAGAAACTTCGGCGGCCGCCGGCGTCCATTGCCAGGCGTGGTGAACGGCCCTGTCCATGCCCGGCGCGCGCAACGCAACCGCTGCGCAGGCCGCATGCGCGCATAAACCACTTGCAGCCGTTGCCGGACGCAGGCGAGACTTGCCGGCGTGAAATCCGGCGCGTCGCTTCGCCATGCCGGTCGGATGGCATCAAAGGGTGTCGCATGCGCTACCAGCTGTTCTACTGGCCGGCCATTCAGGGCCGCGGTGAATTCGTGCGGCTGGCGCTGGAGGACGCCGCTGCGGCCTACGACGACGTGGCGCGCAAGGCCGGCGGCATGGACAGGATGATGGCGATGATGGAGGGCGCCCGCGACCGGCGCCCGCCCTTCGCGCCGCCCTTCCTCAAGGCGGGCAGGCAGGTGATCGCGCAGACCGCCAATATCCTGTTCTGGCTCGGCCCGCGGCTGAAGCTCGGCCCGCGCGCGGAGGCGGACCGGCTGTGGCTGCACCAGCTGCAGCTGACGGTGGTCGACTTTGTCAAGGAGATCCACGACACCCATCATCCGCTGGGCAGCGAACTCTACTACGAAGACGCGAAGCCCGAGGCCAAACGTTTCACGGAGAATTTTCTCGCCGAGCGGGCGCCGAAATACCTCGGCTATTTCGAGATGGTGTCAAAGAAGAGCGGCGGACCTTACGCGCTCGGACGCAAGTGCACGTATGTTGACCTGTCGCTGTTCCAGTTGATCGCGGGGTTGCGCTACGCGCTTCCCAACACGATGCGGCGGATCGAGCGCGCGGTGCCGCGCGTGGTCGACGTGCACGACCGCGTCGCCGAGCGCACCAACATCAAGAGCTATCTCGCCTCGCCGCGCCGCATCGCCTTCAACACGAATGGCGTCTTCCGGCACTATCCGGAGCTGGATGGGTAGTTCTTGCTTGTCGCCCCCGCGAAAGCGTCACCGCCGTCATTGCCGGGCCTGACCCGGCAATCCATGAGGCCGTTCCGCGTGCACGGATGACGGGACGGCGCTCACGCGTTGCCGCTCATCATGGATGCCCGCGTCAGGCCCGGGCATGACCGCGGGTGTGCGGCGCGGACGACGACCGCATCATCCGTCTCAGCCGTGCGCTTCCAGCGTCTTGCCGCCGGCGGTCACCGGCCTGGCGGCGACCAGCGCGAAGGCGATGACGCAGGGCTCCTTGCCGTTGTTCACCCAGTTGTGGATGGTGCCGCGCTGCACCAGCACGTCGCCCGCCTTCAGGTGCACGGTCTCGGTGTCGAGCACCATGTCGATCTCGCCGGCGATCACCACCGCGTAGTCGATGGAATCGGTACGGTGGTTGCGCGGGGCGACGCCGGGGCCGAAGCTGACCACGCGGAACACCGAGCCGCCGGGGATGGTGGTGCCGATCTTCTTGCCGGAGGGGTCCTCGCTGCCGTCGTTGTTGACCGGCAGTTCCTCGGACGACCAGATCACGCTGAACTCGGCGCCCGGCCGGTGCGAGAACACGTTCTTCACCTTCTCGTCGATCAGCACCTTGGCGCGGCCCTGGTCGTCGTGGCCGGTGACCACGCGGCGGATATTGATACTCATGTCAGTTCTCCCGTTTTCGTGTCTCGCGATTCAGTCCACCGGCAGCGGCCGGCGGCCGCGCTCGTGCCAGAGCAGGTAAAGGCCGGAGCCGACCACCACCGCCGAGCCGGCCAGCAGCGTCAGCGTCGGCAGGTCGCCCCAGACCAGGAAGCCGAGGATCATCACCCAGACCAGCAGGAAGTAATAGAACGGCCCGACCGCGGCGGCCGGGGCGAGCGACAGCGCGCGCGTCCACCAGTACTGGCCGATGCCGTTGAGCACGCCGTTGACCATCAGCACGCTCCAGTCGATGCCGCTGCGCGGCCAGGCGAAACCGAACACGACGCTGCCGGCGGCGAAGAACAGCGTGAGGAAGACCATCTGGTGCATGGTCAGGGTCTCGGTCGATTCCGTGGCGCTCAGGCCGCGCACCATGGCGGTGACGCTGCCATACATGACCGCGTTGGCGACCGCGAACACGGTGCCGATGTTGAAGCTCTCGGCGCCGGGCGAGGCGATCAGCAGCACGCCGGCGAAACCGACCACCAGCACCATGCCGCGCGCGCGGCCGATCCGTTCGTGCAGCCAGACGGCGGCGACCAGGGCGGCGAACAGCGGCGCCGAGAAATTGATGGCGACGGCGCCGGCCAGCGGCATCAGGCTGAGCGCGATGACGATCAGGCTCTGCGCCACGGACTGCGCCGCGTTGCGGCCGAGATGGCCGGCGAGCCGCTGCGTGCGGAACACGGCCAGCCCGTGGCGCGGCAGGATCAGGGCCGAGACGATGAGCAGCGAGCCGAAGCCGCGGAAGAACAGCACCTCGGCGAAGGAATAGTCGGCCACCAGCCATTTGGTCGCCGCCTGCGAGAGCGCGAACAGCAGCGTGGCGCCCAGCATGAAGGCGATGCCGAGCGGCACGCGGTCGCTGGTCAGGCGCGCGGGGGCGGCGCGGCGCGGTCGGGCGCGGTCGGTGCTCACGGGGACGAAGATGACCTCTGGCCGGGGCGGGGAGGCGTTGCCTAGCACGGGCCGGGCGGCCGGGTCAGGGCCCCATGCGAATGGCCGCCGTGCCCGCAGCGGGATGGTCGCGGAGTGAAAGAAGAACCGCTGTCCCCTGTCCCGCCAGGGGCGAGGGGACGCGCATCCCGTTCAGACGCCGGCGCGCCGGACAGCGCTACGGCAGCTCGGCGACGATCTTCATGTACTCGTCCATCGGCCAGGCCCGCGCGGTGCGGCTGCGCACATTGCCGGTCGTGCCGAGCGCCAGTGCGAACCTGGCGATGTTGTCGCCGTTCGACGTTTCGACGAAGGCCACGAGATCGGACGCGCCCGAGGTCAGATAGACGTCCTTGATCTCGCATCCGCATTTCTTTGCCAGTTCGCGCGCCGCCTGCGCGCGCTTGGGCGCATCCTTGATGCCGCGGATGCCCTGGTCGGTGAAGTTCAGTGACATGATGAACAGCATGGCAGGTCCCCCTGCAAGGTTATGGCCTCCCACGCGGGGATCATCCGCCTGTGCGGGCGCAAGGACAAGGCGGGGGCATTCTCAGCGTCGTCATTCCCGGGCCTGCCCCGGCAATCCGCGCAGAGCTGCATCCAGCGCCGACTGGCGCAAGGCTTCCGCAATTCGCGCTGCGTTCTCGGATGCCCGGGTCAAGCCTGGGCCTGATGCCGGGGATGCGGTGCTTTCAGTGCTGCCGCGCGGCGCGGCGTCTGGCCGGCTTGGCGCGGCCGGCCTTGCGTTTGGCCG
>Ga0210122_1000427_pt1 | contig 14481 bp, 8 predicted proteins | sample Muzzi_CordB_D2_FD_185530 | JGI IMG/M metagenome (GOLD analysis project Ga0210122, IMG submission 185530) | Wetland microbial communities from San Francisco Bay, California, USA, that impact long-term carbon sequestration - Muzzi_CordB_D2 (SPAdes) | ecosystem: Environmental > Aquatic > Marine >... | reverse complement strand
GAGATCGAAACGGCAGACCCCCTTCAGCGATATCAGGAAGCGCCCGTCCGGCGTTTCCTCGAACCGGCTGATACGGCCGGCGCACCCGGTATCGTATAGCGGCGGATCGCCCGCCCGCCCCTCGCCCGACAGCGGCTGGATCATGCCGATCAGCCGGTCGGCGCCCAAGGCGTCGCGCACCATCGACAGATAGCGCGGCTCGAATATGTTCAGGGGCAACATTCCACCCGGCAACAAAAGGACCTCGGGCAGTGGAAACAACGGGATGACAGCCGGAAGTTCGTTGAATTGCGGGTTGAATACGCTCATGAGAACAGTATGGACGACAGTTTGCGGCGCGATTCCAGGACCAGCGGATCGGCGGGGCCCAGCGCATCGAATATCTTGATCAGTTGCTTGCGGGCTTCCTCGTCGTTCCATTCGCGGTCGCACCGGATGATCTCCAGAAGCTCGCCAATCGAACCCGCCGCGTCATTTCCGGCATAGAGCGCCAGCGCCAGGTCCATCCGTGCCTGATGGTCGGCGGGATTCGCCTCGACCTTTGCGCGGAGTTCGCCTGCGTCGCCGATCACGCCGGCGGTGCTGGCCGCGAGATCGATGGCCGAGCGTGCCGCCGACACCGCCGGATCGCTGGTCTTGTTCACCGGTACGGCGTCAAGCGCGGCGCGGGCCTCATCGATCCGGCCCTCTTTCAACAGGCAGTTGGCCATGCCCGCCATGGCGCGGATTTCCTCGGGGTCATGCTGCAAAATCTGCTGGTAGATATCGGCGGCCGTCGCCGCGTCGCCGCCGGCCAGCGCCGCGTCCGCATGCTCCAGCGCCTGATCCACAGGCGATGGCCCGGCTTCGCCGCCACCGGCCTGAATCAGTCGCTCTATGAAGGATTTGACCTGGCTTTCCGGCTGCGCGCCCGTAAAACCATCGATGCCCTTGCCGCCGACGAAACCGTACACGGTGGGAATCGACTGAACGCGGAGCTGCTGGGCGACGCCCTGGTTTTCATCGGTATTGACCTTGACCAGCTTGACCTTGCCGGCCATGGCCTTCACAGCCTTTTCCAGCGTCGGGGTCAACTGCTTGCACGGTCCGCACCAGGGCGCCCAGAAGTCGACAATGACCGGAATTGTCTTGCTGGCCTCGATCACCTCTTCCACGAAGGTTGCGTCGGTGGCGTCTATGATAACTGGCGCGGCGCCTTCCGGCTGGCCTATAAGCTGTTCCATAACTTCCTTCCGGACTGATCTTTTTTCGTTATCCTGGGCTACACATCGCGGCGCATGGCCGTTAGCGACTTAAATGGCCGCTGTCCTTTGGCAAGGCAAGGCCCATTGCCTGTCTTATTCTTCGCATTCGCGGTCGAAATCCAGAATCAACGGCGCATGGCCTTCCGCCTCGAGGAATTTCATCAGGTCCCCAGGCGCGATCGCCGTCGTGCGGTCATTGCGCAGGGGATGGGCGTTGACCGGGTCTATTTCCGTCAACGCCTTGTCCAACACCATGGTGACCGCGCCGTCCCGGTCATTGATGACGGAAAAGGGTGTGACCGCGCCGGGGATGACGCCCAGATGCTGCATCAGAAGCTCGGCATTACCGAAGGACAGATTGCCCTGCGCGCCGATCCGCGGGCGCAAGGCCTTAAGGTCCATGTCGCGGCTTTCCAGCACCGTGACCAGGAACATGCGGCGCTTCTTGTCGCGCAGGAACAGGTTCTTGATATGGGCCCCGGGCAGGTCGCCGCGCAATGCGCGCGACTGCTCCACGGTAAAGAGCGCATCATGCTCGACCGTTTCATGTGCCAGGTTCAACTCGTCCAACCGCGCGAACAGACCCGTATCGTCAAAGGAGGGTGTGTTTTCCATGGGGCGGAATTCTTATCTTTAGTGCGGTCTTTCCGCAAGCCCGGGGCGCCCATACGGCGCGCGGCAAAAAAGCGCGACACACCCTCTTGCATTGCGCGCTTCTTTGCGTATTATGCGCGCCGCTATGGACGCCGGAACGCGGCGGCCTTATATAGAGCATCGGAATGCGGGCGTAGCTCAGGGGTAGAGCGCAACCTTGCCAAGGTTGAAGTCGTGAGTTCGAATCTCATCGCCCGCTCCAATCTCTCCCGGACCGAACCGCCGTCAGGCGGTTTTTTTGTGTTCGATATTCCTGGTTCGTCGAAGGGACGGAGCCGGCCCCAGCCTCGCTTCCGTGGAGTGCGGCAGCAGATTAAAGTTACACTGTGCCGTTGGGCAGCGTGACCGTGACCGTTGTTCCCTTTCCGACCGTGCTGGCGATGTCGAGCTTGCCGTCATGCAGGTCAATCAGGGATTTAGTGATCGTCAACCCAAGCCCCCAGCCATCGACGGTTCTGTGGGGGTCCACCGCGCCCTTGGTGAAGGGTTCGGTAAGGTTCGGCAACCTCTCGGCCGGAATTCCCTGTCCGGTATCGACAACTTTCAAAGTGATTTCCTGCTTCGAAGCACTCGCCGATACTGTGATCCTGCCGCCCTCGGGGGTGAACTTGACCGCATTCGTCAGAAGGTTGAGAAGGATTTGCCGGGTCGCGCGCTTGTCGGCATGGAGGGGCGGGAGAGTTTCGGGAATTTCCGTTAACAGCTCGATGCTTTTTTCTCGCGCTTTCTGGCTGACCGCATGGAAGCTTTCCGCGACCATCTCAGTGACCGTCAGCCCCTCTTTGTTCAGGGACTGTTTGCCGGCCTCGATGGCCGATATGTCGAGAAGATCGTTGACCAGCTCCAACAGATGTTCGCCGCTGGAATGGATATCCGCAGCGTACTCCCTGTATTTCTTTTCCCCATGCGGTCCGAGATATTGATGGCTGATGATATCGGAAAATCCCAGAATGGCGTTCAGGGGCGTGCGAAATTCATGGCTCATGGTGGCCAGGAACTCGGACTTTGCCTGGTTCGCCTGCTCCGCCTCGACGAGGGCCTCGGTCGCGGCCTGGGTACGAAGTTTGACCTCTTCCTCCAGGGTAAACCGCTCCAGCGCGTTGAAATAGGACAGTAGTAACAGAAAGCAGACCGTCATGCCGGCAGCGGCCAGCATCCTGGCAAACTGCACGTGGAATCCGAACATATCGTGGAACGTCGTTGTGTTGACGATGTTGACAGGGAAAAAATCACCGGGTTCCGCGATGGCGGTCAAGATGCCGTACAGGGCAAAGATGGCGGCTGTTACGGCGAATAACGGGTACAGCGACTCCGCGTTCCAGAGGCTCGCGGAGAGGTCCGGGGAATAGTGACGCTGGATAAGCTCCACCGATTTGACGCGAACGGTTGTCTGGAGGGCATAGGCTGTGATCAGCGCTCCCGGAACGCCGATGATGTATCTTGATATTGTGTCCGCCGTGCCGTGCGAGACCGCTCCGGCTTCGAAGCCAACATAGAAAAGGGTCCATATCCCCAAGGAAATTAATACCGCCCTATTCGCCACAAGGGAACCGATACCGTTGAGACAAAGCCCTCCATACAGCAGAAATGCGAAGGAGGTCGTGCCGGAAACCAGGCTAACCCTGTCCAGGATCGCCATCGATAGCGGATCGCCAACAAGGGTCTTCGCCATGCCCGACCATTCCGTTACGGAGTGAATCAAGCCGAAAACGGCGACATGCTTTATGCCGTGAACAACCCTGGCGGTGACAACCGGAACACCCTTCGCCAGCACCGCCACGCCAAGGGTAAAAAAGGCGAGGCCATATACAAAATAGACGGCGGTCATGGCCCGTCGCAGACGGCCACCGGACCGATATACGAAGGCTCCATCCGGTCGCCAGCGCTCCGGAACCCATACGGAACATCTTTCCCCAATGTCATCCCGGTCTCCATGGGTTTGCCATCGAACTTTCGCCGGTCATTGTCAAGCAACCTCGAGAATCCGGACGATCATAGCCAAACTTTACCGCCATCAGAAGAGGTTTCCCTTGATTACCTTTCGACAGCCACATGTTGGCGATTTGCCCCTGACTGAGAGAGCATGGCACCCTTCCTCCTTCTAAAGGGGGAACGCCCGTTGTTGCGGTCGGCACAACTAAATAAGCGCCTTTTTACAGATTTTTAGTCGTATTCACCTCTATCAGAACCGGGCTTTTGCGGCATCGAAACCGGGTTTTGGCCCGGAAGCCGGCGTAACGCCTTGCGCCGCGTTGCGATCAATCCAACCAATGCTACTTGCACCAAATACCCCCACCCCCCTTGCCCTTGGGATTCAGAGGCGTATTAATTGATGCCGCACAGGGCAGGCGGATATCCGGCTCTTCCGGAGTTTTCACAAAAGTAAAAATATATTACTCTGAGGAAACTCCGTTGCGTCACGCCCGTTGCGGGCGGAAAGGGACGAGATGGCAGCACGAACCACGACGTTGAAACAGGAAGCAATCGATTCGATCGTTGCGATGGCGCACGGCCGTTTTTCCGGCGAGCGGGCCGAGGGCGCCGAGCAGTTTATCCGGCATTATTATGAGGACATCGCAGCCGAGGACATCGTCGGCGCGGACCCGGAGGACCTGTACGGCGCCGCGCTGTCGCTGTGGCAGTTCGGGGCGCAGCGCAAGCCGGGAACGGCCAAGGTCCGCGCGTTCAATCCGCGGGTCGAGAAACATGGCTGGCATTCGCCGCATACGGTGATCGAAATCGTCCATGACGACATGCCGTTCCTGGTCGACTCGGTCACCATGGCGCTGCACCGGCGCGACCTTACCGTCCATCTGGTGGTGCATCCGCAGGTCCTGGCCGAACGCGCCGAGGACGGCAAGGCACTGTCGCTGAAGCCCCGCGGCGATGCCCGTAACGGCGCAATCCCCGAATCCTGCATGCATATCGAGATTGACGAACAGGGCGCTCCCGACCTGCTACGCCGGATCGAGGCGGAACTTTCGGATGTCCTGGCCGATGTGCGTGCGGCGGTGAGCGGCTGGCAGCCGATGCTGGACCATGTGGAGAGCCTGATCGGGGAATTCACGAAATCGCCCCCGAAGCCCGTGCTGGAAGAAGAGACAGAGGAGACTGTCGCCTTCCTGCAATGGCTGCTGGCAGACAATTTCACCTTCCTGGGCTACCGCGAGATGGACATGGAGGGCGAAGGCCGCAAGGCACGGGTGCGCATGCGCGAGGAAAGCGGCCTCGGGCTTCTGAAGGACCCGTCAGTGCTGGTTTTCCACGGGTTGAGGCAACTCGGCCACTTGCCGGGGCAGGTTCAGGATTACCTGCGCCAGCCACATATCCTGGTATTAACGAAGACAAGCTGGCGCTCGACCGTACACCGGCCGGTGCAGTTGGATGCGATAGCCGTCAAGCGTTTTGACGAGACCGGAAATATAATTGGCGTCCGGCTGTTTGTCGGACTGTTCACATCCTCCGCCTACAATCAGGGCCCCGGCGATATACCGATATTGCGGCAGAAGGCGCGGGCGCTTCTGGAACGGTCGGGCTACGACCCGCACAGCCATGCCGGCAAGGCGCTGCTCCATGTCCTGCACAACTACCCACGCGATGAACTGTTCCAGGTCGACGAAGACGATCTGTACGAGATTGCGCGCGGTATCGTGCAGCTTCAGGAACGTCAGCGCATAGCCCTGTTTCTGCGCCGCGACCCGTTCGAACGCTTCATTTCGGCTTTCGTCTATGTCCCGCGCGACCGCTACAACACTAAGCTGCGCCTCGATTGCGAGCGCATCCTCACCGATGCCTTCGATGGCGAAATTGCCGGCCGTTACACCAGGATGAGCGACGACGTCCTGAGCCGGCTGCATTTCATCATCGAGACCAAACCAGGTGCGATTCCCGCCTATGACCCCCGGGAAATCGAAATGCGCCTGGTCGAGGCCGCGCGGTCCTGGGGCGACAGGTTGAAGCAGGCCCTGATCGAGGCCCAAGGCGAGGAGTCGGGGCTGCACCGATTCATGCGTTACGAGGAAGCTTTTCCGGTCGCCTATACCGAAACGTTTTCGGCCCATGCCGCGGTCTATGACATCGGCTGCGTTGACCGGGCGCTGGAAGCCGGTGAGCTGGGGATGAACCTGTATCATCCGATCGAGGCGGGCGACGCCGAGTTCCGCTTCAAAATTTATCATCAGGGTAATCCAGTGGCGCTGTCCGACGTGCTGCCGATGCTGGAAAATATGGGGCTGAGGGTCTTGGGCGAGGATTCATATGGGGTCTCGCCCGCAGGCGCGAACCGGACCGTCTGGATCCATGACTTCGAACTCCGTGCACTCGATGGCCGAGCTATCGATTTCGATGCGGTGCGTGACCCGTTCCATGAGAGCTTTGCGCGCATCTGTCGGGGCGAATTGGAGAACGATGGCTTCAACAGACTTGTGGTCAGCGCGCGGATGGGTTGGCGCCAGGTGGCGCTGCTGCGCGCCTATTGTAAATACCTGCGCCAGGCGGCGATCCCCTTCAGCCAGGACTACATGGAAGACACGCTCGCCAATAATCCGGTCATTGCCCGGTTGCTGGCGGAGTTATTCGAAACCCGTTTCGACCCCGATTTCCGGGGAGAGTCGGACGTCCTGGAGGCGGGACTTGCAAAAGAAATCCGAGAACTGCTGGAACATGTCGAGAGTCTGGACGAAGATCGCATCATTCGCCGCTTCCTGAATGCGATCCATGCCACTGTGAAGACGAACTTCTACCAGCGTGACGAAAGCGGCGAACCGAAATCCTATATATCGGTAAAGTTCGACGCGCGCCGGCTGGACGAATTGCCCGAACCGCGGCCTTTCCGCGAAATCTTCGTTTACAGCCCGCGATTCGAGGGTGTGCATCTGCGGTTCGGGCCGGTGGCGCGCGGCGGCCTGAGATGGTCCGACCGCCGCGAGGATTTCCGTACCGAAATCCTGGGTCTGGTAAAGGCGCAGCAGGTAAAGAATGCGGTTATCGTGCCCGTCGGCTCAAAGGGCGGGTTCGTGCTGAAACAACCGCCGCCTCCGGGCGACCGCGAGGCGCTGCAGGCTGAGGGAATAGCCTGCTACAAGACCTTTATCCATGGTATGCTGGACATTACCGAGAACCGCGTCGGCGACGATATCGTTACGCCCGACCGCGTGGTCCAGAAGGATGTTCCAGATCCTTACCTGGTAGTAGCGGCCGATAAGGGCACCGCGACTTTTTCCGACATCGCCAACGGCATCGCCCAGGAGCGCGGTTTCTGGCTGGACGATGCCTTTGCGTCAGGCGGCTCGGCGGGTTACGACCATAAGAAAATGGGCATCACCGCGCGCGGCGCCTGGGAGTCGGTCAAGCGCCATTTTCGCGAGATGGACCACGACACCCAGACCCGTGACTTTACCGTGGTCGGTGTCGGCGACATGTCGGGCGACGTATTCGGCAACGGCATGCTGCTCAGCGAGCATATCCGCCTGGTTGGCGCCTTCAACCATCTGCATATCTTCATCGACCCGGACCCCGATACGAAGAAGAGCTTTTCCGAACGCAAGCGGCTGTTCGAATTGCCGCGCAGCAGCTGGGTAGACTATGACGCACGATTGATTTCGAAGGGCGGCGCGGTGATCGAACGACGGGCCAAATCGGTCGACATCACGCCCGAGATGAAAAAACTGTTCGACATCAAGGCCGACAAACTCACGCCCGCGGAACTGGTGAAGGCAATGCTGTGCGCGAGGGTGGACCTTCTCTGGTTTGGCGGCATCGGCACCTATGTGAAATCCTCCGGCGAAACCCATATGGACGCCGGCGACCGCGCCAACGACGCGCTGCGCGTCGATGCGCCGGCCTTGCGCTGCAAGGTGGTCGGCGAGGGCGCCAACCTGGGCATGACCCAGCGCGCGCGCATCGAATACGGAATGAAGGGGGGTCGCCTGAATACCGACGCGATCGACAACTCGGCCGGCGTCGATACCTCCGACCATGAGGTGAATATCAAGATCCTGATGGGCGATCTGATGGCCCGCAAGAAAATCTCGCGCAAACAGCGCGACAAGCTGCTGGAGGAAATGACGGAAGAGGTCGCCGAGTTGGTGCTGCGGGATAATTATCAGCAGACCCAGTCGCTGACGGTCACCCACCATCAGGGCATCGGGCGCATGGATGAACAGCAGCGGCTCATGCGCTCGCTGGAACGCGCGGATCGGCTGGACCGGGAGCTCGAATTCCTGCCCGACGACGAGACGCTGGCCGAACGCCATGCCAAGGGCATGCCGCTGACCCGCCCCGAACTGTCGGTGCTGCTGGCCTATGCCAAGATCGTGACCTATGACGCGCTGCTGGAATCCAGGCTGCCCGACGACCCGATCCTCGGCGGCGATTTGGCGCGCTACTTTCCCGAACCGATCCGCGAAAAATATCCGGACGCCATCAAACGCCACCGGCTGCGCCGGGAAATCATCGCCACCGGGCTGACCAACTCGATAATCAATCGCACCGGGCCCGCCTTCATCAGCGAAATGCAGCTTCGCACCGGTATGGACGTGCCGGCCATTGTGCGCGCCTATACCATCTCGCGCGAGGTCTTCGAATTGCGCGGCCTGTGGGACGAGATCGAGGGGCTGGACAATGTGGCGCCGGCCGGTTCGCAGACCCGTATGCTGCGCCAGACGGTGCGCACGCTGTGGCGCATCACTCCCTGGTTCCTGAGCAACAGCGCGCATCCATTGGATATCACCGCCCTGATCGGTGAGTTTCACGAGGGCGTCCAGCGCATTTCGGCATCGCTGGACGATATTCTGGCGCCCGGCCAGCGGCGCGACACGACCGAGCGCGCCAAGCGCTTCGCCCAGCCTGGCGTGCCGGCGGAACTGGCGGCGCGCATCGGGCGGCTGAAGGCGCTGTCATCGGCACCGGACATCGTGCGCATCGCTGGCGCCTCCGGCCAGAAGGTGGAGGATGCCGGCGCCGCCTATTTCATGATCGGCGACCGCTTCAAGCTCGACTGGCTGCGCCGGGCCGCCGGGGCAATGCCCGCCGACACCCACTGGCAGCGGCTGGCGCTGGGCGCCATCATCGACGACATGTGGGGCCACCAATACGACCTTACGGCCGCCGCCCTGACCAATGGCGAGACCGGCACCGATGCGGTCAAGGCCTGGGTCGGCGGCCGCGCCGACGCGATAAACCGCGTCGAACAGCTGCTGGCCGAAATCGTCGCGGCCCCCACCCCCGACCTCGCCATGCTGGCCGTGGCAAACCGCGAGTTGAGGGCGCTGTCCGTGCGGTGAGATTCTGACCTACGTTATCCTCACCGCCGTGCCGGTGACCGATACCATCAGCATGGAATTGTCCTTGCCCATGGTCTCGTAGTCGATGCTGACGCCGATAATGGCGTTGGCGCCCAGTTCCTCGGCGTAGCCTTCCATGTCCTTGATCGCGGCGGTCGCGCCGTCCATCAGCACCGTCTCGTAGCCGCCGGACCTGCCGCCGATGACGTCGGTAATGCCGGCGAAGAAATCGCGCAATATGTTGGCGCCGTATACCGCTTGGCCGGCGACCAGCCCGAGATACGCCTCGATCTGCCTGCCCTGGATGTTGTCGGTCGTCACGATCAGCATTCTGGCCACCTCCTGTCCTACGTCCATGGTTCTATCGGAATGTCGGGCATGGTATGGACAGCGGGGCAAAAAGCCAATGGCGGAAAGGCGGATATACATGGCGAGGAAGCGGGCAATCTTTTCGTGGTGCCTCTACGACTGGGCCAATTCCGCCTATCCCACCGTGGTGACCACCTTCGTGTTCGGCGCCTATTTCACCAAGGCAGTCGCCGAAACACCCGAATCGGGCACCGAGGCCTGGGGCTATGCGGTGGGCTTCGCTGGCCTCGTCGTGGCCTTGTTCAGCCCGGTGCTGGGTGCCATCGCCGACCGCGGCGGCCGACGCAAGCCCTGGCTGGCGGTGCTGACCCTGACCGCTGTCGTAACCACGGCTATGCTGTGGTTCACGCTGCCCGATCCCGGCTATGTCGCCTGGGCGCTGGTCTTTGTAACGCTCTCCAGCATCGCCTTCGAATTCGGGACGGTTTTTTACAACGCCATGCTGCCCGACCTTGCGGGCCCTCAGCGGGTCGGCCGGGTTTCCGGCTGGGGCTGGGGGATGGGCTATGCAGGCGGCCTGATCTGCCTCGTAATAGCGCTCTTCGGATTCGTGTCGGCTAAAACGCCGCTCTTCGGGATAACTACCGAAGGGGCCGCCCATGTCCGCGCCGTGATGCTGCTGACCGCTGTATGGTTTGCGCTTTTTTCGCTGCCTTTGTTTCTGTTCACGCCCGACCGGCCCTCTACAGGTCGCAGTGCCACGCGCGCCGTGCGCGAAGGGCTGGCGACGCTCAGGGCCACTCTTCGCGACATCCGCAATTACGACGCAATCCTGCGTTTCCTGATCGCCCGGATGCTTTACGCTGACGGGTTGGTGACCCTGTTCGCGGTCGGCGGAATCTACGCGGCGGGTACTTTCGGGATGGATTTCGGCGAGGTCGTGCGCTTCGGGATAGCGCTGAACGTAACGGCGGGACTCGGCGCGCTGGCCTTCGCCTGGGCCGACGACTGGATCGGCGCCAAGCCGGTGATCGTGACCTCGCTGATCGCCTTGATCGGGCTGGGCATTGGGGCGTTGGTCGTTGAAACCAAGACCGGCTTCTGGATTATCGGCATGGCTCTCGGCGTGTTCGTCGGGCCGGCCCAGGCCGCCAGCCGCTCGATGATGGCGCGCCTGGCGCCCGAGGATCTGCGCACCGAGATGTTCGGCCTCTACGCCCTGTCCGGCCGGGCGACCTCGTTCCTGGGGCCGATCGCCTTCGGCTTCGTCACTGGGTTTTTCGACAGCCAGCGCGCCGGCATGGCGACCATTCTGGTCTTTCTCGTCGCCGGCCTGTTGCTGCTGATCCCTGTCAAGGAGCCACGGCATTGATAGACAGTTACGATATCGTAATTATCCGGGCTGGTTTCGCCAGGCTGATCCGCGCGTGCGTTGTGGTCAAACGCAGCATGCTGTGCCGGTGCCGTTAACTCCCCTTCAGTGCCGGAAATGCCGCATACCGGTGTAGACCATGGCGATGCCGGCTTTGTCGGCGGCCTTGATGACCTCTTCGTCGCGCACCGAGCCGCCGGGCTGGATCGCCGCGGTAGCCCCGGCCTCGATGGCGGCCAGCAGGCCGTCGGCGAAGGGGAAGAAGGCGTCGGAGGCGACTACGGAGCCTTGCGTGCCCGCATGTTCACTCGATTTATGGGCGGCGATGCGCACTGAATCCACCCGGCTCATCTGGCCGGCGCCGATGCCGACCGTCGCGCCGTCGCGGGCATAGACGATGGCGTTGGATTTCACATGCTTGCAGACCTTCCAGCCAAACAGCATGTCGCGTAATTCGGCGGCAGTGGGCGCCCGTTTCGTGACGGTCTTCAGGTCGCTTTGCCGTATGCGCCCGTTATCGCGGGTCTGCACCAGATAGCCGCCAGCCAGCGAACGCATGGTCAGGCCGGCCTCCCGCGGGTCGGGCATCGCGTCGGTCAGAAGCAGGCGTAGCGCCTTCTTTTCAGCGAGAATCGCCTTCGCCTCGTCGCTGGCGCCGGGCGCGATCACGACCTCGGCGAACAGTTCGGCGATCTGGCGCGCGGTATCGGCATCCAGCTCCCGGTTGGCGGCGATGATGCCGCCAAACGCACTGACCGGGTCGCAAGCCAGCGCGCTGGCGTAGGCTGCCGTCAGGCTGTCGGCCTCGGCGACGCCGGCCGGGTTGGCGTGCTTGATGATGGCGATCGCGGGTTTTTCGAATTCCGCCACCAGTTCGAACGCTGCATCGGTATCGTTGAGGTTATTGAAGCTCAGTTCCTTGCCCTGGACCTGTTCGGCGCTGGCGACGCCCGGGCGCGCCGCGCCGCCGGTATAGAAGGCGGCCTTCTGATGAGGGTTTTCGCCATAGCGCAGGGCCTGTTTCAGCTGGCCGCCCATGGCCAGCGGATCGGGAAGTTCCTGCCCGAGTTCGCGGTCAAACCAGCCGGCAATGGCGGCATCGTAGGCGCCGGTATGGGCATAGGCCTTCGCCGCCAGATGCCTGCGAAGGGCCAGCGTGGTGGCGCCGTTGTTCTTCTTCATCTCGTCCATCACCGCCTGATAGTCGCCGGTGCCGGTGACGACGGTGACGAACTCGTGGTTCTTCGATGCGCCGCGGATCAGCGCCGGTCCGCCGATATCGATGTTCTCGATACAGGCGTCGAAATTGCCGCCACGGGCGACCGTTTCCTCGAAGGGATAAAGATTCACGACAAGCAGGTCGATCGGCGTGATGTCATGAACCGACATGGCCAGCCTGTGCTGTTTATCGTCGCGCCGCGCCAGCAGTCCACCATGGATGGACGGATGCAGAGTTTTGACGCGGCCGTCCATGATCTCCGGAAAACCGGTATGGTCCGATACTTCCGTGACCGGTATGTCCGCCTCGCGCAGCATTTTGGCCGACCCGCCGGTGGACAGGATCGAGACCCCGTTGTCAGCGAGAAACCGCGCGAACTCGACAAGCCCCGACTTGTCGGAGACGGAAATCAGGGCGCAGGCGATCTTCTGGTCGGACATGATTGAATCCCGGGCTGTGTTATCTCGAACATGGTCAACTTATTAGTGAGAGGTTCCTGCCGTGGCAAGGGTTCGGGCCGCGTCCTTCAGTCGCGCCGCGACTCCCGCCGCAGCGCCCATTTGATGGTGGTCGCGCCGTCCCCGGTTGTGCCGGATATGACGATCTGGCTGGTCCGCCTAGGTTCCGGCGCATCCTCGAAATAAATGCTTTCGGTTAGCGCCAGCGGCTCGCTGCAACGCAACCGCCAGCCGCCATCGCGCGGCAGCCGCAGCAGCACATCCTTGCCGCTCTGCAAAAGGGTTGCACCGATGCCGGGATGTAGGTGGAAGCGCACGGCAAATGGCACCCCGCCACGCCCAACCAGTGTATCCTCGCCCCGCAGGTCGCTACCTTCGTCGGACAAGAAAATCCGGCGGCGATGGGTAATGCCATCGGAGCGCAGATAGCCGTCATGACTCATATCCAGCAGGGTCGCGCCGCCGACGTTGTCGGTTTCGGTTGTCACCCGGGCGGCCCGGCTCCCGATTCGCCCGTTGCTCAGCAATTCGCTTGAATTGCGGTCGTTGACGGTAACGGTGGAATGGGCGGCGGTGGCGCGCTCGGCCAATTGCCAGCGAGCCCCGTCACATGGCGCTGCGCCGCAATTGACGATCAAGCGCTCGCGGCCGACCGTCACCTCCAGACTCAGTGTGCCGGCATGGGTTCCCTGATCGAAGGGTGACTCGGGCGGTGCGCCGGCATCGACCAGGGCCGTCAGTTTTCCCGCCGAAATCCGCTCAAAACCGGTGGCTGGCGCCCTCGCCGCTGGCTTGCCGCGCGGACTGGCCTGGTCCAGCACGGCGCTGAGGACCAGTGGGTCCTCGCCACCGGCTCCGTTGAATCGTGCCAATGCGCCGTCTCCGCCACGCAGGTAACGCAGCATCGGGGCCATCCTGTCGATAGCTTGCTGCAAGGGTTCGGGCACCTCGTACTGTGCTGATCCCAGGGCTGCCCTGATCTCCAGCAGGTCTCGCAGAACCATCAGCAGCTTGCCCGGGCTGCGTTCCACCTGGCCACCATCCGCCAGGATCTGGCGCTCCATCTCTTCTTCAAGAAGGGCCAATCTCCGCTCGACCAGCTCTCGTCCGCCCAGGCAAAGCGCGCCATAAATCAACCCCTTCAGGGCCGTGATGCGGTCGGCCCCCGCCGTTTCTACCCGCCAGGCCCGGTTGAGGTGATTGAGTTGGGCGGCCGTCGAATTCACGACCGCCCGACGGAAAGTGTCGTCACCGCTGGCAAAAAACGTATCGTAACAGGACAGCCATGCGGTGATCCGTGCCGCGGCAACATCGCTACGCCATATGGGCATCGACCAGCGATCGTTGCGTTCGATCCAGTCCGCGGTGAGCCGGCGCGCCAGTTTGCGCGCCTCGTCGCCGCCCAGCATCGTAAGATCCCGCAACCATATGAAGCCGTGCATTGCCGCCAGCCATTCCGGCGGCGCACCCGACGGATTCCATATGTCCTTGTCGGTGGTCGTCTCCCAGCCGGCAAAGCGAAACCGCCCGGCCAGCATCGCCGCGCCCTGGTCGGCACGCCCCGGCCACGGGTCCGGCGGCGATATTTGCAATGTTGTCGGGGTCCGCCCGATCAGCGTAAGCCGATAGCCGGGCATGGAAAACAGGCCCTGCGCGGCCCGGCGCAACAGGTCCGACAGGTCCATGCGGACACGTGCCGGAATCCTGGACATATATCTAGATTTCGCCGCGTAACCGGCGGATATTGGCCTCGTAGGCATCGGGTCCGCCGGTGAAGGTCGCCGTGCCCGCCACCAGCACATCGGCGCCGGCGGCAATAGCGCGCGGCGCGGTGTCGAAGTTGATGCCGCCGTCGATTTCCAGGTCGATGGTCCGGCCCAACACATCGATGGCGCGGCGCAATTGCGCTACCTTGTCCAGCTGCGACTCGATGAAGGACTGG
>Ga0210122_1000423_pt1 | contig 14528 bp, 8 predicted proteins | sample Muzzi_CordB_D2_FD_185530 | JGI IMG/M metagenome (GOLD analysis project Ga0210122, IMG submission 185530) | Wetland microbial communities from San Francisco Bay, California, USA, that impact long-term carbon sequestration - Muzzi_CordB_D2 (SPAdes) | ecosystem: Environmental > Aquatic > Marine >... | reverse complement strand
TATGTCCCGCCCCATGAATGGAATGTGGACTTTCCGCACCTCATGTTGCGTGCCAAAGCGGTCAAATTTAAAAAAGGTGAGGTGAAGTTTCGAGACAAATTTTTAACCGCCACTGATCGTAACGGCAAGTTATTCAGCATACCGATAATCGCCCAGCTGGTGAACGCGGCGAACAAAATAGGTTTTGCCCGTAAGATGCTGGAAGGAATCCTCGGCATTCACGCTGATGCGGATCTGCCCGCCTATCGAAGTGACACTTTAGAAAAACGCGCCGCCCGGCGGCCTGAGGTGGGTTTGATCCCCGAGCCCACGAGCCTGACCACCGGCAAGGTGGCTCTTTTCGGCACCTGTTACGGCAATTACAATGAGCCCGGTCCGGGTGAGGACCTGATGACGGTCTTCGAGCATAACGGTATTCCCGTGATTCTGGCCCGGGATGTCCAGTGCTGCGGCATGCCCAAATTAGAACTGGGTGATTTGGAAGCGATTCAAGGCGCGCGGGATGCGAATATACCACGTCTGGCCAAGCTCGTGGATGAAGGCTGGGATCTCACGGCCCTGGTGCCGTCCTGCGTGTTGATGTTCAAACAGGAACTGCCGCTGTTCTTCCCGGATGATCCGCAGGTGCTTAAGGTCCGCGAGGCCTTTTTCGACCCCTTTGAATATCTCGCGTTGCGCCATAAGGAGAACAAGCTCAAAATCGACTTTAAAACTTCGCTGGGCAAAGTGGCCTATCATGCGGCCTGCCATCAACGCGTGCAAAATTTTGGCCTGAAAACCCGCGATATCCTCCAGCTGGTGACGGATACTCAGGTCGAAACCATCGAGCGCTGCTCCGGCCACGACGGCACCTATGCCGTCAAAAAAGAGTTCTTTGAGGCTTCCATGAAAATTGTAAGACCGGTGGCCGGTCGCGTGAAAAAAGCTGAGCCCGACCACTACGGCAGCGATTGTCCCATGGCCGGTCATCACGTGGCCCAGGGGGTCGCTGACGGCAGTGACGCCGAGCACCCGATCACATTGCTGCGCAAGGCGTATGGGATTTAGGGCACAAAAGATAAGGCCAATGAAAAAACTAACCCGCGAAGACTTATTTAGCCTGGAAAAATACGCGGAAATTCGATCCCAATTCCGAACTCAGATTTTAGAGCATAAAAAAAAGCGGAATGTAGCAGTCGGCCCCCATACAACCCTTTATTTTGAAGACCGGCAGACCATTCAGTATCAAATTCAGGAAATGCTGCGAGTCGAGCGTATTTTCGAAGCCGACGGGATTCAGGAGGAGCTGGATATCTACAACCCCCTGATCCCGGATGGTACCAACTGGAAGGCAACCTTTATGATCGAATTCGAAGATCCGGAGGTTTACAGACAGGCCTTATCCGAAATGATCGGTATCGAGCACAGCGTGCAGATTAAAGTGGCCGGTTTTGATCCGGTCGCTCCCATCGCCAATGAAGACCTGGCGCGGGAAACTGAAGAGAAGATATCAGCGGTCCATTTTCTGCGATTCGAGCTGATGCCTGAAATGATTGCCGCCGCCAAGAAAGGCGCCGCGATTTCAGTCGCCATAGATCATCCCGCCTACCGCTACCAAACGGATGCGCTGCCTGAAGCAACGCGCGCATCTCTTGTCAAGGATCTTGATTAGTGCCGATTGATTGGTTCTCGCTTTTGATTTAAATCAATGAAATTTACCTTTGGCTATATTAGATAAAAGCTCATCCCATTTAGTTTACGATCATGGCGTAAAATTTTTATGACAGGAACCTTCACTTATGGCACCGGAATTAGAGAACTTAAAAGAATCCAACGAGTTTTTGAATCTCTTACTCGACAATATAAATTCGGCGGTTCTCATCGCCGATGAAAATTTGAAGATCCATCAGTTTAACAATTCATTTCTGAGCCTATTTGACACCGCGGCGGAATGCACTCTGGAAGCCGGTTTTGGCGAGACCGCCGGGTGTGTCAATGCCGTCATAGAAAATAAATCCTGCGGCGAGACCTCACACTGTGCCGACTGTATTTTGCGCCGCTCCCTAATCCACAACTTGATCGAAAACGCACCGGTCAACAAGCAATCGCTAAATCGTGTATTTTACATTAACGGCGAGCCCGTAAGAAAACACCTCCAGTTCAGCACCCGTACGATCATGTTCCAGGGGCGAAAAATGTTCCTGGTGATCATTTACGACGTTACCGATATCGAGCAGCAGAAAATTGAACTGCAAAAAAAACAGGAGCTGATTGATCGGGATCTGGGATCCGCCGCGGCAATTCAAAAAAGCCTGTTGCCGGATAAATCGCCAGAGATTGAAAATATTCAGGTGGCGTGGAAATTTGAACCATGTGAACAAATTGGCGGCGATATATTCAACATCCACCACATGGATGAACGCAATGTGGGGCTATATATGCTGGATGTTTGCGGCCACGGCGTACCGGCAGCATTGATCTCGGTAACGGTTTCTCAGTTCTTAAACAGTACCGACGGCCTTTTAGGCAGCAACTGCGAGCTGTTGTCGCCGGAAATCGTCTTAAACAAACTGGACCATTCCTTCCCGTTTGAACGCTTCGACAGTTTTTTCAGTATCATTTATATGACCATCAATGTTAAGGACGGTTGGCTCGACTACAGTTGTGCCGGTCATCCGTCGCCCATACTAATACGTTCAGATGGTAGCATGGATTTTCTAAATCAGCGGGGGCCCATCATCGGCTTTGATTCTGAAGCACCGTTCGGTCAGTCATCAATCCAGCTTCAGGCAGGTGACCGGGTGATTCTGTACACCGACGGTCTCCTTGAAAGCCGCAACCCGGCAGGTGATTATTTCGGCAAACTAGGGCTCTATAATGTTTTAAAAGACCATCGCACCGAGCCGATTCAGGTCATGGTGGAAACCGTATATGCAAAAATAAAAGATTTTCGCCAGCAGGCCGCACCCGATGATGACATCAGTTTATTGGCAGTGGAGTACGGTGGGAGTATATAGTTATTTGTTACTGGGTTATTAGTTACTAGTATTTGATCATCGCCGCACGAATTTAGGGCTGGAAAGCCAGGAGGCTATAAGGCCTGGAAGCTTGCAGGTATAAAGGTCTCGATCAATATAAGTTTCTAGACTTCCGGCTTTCCAGCTTTCTTGCCTCCCAGCATCAAGCCTAATCTTCTATGTACATCACGCAACGCGAGCTGCGGCCATCTACCTTCAACACAAACGGTTTGCCCAGGCGGACATGCGCCACAAAAGTTGTTTCGTTGTCAATTGGCAGTGATGTCAGCCAATTCCAGTTTAAAAATTCTTTCCCGTTATCCGGCACAGTGACATAGTTGATTCCCAGGGTTGAAATGTTATGAAAAAAGTGTGAACCCTGGGATGGTTCCGCTCTTAGCTCCGGAGAAAAAGTCTCGACCATGGCGCCGACGCCGCATATTTCAGCCCAGCTTACCGGAATCCCCAACCAGCGATCAGCCGATCCCCACCTTCCGGGACCGACAAGAAGATATTTTTTTCCCTGCCGCAACAAACCGGAATTAAGCTCACCGATCTCGCGTGCAATATCGGGGGTCCGGGCGGCGTCGAACATATCCGGCTTGATGTAGAGTATATCCGCCATATCCATTTTTTCAGCATTTCCCAGTGCGTGAAAGGAGTGGCAAAACGCCCGGGCGACATCTGCAGGGCTGATTTCAACCTGTCCGAGCTCGGCTCTGGCGGTCATCGGCCTGAGCTGCAACAGGGCGAATTTTGGTTTGCGTTTTTGCGCGGAAGGCCAATTGACCGAAAATTCAAGCTCTACCGGACACCCCATCCCCTCCGCACCGATTGCCAGAACATCGGAAAGCAGGCCGGCCAGAGGAAACGAATCATATTTTAATACCTGGGCAAAAGTTAGAACCCGATATCCGGGGATGCTGGTGGTATCCCGCATGCGGTGTTCCTCCGGGATGTAAGTGCTGGCCAGCAATTTCATCGGCGGTTCATCGGTAACGTCGTCGACTTCACGTTTGGCCAGGTTGGCATCCTCGTTGATTCCCAGTTCAGGATATGGCCCTCCCATTTTCAGCGAAAAGAAAAATCGCTGGGAATTTTCCAGGATATCATCGACGGTTGTTCTCTGGGGCAGGATCTGCGGGTATTTCGGTGAGAAGCGCAGGGCTTTTTCACCCTCCATCACGGTTTTACCCAGCCCCATGGCAATCGTAGCGATACCTTCCTCCGGTTGCATTTTGGAAAATGGATAGTAGTTATGGGATTGGGCAACCCCTGATATTGCCGGGTAGAAATAGTCACCATATCTTTCGCCGACAAGCTGTTGAATGATGACCGCCATTTTCTCTTCTTCGGTGCGCTGACCGACCCGGCGGGAAAACGCTTTGGGGCTTTGAAAATAGGTGGAGGCATACACCAGCTTAATGGCATTAATCAGTTGTGCCAATCTCGTGTCAAGATCCGGATGATCGTTGGGCAGCATATAGGTCCGGTAAAGTCCGGCATAGGCGCGAAATTGAGCATCTTCCAGCAGGCTGGAGGACCGGACGGCCAGCGGATACTTTATCCTGGCCAGATAAGCTTTCAGATCGTCGGCAATCCAGCGGGGAAAGGTGGCTTGGCAGAACGCTTCAGCGATTTCTTCATCGGGTGCATCCGACTTTGAAAGCCCCTTCAGATCGTTATCCTCCACAAAGGTGTCGAAACCATCGGTGGTAATGACCATGGTCTGAGGAATCAATATTTTTATATCTTGATACTTCTTGTGAATCTCGGGCAGTCTTTGAAGCAGGTTGGAGACAAATGCCAGTCCCCGGGCCTTGCCCCCCAGAGATCCCGTGCCGATTTTGAAAAATTCCGTGTCGAGATCGAAATCGCCGGTCTCAAAGTTTACGACGATCCCTTTTTGGCGCCGGCTGCGCCGGGCCTGAATGATGGATATCAGATATTGCCGATGTTTTTCGGCGCTTTCAAAATCATATTCCCTTATCGGCCGCACCTTGGAGGCCAGCATTATTTCAGTCCGGGCAAAGAGCCAGCGGGAGATATCGTTGCGGCTGGTATGATATCTGAAGGATTCTAGCGGGATTTGTTTAAGCGTTTTCTCAAGGGCCCGGGTGTTGGAGGCGCGGGAGATCTCGTGGCCATCAGGCATGCGAAAAACAAAGTCGCCGAAGCCAAGCTGCTCCAGAAAAAAGGATCGCACCTCGGCAATCAGAGATGGTGAATTTTTGTCGACGAAAGAGGCCGGAATGGTCAGTGCTTTTCCAGCATTGGATGATTCGGAGCTGGTGAGCAGAAGCGGTATATCGAAGCGCTCCTTTTTAATTTTGGAAAGAAACGCCACCCCGGCATTGACATCCAGTCGGCCATTGCGTGGAAAGCGCACGTCGGAAATAACCCCCAAGACGTAAGGCTCGTAGGTGTCAAAAAGTTTAACCGCCTCTTCGAAATTACGGGCCACCAGAATTTTAGGGCGGGCACGCATGGTCAGCAGGCGGTGTTCTTCGTTAAGTCCCTCTTCCAAAACCGCCTGGGTTTGACCGACCAGTTCGCGGTAAAGCACGGGCAGCAGGGCCGATATGTATACCGGCGAATCCTCCACGAAAAGAATCACCCGAATCCCGGCGGATTCAGTATCGTATGCAACATTCATCCGGTCCTCTGAACTTTTGACCAGGGCCACCAGGATGTCCGTGTCGCCGGACCAGACAAAGGTACGGTCAATTCCGGGGGGCTGGGTAAAAACCCGGCTGGATTCATCGGAAGGCAGGGCACTGTGAGTCAACAGAATCACCTGCAGGTCCGGATCTTTCCTTTTTATTTCCTGCCCCAGAACAAAGGCATCCATATCAGCCAAATGGAGCATCGTGATCACGAGATCAAATTTTTTCTCTTCAATGGCAGCCAGGGCGCCTTCGGCTGTGGCTACCCAGGTAAACCGGGGTGGGTTGCTAAGGTTCAATCCGCGGTATTCATGGATAATTCTCTCGGAAAGACGGCAGTCTTCCTCCATGATCCAGGCATCATAGGGCGTTGAAACCAGCAGGATGTCTCTGACTTTTTTGGCCATCAACTCATGGAAAATCTTAAAAGAAGGGTCAAAATCTTCGGCAAAGCTTTCAATGGGTAGGGTCATGGAAAATCTATCCTTAACTAATCCGCCCTGAAAAATAGCATATTCAGGGTTGTAAATTGTTCATTGAAAATCGTAATTAATGGAATGCACATTACACGCATTGCGTCTGTGCTGCAATCTTTCACAATATAAAAACCACATATTGCAAGGAATCTCAATAAAATTACTTGAGATATTAATCGTGGAAGAGTTGTGGGCTAAGAATAAAATTCCTGTTATAATGGCCACTGCAATTTCGATGGGAGCACCTTTGACTGCAAAGGATAAAAAATTATCGGGCTATTCACCGAATGAACCACCCCGCCGCAGGCGGATTAAAACGATTGGGTAGACTCAGGAAAGGATAATTACTTTGGACATCTGGATGACCCTCAAAAAGGCAGTTGAATTTTACCCCGCTAAAACGGCAGTCGTAGACGGAGATCGCACGTTCACCTATCGCCAGATCGGTGAACGCGTGGCGGGACTGGCGCGCTTTTTCCAGGCCCTGGGCATTGAACCCGAAGACCGCATTTCCATTCTCGAAGTCAACTCACATGCATATCTGGAGACCTACTATGCCGCGGCCGGGATCGGAGCCATTTTAAACCCTCTGAATTATCGACTGGCACCCAAAGAAATCGCTTATATTTTGAGGGACGCCGGCTCCCGCTGGCTGCTGGCCAACACGCAGTTTGCCTCCCAGGTACAGGGTTTATTCGAAGAAGAAACACCGTTGCAGGGAATTATCTGGATCGGCGGACAGGAAACCGGCCCCGGGCAAATAGCCTGCCATGAATACGAAAATGCCATTGATAGCCACACCGGCCCTTTTGATCCGGTCCCGACTCGGGAAGACGATGTCGCCCATCTTTACTATACCAGCGGCACCACCGGCCGTCCCAAAGGCGTGATGCTCACCCATAAAAACGTTTGTCTGCATGCCCTGGGAACGATTGCCGAACTGAAGCTGGTGGACAGCGACATCTGGGGACACATTGCCCCCATGTTTCACCTGGCCGATGCCTGGGCGACCTTTGCCTTTACCTGGGTCGGTGCGCGCCACATAATGGTCGGTCAGTTCGAGCCCGAAAGGGTGATGTCCACCATCGAGTCCCAGCGCATCACCCTGAGCAACCTGATCCCCACCATGCTCAATTTAATGATCAAGCACCCCCGGGTCGGCGAGTTTGATTTTTCAAGCCTGCGGGTGATTCTCAGCGGCGGCGCCCCGATTGCGCCGCAGGTCGTCCGCAGCATTATGGAATCTTTTGGCTGCGACTACATTCAAACCTACGGCATGACGGAAACCAGCCCCTATCTGACTTTCAGTATTTTAAAACAGCATCTGCTGGACCTGTCACCGGAAGATCAACTCAATTACAAGTCCAAGACCGGTCGTCCCTTTATCGGAGTCGATCTTAAGGTGGTGGATGAAAACGGGAGCTGCGTGGCCGCAGATGAACGGCAGGTCGGGGAAATCTGGGTGCGCGGTGACACGGTAACCGGAGGCTATTGGAATCTGCCGGCTGAAACCGAACAGGCCTTTACCGATGGCTGGCTGCGCACCGGTGATCTGGCGGTGGTCGACACCGAAGGCTATGTCAACATCGTGGATCGCAAAAAAGACATGATCGTCACCGGCGGTGAGAATGTGTATTCCACTGAAGTCGAGAATGTGCTTTATATGCACCCCAAGGTGCTGGAAGCCGCGGTCTTCGGAGTGCCCGATGATAAATGGGGTGAAGCGGTGACGGCTGCGGTGGTACTGAAAAAAGATGAATCCGCCACCAAAGCGGAAATTATCGAATTTTGCAAAGCGTACCAGGCTTCCTACAAGGCACCCAAATCCATAATTTTTCTTGATGAACTGCCTAAAACCGGTTCGGGCAAGATTACCAAGAAGGCCTTGCGGGATCCGTACTGGAAGAAGTAAAAGGATGAATCGATGCAATTCAGCTACAAATGTACCGATTGCGGGCAAAATTATGCCATTGATCCCCAATTAACCGTTTGCCCGACCTGTGCCAAACAGCAGGTGCCCAAGCAACCCCTGCGGGGGGTACTGGATGTTGAACTGACCGGGCAAGCTGACAGGGATTTTGACATTTTCGATCTGCTGCCGGTTCCTCGGCAATACTTTCCGCCCATTCCGGTGGGCAACACGCCGCTCTGGCAGCCTGCAAACCTGTGCCGCAAACTCGGTTTGGCGGACCTCTACATTAAGGACGACGGCCTGAATCCCACCTGCTCCTTAAAGGATCGCGCTTCATTTCTGGTGTCGGCGTTTGCAGCCCGGCACGGCATCAATGAAATTGTTCTGGCCTCCACCGGCAACGCCGGATCATCCATGGCCGGCGTGGGGGCGGCCGCCGGGCAAAAAGTGACGCTATTTCTGCCTGCCGCAGCCCCCGAGGCAAAATTGATTCAGGCGCTTCAATACGGGGCCACCGTTTACCGGGTGGACGGCTCCTATGACCAGGCCTATGATCTTTCTTTGGAGTATTCCCATAAGTACGGCGGCATGAACCGCAGCACGGCGTACAACCCCATGACCCTGGAGGGTAAGAAAACGGTTTCCCTGGAAATTTTTCAGCAATTAAAGGGGATCCCGGACTATCTGTTTGTTGCCACAGGTGACGGCTGCATCCTCTCTGGCGTCTATAAGGGATTCAGGGACTTGCTGCGCTTTGGACTGATTGATAGGATCCCGAAAATAATTTCGGTCCAGGCCGCCGGTTCCGACGCGCTGTACCGAGCATTTCAAACAGGCAAATTTGAGGTACAACCGGCGCGAACTGTTGCCGATTCCATCAGTGTGGACATTCCGCGCAACGGCCGCCACGCCCTTAAACAGCTGCGAACCCATGGCGGGCAGGTGATCACGGTCAGTGATGACGAGATCATTGCCGCCCAGGCCCGGATGTCCAGAAATACCGGGCTGTTTAGCGAACCTGCCGGTGCGGCGGCTTTTGCCGGATTTCTCAAATTTAGGACCGAAATCCCTTCGTCTGCCAAAGTCGTCATCCTGGCCACGGGCAACGGTCTGAAAGATAGTGCTGCCGCCGCCCGGGGCATTTCCATCCCGCACAAAACCATCCAATCTCTTAACGACATTTTCAAAGGAAGTTAGCTTATGTTAGATTTGAACACAAATGATGACGTATTATCGCGCACGATTGACTACTGTCGGGAAAAGGGCATTAGCCTGCCGACCTTCGCCATGATGAAGGATCCTTCCAAAATTCCCGCTAAAATCCAGGGAACCTTACGAAGCACCGGTCTGTGGGATGTTCATCCGGCAAATCTTTACCGGATCACATGGAAAAATGCTCAACAAGACAGCGGCGGCCTTTTTGGTGGCGTCAATCACATCGTCATTCCCGCTGAACTTTCGGGATGCCGGGCGCCCATCATCGTCTTGACCGGACGCTGGTTTCCCACAGGCGCCCATAAGGTCGGGGCCACCTTCGGTTGTCTGGCACCCCGCCTGATCACCGGTCAATTTGATCCACTATCGACCAAGGCGGTCTGGCCCTCCACCGGAAACTACTGCCGGGGCGGAGCCTATCTGTCGGCACTATTGGCCTGCCAGGCTATTGCCATACTGCCCGAAGGCATGTCGCGGGAGCGGTTTGATTGGCTCAAAACCATTGCCGGCGAAGTGATCGCGACACCGGGGTGCGAATCCAATGTAAAAGAGATTTTTGATAAATGCTGGGAATTGCGCAATTCCGGACAGGACCTGATGATCTTTAACCAGTTTGACGAGCTCGGCAACCCCTTCTGGCATTACCATGTTACCGGCAGCGCAGCTGAAGAGCTGCTGGCGCACTACCTTCAGGATGGTCAACGCCTGGCCGGATTTGTATCGGCTTCCGGTTCAGGCGGGACCCTGGGAGCCGGATATTATCTCAAAACCCGTTTTCCAGGTGCCAAACTGGCCGTCGCCGAAGCCCTGCAGTGCCCCACCCTGCTGCAAAACGGTTTTGGTGACCATCGGATTGAAGGCATCGGTGACAAGCATGTGCCCTGGGTCCATGACGCTAAGAACACCGATTTTATTGTTGCTGTGAATGATGAGATCCCCATGCGCCTGTTACGTCTTTTTAACGAACCTGTCGGCCGGGTGGCCCTGACCAACCAGGGCATCGCCGCAGACCTTGTAAGGCAATTGGATTTGTTAGGCATTTCCGGTATCGGCAACCTGGTGGCGGCTGTCAAATTCGCCAAATACTACGAACTGACCGAAGACGACTATGTGGTGACCATCGCCACGGATTCCATGCAGCTTTATCAGTCCCGTCTGGCGGAACTGACCGCCGAACACGGCGCTTATCACCCGGACCAGGCTCAAAGGGACCTGGAACTGCTGATGTCGGTCTCCATCGATTACGTGCAGGAACTGGGCTACTACGACCGCAAGCGAATTCACAACCTCAAATATTTCACCTGGATCGAACAGCAGGGTCGGGACGTTCAGGAGTTGAACGATCAATGGTATGACCACGAAAAATACTGGGGCGCAACCTTTGATCAACTGGAAGCGGTCGAAGGATTAATCCATGAATTCAACGACCGCGTCGGGATTTTGTAAGTTCACTATTTGCGCTATGGAAGCCTTCTGAAAAAAAGGAAAAAACAGATTAACTTGAGCATATCACCAGTTTTGTAAAGGTATTTTGAACTAATCATAAAAATATTAAAAAATATTGACAATCCCACCAATTGTCTTTAATCAACTACGAAGTAGCCGGAGCGAGTTAAAAAGTGAGAATTATCTGCTATTTTATTCAAGGAGGAGTTCGCCATGGAGCAAAAGAAATGGGAAACCCACAATCCTTCCGGCAGCAAACGCGTCGTTGTCACCAAAAAATTGCCGGGCTCTCGCTGGTTGGAAACGTTGATAAAGGCCGGCTGCAGGGTTGAACTTTGCACCTCCGACGATGTTTTAAGCGTTGAGGAAATCAAGGCCGCCATTGGCGCCCAATGTGAGGCTGTCCTGGGACAGCTGACCGAAGATTGGGGCGATGAGCTTTTTGCCGCCCTCAAGGCAGCCGGCGGCAAGGCCTATAGCAATGTTGCCGTGGGCTATAACAATGTTGATGTGGCAGCCGCCACCCGACATGGCATTCCGGTCGGAAACACCCCGGGGGTTTTAACGGAGACTACGGCCCAGATGGCGGTAACGCTGACCTTTGCCGCCGCCCGCCGCACCGGGGAAGCCGAACGATTTCTGCGCGCCGGCAAATACAAGGGCTGGTTGATGACGCTGTTTCTGGGGGAGCTGTTGTGGCGCAAGACCGTGGGGGTGATCGGTGCCGGCCGCATCGGCGCAACCTACGCCCGCATGATGGTCGAAGGCCACAAGATGAACCTGATTTATCACGATATTTACCCGAATCAGGACCTCGAGGATTATATTGCCGCCTACGCAGATTTTCTCAAATCCCGCGGCGAGGAACCGGTGACCTGCAAACGCGCCGCTGCCGTCGAGGATGTGCTGCGCGAAGCCGACTGTGTCAGCGTTCACACCGTGCTGGATGAGTCGACCCACCATTTGATAAATTCCGCCAGTTTGGCATTGATGAAGGAAAATGCCATCCTGGTAAATACCAGCCGGGGTCCCGTGGTGGATGAGGCAGCGCTGGTTGCCCACTGTCAAAAGCACCCCAACTTTCGGGCCGGCCTGGACGTTTTCGAAGATGAACCGGAAATGAAACCGGGGCTGGTCGAACTGGACAATGTGCTGATCGTGCCCCACATAGCGTCGGCCACCCGCTGGACCCGGGAAGGTATGGCCTCACTGGCGGCCGGCAATGTCGCCGGCATCCTGTCCGGGTGCCCGGCCTGGAACCGGCCGGATATCCTGTCTTTTTTGGAAGGAAAATCACCCCAAGCAGCCCCCAGCATCGTCAATGCAAAAGAGCTGGGGATTCCTCTTTTTAGGAGTTGAGATCGTTTAGATAGTGAGAATCGTTGGGGTCGTGCGTATTTTGTGTAAGTTAAGTCGTCAAATAGGAAAAGGAATAAAATCGATATCATTCCGATCACGAATTAACGAATCAACCAGCCAACTATTCAACTAATCAACTAATTTTTTTTGGAGAAAAAAATTATGAAAATCGCAGAACGCGTCGCTCGTTTGGGTACGGAAACCGCCTTTGCCGTCTCGGCCGAAGCCACGGCCTTTGCGGCTCAAGGCAACAAGGTGTATCCATTTCACCTGGGAGACCTGAACCTGAAAACCCCGGCCAACGTTCTGGCTGCCGGCATCAGGGCCATGCAGGAGGGCAAGACCGGCTATTGCGCCAACGCCGGTGTTCCCCAATTGCGTGAACTCCTGGCGGATGATGTCAGTGCTTCGCGCCAAGCCCGATACTCGATGGAAAACGTCGCCATCCAGCCGGGCGGCAAGCCGACCATCGGCAAATTTTTCCTGACGATGATGAATCCGGGCGATGAGGTGCTTTATCCCAATCCGGGTTACCCCATTTATGAGTCCCAAATCGAGTTTCACGGCGGCAAAGCCGTGCCTTATGGCTACATCGAGACCCGGGATAATTTTGAAATCAACACGGATATGCTCGAAAGTCGAATCACGCCCCGTGCGCGGCTGCTGGTGCTCAATGACCTGCAAAATCCCACCGGCGCTGAATGCTCCCAGGCCGAACTGGAAAAGATCGCCGAACTGGTGCTCAAACATGATCTTTATGTTCTGTGTGATGAGGCCTATTTTGATATTCGTTACGAAGGCCGGAGCAAATCGCTGGTTTCCCTGCCGGGGATGGCCGAACGATGCCTTATTTTGTATACCTTCTCCAAAAAATTTGTCATGACCGGCTGGCGCCTGGGAGCAGCCATCGGCCCCAAAGAAATCATTGACGTCATCATCAAGCTCAATGTCAACGAGGAGTCCTGTTCAAATCATTTTGTCCAATATGCCGCAATCGAAGGCTTGACCGGCGATCAGACCGAAACCAGAAAGGTGCTTGAAACCCTCAAAGAACGACGTGACTTAACCGTTGACCTTTTAAATGAGATCGAAGGCATACATTGCATTCGCCCCAATGCCACGTTCTACCTGTGGCCGAATGTCACCGGCGCCATGCAGAAAACAGGCCTGACAGACTACAATGATTTTCGCCGCACCGTACTGCAGGAAACCGGTGTGTCGTTTTGCACGCGCCTGCATTTCGGCCGACCGCTGGAAGGCGAAGACAATTATTATATCCGGATGGCCTACTCGGGTATCAATCTGCCGGAAATCAAGGAGGGGCTGGGGAAATTAAAAGCATTTATTGAAGGATAAAGAAAAGGTTTCAGTGTTCAGGTGTCAGAGGACGGAGACAAACGGTCAGAAGTCGACGGCGCCGCTCGTATGAAAATTCAGGCAAACCAGGCGGATGTCATGTAAAATCTCAGGAGGCATAAAACGAATAACAGAGCACAGCTGGCAAGCTATAAATTCCAAATTCCAAGCACCAAATAACAAATAAATCCAAAATCACAATACTCAATGACCGAAACCGGCCAAACCAAGAAAATCCAGCTGTGTTTTTTTCGTATTTTAGAACTTTCGTGCTTTCGTGATAAATGATCGCGTATTCATCTAAAACGATGACCAAAACAGATTGATTCCCGTTTGAAATTTTGTATTTGGATCATTGTAATTTATTTGAGATTTGTGATTTGAAATTTGAAATTTTGAGTTGAGCCAGCCCTGAGAACGATCCATGTACCCGGAAGGCTCGTCTGAAACTGTATTAACGCCAATGGGATTTTCACGGTTGAGGCCCAACCCTCACGTTATCCCGCCACCTTCCCGGTCTCATCCCACCCCTGCAGCTGATAGTATTCCTTGAGCATCACCTCCAGTTGATCTTCGGTGATCACCTGGCCGGTGTCCTGCAGCGCCCGATGAAGCGCTTGGGGCAGCCGTTCGTCTTCACGCTGCATGCCTTCCCGCAGGTTGAAGCGGCGGATCTGGGTGGCAATCGCACGGGCTTTTTCCTTGAGCGCTTTCTCGCCGGCATCAAGACCGGTCACTTTGTGGATGACATCTTCCAGCACATCCCACAGGTAAAAATCCCGATAAAAACGGCACAGGATCAGGGTATCAAAAATGGCCAGCCGGTCTTCGAAATCCAGAAACATTTGCGCTTTGCCCTCAATTTGCTCGGGCGGGATCATGCCGGCCAGCTCCGGTTTGTAAAACGTGGCCCGCAGGTGACAGGCGCCGCGGTCCGAGGTCGCATAGGCCAGTCCCATGCCTTTGAGGTACCGCGGATCATAGCCGGCCGGCTCCAGGCCTTTGACATGCACCGCGATATCTTCCAGGTCCCATTGCCTGGCGGCATGTTTGATGCCCTGGGATAACACCTCCCCGATGCCTTCCCGGCGGGCAATCAGTT
>Ga0210122_1000422_pt1 | contig 14529 bp, 11 predicted proteins | sample Muzzi_CordB_D2_FD_185530 | JGI IMG/M metagenome (GOLD analysis project Ga0210122, IMG submission 185530) | Wetland microbial communities from San Francisco Bay, California, USA, that impact long-term carbon sequestration - Muzzi_CordB_D2 (SPAdes) | ecosystem: Environmental > Aquatic > Marine >... | reverse complement strand
CCACCGGTTTGTTCAGGGAAAAGGCCAACCCCTTGATTGTAGTTATTCCGATTCTTAACCCGGTAAAAGATCCGGGTCCAATGGATACCGCAAACCCATCCAATTGGGAAATTATCAACCCCGCCTTTCCAATGACGGTATCGATGCTATTTAGCAAGTGCCGGGAGTGAGTCTGGCGGTTAACCATGGTTGATTCAGCCAGCAACGAATCCCCGTCAATCACTGCGACACTGCAACTCTTGGTGGCTGTATCCACAGCAAGAATTTTCATCTAATCAACCAGTGCATTTTCCAGCACCTGTTCCATATGCCGCACCGGAATAAATTTTATTTTGCGCCGGACGATGGGCGGTATCTCGGTTAGATCTTTTTTATTTTTCTCCGGGATGATGATCTTTCGGATTCCGGCCCGCAGAGCACCCAGCGACTTTTCTTTCAGCCCCCCGATGGGAAGCACCCTGCCCCGCAGTGTAACTTCACCGGTCATGGCAACGTCATTGCGAACCGGTTTATCCGACAATGCCGAAATCAGGGCCGTCGCCATGGCGATCCCGGCAGAAGGTCCGTCTTTGGGGATTGCTCCGGCAGGAACATGGATATGGATATCCACGCTATCGAAATCCTTCTTTTTAATAGCAAGGGTTTTCAGGTTAGCCCGGGTATAGGTCACTGCTGCGCGAGCGGATTCCTGCATCACATCACCCAGTTGTCCGGTGATAATCAACTCACCTTTGCCTCCGATCAGAGATGCCTCAACATAAAGTACTTCGCCGCCGACCTGTGTCCAGGCTAAACCGGTGGCCAGTCCGACCTGGCTGTTTTCCTGATCCATTTCAGGAATATATTTGGCAACACCCAAAAATTGATGCAAATTGCCTCTGGTAATTTTAAAGCTTTTTTGACGTCCCTCAGCAATTTGACGTGCCGCTTTGCGACAGATGGTACTTAGCTCGCGTTCAAGGTTTCTCAGACCGGCTTCGGATGTATACTCCGAAATTATCTGGCGCAGGGCCCCGTCACTGATCGACAGAGTCCTGGACTTCAATCCGTTTTCCTTGATCTGGCGGGGAATTAGATGCCGGCAGGCAATGGTCATCTTCTCCTGCTCGGTGTATCCGGAGAGGTTGATCACTTCCATTCGATCCAGCAGCGCGGATGGGATGCTGTCGATGGTATTGGCAGTGAGAATAAACATAACTTTCGAAAGGTCGAAAGGCAAATTGAGAAAATGATCACTGAATTCAGAATTCTGCTCCGGATCCAGGGCTTCCAACAGCGCTGACGACGGATCGCCCCGAAAATCTGACCCCAATTTGTCAATTTCATCCATCATAAAAACGGGATTATTGGTGCCGCATTGCTTTATACCCTGCAAGATGCGTCCCGGCAGGGCACCGATATAGGTGCGGCGATGCCCCCGGATTTCGGCTTCATCCCGCATGCCACCTAATGATATACGGACAAACTTTCTTCTCATCGCCCGCCCAATCGATTGTCCTAATGAGGTTTTACCGACCCCCGGGGGTCCCACAAAGCACAAAATCGGGCCCTTCATTTTCGGATTGAGTTTACGGACACTTAAATATTCCAAAATACGATCTTTTACATTGACTAATCCGTAGTGGTCTTGGTCCAGCACTTTTTTGGCTCTTTTTATATCGATCACATCTTTTGAGGATTTGCTCCAGGGCATTTCCACCAGCCAATCAAGGTATGTTCGAACAACCGTGGATTCCGCTGAATCCGGATGCATTTTCTCAAGGCGGCTCAATTGTTTGGCAGCTTCCTGTTTTGCTTCTTTCGGCATCCTGGCTTGTTTTATGCTCTTTCGATACTCGTCGTACTCCAGCTGGTTGTCATCCTGCTCTCCCAGTTCCTTGTAAATCGCCCTAACCTGCTCCCGCAGAAAGTAATCGCGCTGACTTTTGGATATTTCGTCTTTGACATCGGACTGAATCTTGGCTTGCATCGTTGACAGTTGAACTTCGTAGGCAAGAAGATCATTTACTGTTTTCAACCGTTTCACGGGATCGATAATCTCAAGCAACCTCTGAGAATCCTCAATTTTAAGTCTCAGATTCGATGCCACCAGGTCAGCAAGCTTGCCGGGTTCTTCGACACTTTGCAAAACAGTAATGATATCACCGGTCATTTCGCCGCGCAAAACCAGGATTTTTTCACAGTGCTCCCTGACATTTCGCATTAAGGCTTCGACTTCGAGATTGATTTCATCGACCGGCGCTTCTTCAATCATTTCATACTTGACACGGTATAGTGAGCGTTTGCGGGTATATTGAGTAATCTTAGCTTTAGCGAATCCCTGAACAAGAATTTTAACGTTGCCGTCGGGCAGTTTCAGCATTCGCAAAACGCGACTGACGGTGCCGGTACTAAATATTTCCTCGGTGTTCGGGTTTTCAATGGCCGGATCTTTCTGGGTGGCTAAAAACAGATACCCTTCTTTTGCGACAGCCTCCTGGACCGCCCGTACTGATTTCTCTCGCCCCACGAACAGCGGCAATACCATATCCGTGAAGACGACAACGTCCCGCACGGGCATCAGAGGCAGCGTGGCAGGAATCTCTGCATCAACATTATCATCTTCAATTATACTGACTAAATCATCTCTATCGGTTTCAGCCATTTTAGCTCCTAAAAACCGGATCGGCAATATATTGTGAATCGGACTCTCTGACAAAATCCTCATAGTGAACCGAATAACTTCGATTTGATCCGGGGTTGTCGTTCGAACACATAAAGATAATGCAATATTATTTTTTGACAATATCCCTTTGTTTTTTTTGTGAAACATGGCAGAATGATAACATAATAGCAATGAATCGCGACCCATTCGAGTTAATACATGGCTTTTTTCAAAGATAAAAATTACTGCAGGCTGACACATTAGAAACTGTCGAGGAGGTCCATGCTACTTTACCTGATCGAGATTTTTATCTTCATTTTTGGTCTTTGCATTGGCAGTTTTTTGAACGTCTGCATCTATCGACTACCGGCATCACAATCTATTGTTCATCCCCGCTCCAGGTGCCCGGAATGCGGTAAACTGATTGTTTTTTATGACAATATTCCGGTATTCAGTTATCTGTGGCTCAAAGGCCGCTGCCGCCAATGCGGCCTGAAGATCGGGTTGCGCTATCCCACAGTTGAATTATTAGGCGGTTTGTTTGCTCTGGCGACTTTTCTTAAATTTGGTTTGAGCGTCGAAGCGCTAATTTACTTTGCATTTATTGCCTGTTTGCTGGCAGTGACCTTCATCGACCTGGATCACCGAATTATCCCTGATGTCATCACCTTGCCCGGCATAGCGGTATTCTTTGCGGCCAGCTTTGCCATTCCCTGGGTAACTTATAAAGACACGCTGTTGGGCATACTTGTTGGGGGCGGCAGCCTCTACCTGGTCGCGTGGACTTACTACAAAATTACTAAAAAGGATGGTATGGGCGGCGGCGACATCAAATTACTGGCGATGATGGGCGCCCTGCTGGGGTGGCAGGGCGTCTTATTTACAATATTTGTATCTTCGCTGGTCGGAACCCTCTCCGGTTTAGCCGTCATGCTGCAATCGCGCAAAGGCATGAAACTGGCGGTGCCGTTCGGTCCGTTTTTAGCCATCGGCGGTATTACCTATATTTTTTTCGGCACGCGTTTGATCAATTGGTATTTTAATTTACTCAGATAAAACTTGACGAATTGTGCATTGAAAGATTAAGGAACGAATAGACAAATCAGGATTTCGCCCAATGGAAAAGACGGAATGAAACTTGCCATAATCTCCGATATCCACGGAAATTTCGACGCCTTCCAGCAGGTAATGGCAGATATTGATCAATCCGGGGTTGATCGGGTTATTAGTCTGGGAGACAATATCGGCTACGGTCCGGAGCCGGATCGGGTTGTCCAGGAAATTATAGCCCGGGGCATACCATCGGTTCAAGGCAATCACGAACTGGCGCTAAAAGACCCGGAATACTTAAACTGGTTCAATCCGATAGCCCGTAAATCACTGATCAAGACCCGTGACCTGCTCAGTGAATCATCCATTAAATTTGCAACAGATATAGAGCCTTTTCTTGCATTGGATGACTGCCGCTACGTTCACGGCTTTCCACCCGACTCGCCCCTCATCTATATTTTTCAGGCATCCGAGAGCCGCAAACAAGAGATTTTTGAAGAAATCCCGCAAAGACTCTGTTTTATCGGCCACACCCATACCCTAGAAATCATCGGCTACGACGGAAAAAGCATGAAATACAGTGATCTGCTCGAAGGTGTAACCAATCTGCAAAAAGATAAAAAATATATCATCAACATCGGCAGCGTCGGGCAACCCAGAGACACCAGCAACGATGCGAAATATGTGATCTGGGATTCATCAGCCGATACCATCGATGTCAGATTCATCTCCTACGACATTGCGGCGGTCGTTCAAAAAATCAAGGACGCCGGTCTGCCCCTGGAGCATGCCGAGAGACTGTGGTAAAATATTGATTCAGCGATTTTCCATCGTCAATTATTTTTTAAATTCCATCCCGAGTTCCCTTCCCAGATCCAAAGCCTGGCGGTTGATATCCAGAAAGTCGGGCGGAATCCGATTTTGAAGAACTTTCATGATGGCCTCGGGCGCAATCAGGTCTACCATTTCGATGACTGCACCCAGCATGCAGATATTAAAAACAATCGGTTTGCCGATCTTGTCCATAACGCTTTGAAACATGGGCAATTCTCGTTGCTGGGCGTCGACTTTTTTCTGGGTATTTACGTATCGGGTATCGGTAACCAGCAATCCCCCCGGGCGAATTATCTGGTAAAATTTATTATAGGCATCCTGGGTCAGGCAAACCAGCACATTGGGCTGAATCACTTTTGGAAAATCAATCATTGAATCGGAAATAATGACATCGGATCGGGTGGCGCCGCCCCGCGCTTCTGCACCGTATGATTGAGATTGCACCGCATTTAGATTTTCGTACAGGACGGCTGCTTCAGCAAGTATAATGGTTGCTGTGATGACACCCTGCCCCCCTGAACCTGAAAATACCATCCTGCATCTTTCCATGGTTATTTGCCCCCCATCGCCTTATCGACGACCTTATCATATTCATTGCAGTATTCCGGTCTTTCAATCTGCACGAAGATACCGCGCTCGATCATATCAGGATTTTCCTGTTTCGTTTTGGATCCGATGGGCGTGGTATTGTCCTTAAACCATCTCACCATATCCACCGCATCACCGGCTTTGTTCTTACGTCCGAAATAGGTCGGACACTGGCTCAATACCTCCACCACCGAAAACCCCTCGTGCAGGATTGCCTTCTTAATAATATCGGTTAGTTGCTGAACATGATAACTCGTGGTGCGGGCCACAAAAGTCGCACCGGCGGCTTTCGCCAATTCCACCACATCAAAGCTGTAATCAATATTGGCAAAAGGCGCCGTAGTAGCCCGGATACCGATACCCGACAGGGGTGAAAACTGCCCGCCGGTCATACCATATATTCTGTTATTCATAACAATGGCCGTGATATCAATATTTCGGCGCGCCGCATGAATAAAATGGTTGCCGCCGATGGCCAGGGCATCGCCGTCGCCCATGGGTACGATCAGATTTAACTCCGGGCGGCTCATCTTAACTCCGGTGGCAAAGGCCAGGGCCCGACCGTGAATCGTGTGCAGGGTATGAAAGTCTACATAACCACTGATTCTTGCGGAACAGCCGATACCGGATACCATAACAATCTCATTTTTGCTCAAACCCAGTTTTTCGACGGCTTGCAGCAGGCCGTTGAGCACCATGCCATGACCGCACCCGGGGCACCACAGGTGCGGAAAAAATCGCTCCCTCAGATAGTTCTTAACTGCCACCTTTCAAACCCCCCTTCCCTGGATTAATCGCAACAAGTTCAAAATATCCTCCGGGGTGATGAACCCACCGTCGATGCGATTGGCCAGAAAAACCTTTTGAGGCTCGTCCACCGCCATTTTTACTTCGCGCAGCATCTGGCCCATATTCAGTTCAACGACAACAACCGATTTGGCATGTGCACACTTTTCACGCACGATGTCTTGGGGAAAAGGCCACAGCGTTTGCAGTTCGAGTAGCCCCAAAGATTCACCGCGCATCCGTCGATCTTCCACAACATGCCGAGCCGAGCGTGCCGCCGAACCGTAAGAAATCAGCATATGCTCGGCATCTTCCAGATAATATTCTTTATACCGGGCGATAAGATTGGTTCGATTTTCTATTTTATCAACCAAATGGCGCAGCAATCCGTGGACCACCCTCGGTTCACTGGATGGGAATCCCCACATATCATGATACAATCCGGTAACATTGTAACGGTGAACTCCGCCAAAATCAGACATGGGCAGGCGGCCGTCTTCGCGTGGCAGATAAGGATGATAGTCAACCCCCTCTTTGACTGAAGTTCTGAGCCGCTCCACCAAAGGCACGACACCGCGTTCGGGGATAATCAGGCGTTCACGCATGTGCGCCACCACCTCATCAAATAGTAATATGACCGGAGTGCGATAGGTTTCGGCTAAATTGAACGCTTCAATTGTTACGGCAAAGACATCCTGATGGTTGGAAGCCGTCATCGCAATGATTGCATGGTCCCCGTGAGTTCCCCAGCGGGCCTGGTTAATGTCACCCTGGCTGCCGTGGGTCGGTATTCCGGTCGAGGGACCGCCGCGCTGAACGTCAACGATGACACACGGGATTTCCGCCATAACCGCATATCCGAGAGCTTCCTGCATCAATGAGAAGCCCGGTCCACTAGTTGCCGTCATAACTTTACGCCCGGTCAGTGAAGCACCGATAATGGCGCACAATGATGCGATCTCATCTTCCATCTGAATAAATTTGCCGCCCGACGCTGGAAGCCGACAGGCCAACTGCTCGGCAATTTCAGAGGAAGGGGTGATCGGATAACCGGCGTAAAAGTCAAGTCCTGCGTATAGTGCACCTTCAACACAGGCCTCGTTGCCTTGAACAAATTTTTTTATCTCGCCCATCTGGTCACCCTATTTTTCTGTTTCTATTTCGATTGCTAAATCCGGGCATCTGAGTTCACACAGCCTGCAACAGATACAGTCTTGCGGCCGTACTGCCGTAACTTTGTCCTGGCTATCAAGTTCCAGGACATTTTTGGGACAAAATTCCACGCAGATACCGCAACCTTTGCACCAATCCCGATTAATATGATGTTGCTTTAACTTCGGTTTCCCCATTGGGTATTCCTCTCGAAAGGAAAAATCCATCGGCAGATGGATATTTTGCTTGCATTTAAAAATTCACAGTCCACCTTTAAAGCAAATAGCTTGTCAGACCTTTAACCGTATTCGTTTACTATAATATTGTCAAGGGAAACACGGCTATAAATTGAGAGTCGGTCAGGTACAAAAGTAATTGATTGACGATACCAAATTGGCCTGCGCTGAATCGCGTTCCTTAAAATTCAAAAACCAAAATCACAATTACCCCTTTGACAAATTGCGGCAGAATTTATTATGCTTATACAAATGCGGTTGTTTTCTATTAACATGGCCGTTAACCGAGGGGAGTGTTTCTTATATTGAAAAAAGCACTACTGCTGGCCGGCATTTCGATTTTTTTGATCGTTAGCGCCGGATTAGGAATATATATTGAACTCAGAATGTATGCTGACGCACCGGCGGAGGCAAACAATTCCAAAAATGTCGTCATCGGTGTGCGTCAAGGCCAATCCTTAAAAACCACGGCAAACGTGCTTTACCAGGAAAGCATCATAAAAAGTCCGATCAAACTCATCCTTTTTGCACGCATCAAAGGCTATGATAAACACCTGAAAGCCGGTGAATATCTTCTGTCAGCAGCCATGACACCGGGTCAAATACTGGACATCATGGTCAAAGGCGAGGTTAAGCTTCATAAGCTGACGGTTCCGGAAGGCTATAACATCGATCAGATTGCCGATTTGGTGACTCAGGCGGGATTCGGCACCCGCGAAGCGTTTATCAAAGCGGCCTCGGACGCCGAACTGGCACGCAAAATGGGCCTGGAAGCCGAAACTTTTGAAGGATATCTGTTTCCGGATACCTATTTTTTCCCGAAAACTGCTACTGTGGAAAAGATTATATCCACGATGGTGCAGCGATTTTGGTCAATTTTCACACCCGAGTGGAAAGCGCGTGCCACATCTTACGGATTCACGGTGCACCAGGTTGTTACGCTGGCATCAATCATTGAAAAGGAAACCGGGGCCCCCTTTGAACGCCCGCGCATCTCTTCAGTTTTTCACAACCGATTAAGAAAAAAAATGCGTCTGGAATCCGATCCGACCGTGATATATGGCATCAAAAACTTTAACGGCAATTTGACCCGCAAACACCTGAAAACCCGCACGCCCTACAACACCTACAAGATCAGAGGACTTCCGGCTGGCCCGATAGCCAATCCCGGACGTGCATCTCTGGAGGCAGCCCTCTATCCTGAGGAAACAGGCTATATATACTTTGTTTCAAAAAAAGACAACACTCACCATTTTTCTACAAATCTGAAAGAACATAATCGTGCGGTTCAAAAGTATCAATTGGGCCGAAGATAAGAACTCCAGGGATTAAATCGCCGCATGCGGCTTGACGCCGAAATATACCACCCTTAGATTGAGATCAAAGCCTTGGATTTAATTTTAGAAACAATTTAAAATCAAGAAAATGCTAATTATCAAGGCGGATTAATTAGAATAATTAGGAGCTGAATATGACAACAGCAGAAAATAAGGGGCCAACCTTTATTATCGACCTGGAAAAACTCAATACCCTCAACGCCGAAGGATGCGCGGCATGTGGCCGCAAATTTACTTTGGGAGAGACGGTTGTCAAAGCCTGTGGTGCCTGGGAAGGCCCCCCGAAACTGATCCACGAAAATGAAGCTGTTTGGGATGTCAATGCCGCCACCTATTTTGAAAGGCGCTGCTACGAATCGCGCAAAGAGCAATGAAGCGCCGGCGGGTGTTCACAGGCCCTGGAACTGAAATTTAAGATCATCGCAGGCAGAAAAGAGCAGAGTAACCATCGACTCTGCTCTTTTTTTATCGACCATAATTTAAGTTTGACCCTTGAACAGCCGATAAAGATTCAAATGGATTCTTGCATCATCGATCTTACAGGGGTTTCCAATGGTCAATAAAAACGCGGCGAAATTATTGGATAAAATCAGCCTGGTAATCATCGGGTCCGGCGCATCGCTTTTTTACTACTATCTCGAAAAATCGGTGGCTTCCGATCAAAGTCTGGGCAGTTTTGTGACCATTGCATTGATATTGATAATCAGCGTATTTACCCAATTGCTGATCAATAATGTCAACCGGTCCAGACAGGCCTTGCGCGATTCAAATGAGACGTTGGAACAAAAAGTGATCGAACGTACCAAGGAATTGCGGGATTCCGAAATTAAATATCGCACAATTTTTGAAAACACCGGTGCGGCGACCATTATTATTGAAAAGGACATGACCATTTCACTTGCCAACTCGGTTTTCGTGAGTTTTTCAGGATTTAACCGGGGGGAAATTGAATTTAAAAAATCCTTTATCGATTTTCTCGATGAAAAGAGTCACCGCGTCATCCTGAATGGTGAGGGGTTTTTGACCATAGATCAAAATCTTGAATGTAAATTTATTGACCATGAGCGCAACCAGAAAGATATTCTGATCACGATTGCGCCGATCCCCGGGACTGATAAAAGTGTCGCTTCCCTGACGGATATATCCGAGCTCAAAGAAGCAGAACGTCAGATTTCGCATCAAGCCTTCCACGATACCCTGACCAACTTACCCAACCGCACCCTGTTCATGGAACATTTGAATATGGCGATCAAGCGCGGTAAACGGCGGGAGGAGTATCATTTTGCAATTTTATACCTGGATATCGACCGTTTCAAGCTTGTCAACGATAGTCTCGGCCATAATGTCGGTGATAATCTGCTGGTCGCGTTTGCGGATAGAATCCAGAGATCACTGCGTGAAATCGACACCCTGGCCCGCTTGGGTGGCGATGAATTTGTCATTCTGCTGGAGGACATCGAAGCAGGCAATTATGCCAGGATGGTTGCTGAAAGGCTGCAGCAGGAACTTAAGCGTCCCTTTAATGTCAACGATGAAGAAGTGTTTGCACCCTCCAGTTTTGGCGTGGTCGATAACACCAAAGACTACGATCGACCCGAAGACATCATTCGCGATGCGGATTCCGCGATGTATCATGCCAAAGAAAAAGGCAGAGCTCAATATAAAGTCTTTGATAAGAAATTACATGAAAAAGCGCTACATTTGTTGCAGCGTGAAACCGATTTAAGAAAAGCAATCCACAAAAAAGAGTTTGAAACCCACTACCAGCCGATTGTGTCATTAAAAACGAGGTCGGTTGTCGGTTTCGAAGCCCTGATACGCTGGAAACATCCTCAGCTGGGACTGATCTACCCGGACTCATTTATTTCAATCGCTGAAGATACCGGCCTGATCATTCCAATCACCCGCCTGATGGTTGAGGAGGCCTGCTGCGATCTTAAAATATGGCAGGAACGAATCAGCCAAGTGCAAAAGCTTACCATGAATGTTAACATATCCAGCAGGCATTTTCTGCAACCCAGCCTCTTGAATGACATCAAGGACGTGCTGAATAAAATCAATTTGCCACCTGACCATCTAAAACTGGAAATTACCGAAACCGCTTTAATGGAAGATGTAGAAGATACGATACGGCTGGTTCAACGCATGCGAGATTACGGCCTCCAGATCGTGATAGATGATTTTGGTACCGGATATTCATCGCTGAGCTATCTGCAGCGACTGCCCATCGACACCCTCAAAGTGGATCGCAGTTTCGTATCACGCATCAAAAACACCCCCGATGGAAATAGGAACATCGTTGAGGCCATTATCTCCCTGGCGCACCGTCTTGACATGATTGTCGTGGCTGAGGGAGTGGAAACGCTTGAACAATACACCATGCTTTTAGATATGAACTGCCAGTTCGGTCAGGGATATCTTTTCTCCAAACCGCTCACAAAGTCAAAGGTTGATGGACTAATCGAAGAAATGCTGGGGTATTCACGGGAGAATCCGGGGCAATACTATCCTTTGACGAGTGTGCTTTCCAACTAATAATACGCAGCTTCGTATCATGTTGTGAATTCGTCCTTCGTAAATTGGGTTCTCAATACGACCTCAAAAGGTTTTACCTGCAGTACGCTGCGTATGTATGGAAATGGCTCTTTGCCTTATCGATTTTAATTTTTGCTTGCCCGCTTTATAGGGTGGTGATAGGTTAGTATCATAGGAGACAATGAAAACAACCGCCTTTTCTAATGAGCAGCTGGCCGGACAGAGGCTGATGGTCGGCTTTGACGGCATCAGTCTGAATGACGATCTCAAATTTTTGATTGACCACATCAAGGTGGGGGGCGTTATTCTTTTTGCCAGAAACCTTGAGACACCGGATCAGATCATGGATTTGTGCACCGGGCTGCAGGATTTTGCTGCAAGCTGCGGGCAGCCCCCTTTGTTCATCGCCATTGACCAGGAAGGGGGTCAGGTCGCCCGGCTCAAAGAACCCTTTACCCAGTTTCCCGGCAATCCGCACATGCATGAGGAAGCGGATGCCGTTCATTTTGCCGAGGTGACAGCCGCCGAGCTCAGTCAGGTTGGTATCAACATGAATATGGCGCCCGTCCTGGATGTGGCGCCAAAGGATATCGATAGCATCATGGCCCAAAGAGCCTTCGGTGGCGATCCGGATTGGGTTGCGCGGCTCGGGCTAAAAGTCATTGAGCATTTACAACAAAACCGGATTATGGCGGTCGCCAAACATTTTCCTGGTATTGGCCGGACCATATTGGATTCGCATCTGGATTTACCGGTCCTCAAGGATGATCTGGAGGCCATCGCCCGATTTGATCTGATTCCCTTTGAAGCCTGTATCCGGCATGGCGTATCCGGCATCATGCTGTCTCATATTTTTTATCCTCAACTGGATGATCAATGGCCGGCCAGCCTGTCGAAGTATATTGCCGATGATCTTTTACGCCAGCGCTTGGGGTATGACGGCTTGATAATGACCGACGATCTGGATATGGGTGCCATCATGAAGCATGTTAAAATTCAGAACTCCATTCAGCAGATCCTGGCGGCTGATATCGATCTGGCTCTCATCTGTCACAAAGGACCGAATATTGAAATCGCCTTTGAACAGATCATTAAGATAATAACTGATTCTGCTGAAATGAAGGCAAGGGGGATCGAATCGGTGGGGCGTATCATGAGAGCCAAAAACGAGTATCTTGCGCCCTAACCCGGGTTAACCGGTGATGAGTTAAATATAGGATCTGTTCCTTGAAAAAACATCTTCCTGAAAACTTCCGCCAAATCCGGCTTTTAGGTAATGGTAACCCACGCCTGCGATCATGGCGGCATTATCGCCGCACAGGTGTAACGATGGAATATGAACCCTTAGGCCCTTGCCGCCTGAATCGGCGATCAGTTTTTCTCTAAGCCGGCTGTTGGCAGCTACTCCTCCCACCAGGGCGATCCGATCGCAACCTTTTTCCAAAGCCGCACGGATGGCTTTGTACGAAAGAACATCCAGAACCGCTTCCTGAAAACCGGCCGTTATATCCGGAATCTGTTCTTTATACTGTTCGCGGTGAGTGGCGATATAACGATGGACGGCCGTTTTAATACCACTGAAGCTGAAGTCGAAGGTGGACTTGTCCAGGTAGGATCGGGGAAAATTAATTTTTGCGGGATCGCCCTGCTTGGCAAACCGATCGATAATGCCGCCCCCCGGATAACCCAGATCGAGCATTTTGGCGACTTTATCGAATGCTTCTCCGGCAGCGTCATCCCGGGTTTGCCCCATCAATTCAGCCGCCGTATGATCAGTAACATAATAAATACTGGTGTGGCCTCCGGATACGAGCAGCGCCACAAACGGGAACGATGGGGGGTCCGGCTCCAGAAATACCGAGTTGATGTGACCTTCAAGATGATTCACACCGACCCAGGGAATTCCCAGCGCATAGGCCGATGACTTGGCAAAAGAAAATCCGATCAGCAGGGCGCCTACCAGCCCGGGACCACGGGTAACGGCGATGGCCTCAATATCCGATAGGGGCAAACCGGCCTCTGTTAGCGCTTCATCAACCACCGGCACGATGGCTTCAATGTGTTTGCGTGACGCCAGTTCGGGTACCACACCACCATAGCGATGGTGAATCTGAACCTGGGATGAAACCACCGTCGCCAGGATCGAAGTCCCATCTTTGACGACTGCAGCGGCCGTTTCGTCACAGGATGTTTCTATTCCCAAAACGATCATACGATATTGATTATTGAATATTGTTTATTGGAAATATTCAGTCTTTTATTCGTGGTACCCTCCGGGTGTCCATTTTGCCGGCACCTCAGCCGGAGCAGGGCGAGCTGCCTTCGTACCCTTTGGCCAGCCATCGCAAGAATTTCGATAACCGGTTGCCTGCTTTTTCGGTTATCCGTGCTTTTTTCGAATCATTCGTTTTAGATCCAGCCACTTTTATTCCCAGGTAATCCTTTCACCGCCATCTTTGCATTCCAGGATTTCACCAATCAAAAACGCCTTCTCGTTCATGGCGTCCAGTCTTTGTAAAACATCTGCTGTGGCGTCCGGCGGCACGATGGCAATCATGCCGATTCCGTTATTGAATGTGCGCTGCATCTCCTGATCTGATATTTTTCCGGCCTGCTGTAAAAAGTGAAAAATGGGCGGTATATCCCATATGCCCCTTTGGATTAAGATATTGCAGGCCTTGGGAACAATCCGCTGTACGTTGTCTGCTATCCCGCCGCCGGTAATATGGGCAAGTCCGTGTACCGGTAAATCTTTTAAGATGCTCAATATCGGTTCAACATAGATTTTGGTGGGGGTAAGCAGCTCTTCGCCCAGAGTTTTACCGAGATCCGCCACATAATCGTCCATTTTCAGTTTCAGGATTTCAAAGCATATTTTGCGGACCAGGGAATAGCCGTTGCTGTGCAGTCCGCTTGATGCAATGCCGATCAGTCGGTGTCCCACACGAACTTCAGTACCGTCTATGATTTTGCTGTTATCCACGATTCCAACGGCAAAGCCGGCCATATCATATTCATTTTCACTGTAAAAACCGGGCATTTCCGCAGTTTCACCGCCAAGCAAGGCGCATTTGGCCTGGATGCAGCCTTCACCGATCCCCCGGATAAGGTCGGTCACACGCTTGCTATCCAATTTGCCCATGGACAGATAGTCCAGAAAGAAGAGCGGCTTGGCACCCTGGACGAGGATATCATTAACACACATGGCAACCAGATCAATGCCGACGGTGTCGTGTTTGTCGAGCATGATGGCAATTTTAAGTTTGGTTCCAACCCCGTCCGTTGAACTGACCAGAACCGGGCGGTCTAGATTGGCTAAATTCGGTGAAAAAAGCCCACCAAATCCGCCGATTTCTCCCATCACACC
>Ga0210122_1000421_pt1 | contig 14529 bp, 7 predicted proteins | sample Muzzi_CordB_D2_FD_185530 | JGI IMG/M metagenome (GOLD analysis project Ga0210122, IMG submission 185530) | Wetland microbial communities from San Francisco Bay, California, USA, that impact long-term carbon sequestration - Muzzi_CordB_D2 (SPAdes) | ecosystem: Environmental > Aquatic > Marine >... | reverse complement strand
CCGCCGGTCGGCTTCTGGCATTCCCTCCGGTCTCGTCAGTCCCCCCGGGGCGGCTCGGCCCCGTATAATCGCCGGGCGAGCGCGCCGGTGCCCTCCGGCCGGGGAACCCCACAGCCACAAACCAGGACCCACCACCAGGACACACCACAGGAGCGCCGATGTTCACCATCGATCAGATTCATGCCCGAGAGATTCTGGATTCCCGCGGAAACCCGACCCTCGAGGTGGAGTGCTTTCTCGACGGCGGCGCCTGGGGGCGCGCGGCGGTTCCGTCCGGCGCGTCGACCGGCAGCCGTGAGGCGCTGGAGCTGCGCGACGGCGGCAAACGCTACGGCGGCAAGGGCGTCCGCGACGCGGTGGAGAACGTCAAGGGCGAGATCGCGGGAGCGATCCGGGGCCGCGATGCCCGCGACCAGGCCCTGCTCGATCACTACCTGATCGAGCTCGACGGCACCGACACCAAGAAGCGCCTGGGGGCGAACGCCATCCTCGGCACGTCGCTGGCGGTGGCCAAGGCCGCGGCCTGCGCCGCGGGGCTGCCGCTCTACAGCTACCTGGGGAGCCCGGCTTCGTCCATCCTGCCGGTGCCCATGCTCAACGTCTTAAACGGCGGCGCTCACGCCGACAACAACGTGGACGTCCAGGAGTTCATGCTGGTGCCCCTGGGGTTCACGGAGTTCTCGGAGGCGCTCCGGGCGTCGGTCGAGACCTACCACACGCTCAAGAAGGTGCTCCGCGCCCGCGGCCTGGGGACCGGTGTGGGCGATGAGGGGGGCTTCGCGCCCGACTTGAAGAGTAACCGCGAGGCCCTCGACCTCCTGGTGGAGGCGATCGGCGAGGCCGGCTACGAGCCCGGGCACCAGATCGCTCTGGCGGTCGACGTGGCCGCCAACGAGATGGTGGAGAAGAAGGGGCGCAAGGGCATCACCTACGCCCTGGCCGGCGAGGGCCGAAGCGGGCTCACGCCGACGGATCTGGTGGAGCTCTACGGCGAATGGATCGAGGCCTACCCGCTGGCGTCGATCGAGGACGGCCTGTCCGAGGACGACCACGCGGGCTGGAAGGAGCTGACCGACGCCCTGGGCGGCAAGGTGCAGCTCGTGGGCGACGACATCTTCGTCACCAACCCGGAGATCTTCGCCGAGGGCATCCGGGACGGGCTCGCCAACGCCATCCTCATCAAGCTCAACCAGATCGGTACCCTGAGCGAGACCCTCGCCACCGTCGAGATGGCCCGGACCAACGGCTATGGCACGGTGATCAGCCACCGCTCCGGCGAGACCAACGACACCACCATCGCCGACCTCTCGGTGGCCACGCGCGCCGGTCAGATCAAGACCGGCGCCCCGGCCCGGAGCGACCGGGTGTCCAAGTACAACCGCCTGCTCAGGATCGAGGAGGAGCTGGAGGGCGCCGCCGACTATGCGGGGGCAGCCGCCTTCCCGCGCTGGAACCGGTGACCGAAACCGCCGCCGCTCCGCGTCGAGGCGTCCGTACGGTCACGGTCGCGGCGGTGTTGTTTCTGCTCCTGCTGCTCGGCATCGCCGGGGCCAGGAGCCTGCAGGACCTGGAGCGGGCCCGCCGGCGCGAGGCGGAGCTCGAGTCGAAGATCGAAGCGACCCGGGAGCGGGTCGACGCGCTCGAGCATCGCATCCACCGTCTGCGCGACGACCCCTTGCTGCTCGAGCAGTTGGCGCGGGAGGAGCTGGGGATGGTGCGCGACGGGGATGTGGTGGTGGTGCTCGACGAGGAGGAGCCGGAGGGGCGCGAGGAGGGGGAGACGGCCCGGCAGTGAGTGCGGTCCGCTGCTCGGGTGCGGCGGGTCAGGTAGGGCCGCTCGCTCCGCTCGCACTTCGGCCGGCGCGGAGACCGGCCGCTTCATCTGAGGTCGCACTTCGGCCGGCGCGGAGACCGGCCGCTTCATCTGAGGTCGCTCTTCGGCCGGCGCGGAGACCGGCCGCTTCATCTGAGGTCGCACTTCGGCCGGCGCGGAGACCGGCCGCTTCATCTGAGGTCGCTCTTCGGCAACACCATCCTCGATGAAGCGGCCGCCCTCCGTGGCGGCCGAGTGCGAGCGCCAGCGAGCGGCCTCATTGAGAACCGCCCCGCCGACGGACCTTACCGGCCTACTCCGCTTCCGCCGCCGGCTCCGCCTCCGCTCCGGCGTGGGTCTCTCCCTTGAGCCGTTCGCCCCGCGCCAGGGTCATCTTGAGCGCCGGCGGCGTGATCAGCGTGGTGACGATGACCATGATCACCACCGCCGAGTAGACCTCGCTGTTGATCACCCGGTGGCCGTGGAGGACGAGCGAGGCGCCGATCGACGCGAAGATCAGGCCGACCTCTCCCCGGGGCACCATGCCGACCGCGACCGAGACCCGGTCGAGGCCCTTCTCCAGCACGCCGAGGGCGCAGATCATCTTGCCGAGGACCGCCGCCAGGGACAAAAGGGCGGCGAAGCCGAGCACGTCCACCTGGCCGAAGGTGGAGAGGTCCACGCGGATCCCCATCAACACGAAGAAGACCGGCACCAGGAAGATGTAGATCGGGTGGAGGAGCTCCTCGATCGAGTGCTCGCCGCGATCGAGGAAGTCCCGGTAGTGCACCTCGTCCAGGATCAGGCCGGCGGCGAACGCGCCGACGATGGTCGCCAGGCCGATGACGTTGGCGATGTAGGCGAGCAGGAAACAGAACGACAATGAGACGGTCAACAGCATGCCCTGGATGCGCAGCCGGCTCGCGAGGCCGAACATGCGGGGCGAGACCCAGCGGCCGACGATGATGGCGCCACCCAGGAAGAGCATCGCCTTGGCGACGATCCAGAGGATCGCGAGCGAGGAGATCTCGCCGCCGGTCTGGGCCGCCTGGATGATCCCCGCCACCACGGCGAGCACCACCAGGCCGAGGACGTCGTCGATCACCGCCGCGCCGAGGATGATCTTCGACTCGCGCTTCTGCAGCTTGCCCAGGTCGGAGAGCACCCGGGCGGTGATCCCGACGCTCGTGGCGCAGAGGGTGGCGCCGATGAAGACATGGACCAGCATCTCCTCGTCCGGGATCAACCAGGCGGAGACGCCCCAGCCGAGGAAGAACGGTGCCACCACGCCGAGGACCGCCACCACCAGGCTCGACAGGCCGACCGACTTCATCTCGTCCAGGTTCGACTCGAGGCCGACGTCGAAGAGCAACAGGATGACGCCGATCTCGGCCAGGATCTCGATGCCCGTGCTGGACTTGATGAACTCGAGGTAGTGGAAGCCCACCAGGGCCAGGTTGCCGAGGATCACGCCGCCGACCAGCTCCCCGAGGACTGCCGGTTGGTGGATGCGCTCGAAGCCGGCTCCAAACACCTTCGCCACCATGAGCATGATCACCAGGGCGATCAGCACCGGGAGCACCGGGCTGGTGTGACCTGTCTCGACGTGCTCCCCGTTCCCCGCATGCTCGCCGGCTTCCCCGGCGCCCGGCGCGGCATGGCCGGACGGCTTGGCCTGGGTGGCCGTGGCGGTCGGTGCATTCTGTGCCTCCGGCTGGGCGGAGACCGTGCCTCCGTGGAGCACCCAGAAGACGGCGAGAGCGGCGAGGGCGATCAGGGTCTTGCGCATCGCGGGGTCCTGTCCTCCACTGGTTGTTCGAAGGTGGGGGCGTCGTGGTCGCGGCCCGGCGAGGGGCGCTATCCTACCACCCGTCGAGGGGGGCCATTCAGCGCTTGAGAGGCAGATCGGAAGCGGAAGGTTTCGCGTCGGATGCGCCGCCCTGGGCGAGCTCCTCGAGGATCTCGCCGAGCCGCTCGAGCTGCCGCGCCGCTTCGCTGAAACGGCGCTCGGCCTGGAGCTCGAGGTAGCGCTCGAACACCCGGTTCGCCTCGGCGGCCAGCTCCGCGACCGATGGCGGGGCGAGGGCCTCTTCGCCCGGCAGGTCGCGGGCGGTGTCGGCCTCGAGCTCCGGCGCGGTGACCGTCTCGAGCTCCTCTCCGACGAGGCTCTCGAGCGCCTCGTCCAGGCTCTCCCCGTAAGCGAGCTCGTCCCCGTGCATGACCACCACCAGGCGCAGCTCGGGGTAGGCCGCGGTTTCGGCCTGGAGGTAGATCGGCTCCACGTAGAGCAGGCCGCCGTCGATCGGGATCGCCAAGACGTTGCCCCGGATGACCGAGGAGCCCCGTTGATCCCACAAGGTGAGCTGCTGGGAGAGGAAGCGGTCCTGGTCGATCTTGGTCTCCACCTGCTGGGGTCCCAGGACGTGGCGTTCCTTGGGAAACTTGTAGGCGAGGAGGCGCCCGTAGTCCGCGCCGTCCGAGAGCCCGGCGAGCCAGCCGATCATCACCTGCCGGTTCTTCGGCGTGAAGGGGAGGATCGAGGTGAAGCCGAGGCGCCGCCCGGCCGAGGCCCGGCGGGTCTCGGGCGGCTGCCACATGACGTAGTAGGGGGCCACGGGGAGGAGCGCCTCGTGGTACTTCTCCGTCGCCCGCACCCAGAGGTCCTCCTGGTTGTAGAAGACCTCCGGGTCGGTCATGTGGTACTTGGCGTAGACCAGCCCCTGGGCGAGGAAGAGGTCGGCGGGGTAGCGGGTGTGGGCCAGGAGCTCCGCCGGCATCTCCTCGCGCGGCCGGAAGAGGTCCGGGAAGACCCCTCGCCAGACCTGGATCAGCGGGTCGCCCGGCTCGAAGACGTAGAGCGCGACCGAGCCGTCGAACGCGTCGACCACCGCCTTGACCGAGTTGCGCACGTAGTTGGCGCCGTCGAGGTGGGGAGCCACCAGGCTGGCGAGCCGTCGCGCCCGGCCCCCTTCGTCGTACTCCACCACCTCGCGCGCCGAGAAGGGCTCGCTGTACGGGAAGTAGCGTGACGTGGTGTACGCGTCGACGATCCAGTAGAGCCTGCCGTCCACGAGCACCACGTAGGGGTCGTCGTCGAGGGTGAGAAACGGCGCCACCCGCGCCACCCGCTCGCTGATCTGGCGGTGGAACATCACCCGGCTCTCGGAGGTGGGGTACTCGGAGAGGAAGAAGCGGGTGCCGTCGAACATCCAGCCGTAGACGAGCTTGCGCCACAGGTTGGCGAGCCGCACCCCGCCTGTGCCCGGGTAGTGGATGGTCACGTTCTCGTCGCCCCGGGGGTGGTCGAACTCCTCCTCCTCGGTGTTGACGTAGACGTGGGAGTCGGTCAGCTCGCCGTAGTAGATCTGCGGTCGCTCGACCGCGAGGTCGGGGTGGGCTGAGCGGGGCGGCAGGTCCTTGACCAGCAGGTGGGGCAGCCCCTGGGGCGTGAACTCGGCGACCGGCGCCATCGTCAGGCCGTAGCCGTGGGTGTACTTGAACCGCCGGTTGACGAAGGTCTGGCTCTGCTCCGGCAGGTTGTCGAGCTCGAGCTCACGCGCGGAGACCATCACCTGGCGGTAGTCGTCGCCCACCGCGTAGCGATCGATGTCCACGTCCACGAACTCGTAGTAGAGGCGGATCTCCTGGAACTGGCGGTAGACGGCGTCCAGAGCGCGCCAGTCCCAGAGGCGGGTCTCGGCGAGGAGCTCCCGGTTGGCGTCGACCGTCCCCCGGTCGAAGGTGCCGGTGGCCGCGAACTCCCGCTCTTCGATCCGGTCGAGCCCGAAGCCCCGGCCGGTGAGCGCGATGTTGTTCGCGATGTAGGGGGCCTCGAAGCTGATCTCGCTCGGCTCGACCCAGAAGGACTGGACCACCGTCGGTGCCACCCCGAGGGCGAGCAGCCAGACGACCGCGACGAGTGCGAGGGGCAGGGCCACGGCGGCGGGCCGGCCGAGCTTCGGCGGTGCTCCGAAGGCGAGGGCCCGGCGCGTCGCGCGCTCGCGGAGGGGCCGCGAGAGGAGTGTCAGAGACGCCGCGGCCGTCACCGCCGCGACCAGCACCAGGGCGGGCAGGCGGACGTGAGTATCGGTCCACCCCGGCCCCGAGACCACGCCCCACGACGAGTAGAGGAGGTGCGGGATCGCCAGCAGCCGCCCCGCGGCGACCACCAGGCCGAGGGCGACCAGCCCGGGGAGGAGCCCGGCGATCGAGCCGTCCGCCACGCCGCGGCTTGCCGGGTGGACGGTCAGGCTCTTGCCACCCCGGAGCTCGATCACCGGCGCGTCTTCGCCACCCGAACGGATCACCGCCGCGAGCACCGCGGCCGCAACCGCCAGGCCGGCGACCGCGAACGCGAGCGCGTAGAGGGCGTCGAGGAGCGGCAGGGTGAAGAGATAGAAGCCGGCGTCGAGGCCGAGGACCGGCTCCGAGACCCCGGCCGGCGCACGGTGGGCGAAGCAGAGGATCTCCTCCCAGGCGCTCGACCCCCAGAGCCCGCCCGACACGACGCCGAAGAGAACCGCCCCGAGCCGGACCCTCCGGGGCCGGAGCCGACGCGTGAGGAGCCAGACCCCGCTCCCCGCCACCAGGGCGCCGAGGGCCAGGTACCCGGCCTCGGCGAGCACCGCCGTCCAGAACCGGTCGCCGAACCCCAGGGCCTGGAACCAGAAGAGCTCGCCCAGGAAAGAGAGGCTGCCGAACAGGAAGATCGTCGCCGCGGCCAGGGCGATCCCGAGCCCGGTCCAGAGCCCGGCGCGGGCGCCGCGACGCCCGCTCCCACCGGCGCGCAGTCCCCTGGCCACCAACCAGGCCGCAAGCGCCAGCAGACCGACCAGGAGACCGATGTACATCCTGCCGGCAGGCTACCAGAGTGGCCCGAAGGCAGTGGGGTGGACTGCACGACCTCCTGCTGAGCGACATGTGTCGGCTTTGTTCTCTGAGTTCTCTCAGCCAATGCCTGAGGTCCTGTGAATCATTTCAGAGAGCCTATAGAGCGATACCTCCTTTTCGAGCTCATCCTTCTGTGATGTGAGCGGCCATGGTGGGGACAACTGAGGGTGTTGACAATCTTTCATTTCGACTATACTGTCAGTCTACGTTTTGAAAATAATCGTTCATCGGCTTAGTCGAAACCCTTGACGGGTTTCGCGATGTGTCGTCTTCGTAGGCTGATTTCTCCGAGGTAGCGAGGCGTTGTGATCTCATGCCCAGAGCATTCTAGAGCTGAGCCTTTTGCGTAAGGCGGCGCGTCGCTGGCGGATTGATAGATTCTGACCAAGGTACTACGCAAGGAGTTCACCATGAGCGATCATGCGATGTCAAAGATCAGTTCAGGCTTGTGCTTCATTCTGGTCCTCTTGTGTTCGACACCGGTGCTCGCCCAAGGGACCTTGTTTGTCAAGAATCAGAAGGTTGGGATCGGAACGGCGGCACCTGCATACGATCTCCATCTGGTGAACTCCTCGGCCAGCGCCAACTTGTGGATCGAGGGCGCTAGCAGCGGTGCCATGGAGTTCGTCGACGGCAATGCTCCAGTGGATGAACGGATCGCTCAGTTCTTGTCCAGCAACGGCACCTTCAGGATTCGAGGCCTCAGTGACGCGTTGAGCCAGACCGTCTCCGGGATCGTGCTCGATCTCGGTAGCGGTGATGTCGGAGTGGGGACTACGAGCCCCGCATATCGTTTCGAGATCGAGGACACTTCGACGACTGGCTCGATCTTGCGCCTGCAGAACGGAGACGGTACGTGCGATCTCGACCCCAACGTCGGGGGGCTCACCTGGTCGTGTAGCTCTGACCTCCGTCTCAAGACGGACGTTCGCTCAGCCGATACGACCGCGATTCTGGAAGACCTTCTCGAGATGGATCTGTACGACTACGACGTCATCGCCAGCGGAGATCATCGTCTCGGCTTCATCGCTCAGCGGATGCGAGAGACCTATCCTGACCGTGTGACCGCCTCGGGGGACGGGACTCTCATGGTTCAACAGCCCGGAGCCAACGAGCTTCTGGCTGCTGTCCAGGCGCTGCACGGAATGGTCGCGGAGCTGCAGGGGAAGGTTGCGGATCTGGAACGGGAGCTACACGCGAGAGAAGCAGAGTAGATCCTCCGAAGTTTGGCGGAAGGCCGTTCGTCTTCAGTTGTATGAAGACCTGGGGAAGGCCGCGCCATGACTCCGGACTCGCCCCAGTTTCCTGGGCAGGTACTGAAAGAGAAACGGGTGACGAAGGAATGAAGGAGACCGAGATGAGTGCTCCTCGAAGGCAGTTGTTGACGTTGGCTGTAGGAGTCATCCTGGTTCACACTCTGGCCGGAGCCGGGGCAGCCCAGGAGCTTTCATGCTTCGGCAGCCCGATGCGGTACTTCCTGACGGGGGACGGAGCGGATGTGACGGGGAAGTGCTCGACCTGGGGCTACTGCAGGGAGCCGGTCCTGCCGGGCTTCACGTACTCCTTCGACGGGAGCTGCAATCCGTACCTCGGAAGCTGCTCGGGAATCGCCGAGATGAACGTCGAGTTTCCGGGAAACCACCAGAACGACCCCTCCTCGATCGGCTTCTACTACAGTTTCGTGACGCTCGACTTGTTCAATTCGTCGGGCACGCCGGTCGGTGCCTGCGGCGTTTCGGGTCAGGCGATTACCCAGGACTTCGGGACGGTGCAGGTGAGCGCTTCGGCGACCTGCTCGAACCCGGCTGCAGGGCAGTTTCTCCTGGAGACGACGGTGTGTTCGGGGAGTAGCCTCTGCGAGATCAAGCAGTCGACCGGCCTGGACTTCGCCCTGGCGGCAGGATGCGTCGTGCCGCCGATGGAGCGTTGTGGCACGGGGGACGCGTCCTGCCAGGAGTGCGTCGCGGGCGGGGCAGGTGTGGGTGGCGGCGGTCCTGGCCTTGGTGGGCCGGGGAGTCCTCAGACCGGTCCGAAGGCGACGCTTCGGTATACCGCGGGCGGTGCTGGCATCACGGGGCTGCCAGGCTCGGCGTCATGGAACGTCACCCTCGGGCGCTACTGGAGCCACGACTACGCGGAGCGGATCATTCCGCTGCCGGACGAGTCGCGGGTCTGGCTGATCACGAAGTATGGAACCTACCGGGAATGGGCCGCGCCGGACGCGTCGGGCGTCTACCAGACGGTGGCCCCTTCGAGCGAGTACCGGACGCTGACGTGGACCGGGAGCGGGTGGACGCTCGAGGACCTGGACGGGACGGTTGACACGTACGATGCGGGTGGGCTGTGGCTGTCGAGGACGGACCGGAACGGCAATGCGAAGACGGCAACCTACTCGGGTGGAGCGCTGGCGCAGGTTCACTTCCCGGACGGACGGCGGGAGGACTTCGGCTATGACCTGAGTGGCAAGCTGGCGTCGATCGACGAGGTGGGCATCGACGGCTCGTCGAGCCGCACCTGGACCTACACGTGGACTGGCGACGACCTGACGCGGATCGACCGGCCCGACGGGACGGCGCTCCTCTTCACGTACGGGGACGCGGCCCATCCGGGGTATCTGACACGGGTCGAGATCGAGGGGACCCATGGCGCCTCGACGCGGGTGGAGCGGGCCTGGGAGTACGACGTGGAGGGCAGCGTGATCGCCTCCTGGCGGGGCGACGCGTCGAAGACCGGCCCCGACGCGGTCGATCTTTGGCAGCTCTCGTTCGACGACCCGACCGAGCCGGCGGTGACGACGGTGACCGACCCCCTGGGCCAGGTAATCACCTATCAGATCGGTCGGGATACGGTCTCCTCGAACGTGAGGGTGACCTCGATCACCGGGGACTGCCCGGTCTGTGGCCTGGGCCCGAACACGGCGATGGCCTACGACGACCCGGCCCATCCGCTGCGTCCCACCAGCACAACGGACGGCCGGGGGACGACGACGGCGATGAGCTACGACGCGCACGGTCAGGTCACGAGCCGCACGGAAGCGATGGGGACGGCGCAGGAGCGGACCACTACCTGGACCTATGACGCGACCTACCCGGGGCTGGTAGCTTCGATCGATGTGCCATCGGTCACCGGCGGCGGCTCGCTCAGGACGACTGAATGGCTGCGCGACGGCACGGGGAACCCGACGACACGCCGGATCACCGGGGCCGAGGCGGGGAGCGCGTTCACCTACGACACGGTGACCAGCTTCAACGGCGCCGGCCAGCCGCTCACGGTCGACCCGCCCGGCCACGCCACGGCGGACCAGACGAGCTTCACCTACGATCCGGCCCGAGGTGACCTGTTCGCGGCCACGCGGACCGATCCGCTCGTGGGCACGATGACCTTCGGTTACGACGCCTTCAACCGGCGGACCTCGGTCACCGATCCCAACGGTGTCGAGACAGCGACCGCCTACGACGTCCTCGACCGGGTGACCGAGGTCCGTCAGGTCGGTGCCAGCCCGCCGGCCGACGATCTGGTCACGGGCTACGAGTACACGGTCTTCGGAGACCTCTTGCGGACGACGCTTCCGGAGGGCAACGTCATCGAGTACGGCTACGACGTGGCCGGACGGCTGATCTCGGTCGAGAGGAAGCCGGATGCCTCGACTTCTGTGGAGCGGATCCTCTACACCCTGAACGTGGTCGGAAACCGAACGCGGGAGGACCTCCAACGCTGGGATACTGGGACCAGCTCCTGGGTCACGGAGTCGACGACGACCTACCAATACTCCACGCGGTGCCGGCCGGACTCGGTTGACCGAGGTGGAAGCATCACGGCGTACGGCTACGACTGTAACGGCAACCTCGACGAGGTCTGGGATCCGAGCCGGAACGCGAGCGTGAACCCTCCGTCGACGAGCTACGGCTACGATCCGCTCGATCGCCTGACCTCGGTGAGCCAGCCGTGGGGCGGCTCGGGCGGTGGAACGGTCACGACGAGCTACGGCTACGACGTGCAGGACCACCTGAGCTCGGTGACGGACGCCGAGGGCAACACGACGAGCTACACCTACTCTGACCGGGACCTTCGGACCCAGGAGGTGTCACCGGCCTCGGGGACCACGGTCTACGACTACGACGAGCACGGCGAGCTCGTGTCGACCACGGACGCCCGAGGGGCGACGCTGACCCGGAGCGTCGACGCGCTGGACCGGGTGACGTTGGTCGACTCGACGGACGACACGCTCGATACGACCTACAGCTACGACACGGCACCGGCCGCCTGTGGCGGGACGAGCTTCGCGCTCGGCCGGCTGGGCTCGGTCACCCGGAACGGCCAGTCAATCGACTACTGCTACGACCGGTACGGCCGTCTGACGCGGGACGGGGAGCTCACCTTCGGTTACGACAGAAACGGCAATCGGACCACGATCGCGTATCCTGGAGGGGTGAGCGCCGGTTACAGCTACGACTTCGCAGACCGGCAGGCGGGGCTGGTAGTTACCACGCCTACGGTCACTGGCCAGGTGGTGGCCTCCTCAGCCACCTATCTGCCATCGGGTCCGCTCGCGAGCCTGGCCTTGGGCAACAGCCTGAGCGAGCTCCGGACCTACGACGGGCGCTACGCGCCGGAGGGCTTCGGGGTAAGCGGGGCCTTCGACCGGTCCTGGAGCTACACCACGGACCCGGTGGGCAACGTGCTCGAGGTCGTGGAGCGTGACGTCTGTCCGATGCCGCCGCTGGTGCTGGAGAACCAGACGGTGTCGACGACGGAGCTGATCGAGCACTGCTCGTCGATCGAGGCGGGCAACGGCTACTTGGTGGACGCGACGGGGGACGTGACCTTCCGTGCGGGCGACGTGATCGTGCTGCGGGACGGCTTCACGGTGGCCGACGGCGGGGCGTTCACGGCCGAGGACGGCCCGGAGTCGGGCACCATGGGCGTGGTGCGGAGCTATACCTACCAGGACACCCAGTTCTACCTGACCTCGGCGTCCGGCCCGTGGGGAGATCTGTCATGGACCTACGACGGGATCGGCAACCGACTGACCGAGACCCGGGACGGCAACACGGATAGCTACGTCTACACGACCAACGGCAGTGGGGGCAACACGCCGGTGCTCGACCGGATCGATCTCTGGACGCTCGGCAGCCGCGAGTACACCTGGGGCGCTGCGGGGCATCTCGAAGAGGTGGGGACCGGCGGCGCCAACCCGGTCGACTTCGCCTGGGACCAGACGGGGCGCTTGGCGTCGGCGGACCGGACGGCAGCGGGTCAGACGGCGAGCTTTCTCTATGACGGGCGAAGCTTCCTGCTCCGGGCCGGGCAGGCCGCCGGAGGCACCGCGCTGGTCACCCCGGTCTACGACTCGAGCGGTCTCCTCCACGTACTCGAGCGCCAGGCCTCGCCGAGCGACCCGATCGAGCGCACCTTCCACCTCTACCTTGCAGGCCGGCCGGTGGCCCAGCTCGCGATCGACGGCCTGGGCACCGAGACCTGGACTTACCTCACGGCCGACCACCTGGGAACGCCCCTCCTCGCCACCGACAGCCTCGCTGCCGTCGTCTGGGAGGGAGGCTTCGAGCCCTTTGGCACCGACTACCAGGAAGGGATGGCGGGAGGGGCGCTCCAGAACGGCATCGCCCTGCGACTGCCCGGGCAGTGGGACGACGACACCTGGGCCGATGCCACCTCCGGTGCCGGGTTGTACTACAACGTGCACCGCTGGTACGCACGTGGGACGAGTGCCTACACGCGACCGGACCCACTGGATGTCGACCCAGCGACATCAGCGCTCTATGCCCTGGCCAGGTCGAACCCTCTGGGCGGGACAGATCCTTTGGGCCTGTTCCGGCTCGAGGGTGGTGCCCCGGACTGCCTTGTGGAGTACCTGATGAACCGCGTTCCCGATCTCATCTCGCACCCCACGATTCCCGGCAACCTTTCCGCGGTCACCGGCGCAGCACCTCAGGAAATCCCGATCGCTCTCGCTTGGGGTAGCGGCCCGAAGGTCGTGTTGACGGACATTCCGGAGCCACCGGGTGACGCCGAGTTTGGAGAGTTCGATCCAAGCCATCCCGATGAAGTGCACATCCAGCGCAGATTGGTGGATCAGCTCTGCAATTGTCCTTGCGATGAAGCGGTGGTCGGTCTCGGGATCACTCTCTTGCATGAGTTGGCACACCAGCTCTACTACAACTACCGAGGGCTCGAGGGCAAGACCATCGAGGCGGGCCGCGACTTCACTGACCGGACCTACGAGCCAGACACCTACACTCTGAGCATCGGCAAGTTCTACTTTGGATGCCACTGACGATGCTCCGTGCGGCACCGTTTCTCGTGTTGTTCGTCTCCGCCGGTGGAGTCGCGTCGGGAATGTTGCTTCCTCTGACGTTCACCGAGTTCTCTCAGCATGCCAGTTGCTCCTGTATTGGCGAGGTGACATCTGTGGACGAGGTCACGGAGGACGAGATCGTCGCGCTCGGGGTTCCGGCGTCTGAGGTACCCAGACTGAATCGCCTGGCGCGGATACGGATCGAGAGGTGGATCGTCGAGGATGGATGCGCAGGTTCGAGCGAAGACCGGACGTTGGCTTTCTCGACAGAGGTTCACTCTTCGAAGCCCGAGGTAGGGCATCGTTACGTGATCATGCCCAGGAGTATCGGCCAGATCTGGGCGGAAGTGATCTATGGCCGCAGTGTCTGGGAAATCGGTGGGAAGGATGAAGTGATCATCACCTACCGGAATGACTTCCTGATCGCTCCCCTGGATGTACGGAGCGGCGAGATGGCCCGTGTGCCTCTCGCGTCCGTCGAACGGCTCTTGACTCGATCCCTGGGAGACAAGAAGGCCGAGTAGCTGTGCTCGCAGAGCGAATGTTCACCATGGCTGAGCCCGGACACAGGGGACGACCGAGTTGAAGCGCCAGCGTGTATTCCTCACCAGCCCTCTGCTCCCTCGTCTCTCCACGGAGGCTGGTGAGGAATGCAGGCTGACGGGACGAGCGAGATCGACTGCTGCCGATGTGCTGCACAACGTAAGGAGCACGACATGAAGCACTTTTCGAAGTCAACGACCAGCGCCGGCTTGTGTCCAGACCTCCTGACCTACCCTTCGTAAGTCGCTGAAACGACAGGGTCGGCCCTCGTGAGGGGTGCGGACCCAAAAGTGTCCGGTTTTCTCGTGCGCCGGGGCATGATTCGGCCATGGCGCCGACCTGTGACGATCCCGTCCTGTTCCCCGAGCCCGCTGGTTCCCTGGAGGGCGTGGTGGTGGTCAATTCTCGCTGCCGGGTCCAGGAGCGCGAGGGTCACCGTGTCGTGAGTGTCTGCGGCCTGCCGCTGGCGCACTTCGCGGCCGAGGACCAGGTGGGGGAAGCCTATGCGATGGTGAGCCTGGTCGATCTGGGCTGGGCGCGACAGGGGGAGGTGGCGCGGGCGTTCGGGTGCTACGTGCGCACTGTGCGTCGTAACCAGAGGCGGTTCGAGGAGGACGGTCTGGCGGCGCTGGGGCGACCGCGAGGCTTCCCGCGGGGCCGGTCCCGGATGACGCCGAGCCGCCGGGAGGCCGTGGATCGGTGGAAGAGCGAGGGGGTGTCGAACCGGGAAATCGCTCGACGACTGGGCATCGACGAGAAGGCCGTGCGCAAGCTGGCTCGGCGTCTGGGCTGGCAGGTGCGCTCGGTGGAGCAGCGGCTCATGCCGTTCGACGGTGCGGACCCAAAACTGTCCGGTTCGGCCGATCCGAAGGGCGCGAGTGCCCGTCCGACGGGGGCCGAGGACACCGAGGACGCGAGCGCGCCTGCGGACCCAAAACTGTCCGCTCCGGCAGGCGAGGCGGAGCCG
>Ga0210122_1000420_pt1 | contig 14552 bp, 12 predicted proteins | sample Muzzi_CordB_D2_FD_185530 | JGI IMG/M metagenome (GOLD analysis project Ga0210122, IMG submission 185530) | Wetland microbial communities from San Francisco Bay, California, USA, that impact long-term carbon sequestration - Muzzi_CordB_D2 (SPAdes) | ecosystem: Environmental > Aquatic > Marine >... | reverse complement strand
GGTCCGGAGCGTCGCGGTCGTCGATCAGAACCGCGCCATCTCCGCGGGAGCCGACGGTACCGTCCGACTCTGGAACCTCCAGGAGCACAAGGAGCTGGCCCTCCTCGAGGGACACAAGGGCCCGGTCTGGAGCGTCGCGGTCGTCGATCAGAACCGCGCTCTCTCCGCGGGAAACGACAGCACCGTGCGATTCTGGAACCTCCAGGAGAACAAAGAGCTGACCGTCCTCCAAGGACACGAGGAAGAGGTCCGCTGCATCGCGGTCGTCGATCAGAGCCGCGCCCTCTCTGCAGGAAACGACGGTACCGTCCGGCTCTGGGACCTTCAGGAGCACAAAGAGCTCGCCGTTCTCGAAGGACACACGGGCTGGGTCCGGAGCGTCGCGGTCGTCGATCAGAGCCGCGCACTGAGCACAGGAGACGACGGCACCGTCCGACTCTGGAATCTCCAGGAACACAAAGAGCTCGCCGTACTCAAAGGACACACGGACTCGGTCCGGAGCGTCGCGGTTGTCGATCAGAACCGCGCTCTCTTCGCAGAAGACCACGGCACCGTCCGACTCTGGGACCTCCAGGGGCAGAGACAAATAGCCGTCCTCGAATGCCACGAGGGCTCAGCCCTGAGCGTCGTGGCCGTCGACCAGCACCATGCCCTCAGCGGCGGCGACGACGGCATCCGCCTCTGGGACCTCGAGAGCCTCCGCTGCCTCGCCTGGTGGTTGACACCGGAGCCGACCGTCACCTGGCGGGCCGATCCCGGAGGCATCCGCGTCACCTCGACCTCCCACCCCTGGCGGACGCTCCACCACAACGGGCACCTCCTACCGAACGACCCGGTCCTCCACCGCTGGTCCGGTTACGTCGTGGATCGCCGGTTCGCCGTCCCCGCCTTTCGCTTTCCGGACCTCATCGGCTGGGCAGATCTCGCGGACGGTGATCCCGACTCCCCGCACACGCTCGTCCAGGCCTGGCCCCCAGAGTGGAGCGAGGAGAAGATCCAGGACTTCCTAGGGCATGGGCGGAGAGTAGACAGCGAAGAGTGAGGTCTTGTTGGAGGGGGTCCACCCAGCGCGACCGCGCCGGGACCGAGGCTACGCTAGAGAAGCCCCTGGATCTCGTCCCGCGAAAGCTCGACGTCGCGGAGGATCTTGGCGAGGAGACCGCGCCCGAGGTTCTCTCCGGCGTGCACGGGGACCACGGTCACGCGGCCGTCGGGATGGCGCAGATAGTGGTGGCTGCCCCTGGTTCTGACGACCTCGAACCCCGCCCTTCGGAGTGCGCCCACGAGATCCTTCCCGGTGACCGAGGGAAACCGGCTCATGCCGAGACGCGGACGCGCTGCACTCCGATGAAGTCGAGGTCGTCGCCCGAGTCGCTTTCGACCTCGAGGCAGAGCTGAATCGCCTCTTGAATTCGCTCCATCAGGTCGTCGAGAGAGCGGGCCTGGGTATGGCAGCCGCGGAGGGATGGGACTGAAGCGACATAGAAGCCGTCCGTGTCCCGTTCCACGATGACATCGAACTCGCGCACCATGAACGCAGTGTATAACGGGACGCCTGACCGCAGGAACGACGCCCATGCCAGTTCCCTTTGCCCTGCGGACCTTCCTGCCCTTCTCGACTCCAGACGGGAGGAATGCCGCTCGCTTCGCTCGCACTTCGGCCGGCACAGGTCCGGCCGCTTCATCTTGAGGGCCTCTTGTGCCGGGCGGCAAAAAGGCCGCGGGCGCGATCGTCCCGTTCGAGGAAGCCACCGGACGGACAGGAACTCCGCACCTCAATCCGCAGAAGAAGCCGCCGGCCAGATGGAAAGCTCCGCACCTCAATCCACAGATGAAACGGCCGGCCAGATGGGAAGCTCTGCACCTCAATCCCCAGCCGCCGGCCGGATGGAAGCTCCGCACCTCAATCCGCAAATGAAGCGGCCGGACCTGTGCCGGCCGAAGTGCGAGCGAAGCGAGCGACCTTACCGACCGACCGCCGCGGTCATCTGGGCCGCCATGGTGGTCCCTGGGCTGGCCGGTTCGAGCTGGTGGTAGAAGCCGGCGCGGTCGAGGATCTCTCCGGCGAGGGCGGTGAGGAGCGGCCAGGTCCAGGGGGTGCCGGCGACTGCCAGGAAGGTGGCGGCCCACAGAAGTAAGAGGCGCAGGACGAGGGGCGGGCCCGGAAGGGTACGCTGGCGAATGCTCAGGACGAGCTTGAGGAGCGCGGCCGGAGCCCAGGCCGCGGGGACCTGGACGGCCATGCCCACGAGCAGGGCGCCGGTCAGCCAGGCGTCAGCACTCTGGACTCGCGGCGGGGTTCCCGCACCCGAGGCAGCCAGAGCGGTCCCCTGAGCAGCCCGAGGAATCGCCCGGTAGACGCTGTCGATCGCCAGGAGCGCACCGGCGCCGAGCAGCATGGCGAGGGTGCCCACGGCGGGCCGGAGGCTGGAGCCTTCCGGTAGCAGGAGGTGCACGGCCCCGGTGCCCAGGAACGCCGACGAGAGGGCGATCTCCCGGCTGAGCGGCGAGGTGCGGAGGTTGAGGATCGCCCGCCAGGCTCGAAGCGGACGGCCCAAGTGGAGGGCGCTCAGGCCCATGGCCGTGGCGCCGGCCGCCATGAACGCCCAGGGAGGCGCGGCCCGTCCGACGTCGACCAGGCCGGCGGCGAGCCAGGCCAGGAGGGTCGGGATCGCCAGGGTGAAGAGGAGGAGGGTCCACTCGGCCCGGAGGCGGATCTTCCGGGGCGGTAGCGGCTGGCGCGGAGCGATCGCGGCGCCCGGCCGCGCGGCCCCCGCGGCTGCCGGAGCACCTGCGGCTGGGGAAGCGCCCGCGGCTGGGGAAGCGCCCGCGGCTGGGGACCAACCCGCACCCGCCGAAACTCCCGCGGCTGGCGAAGAACCACCCGAGCCCCCGCGCCGCTCGCCGTTTCGCACCGCCAGCGCCGGCCCGAGCCCCCACTCCAAGAGCCCCGTCCCGACCGGCTCCCGGACGGCGTCCGCCCGGGCACCGAGGGTCAGCGCGTCGGTCGGGCACGCCTCGATGCAGGCCGGCTCGGCCCCCGCCACCAGACGGTGGTTGCAGAAGGTGCACTTCGCCATCACGCCGGCCGCCTCGTCGTAGCGGGGGGCGTCGTAGGGGCAGACCCAGGAGCAGTAGCGGCAGCCGATGCACTTGGCCGGGTCGAGGATCACCGCACCGGTCGCCTCGTCCCGGTGGTAGGCGGCGGCCGGGCAGCCGAGCATGCAGGCCGGGTGCTCGCAGTGGTTGCAGGCGAGGCTCAGGTGCTCGGTGGGAAAGGCCGGATGGCGGGCTGGATTGAAGGTCCGGATCTGGCGCCAGCCGGTATCGAGCGCCGGACCGGCACCGCTCCCGTTCTCCCTCTCCCCGTTCTCCCGGTCTCCGTTCTCGATACCGCAGGCCACGCGACACGCCTCGCAGCCGGTGCAGCGGGTCGGGTCGAAGACGAAGGCCGGCTCGTCGCCCCGCCGGGGCTCGGTCGATCGCAGGAAGGGCATGCCGCTACGCCCGTTCGATCTCGACCAGGTTGTCGTGGAACGCCGCCCCGTGGCCCATGTCGGTCTCGCGGCCCTGGCTGAGCACGTTGACCGCCCCGCCCTCCTGGAGCCACCAGCCGTTGGTCACCCAGACGCACCCCGGCTTGGTGCCCCAGTCGTAGCGCACCGGGAGCGTCAGGCTCCCCCGATCGTTGAAGATCCGTGCCCGGTCGCCTTCTGCCAGATTCCGGGCGGCGGCGTCCTCCGGGTGCATGCCGACGAACGGCGCCGGCGCCATGCGGCGGATGGTCTCGAGGTTGCCGAACTGGCTGTGGATGCGGTTCTTGGTGTTCGGGGTCAGGATCTGGAGCGGGTGGCGGCGGGCCCGGTCGTCGTTTCGCCGCGGGCTCTCCTCCGGCTCGGTGAACCGAGGGAGCTCGTCGAGACCCCACCGTTCCCGGGCCTCGGCCGAGACCAGCTCGATCTTGCCCGACGGCGTCGGGAACGTCCGATCGGCGAAGGCCACCTCCTCGCTCCCCGGCGCCAGCACCGGCCCCTGGCGGAGCTGGTCGAGGGTAATGTCGAACGGCGCGAGCTTCGCCTCCAGCCAAGCCTCGACCTCCGCGTCCCCCGGGCCGGGGAGTGCCTCGGCCAGGTACTCCTCCGCGATCCCCAGGCGGCGCCCGAGGGCGCGGTAGATCTCGGTCTCGGGCAGCACCTCGGGCGGCGGCTCGAGCACCTTGTCGCGGATCTGGAGGTAGGGGTGCCAGTAGGCGCCGATCACGTCCGTCTGCTCGAACAGGTTCTTGGCCGGGAGCACCACGTCCGCCTCCCGTGCGGTGTCGGTCATGAATTCCTCGACCACCACCCGGAAGTCGAGGGCGCGGAACGCCTCGATCACCCGGTGGGTCTCGGGGTTCTGGGGGATCGGGTTGCCCCGCTCGACCCAGGCGACCTTGAGAGGCGGGTCGGTCATCTCCGCCATCCCCCGGCCCAGCCGGGCGGTCGAGATGCCGACACGCACCACGCCATCCGGCTCCGCCGGAGGGAAGAAGGCGATCGGGTCCTTGTCCTCCTCGGTGGCACCGAAGACGGCGGTCTGGAGGTTGGCGTACATCCAGCCGGCGCCCGGCTTGCCGATCTGCCCGGTGAGCGCCAGCAGAGCCAACATGGCCCGCATGGCCTGGCCGCTGTTGGTGTAGCGCTGCATGCCGAAGCCGGGGCAAATGGTGGCCGGGTGGACGGTGCCGACCAATCGGGCCAGCTCCTCGATCTCGCCGACGGGGACCTCGGCGATCTCGGCCACCCGCTCCGGGGGGTAGTCGGCCACCAGCCGGGCGAAGGCGTCGAACCCCAGGACATGGGCGTCGACGAAGGGGCGGTCGACGAGGCCGTCGCGCACCAGCAGGTGGGCCACCCCCAGGGCGAGGGCACCGTCGGTGCCGGGCCGGGGCTGGATCAGGAGATCGGCGTGCTCGGCCGTCTCGGTCCGCCGCGGGTCGATGACGACGACCCGGGCGCCGGCGTCGCGCGCCGCCTGAACGTGGGCGATCTGGTGGATGTTGGTCTCGGCGGCGTTCTTGCCCCAGAAGACGATGAGGCGCGCGTTGACCAGGTCCCAGGGCACGTTGTGCTTGTTGTCCCCCAGGGTGAGGCGGGTCGCTTCGAGCCCGGCCGGCCAGCAGAGGTCGCCATAGGTCGTGGTGCAGCCGCCGAACAGGCGCCAGAAGGCGAGCCCGGCGCCGTTCAGCAGGCCCTTGGTGCCGCTCGCCGAGTAGTAGAGGACCGACTGGGGGCCGTGGTCGCGCCGGGCCGTCTCGAGCGCCGTGGCAATGCGTTCGAGGGCCTCGTCCCAGGAGATCGGCTCGAAGCCCGCGGCCGTCCGGCGCAAGGGTCGGGTGATCCGCTGAGGCGAGTGGGCCCGCTCCACGTAGGCGAGCCCCTTGAGGCAGGGCCCCTCCGGTGTGGCCAGGTTCTGCGTCTCCCCCTCGATCCGTACCAGCCTGCCCTCTTCCACCGTCACCCGCATGGAGCAGGTGCTGTAGCAGTTGCGTGGGCAGGAGGTCAGGAAGGTGGGCATACGGGCCGAGTGTAGCTGTCGACCCGGTCAGCGTGCCATCTTGCGGGCGTGCATCACGACGAAGCGCTGCGCGAGCCCGGCACCGAACAGGTAGGTCAACGCCATGGCCCGGAAGAGTTCCGTCACCGGGAAGTGGTCGCTCCCGAGCACCCACCCGAGCCCCGCCGCGGCGTCGAAGAGCAGCCAGCAGATCAAGCTGGCGCTCAGCAGGCCCCAGTGCCACGCGAGTTGCATGATCCTCCCGAATCGGTGCCGGCCTCACCGGTCACTCCGACGAGAATGGATGCCCGCGATCGAACCGGAACGGCCGTGGGCCACCCGCCGGGGCTGGCGAGACGGGCTCCCTACCCTGACGGGTGGGACCACTCCGCCCGCCTGCTGGCACAATGACCGCCGTCATGTGCAGTGAGGAGGCGTCTGCCCGGCCGGAACGGATCGGCAAGTACCAGATCGTGGGCTCCCTCGGTCAGGGAGCGATGGGCCGGGTCTACCTGGGCGAGGATCCCCACATCGGCCGCAAGGTGGCAGTGAAGGTATTGGCCGGCGCCACGGGCGACGAGGCGCGGAGCCGGTTCCTGGAGGAGGCGCGCACCATCGGCCACCTCTCCCACCCGGACATCGTCACCCTGCTCGAGTTCGGCTTCCACGAGGGCCAGCCGTTCCTGGTGATGGAGCACCTCGAAGGGGAGAGCTTCGATCGCTGGCTGGCCCGGGCTCCCACCGAGCGCCGCGTTCTCGAAGTGCTCCAGGCGCTCTGCCGGGCGGTGGCCTACGCCCACGGCCAAGGGGTCCTCCACCGGGACGTCAAGCCGTCGAACCTTCAGGTGCTCGCCGACGGGCGGGCGAAGCTGCTGGACTTCGGCATCGCCCGGTCGGGCTCCGTGGCGCTCACCGCCACCGGCATGCTCATGGGCACGCCCCAGTACCTGGCGCCCGAGGTGCTGGAAGGCAAGGGGCACTCGCGGGCGTCGGACGTCTACGCCGTCGCTCTGGTGGCCTACGAGGCCCTGACCGGGGCGAGCCCGTTCGCCGCCGACACCCTGGAGCAGTGCCTGAAGCGGGTCCTGATCGAGACCCCCAAGCCCCTCGAAGAGCTCCGCCCCGATCTCCCCGCAGAGCTCGCGCGTGCGGTGATGGCCTCGATGGCGAAGAACCCGGACGAGCGCCCGACCGGTGTCGAGCCGCTCCTGGCGGCCCTCGGCGAGGCCCTGGAGGGCGCACCCCGAGCCCTCGACAAGCCGACCGTCCGCCTGAGCGAGGAGGCGGTCCGCCAGGCAGAGGGCGGCCCTCGTCCGCGGCGCCGGGCCCTCTGGCTCGTTGCCGGGGTGCTCGCCCTGGCCGCGGTGGGAACCGCCGGCTGGCTCGCCCTCTCCTCCGGCCAGGCTGGGGGCCCGAGCCAGCAGTCGATCGCCGACTCGTCCCCGGAACGGCCGTTCGAGGAAGAGATCGGAGGCGCGCCGGCTCCGGTGAGCGCGGATCGCGACGACGGCGCCGCCACCGGCCCGGGAGCGCTCTCCGGCGCGGGAGACGCGGAGCGGGACGGTGCGCAGGGAGAGCCGGAGCCCGAACCCGCGCGGGAGATGGCGAGGCGGCCCCCCGCGGAGGTCGCAGCCGGCCCCCCAGCCCGGTCAGCCCGATCTGCGGGTGACGAAAGCACGGCCCGCGACGGCCAGAACGCCGAAGCCCCGCCACCCACCGACGACTCCGGGGATCGCCAGGCAAGCCAGCAGGACCCGCCGCCGGCGGCCACCTCTTCGGAGACCGCCCGTCCGGAGGACCTCCTGGCGACCCGGGACGGGGTTCCCGACCCGGCCGAGGCCGGAGTGGAGACGACGCCTTCCGAGCCGGAGCCTAAGACCTCGAATCAGGTGGACCAGGGGAGTCCCGCCGTAACCGAAGCCGACCGCGAGCCGGCACCTCCCCCCCAGGAGGAGCGTTCCACCGGCGGCCAGAGCCCGGTCACCGGCCCGAGCGAAGACCGGGACACGGAGGCCGAAGCCTCGACGACGCCGGCCCAGCCCCCCGCGATGGACCTCCCCCCCGCCCCCGCCCTGGAGCGACTCAACCCGTCGGTGATCCGCCGCGGCGCGCTCGTCACCCTGGAGCTCCAGGGCTCCGGCCTCGACGACGCCACCCGGGTCGAGGTCCGGCGGGGCAGCGCTCCGATGCCCGGGATCGAGGTGCGCAGACTCCGGCTGCGCGACGAGGGGCGGCTCCGCGTGACGGTCTACGTGGCACCGGACGTTCCCCTCGGGCTCTACTCGCTGGTCGCCCTCGACCCGGACGGCGGCTCGAGCAACTCCCTCGGACTGGAGGTATCGCTGTGACTCGCTCCGTGCCCGCCCTGGTGCTCCTCGCGTCTCTCCTGCTGACCGGCGGCGCGTTCGCGGCCGACCCTCCGGAGGCGCCGGGCGCCGACGTGCGGGACCGGGTCGAACGCCTGGAGCAGGGGCTCGCCGCACTCCGCCAGGAGGTGGCCGAGCTCCGCGCGTTGGTGGCGCCTCTGGTGGCCGACGGCAGTGACGCCGCCGCCCTGCCGGAGCCGGCCGCCCGCGCCCTGGCGGAGACGACCGCCCGGATCGAGCAGGAGCAACGGCGGCTCGAGGAGGAGGCGCGCACCACCGCCGACCGCGTGGATCTCCTGTCCGAAGCCGAGGGGCAGCGCAACCACCTGACCGTCTACGGCACGTTCAACACCCTTGGCGAGACCCCGCGGGGAGACGGCCCGATCCTCGACGCCGAGGCTTTCGAGCTGGTGGTCTCGGGCCAGCCCCACGAGCGCCTGGGCTTCTTTGCCGAGGTGGAATTCGAGCGCGCGGCCTCGGTGGGCGGCGAGCGGGGCGGCGAGGTGCTCCTCGAGCAGGCCTACGCCAACTACTCCGTCGCCCCATGGCTGAACTTGAGGGCGGGGGCCCTGCTGGTGCCGTTCGGCAACGTCAACGTGGACCACTACGCCCCCAACCGGGCGGTGATCTCGAAGCCGCTGACCTCCTTCGTCATCGCCCCGTCGGACTGGACCGACAACGGCTTCGGCTCCTACGGCCGGGCACTGGTCGGGGACCTCTGGTCGTTCGACTACGAGCTCTACGCCATCTCCGGCCTCGACGCCGACATCACCGCCCTCGGCACCCGTGCCGCCCGACAGCCGTTCGGAGAGGACAACAACGCCACGCCTTCGATCGTCGGCCGCGCCGCCTGGAACCTGGGCGGCTGGCTCGAGACCGGGTTCTCGATCTACGACGGGCCCTACGACGACGCCGGCGATCTCGACCTGACCGGCGGTGCGATCGATCTATTCGTCGAGCGTGGTCCGCTGACCTTCACCGGTGAGGTGAACCACCTGTGGGCCGAGCAGCCGGCCGGGCCGGACGCCGAGCTCGAAGGGTGGTACGGCCGGCTGGTCTACGGCTGGCGCCCGGGGTTCCTTTCCCGCGGCTGGCACGGCAGGGTGTTCCCGACCGCGCGCATCGAGCTGGTCGGCCAGTACGACTGGGCCCGTCTGGACGGCCCTCTCGACGGCGTGCGCTCGATCCAGCGGGAGCGCCGCTGGACCGGCGGCGTCAACTACCGGCCGAGCCACCACTGGGTGTTCAAGCTCGACTACGAGGACAGCAACACCCTCGACCGGGCGCTCCAGCTCGGCGACCTCCGGCGCTGGCTGGCGTCGGTCGGCTTCCAGTTCTGACCAGGCGGACCAGCCTCGAGGCCGTGCCCTGGCGGGCACACTCCGGCCGGCACAGGTCCGGCCGCTTCGATCAGGGATTGAAGGTCGGAAGCACGATCTCCAGAAGAAGCGGCCGACTTCAGTCGGCCGAGTGCGAGCGAAGCGAGCGACCCTACCGGGGCGACCTACCGGGGCGACCTACCGGGGCGACCTACCGGGGCGACCCTACCGGGGCGACCTACCGGGGCAGCCTACCGGGGCGACCCTACCGGGGCAGCCTACCGGGGCGACCCTACCCGGTCTCCGCGCCGGCCGAATGCGAGCGAAGCGAGCGGGCCCTACCCGGCGGGCGGCGGTGGTGGCGGTGGCGGGGTCGCCGAGGGGGCCGCGGCTGCTGGTGCGAGCGCAGGCTTGGCCTTGCGCATCTTGATCACCACCAGGACCGCCGCCGCGATCGCCACCGCCAGCACGGTGCCTCCCAGGAGCGGCCGGTAGGCCAACCAGGCGATCGCGATCGTCCCCAGGGACAGGAACGCGGCGATCAGGAAGGCGACCATCGACGTACCGGCCCCCACCAGGCTGCCGATCGCGGGCACCACGTCCGCCAGCACCGAGAGCGGCCTGAAGATCGCCTGGAGACCGAAGAACATCAGGAAGAACCCGACCAGGCGCAAGATCCAGGTCATGATCGTGTTGCTCCGCTGGGCCGCCTCGAACATGGCGTCCGCCGAGACGGCGCCGTAGCTCAAGAGCTCGATCGAGCTGCCGGCCTCGGCCCGGTACGGCACGAAGCTGTCGCCCGACTGCTGGGAGACGATCGACACCGTGGCCGGCCGCACCGCCTGGAACGTGACGCGGACGTCGCCGATCTCGGGCGACCCCGGGTCGTAGCCGATGTAGAAGCCGCCGTTGTAGACCTCGGCGTCGTACCGGAGCTCCGGGGGCAGGTCGTCCAGGGAAGCGACGGTCACCGGCTCGCTCCGGGTCATCTTCCCGACCAGGCCGGGCGACAGGCGGAAGGCCCCCAGGCTGACCCGCTGGGCCGCGGTCTGCCACTGCTCGTAGGGCATCCCCCCGGGGTTCTCGTGGCCATCCCTGATCTTGAAGCCGCTCGAGTCGATCGGCCGGTCGGACCAGACCCGCTCGTAGGAGTAGGTGGTCTTCGTCTCCGTGCCGCCGCCCAGCTTCTTCTCCGTCTTGCTCTCGCTTTTCTCCTGCCACTGGTACATCTCGACCTTGCGCGCCAGGCTGATGGCGTTGGTCGAGACGCCGAACTGCGGGTCCGTGAGGACCTCGTCCGTGGTCGCCATGGCGCTGGCATGGATCAGCTTGCCTTCGTTGCCCGGATCGACGCGGTCCGCGGCGACCGAGATCACCACACCGCTCCCTTCGGCGAGGCTCTTCTGACGCCGGACCGCCCGGCCCTCGTTCCAGAACAACACCACGAAAGCGATCACCATCAAGATGATCCCGGTAATGATCCCCTTGAACGCCCCGCCCAAGCGGCTGCCCCACGACTGACGGCTCACCTCGGTATAAGTCTCCGCGGCCATGCGTTTCCTCCTTGCGGGCGATCTTCCCGGCAACCTGCCGGCAAGCGGGCCGGCACCCGATGCCCTGCCCCGGTGTTTTCGACGAATCTGCGTCACGTTAACCGGATCGGCGCCACGCGGGCAACACCCCGCCGGAGGGGTGACACCACCACAAACGGTTCCCAATCATTTCAATTCTGAACGTTCGATCGGATCGCCCGCGGGGTGCCGCTCGCGGGATGGATGAGCGGCGCGGCGCTGGGCCGGTGTAGACTCCGCCGCAACACCATTCCACGAATCCGCCCCCCTACGGGGGAAAAGGAGGGGTCATGAGCTGGACGCGTGTGCTGACGGCGGGCGTCGTCGGCGGGATCGTCGTGAACTTGGTCGACTTCGTGATGCACGGCGTCATCATGTCGTCGACCTACATGAAGTACCCGGTGTTCAGTCAGGAGGAGGACCCGGCGAACATCGGCTGGTTCTTCGTCATCGCGGTCTGTATCGGGATCTTCGCCGCGCTCCTCTTCGCCAAGACCAGGGGCTCCTGGGCCGCCGGGATCAAGGGCGGGGTGACCTACGGCTTCTTCCTCGGCCTGATCTTCTTCTTCCAGCCGTTCTACAACCCACTGGTGCTCGAAGGGTTCCCCTACTACTTGAGCTGGTGCTGGGGCGGCATCGGGATGATCGACGCCCTGGTGCTGGGCGCCGTGCTCGGCGCGCTCTACAAGCAGCCCGCGTAGCCGGCCGCCCGTTCGGCGAGGGGCCGGCCGTGGGCCTACCCGGCCGGCTCCGTGCCCTCCGCGTCCACCAGCTCGATCCCCGCCCGGACCGCGGCCACGTTCTTCTCCACCAGCTCGGCGGGCCCCTGGCGGACGGCCTCTTCGATCGCCCCCGGCGGGAAGAGGCCTTGCTCGGCGTCGATCCGCGCCACCAGGGCGGTCAACGCGAACAGAGCGAGCTCGGTCTTGCCGACCTTGCTTCCGGTGCGCTCCGCCGCCTCGGCCGGGTCGATCACGTGACGCGAGGCCTTCCCGGCCGCCACGTCCGCAAACGCCGGCAGCACGAAGAGGTCGCTCCCCTTCTCCAGCCCCGGCAGAAGCCCGGCGATCTTCTTCTTCCCCTCCTCGGCCAAGATCAGAACCGCATCCGGCTTGCCACTGGTGCCGGTGTGCTCGATCTTCTCCGGCGAGAGGACGATCTGCGACAGGCTGTGACCGGTCTTGACGGTGACCGGGTAGTCGTCCCGCTGGGCGGCCCAGAGGCCGGAGCCGACGGCCGCCTGGACGAGGGTGCGCGCCGCAGAGCGCACCTTGCCGCCCGCGGCACCGGCGACGACAATCTCGAAGCGCCGGTCGAGGCGCGCCGCGAACCGCTGCTCGACCGGACGGGGAGCAAGCGCTGAGCGCCGCGGCTCCGCCGCTCCATCGATGCCGTACGCCTTGCGGTAGGCGGCGCCGTACTCCGGGCGCTCGAGCGCCTGGATCACGCCGATGCCGAAGCCGAGGCCCTCGCGCATCTCCGCCAGGGTCCGCTTCGACGCCTTGTTGTTGGGCACGAAGTGGGCGGTGCAGAGCTCCCAGATGTCGAGGAGCGCGAAGCCGGGGTTACGGATGGCGTCGGCGATCCGCTCGGCGAGGTCGACGTCGAAGCTCGTGCCCCGGAAGACGTAGCCGGCGCCGTTGGCCGCGACCGTGCCGCAGATGTCGAGCGGGCGCTCGAAGTTGCCGCCCGGCGTGGTCGAGGTGATCGCCTCGGCCGGTGTGGTGGCCGAATGCTGGCCGCCGGTCATGCCGTAGTTGAAGTTGTTGAAGACGAGGACGGTGATGCCGATGTTGCGCCGCGCCGCGTTGAGCAGGTGGGCGCCGCCGATGCCGGTGCCGCCGTCCCCCATGACCACCACCACCTCGAGCTCCGGACGCGCCAGCTTGATGCCGGTGGCGTAGGTGATGGAGCGGCCATGGAGGCCGTGGAAGGCGCTGGTGGCGAAGTACTGGTCGGAGAGGCCCGAGCAGCCGATGTCGCTCACCAGGACGACCCTGGCCGGGTCGAGCTCGAGCGCCAGGAGCGCCTGGTTCAGGCGATCGAGGATCGTCGAGTGGCCGCACCCCGGGCAGAACGGGTAGGGCGTCTCGTTGCGGAAGGTCGAGAGCGGGGTGATGGTCGTGCCCCCCGCCGCGCCGATCGGCTGCATCGTGCTCATGGGAGCGTCTCCAGGAACTGCCGGGGAGTCAGAAGGTCGCCGTCGATCCGGTGGAGGCCGACCACCTCGACCCCGGCAGGCGCCATCTGGGGTGCCAGGCGCTCGATCTCCCGCCGGTAGAGGCCGTGGTTGAGCTCGGCGACGACGATTCGCTCCACGGCGCCCGCGCCGTTCGGGGAGTCGTCCCGGCCGCCGACGGCCCGTTCGATCGCGCTCTCGGGCACCGGCCAGAGGCTCAGGATGGTCAGGGCGGAGACCCTCTTGCCACCCTGCCGGGCGAGGGCCACCGCCTCGCGCATGGCGCCGGCGGTGACGCCATAGGAGATCCAGAGCGTCTCCGCACCGGCTTCGAGGTCCGCCTCCACCATCTCGATCTCGTCCCGGTGGGCTTCGATCTTCTCGATCAGATGGCGGTTCAGAGCACCGATGGTCGAGCGGTCCTTGGTGATGATGGCCCGTTCGTCGTGGGTCGAGCCGGTGAAGCGCACCGTGTCGCCCTCGCCGTAGAGGCGCATGGGCGGCACCTGGTCGGCCGGCTCGTAGCGATAGACGCGGGAGCCGTCCGTCTCCGCGGCCTGAGTGGCGCCTCCCACCTCGCCCGGCTCCGCGAGACCGGTGCCCTTCCGGTCGCGCACCGCCACCTCCCCGTACTCGTCGACCGGCACGGTGTTCGAGGTCAGCGCCACCTCCTTGTCGGTGAGCAAGAAGACCGGACAGCGGAAGCGCTCGGACAGGTCGAACGCCTTCATGGTCAGCGAGTAGCACTCCGGAATCGACGACGGCGACAGGACGATCACCGGGTAGCCGCCGGCCGTTCCCCAGCGCACGAACTGGACGTCCCCCTGGGAGACCGTCGTGGCGCCGCCGGTCGACGGACCGAGCCGCTGCACGTCGACGATCACCAAGGGCACCTCGCCCATGATCGCCAGGCCGATGTTCTCGCTGTAGAGGCTGATCCCCGGGCCGCTGGTGGCCGTCATCGCCCGCGCCCCGCCCATGGCGGCCCCGATGCACATGCCCAGGGAAGCGATCTCGTCCTCCCCCTGGACCGCCACACCGCCCACCTTGGGCAGCTCGGCGAGCATGCGCATCAGAATCGGCGAGGCCGGAGTGATCGGATACCCGGCGAAGAACGAGCACCCCGCCGCCAGCGCGCCCCGCACGATCGCCGTCGAACCGTCCGTGAGCTCACGCATACCACCACTCTGGCGCCGATCCAGGGACCGTTCCACACCCGAGCGGGTGGGGGACGGAATCTGGACGTTACTAGAGTCCAACAACCAGGCTGTTGTTCTCGAACCTGGCGTCGCCGGGAAAGGTCGACGAGCCTCACCGATCTCCTACCTACAGCCCCGGGACGGAGCATCAAGAGTGGTCCGGTGCCATCAAATTGATGGGCAATGACGCATCTTTTGACACATCCAAGATCCGTCCCATATCATCTCTCGCCAGGGGTCTCCGGATGACAAAGAAGACGACGGACAAGACCGGCAAGTCACTCATCACCTTCTGGGAACGCGCTGCCGAGAAGGGGTGGGTCAAGAAGAACACGGCGGCTGGATATCGAGCCGCCTGCCAGAAGATCCTAGAGGTCGAAAAG
>Ga0210122_1000419_pt1 | contig 14635 bp, 12 predicted proteins | sample Muzzi_CordB_D2_FD_185530 | JGI IMG/M metagenome (GOLD analysis project Ga0210122, IMG submission 185530) | Wetland microbial communities from San Francisco Bay, California, USA, that impact long-term carbon sequestration - Muzzi_CordB_D2 (SPAdes) | ecosystem: Environmental > Aquatic > Marine >... | reverse complement strand
CGTCTCGCCGCTGCGCGGCCGGCTGCAAGGGCTGGACTGGATCGGCGCGGTGGCGGGTCTGTCGGCCTGGCTATGGCTGGCCGCTAACTACGAGGCCTGGCTGCTCGATCCCGTCAACCGCGGGCCGGAAAAATGGATTCCAGCCGTGGTCGCGCTCGCCACGACGCTGGAGGCGGCGCGCCGGCATTGCGGCGTGGTCCTGGCATGTCTGGCGATCGCCTTTATCGCCTACGGCCTGGTCGGCACCCATCTGCCCGGCATCCTCTCGGCCGCCGACGTCGCCTGGCGGCGCTTCTTCCTCTACCTCTATTCCGACACCAACGGCGTCCCCGGCCTCGTCCTCGGCGTCGGGGCGTCCCAGATTCTCGGCTTTATCGTCTTCGGTGTCGTTCTCAACGCCGTCGGCGGCAGCCGCGTGCTCACCGACCTCGCCATGGCGGCCATGGGACACCGGCGCGGCGGGCCGGCGAAGGTCGCCATTATCGCATCCAGCCTGTTCGGCACGCTGTCGGGCTCGACGGTCGCCAACGTCATGAGCACCGGCGTCGTCACCATCCCGATGATGCAGCGGTCCGGCTTTCCCGCGCACTATGCCGCCGCGATCGAGGCGGTGGCGTCGAACGGCGGACAAATCGCCCCGCCGGTGATGGGGGCCACCGCTTTCGTCATCGCCGAGTTCCTGCAGGTCCCGTACAGAACGGTGGTGCTGGCGGCACTCCTGCCGGCGGTGGCCTACTACCTCATGCTCTATTTGCAGGTCGACCGCTTTGCCGCCGTGCGCGGGCTCCACGGCATCCACCGCTCTGAACTGCCGCCGATCGGCCCGGTGCTCGCGAAATCCTGGCCGCTGCTTCTGCCGCTCGGCGTCTTGATGTACTTCCTGTTCGGGCTCGGCTATGCGCCCGGCAAGGCGGCGCTGTATGCGGCCTTCGCCTCCTATGCACTCTATGTCGTGACAGCCCCGCGTGGCGCACCGCGCTTCGGCATCCTGATGGGCGTGGCGCGCGATTCGGGCACGACGCTAATTCCAATACTGCTCGTCTGCGCCGTCGCCGGCATCGTCATCGGCACGATCAACATTACCGGTCTCGGTTTCGCGCTCACGCTGGCGCTCGGCAAGGTGGCCGAACTCGGAGGCGTACTGGCGTTGCTCGCCGTCACGGCGCTGATCGCGGTCGCGCTGGGGGTGGGCATGCCGACGACGGGCGTCTACGTGGTCGTCTCGGTGCTGCTGGCGCCGGCGCTGGTCAAGGCCGGCATCGACCAGATGGCCGCGCACCTGTTCATCTTCTATTTCGGCCTGCTTTCCATGCTCACGCCACCGGTCGCAATCGCCTCCTACGCGGCGGCCTCGCTGGCGGGATCCGACATGTGGCGGACCGGCGTGACAGGCATGCGGCTGGCGATCGTGGCTTACCTGATCCCCTTCGTCTTTGCTTTCAACACCGCCCTGCTGCTGGACGGGAGCTGGCTCCAGATCGCCGTCTCATGCGTCAGTGTCACGGCGGCCGGCATGATCATGGCGGAGGTGCTCGCCTGGCGCGGCGCCTATGGCGGCGGCGTGCGCCGGCTGGCGGCGGCGGCCGCTGCAGCCTTCGTCGGCGCAAGCACGGCGCTTTTCCCCTCCGCGAGCCCGTCGGCCATCGGCATCGCGGTCGCCGGCGCCGCGCTCGTGTTGGCGCTGCGGCGCTTCGCGGCGGGCACGGTCCCCAGTATGCGCTCCGCGCCTCAGTAGTTCTCAAACCAGCCAAAGGAAATCCGCATGAACGCGCGCAATCCCAACCCGCCCTACAAGCGCATCGCCACCGAGGAGGCTTGGGCCTCGCCCGAGCAGATCCGGCTCTACCGCAAGGAGCTCGAGGACAAGACGATCGGCGATCCCGGCTTCCACTCGCTGTGGGGCTTCTTCTCCGGAAATTCGCAAAAGGCGCAGGATCACAACCGCCGTATCCAGGACCTCGACAGCGAACGGCTGAAGGACATGAACGATTCCGGCATCGACATCGCAGTGCTCTCGCTTACCGCGCCAGGCGTGCAGATTTTCGAGCCGGCGGAGGCCTCAGCGCTCGCCGTCCGCTTCAACGACGAACTCGCCGAAGGCATCGCGCGCCATCCCGACCGCTATGTCGGCCTGGCGGCCTTCAGTCCGCTCGATCCGAAGAACGCAGCGAAGGAGCTCGAACGCGCGGTGAAGAGGCTCGGCATGCGCGGCGGCATTTTGAATTCCCATACACTCGGCACCTACCTCGACGACGAGCAGTACTGGGGGATCTTCGAGGCGGCGGAGGCGCTCGACGTGCCAATCTATCTGCATCCGCAGACCCCGCCGGCCAACATGATCGAGCCGTTCCTGAAGCGCGGGCTCGATGCCGCCGTCTACGGCTTCGCCTGCGAGACCGGATTGCATGCCTTGCGGCTGGTCGTGTCCGGGCTGTTCGACCGCTTCCCGAAGTTGCAGATCGTGCTCGGCCATTGCGGCGAGGCACTGCCCTTCTGGCTGTCACGTATCGACTTCATGCATGGTCACATTTCGGTATCGAAGCGCTATCCTCATGTCCACCCGCTCAAGCGCAAGGCGAGCGACTACTTGAAGGAGAACTTTTACTACACCAGCAGCGGCGTCGGCTGGGCGCCACCGGTCATGTATGTCCGCGACGTCATCGGTGCCGACCGGATGATGTATGCGATGGACTATCCCTGGCAGTTCGTCCCATCCGAGGTGGGTGTACTCGAACAAATGCCGATCGGCGCGGCAGGTCTGAAGAAGTTCTTCGAGGACAACGCCCGAAAGGTCTTCAGGATCGACGTCTGAGCGGCTCCGCGGGATCGGATTCCGCCGCGCCGCCCGGGTTTCCGGAATGCCTCACGTCCTCCGCTTCGCCCGGCCCTTGAACGGGTTGGCCTTCTCGCGCAACGTGAGCCGGATCGGCGTGCCGGGCAGATCGAAGGTCTCGCGCAGAGAATTGACGAGATAGCGCTTGTAGGCGTCGGGCACCGCATCGGCGCGGGTGCAGAACACAACGAAGCTGGGCGGGCGGCTCTTGGCTTGCGTGATGTAGTTGAGCCTGAGCCGGCGCCCCGACACCGCCGGCGGTGGATGGGCGGCAAGCGCCTCCTCGAACCAGCGATTGAGCGCCGCCGTCGGCACGCGCTTGTTCCACACCGCGTACGCATCGACGATCGCCTGCATCAGCCGGTCGAGACCCTCGCCGGTCAGGCCCGAGACGGCGACCAGCGGTACACCCTTCATCTGCCTGAGCTTGTCTTCGGCCTGCTCGCGTAACCTGGAAATGGCGCCGACCTCCTTTTCCTTCAAATCCCATTTGTTGACCGCGATCACGATGGCGCGGCCTTCCTGCTCGACCAGGTCGGCGATCCGCTGGTCCTGCTCCTCGAAGGCATTCTCGACGTCGAGCAGCACCACCACGACTTCGGCAAAACGCACGGCATTGAGCGCGTCGGCGACCGACAGCTTTTCCAGCTTCTCGTCGATGCGCGAGCGCCGGCGCAGGCCGGCGGTGTCGTGAAGGCGGAACTTCTGTCCGTGCCAGTCAAGTGCGACCGCGATGGCATCGCGGGTGGTGCCGGCCTCCGGCGCAGTCAGGAGCCGTTCCTCCCCAAGCAACCGGTTGATCAGCGTTGATTTGCCGGCATTGGGCCGGCCGACAATAGCGACGCGAATCGGATGTGGCCCGGATGGCTCAGCGTCGGCTTCGATCTGTTGTGCCGTGTGTTCGGGCAACGCCGCACGGAGCGCATCGTAGAGATCGGCCATGCCCTCGTTGTGCTCGGCCGAGAGCGGCACCGGCTCGCCGAAGCCGAGCGCATAGGCTTCCACCCGACCCGCTTCGCCGGCTCTGCCCTCCATCTTATTGCAGATGAGAATGGTGGGCTTGCCCGATTTGCGCACGAGATTGGCGAAGGCGCGGTCGGTGGCCGTCGCTCCCTCGCGCGCGTCGATCATAAACATGATCGCGTCGGCCTGGGTCATCGCGGTTTCGGTCTGCGCCCGCATGCGGCCGGTAAAACTGTCGGGCGCCGATTCCTCCAGCCCGGCGGTGTCGATCACGGTGAATTCGAGATCGCCGAGCCGCCCTTGGCCTTCGCGCCGGTCGCGCGTCACGCCGGGCCGGTCGTCGACCAGCGCGAGACGCCGGCCGACCAGCCGGTTGAACAGCGTCGACTTGCCGACATTGGGCCGGCCGACGATGGCTACGGTGAAAGTCATTGCAGGTGTCACTGCCGGGGCTTGAGCCGGCATCCATTCAATTCGATTCAACAATGCCGGCTAGCGGCGCCGGCCAAGCGCACGTGCCGGGCGCGCGGTCAACGCGAGAAAGTGCCCGGCGCCGGCGCCACAGGCCACGGCGCTTGCTGCTGCTGGTTCGGCTCCGGCCAGTTTGATTGCTGCTGATCCTGGCCAGCGGCGGGCTGCTGCGGAGGTGGCGGAGGCGGAGCCGAGGCCGTCTTTGCTTTCGGTTTGCTCCTGGCCTTCGGCTTGGGCTTCGGTTTTGGCTTGGCCGGCGGCGGCGGCTTGGCCACTTCCACCGGCTCGGCTGCGGCAGTCCGGCTGGCATTGCCGGCATCGGTGGCCGCGGGCCCGGCGAGCGACGGATCGGCTGGCGGCTGCTGTGCGCCCTTCAGGTATTCCGGCGGAATCCCTTGCGCGACACCGGGCACGCCGCCGGGAAACAGCGGCTTGCGTTCGCCTGGCAGCTTCTTCTCTTGGCTGAGGCCGAAAATATCGAGCTTGTCGGGATCGAAATTCGAGCAAGCCGTCAGCGCCGGCGCCAGCGCAAGCAGGCTGGCCAGCAACATGATGCGAGGCATCGGGCCCATGGAACCGGTCCTCAACTCTTCTTGCCCGCGCCGGCAATCAGTGCCGACAGGATCTGAGCGCGGTTGCGCATGGCCGGCGGAGCCTCGGCATCGGCAGTGATCAGGTCGATATATTTGCGCGCAGCAGAAAAGTCCTGGTGATGCCAGGCCGACAGCGCAAGCAACTCGCGCGCGCTATGTCGCAAGGCGCGGTCCGATGTGGCCAGCGCGTCGAGACGACGCTGCATTTCGTCGAATGGCGCGCTGTCGACGCGCAGCATGGCGGCGCGCACGCCGGCAAGGTCCTGCAATGCGGCGCCGATTGCCGGATCGGCAGCGAGCGCCTCGTAGGCCTTCGCCGCCTCGACGGGCTTGGTCTCCACCAGGCCGGCGGCGGCGCGCAATCGCGCCAGCACGGCATAGCCGCCCGGCGCCTCGCCGGCGAGCTTGTCGAAGGCCGCTTGTGCCTCGGCGTGCTTGCCCTGATCGCTCAAGGTCACCGCCTGCTCAAAGGCAGCGCCCGCGGCAGTGGCCTGTTTACCCATCCACCATTCGTAGCCGCGCCAGGCGGCAATGGCGGCGACGAAGAGAACGGCGATGCCAATGATGACGATGCTGTAGCGCTCCCACAGCCTCTTCAGCTGTTCGCGGCGGACTTCTTCGTCGACTTCATGAAAGATATCGGCCACGAACGGCTCCAAACTGGCTGAAAGGCCGACCCCTCCCGGGGCCGTGAAGTGGCCGGTAACCTAGCGATGTGGCGCGGCTAAGGCAAAGATTGCGCCGACAATCGTTAAGATTCATGGGGTTAGGGGGCGCCTCGGCAGCCATGCCGCGGTCACCCCGGCCCGGCCGAAGCGGAAAGCGCCGCTAGCCTTTCTTTTTCATGGCGTAGACGTGCTCCGGACCCGGGAAGGTGCGCGCGCGCACCTCGGCGGCAAAGCCGGCAATCGCCTTTTCGATGCCCGGGCCGAGATCGCCGTAACGTTTGACGAATTTCGGCACCCGCGGCGACAGCCCGAGCATGTCCTCCAGCACCAGCACCTGCCCGTCGCAGGCCACGCTGGCGCCGATGCCGATGGTGGGGATCGGCACCGCCTCGGTGAGCTTGCGCGCGAGCGGCTCCGCCACCGCCTCGATTACCACCGAAAAGGCGCCAGCTTCCGAGACGGCCAAAGTATCGTCCTCGATCCGCGCCCAATCGGTCTCTTCGCGCCCCTGGGCGCGGAACGAGCCGATGGTATTGATCGACTGCGGCGTGAGGCCAACATGGGCCATCACCGGAATTCCGCGCTCGACCATGAAGCGGATCGTCTCGGCCATGCGGCGGCCGCCTTCGACCTTGATGGCGCCGCAGGTTGTCTCCTTCAGGACACGCGCCGCATTCATGAAGGCCTGCTCCTTTGACGCCTCGTAGGAGCCGAATGGCATGTCGACGACGACCAGCGCGCGCCTGGAGCCGCGCATCACCGCGTGGCCTTGCAAGATCATCATTTCGAGTGTGACCGGCACCGTGGTTTCCAGCCCGTGCATGACCATGCCGAGCGAGTCGCCGACCAGAATCACGTCACAATGGGCATCGACGATGCGGGCGGTATGCGCGTGGTAGGAAGTCAGGCACACGATCGGCTCGCCACCCTTGCGGGCGTGGATGTCGGGCGCGGTGAGCCGGCGAACGTCGCTTTGTACGGACATGAGGTTTAACTCGCAAACACGGGGACGCCGATGACGTAGGGATGGAAGTAGTAGCCGAGCGCAAGATAAATGACGATGCCGACAGTGACCACGATCGCGTCATTGGTCCAGCCGGCGGGCGCGGTCTGCGGCCCGTTGTCCCCGCGACGTTTGGCGGCGATGCGGCCGTAGACCGCCCAGGCGAGGAAGCCGCCGAACAGCAGGATGGATCCGAGGTCGCCGTTTGAAAGCAGATGCGCAAAGGCCCAGATCTTGATCGCGGCGAACATCGGATGCTTCGCCCGGGCCTTGATGTGACTGGGAAGGTAAGTGGCGACGAGCAGGATCGCCGCAAACAGCGTCAGGCCGACGGTGACATGCCGCATGAACGACGGCGGCGACCAAACCTGAATCCATTCTCCGGCGCGATATTCGCCATAGCCCCAGACGACCAGCGCCAGCCCAATCAGTGAGACGACCGAGAACACGGCGCGGTAGCCACCCCGCCCCAGCCGCGCGATCAGGTCGGCGCGGTGCCCGCGGAACGTCACGAACACATGCGCGCCGAGCATGACCACCAGCCCGACGACGAGGATCAGCAACCCCATGGGAAACTCCCGGCAAGCAGGCGCAGTAGAATGGATGGACGCCGGTCAGACAATAGCCTCACTATGACCTAGCCGCATCCCTGTTCTTCACGTCCTTGATGTCGGTGAAGGCGATGCCGGGGGCCCGCTCGCGCGTGTAATCGAGGATGAACTGGTTGCGCGCCATGAACACACGGTCGTCGTCGAGGTCCTCGGCAATGCTCGAATAGTTGGCCTGCACAAAGGTGTCGAGCGCCTTGGCGTCGGCGCAGGAAATCCAGCGCGCCAGCTGGAATTCCGGCGTGTCGAAATCGATGTCCAGTCCATACTCCTGCTTGAGCCGCATCTTCAGCACATCGAGCTGCAGGAGGCCGACCACGCCGACCATCGCCGGCGCGCCGTCGAGCGGACGGAAGACCTGCACCACGCCCTCTTCCGCCATCTGCTGCAAGGCTTCCTTCAGCTTCTTCGCCTTCATCGGATCGCCGAGCTTGACGCGGCGCAGGATTTCCGGGGCGAAGTTGGGCACGCCGAGAAAGGCGATCGGTTCGCCCTCGGTGAGCGTATCGCCGATACGCAGGGTGCCGTGGTTGGGGATGCCGACCACGTCACCGGCATAGGCCTCATCCGCGAGCGCGCGATCCTGCGCAAAGAAGAACTGCGGCGTCGCCAACGTGATCGGCTTGGCGGTGCGGGTGAGTCTGACCTTCATGCCCCGCGTGAGCTTGCCCGAGCACAACCGTGCAAAGGCAATGCGGTCGCGGTGATTGGGATCCATGTTTGCCTGGATCTTGAATACGAAGGCGGTCATCGCCGGCTCGTGGGCGTCGATCTTGCGTGCGCTCGATTCCTGTGCGCGTGGCGCCGGCGCAAACACCGCCAGCGCGTCGAGCAGGTCCTTGACGCCGAAATTCTTCAACGCCGACCCGAAATAGACTGGCGTCAGATGCCCTTCGCGGAAGGCGGCGAAATCGAACGGCCGACAGGCTTCCTTGACCAAGGCCAGTTCGTCCGCGATCGCCTTGGCGTCGAGCATCGGATTTCTGGCTGCGAGCACGTCGAGGGCGAGCGGCTGCGGCGCTACCGTCTTGCCGTCCTCGGAGAGTGGCCGCATTTCACCGCTGGCGAGATCGTAGGTTCCGGCAAAGTCGCGGCCTCGTCCGATGGGCCAGGTCATCGGCGTGGTATCGAGCGCCAGAGTCTTCTCGATCTCGTCGAGCAGGTCGAAGGGATCACGGCTCTCGCGGTCCATTTTGTTGATGAAAGTTACGATCGGGATATCGCGCAGCCGGCAGACCTCGAACAGCTTGCGGGTGCGCGCCTCGATGCCCTTGGCGGCGTCAATGACCATCACCGCGCTATCGACGGCGGTAAGCGTGCGGTAGGTGTCCTCGGAGAAGTCCTCGTGGCCCGGCGTGTCGAGAAGGTTGAACACGAGGCCGTCGTATTCGAAGGTCATCACCGAGGTGACTACCGAGATGCCGCGTTCGCGCTCAATCGCCATCCAGTCGGAGCGGGTGGCGCGGCGGTCGCGCTTGGCCTTGACCTGGCCAGCGAGATTGATGGCGCCGCCGAACAGCAAGAGCTTTTCGGTGAGCGTGGTCTTGCCGGCGTCCGGATGCGAGATGATGGCGAAGGTGCGCCGCCGCTCGACCTGGGCGGCGAGCGGCGTCTGCGGGATCGAATCGGCGGGGGCCAGCGGCTTGTTCATAGAGGCGCATGTGGCAGGGAAAACCGGCCGGATCAAGGGGGCGGGCTGGCACCTGCAAACGCAAAAAGACAGCGCGGCGCCGACGCAAAACCGGCGATCACATTGCCGCGACCGTCCGGCCGCCTGGATGCGTCCATGGTAGTCTTTGAACCGGAACCAAACCCGGACGATGGTGCATGATATTTCGTGCGGCCGCGTTGGCCCTGCTCATAATGGCCGGTACCGCGCCGGTGCTGGCCTATTCGCCGGCCGACATTGCCCGACTGCAATCCGGAGAGCCGGTGGTCTCGGTTGCCCCGGCGCCCAGCGGCAACGCGGTCCATGTGCAGGCCGCCATCGACATCGCCGCCCCCGCCGACCGAATCTGGTCGATCATGACCAATTGCGACCGCGCAGCGGACTTCGTGCCGGGGCTGAAAAGCTGCCGCGTGCTCGAACGCGATCCGGCCGGCCGCTGGGATATCCGCGAGCACCGCGTCGACTGGATGTGGTTCCTGCCCAGCATCCGCAGCGTCTTCCGCTCCGACTATGACCCGCCGAAGCGTTTGCACTTTCGCCGCATTGCCGGCGACCTGAAGCGCTCGGAGGGTGAGTGGCGCCTAATGCCGCTGGCGCCGGGTGAAACGCGCCTCAGCTACAATGCCGTACTGGCGGCCGACGTGCCGGCGCCAGATTTCATCGTCGAGGGCGCGCTACGCCGCGATATCGCCACCATTTTGCGGCGGCTGCGCGACGAATGCACCGTGGCGGCGCAATGATAACGCCCGATCGTTCCTGGTGTGCCAGCGACTTGATCCCGCGCAATGGCGGGCGGGCCTGCTAGACTGCCAAGGGAGGCGGAGCTGAGTCGATATGAACTCGTTCCAGACCATCGTCCATCCGACGGATTTTTCCGAGGCAAGCGTCGAGGCCTTTGTCCACGCGCTACGCATCGCGCTGACGATGAAATCGACGCTATACATTCTGCATGTCGGCGAGCCGCGTGGCGACGTCGACTGGACAGCTTTTCCGCACGTGCGGCAGACGCTGGCGCGCTGGGGGCTGATGGACGAATCCGAGCCGCCAGCAGCCATCGCCACGCTCGGCGTCAACGTGGTCAAGGCAGAGTTGGCACTCCCCAGTACAATCAACGCCATTCTGCATTTTCTCGACTCGCATTCCGCCGACCTGCTGGTGCTGGCGACTGAGGGCCGGCAAGGGGTGGCGCGTTGGCTGCACGGCTCGGTGGCGGAAAGCCTCGCCCGCCATGCCAAAGTGCCGACGCTGTTCGTGCCGGCGCGGGCGCCCGGCTTTGTCAATCCGGCACGCGGCGAGTTGCATCTGCGCCACGTGCTGATCCCCATCGATCATCATCCAAAGCCGGCGTCGGCGCTTACGCGCATCATGCTCTTCACCAACGAACTCGCCGGAACCAATGTGGAAGAGCGGCTGCTGCATGTCGGCAAGCATGCCCCGCAGGTGCAGCGCCGTGTCGAGCCACACCGGCCCTTGCCGGTGGCGCTGCGCCAGGGCAATGCCGTTGAAGTGATCATCGACGTCGCCAACGACTGGCCGGCCGACCTGATCGGGATGCCGACCGCCGGCCGTAACGGCTTTATCGACGCGATACGCGGCTCGACGACGGAACGCGTGCTACGGCAGGCGCCCTGCCCGGTCCTGGCGGTGCCGGCGCAAGCGTGAGCCGCATTCAGTTCACTTGCCGACCGCCCTGGCGTAATCGTCCGGCTTGAAGCCGACCAGCAATGTGCCGCCGCCGAGCTCGAGCACCGGGCGCCTGATCATCGAGGGCTGCGCCAGCATCAGCGCGATCGCTTTCTTTTCGGTGAGAGCCGCCTTGTCCTTGTCGGGCAGCTTGCGGAAGGTCATGCCGGCGCGGTTGAGGAGCGCCTCCCAGCCGGCTTTCCTGGCCCAGCGCTCCAGCCGCTCGCGCTCGATGTCGGCGGTCTTGTAATCATGAAACGTGTAATCGACGCCGCGCCTGTCAAGCCAGGCGCGCGCCTTCTTCATGGTGTCGCAGTTCCTGATGCCGTAGATGGTCACCGGCATCACGCGCTCACTCCCACTCGATCGTCCCCGGCGGCTTCGAGGTCACGTCATAGACCACGCGGTTGACGCCCTTGACCTCGTTGATGATGCGGGTCGCCACCAGCCCCAGAAAGCTCATGTCGAACTGGTAGAAATCCGCGGTCATGCCGTCGGTCGAGGTCACCGCGCGCAGGCCGACGACGTATTCGTAGGTGCGGTGGTCGCCCATGACGCCCACCGTCTTCACCGGCAGCAGCACGGCGAAGGCCTGCCAGATGTCGTCGTATTGCCCGGTGCGGCGGATCTCCTCGATGAAGATCTCGTCGGCGTAGCGCAGGATGTCGAGCTTGTCGCGCGACACCGGTCCCGGACAGCGGATGGCCAGCCCCGGCCCGGGAAACGGATGGCGGCCGACGAAGCCTTCCGGCAGGCCCAGCTCGCGGCCGAGCGCGCGCACCTCGTCCTTGAACAGTTCGCGCAGCGGCTCGACCAGCTTCATGTGCATGCGCTCGGGCAGGCCGCCGACGTTATGGTGCGACTTGATGGTGACCGACGGCCCGCCGGTGAACGACACGCTTTCGATCACGTCTGGATAAAGCGTCCCTTGCGCAAGATACTCGGCGCCGCCGATCTTCTTCGCCTCGTTCTCGAACACGTCGATGAACAGGCCACCGATGATCTTGCGTTTCTGCTCGGGATCGTCGACGCCGTCGAGCGCCCTGAGGAAGGTGTCTTCCGCATCCACATGCACCAGCGGGATGTTGTAGCTGTCGCGGAACAGCGTCACCACTTTCTGCGCTTCGCCCAACCGCAGCAGGCCGTGATCGACGAAGACGCAGGTGAGCTGCTCGCCGATCGCCTCATGGATGAGCACGGCGGCGACGGCGCTGTCGACGCCGCCGGACAACCCGCAAATCACTTTCGCCTTGCCAACTTGCGCGCGAATTTTCGCAATCGCCTCGTCCTTGAACACGCCCATGGTCCAGTCGCCGGAACAGCCGGCGATCTTGCGCACGAAATTGCGCAAGAGCGCGGCGCCGTGCGGCGTGTGCACCACTTCGAGATGGAACTGGGTGGCGTAGAACCTGCGTTTGTCGTCGCCGATCATCGCGATCGGCGCGTTGGGCGAGGTGCCCAGCACCTTGAAGCCCGGCGGCAGCACGGTGACGCGGTCACCGTGGCTCATCCACACCGGATATTTTTCACCCTTGCGCCAGACGCCGTCGAGCAGCGGGCTTGTCCCGGCAACCTCGACCTCGGCGCGGCCGAACTCGCGGTGGTGGCCGCCCTCGACCTTGCCGCCGAGCTGGGAGGCCATGGCCTGCTCACCGTAGCAGATGCCGAGCACCGGCACGCCCGCCTCGTAGATCATGGGCGGCGCCAGCGGCGCGCCCTGGTCGAGCACCGACGCCGGCCCGCCCGAGAGGATGACCGCCTTCGGCTGCATCGCGCGGAAGGCGGCCTCCGCCTTCTGGAACGGCACGATCTCGCAATAGACCTTCTCCTCCCGCACCCGGCGCGCGATGAGCTGGGTGACCTGGGAGCCGAAGTCGACGATGAGGACCTTGTCGTGCGAAATCTTGTCGGACATGGACGGCGCGATCGCCCGAACAGCGCCGGAATCGGGAGCTTCAGGCCGTTCGGGGCGGCTTTGTGCGGGCATTGGGCTTCCGGGTCAAGCCAGATTGAGCGCTGTCCAGTAACCCGATGTTAGTCCCGAACATGCTTAGAAAGTGGCTCGAAACCGGCTTGTGCACAGCCGGACGTGCGGATGCTCCCATGGCGTTTGAAACCGAGCGCTTGCGCCTGCCGCTGGCCTCCTCAGGGCATGCCGCCCGGCGCGCCGCGCTGTTCCGCGAGAGCCTGCCCGAAAAGGCCGAGCGCTGGGCGCTGGGGCTGGCCTGGCCGCTGATGCCGCGGCGCATCGGCGGTCTGCCAAACCTGTTGCGGCTCTGCTTCGACGAGCTGCTCGCCCCCGACTACGCCCTGCCCGATCCGCAACGCGCCTTCGACAATCCGCCCGGCCTGGCCGGCATCGTCCATGATCTTACCCTGCCGACCCTGCTCGCCGCCTACCGGCGCGGGCTCTATCCGCTCGCCCATGTCGGACCGCTGAAATGGTGGTCGCCGCCGCAGCGCTCGCTGCTGTTCTTCGACGCCTTCCACATGTCCAACAATCTGCGGCGGCTGATGCGGCAACGCCACTACACCGTCACCTTCGACCGGGACTTCGAAAGCGTCATCGCCGCATGTGCGGGACGCCGCGCCGGCCGCTGGCATCTCACCTGGATCACGCCGCGCATCATGCGCGTCTATGCCGAAGCCTTCGATGCCGGGCACGCCCACTCGTTCGAGGTCTGGAATTCCGAGGGAATGCTGGTGGCCGGCGGCTACGGCGTCGCGCTGGGGGCCGCCTTCACCTTTGAATCACAATTCACCCACGAGCCCAACGCCTCCAAGATCGGCATGTCCGTACTCAATTGGCACCTGGCAAATTGGGGTTTCAAATTCAATGACGGCAAGCTCACCGGTCCGCTATGGCGCAGCGTCGGCTTTTGCGAAATCCCGCGGCAGGATTTTCTGATGCGCCTGTCCAAGGCGGTTGAGGTGCCGCACCGAGCCGGACGCTGGCAGGTCGAGGCCGATCCGGAGACCGTGTCACGCTGGCAGCCGGACGCCTAGGCGCCATCAAGACGAACGGGTCAGCGTCTCGTCAACACGGCCACAAAGAAACCGTCCGTGTCGGTCGCGCGCGGGGTCATCCGTAGACCTTCGTCGGAGAGCCGCGCCGCTCTGGCGAACATGAAGGCGCGCTCGCCCAACGCCTGGCTCACCTCCCCCGGCGGCTCAACCACAAAATCGGAATGGCGTTCGAGGAAGGCGCGCACCTGGTCGCCATTTTCCTCCTCCAGCACCGAACAGGTGACATAGGCGATGCGCCCGCCGGTCTTGACCAGAGGGACGGCGCGGTCGAGCACCTCCGCCTGCTCCTTGCCGCGCTGTTCGAGCGCGCCGGGACGCATGCGCCATTTGGCGTCGGGGTTGCGCCGCCAGGCGCCGGTGCCGGTGCAGGGGGCGTCGATCAACACGAGGTCGATGCGGCCGGCGAGATCGTCGAGCTCGGTGCCGACCGACTTGGGCGTGCGCACCTGGACGTTACGCGCCCCGGCGCGCTTGAGCCGGTCATGGATCGGCGCCAGCCGCCGCTTGTCGTCGTCGGTGGCGTAGAGCTGTCCCTTGTTCTGCATCATCGCCGCCATGGCCAATGTCTTGCCGCCGGCGCCGGCGCAGAGATCGACCACCTGCTCGCCCGGATGAGCGGTCGCGAACAAGGCGGCGAGTTGCGAGCCCTCGTCCTGCACCTCGACCATGCCTTTGAGAAAGGCCGGCTCGGCATGGATGGCCGGGCTTCTGGCATCGGCGGCAAGACGGACGCGCAGACCCCAGGGCGACCAGCGCGTGGGCTCGGGGCTTAGCTCCGACAGCATGGCGGCGACTTTGTCGCGTCCGCTCTTCAGTGTGTTGACGCGCAGATCGAGCGGAGCGCGCGATGCCAGCGCCGCCCCCTCCTCGGCGCGCTCGGCGCCGAAAGCGCGGGTGAGATGCGGATCGAGCCATTCCGGGTAATCACCCGCGATGTGCGGCGGCGCCGCCGACAGATCGACGGCATCGAGGCGGCGGCGCTCATCGTCCGTCAATAACTCAGGTGCAAAGCGTGAACCGTCGGCAAGCTTGGCGATCGCCTCGGTATCGAATCCGCGCTCGCGCCTGAGCATGCCGAGCAGCACCGCGCGCGGACTATCGGCGCCCATGATAAACG
>Ga0210122_1000417_pt1 | contig 14695 bp, 7 predicted proteins | sample Muzzi_CordB_D2_FD_185530 | JGI IMG/M metagenome (GOLD analysis project Ga0210122, IMG submission 185530) | Wetland microbial communities from San Francisco Bay, California, USA, that impact long-term carbon sequestration - Muzzi_CordB_D2 (SPAdes) | ecosystem: Environmental > Aquatic > Marine >... | reverse complement strand
GAATATAAATACATGCGTGCCAGCAGGCTGCGCTGCGTTTCACCAAAGTAAGCGCGGCAAAGTTCAGCGTATTGGTCTTGATTATACTGCTGTTCCTGGCAGGTGTTGCCCAGTTCAAAACAGGGATCATTGTTCCCGCTGTACTCATAATCGATCAGCCAGAGCGTCTCGCCGTCATCGATATAATTTTCAGCCAGCAGGTCGTTATTGCACGGCACACCGGCCAGGCTTTTCTTTTGAATGGCGGCTTCTATGCGGCTTAGAACGGACATGCGATCACGGTAATCGTCCGGAATTCGAACCTGGTGTTTTTCAACTATACCCATATAAAATTCGACCAGCCGAAACATGTTGAATTCGTTCAGGCATTTCGTACCGGCATGCAGTTTTTTTAGGGATTGAGCAATTCGGGTCGGCATCCCGGCAGCCCCCAGGGTAGCGATGGACATGGTCTGACCGTCTATAAATTCCAGTACCATCACCTGGTGTTCCGGCAGGTGATACAGTACTTTGGGCCCGATTCCGGCCGCAGCAGCGGCTTTCGAGCTGTGATATTCGTTGTCCCGGTCGATTGCCAGAAGATCCGTGCTGGCGCCCGGAATGCGCGCAAAAAAGGGCTGGCCGGCAACATTGACTCTAAAGTTTTTATTGGTCAGGCCGCCGGTCATCTTCTGAATTTCAATCGGTTTATTCCGCCAGTCATCTATTTTTTGAACGACTTCTTCTATTGTGATCGTCATCAGGGGCCTCCTTGTCAGCGCATCTGTTGAAATGCTTCGTAAGCCTGCTCTAATCGAGTGAGGTTTTTTTGGGTGTAATTTTCATAGTCAAACGCAAGGGTCGAGTGTATCTCCGAAACGATGCTCCATAGGGTTTCGCGCAACAGGGAAACACACTTCATGGCAGCAAGCCGGCGCCTTTGCCGGTTCGTCACCGGCTGTTGATAGTAGGTTTCCAGGACCCAGTTTTCCTGTTGCGGGGAAAGTTCATTGTTGGAGGACAGTCCGGCCAGATCGAAGAGGCCGGTGTTAAAGCCGGCATAGTCCCAGTCAAGAAGCCACAGCCGTTGGCCGTCGTCAATGAAGTTGGCGGCCAGAAGATCATTGTGCCCGAATACTATTTTTACTGCGCCAATCGCTTTTTCGAGTTCTTCGTTAATGCCGGCAAAGTGATCAAGGGAGTTCAACAGGCGACTGTTCCCTTCCCTGGCAGTCAGCATGTAGCTTCGGCAAACGTGAAAAGGCCAGAAAACGAGCATCGGTCCCTTAAGGTATTGCGGCAGTTCGGTGTGGCAGGCCCGAATCAGAGGGATGATCCGCTCCAGATTCGACTGCTGCCGGACATCCGCTTCAGACAGCGTCTGCCCTTCTATAAAGCGCATCACAAAAACGCCTTCTGCCTGGTGCACGACTTCGGGCGAGATTCCGGCGGCGTGAGCGGCACGGGCTGCCGCAATTTCATTAAAACGCATGACACCGTGCAGTGGGATATCGTCCCCGACCCTGACGACGAAACGCCGACCACGATCATTGACAATAAAATTGGTATTGGTAATACCGCCACCCAGCGGCTCCGGCTCGACCGCCGAGGACCAAAAATCCAGGGATGCGACCTTGTCGCGGGCTTTGTCGCTCATATTATTACTTTCTATCAATTCAAACCCAATAATTTCTTGCGTTCCATGCTCCAGGCCATGATCAGTCTGTCGGAGATAATGGCGATAAAGGCGACGCACAATCCGGCGACAAGGCCACGGCCGGTGTCCGCTTTTGTCAGCGCAATGTAGACTTCCTGGCCCAGATCCCGCGTTCCCACCAGGGCCGTGATGACCAGCATGCTGAGGCCCAGCATGATCGTTTGATTCACTCCCAGCATAATTTCAGGTATGGCCAGCGGCAGCTGGACTTTCCAGAGTATCTGTCGCCGGGTACAGCCGGAAACAGTCGCGGCCTCGATCATTGCTGCCGGTACCTGGCGGATGCCATGATCGGTGTAGCGGATGACCGGCACCAGGGAATAAGCCACCACCGCAATCATGGCGGAGAAATCCCCGACCCGAAACAACATGACGACTGGAATCAGATAAACGAACGCCGGCAGCGTTTGCAGGGTGTCAATGACAACCTGGATTACCCGGTGGACCCGGCTGTTAGCCGCCGCCCACACCCCCAGCGGCATTCCGATCAGCGAGGCCACAAAAACCGATATCCCGATAAGATAAGTGGTGATCATTGCTTTTTCCCAGTTTCCGGTTACCGCCACGTACACGGCAAGGGCGGAAACCAGCAAGGCCAGTCGCCAGCCCCCGAGCTGCAAACCGGCAAGTGCCAGCAGGCAAACCACCCCCATCCAAGGCAGCGCGATCAGAAATCGTTTTACGGGAATAAGTATGTTGATCAGCAGCCAGGCTTTTGTCGTATCAATAAGATCGAAAAAGTTAATGTTGATCCAGGTAATCATCTTCTCCCCGAGGTCGCCGGTTGTGAGGGTGAGGTTTTGCGGGTAATTTGCAATGGCGGGAATGAAAAAACCGAGCACGGAAACAATTAAAATGATGGCCAGGGCGGTTAACAGACGGGGGTGGGACCGGATAAAGCCAAGCTTTTTTTCCATTTGCTTGGGTCGCTGAACCGCGTAAGACTGGCTCAGCCGATCAAGGGCAATGGCTAACAGGGTGATGGCGACACCGGCCTCGACCCCTTCTCCGATCGCAAGTCGCCGCAAGGCATGCAAAACATCATAACCCAAACCGCCGGCCCCGATCATCGAGGCAATGATCACCATGTTGAGTGAAAGCATGATGACCTGGTTCAGACCGACCAGCAGGGTGGGCCGTGCGGCAGGAATCATTACCTTCCACATCAATTGACGCCGGGAGCAGCCGGTCATGCGACCGAACTCAACAATCTCCGTTGACACCTTTTCGAGCGCCACCAGCGCACAACGAACCATGGGCGGGATTGCATAAATCAGCGTGGCCGTCATCGCCGCCACAGGGCCGAAGCCGAATAAAAACAGCACCGGTACCAGGTAGGCAAACACCGGCACCGTCTGCATGAGGTCCAACACCGGTGAAATAGCCTTGGCGAACCGTGGGTGTCGATAGGATATGACACCGAGCAGTAAACCGCCGATGACACCCAGGGGCACGGCCACCATGATGGACGCCAGGGTAATCATGGCACTATGCCACTGGCCGAAAACGGCCAGGTAAAGAAAGCAGCAGCCGACCAGAATCGAAAGACCCATATCGCGGATCCAGTAGGCCGACAGGACCAGCACCGAGATCAGTGCAACCCAGGATATCGGCGGAATCTGGAAGAAGGTCTCGCCGTTTAAAGGGATTTTGGCCCCTCCCGCAAAAATCCCGTGGGCGGCCAAAAGAAACCAGTTCAGGATCCAGGAGATGGAGCGGGTGAATTCTTTGAAGGTGAACAGGCCGAGGTCAGCATCATTAATCAACCATTTCATAAAATCGCTGACCCAGAATTTAAGCGGCACTACCCAGGCGCGCGGATATTCAACCGCCCAGGGTACAACGTCTCTCAGCATATACAGCCCGACAGTCAGTGCCGCCGCCATCAGCCAGAAAATAAACCAACGCCGACTGCTGAAAAGGCCCGCCAGCAAACCGGATGTATTCGTACTCACTTTTGAGACCTTTTGTTGATGAGTACGTCAAGCACGGCCTCACGGGTTATCTGACCGATGATCTTGTCTTCGCGGTCCGTTACGGCGAGGGGCTCTTCCTGTTCAAAAACCCGGGCGGCAAGCATCTCAATTTTTACATGCGCCGACACGCTTCCGACGCACGTGACACGGTCGTCGACCGGGGCCATAACGGAGCTCACGGACAACACTTTGGGTCGCGGTATTTCACGGGTAAATTCGGCAACATGGTCATTGGCCGGGCTGATCACCAGTTCTTCGGGAGTTCCGATCTGAATAACGGCACCGTCCTTCATTATAGCAATGCGGTCGGCAAGTCGGATCGCTTCATCAAAATCGTGCGTAATGAAGACAATGGTTTTTTTGAGAAGGTGTTGCAGCCGCAGAAACTCGTCCTGCATTTCACGTCGGATGAGTGGATCGAGGGCGGAAAACGGCTCATCTAAAAACCAGATTTCCGGCTTGACTGCCAGGCTGCGTGCGATACCGACCCGCTGCTGCTGGCCGCCTGAAAGATGTCTCGGATAGTAGTTTTCACGGCCTTTAAGACCGACAAGCTCGATAATTTCAAGAACGCTGTGGTGTCGGGTGGCCCGGTCAACGCCCTGGACTTCGAGCGGAAAGGCGACATTTTCAAGAACGGTAAGATGCGGCAACAGCGCGAAATGCTGGAACACCATGCCCATCTTGTGACGTCTGATTTCAATCAGGTCCCGGGCTTTCATCTTTAGCAGGTCCTGGCCTTCAAAGATAATTTCACCGGTGGTCGGCTCGATCAGCCGTGACATGCAGCGCACCAGCGTGGACTTCCCCGAACCGGAGAGCCCCATGATGACGAAGATTTCGCCCGGCTGGATTTTCAGCGAAACATCGCGCACGGCACCGATGAGGCCGGCCTTGGTCAGCTCATCATATTTCGGTTTGGATTCATGCTCGGCCAGGAAACGCGCGGCCTTGTCACCGAATACCTTCCAGACATCCTTGCAGACAATTTTCGGGGTATTTGCTTGAGGACCGGCATCAGCTTGTGAGTTGCTCGAAGTAAGCGCGGTAGTCGCCATTGTTCACTCAAACCATTGGGGAATGAAGGTTTCAGGTGTCAGTGTTCAGGTTTCAGGAATTAGTGATTCGATTTTCTGACGCCCGAAACCTGATATCTGAAACCTAAAGTTTGCATCACCACATAACCAGGGTTCTTGCTGCCCGGCAGGGGCCACTTTTTCCGAAAGCAATCTCGGGGAAAGTGTTGATTATCAAAAGTTATCTTTTGTACATTTTGTGTAAAAAAATTGAATTGAGATATTCTCGGTAACTCTTCGCGATTGTGTATTTTAACAGCGACATTGATCTAAATTGAAAAGATAGAGCGAAGCGACACAACAAATCTTCAATCTTCAATCGACAATATTCAATTCATCGCTGCCGGACCGGAGCGTATCCGGCCCGGCGGTAATCATTTCAGTTTTTGCTTATTTACTGCATTCGGTCCATTTCATCCAGGTGCTTTTATTATTCTTCAGCCATTCCTCCACAACATCATCGACCGGGCGGCCATCCAGATCGACCTCACCGATCATGTTGCCGATGGTTTCATTATCAACCTTAAAATTACGCACCGCCTGATAAGCACAGGGCCATTTTTTTTCGCCGTCCTTCCAGCCGACCTTTTTAATCCAGCCGCGTGGCTTGCCGCAATCATAGGCCTGATTTTTGTTAATTCCCCAGCTCGGGTCATGATAGCATTCTTCAGTATAGCGCGGGAACTCGACCCATTCCCCTTTGAACTTGATCGGTGCCCAGTGTGGCGTGTAAATCCAGCCTAAAAATGGAGCTTTACGCTCATAGGCGGATTTTAGCTCGGCAAACAGGGCCGCATCGGTGCCGGCGTGCACCACCTCGTAATCGAGTCCAAGCGCTTCAACCCGTTCGTCGTCGAATCCGGACCAGGTCACAGGTCCACCCAGGTAACGGCCCTTGGGATAAGTCTCCGGCGTCGAAAATGCCTTGGCGCAATCGTTGAGGGCTTTCCAGTCGGGTAGGCCGGGACATTTTTCCTTCATGTAAGCCGGATACCACCACTCCTCGATCGCTTTCATACCGGTCTCCCCCAGGTCGACCGTCTTGCCGGTTTCCAGGCTGGCCTCCATGGCTTGTTTACCGGTGGTCTCCCACATTTCCATGGCGATGTGAAGGTCACCGGATTCAAGTCCTGCGAACTGGGCGATATAGTCCGCCTGCACGTAGTTAATCTTATAGCCCATTTCTTCGAGGACCCGACCCATCATGTGGGTCGTCAGATATTGCCCGGTCCAATCGTGAATCGTGAGTATTATAGGATCTTTGGATTTCGGGTCCTCGGCCAGGGCTGAGCCCGCCACAATGAACGTCATCAGAAGGATGATCGCAATGGAAATAGATTTCAACGGGGTTGACATGGCCTTGCTGGTGAGCTGTTTCATGAGGTACCTCCTTTTCAGATCCTTAAAAGTTATTTTTGTGCTTTCGGTGCAAAGAAATTGAATTGGGATATTTTCACGATCATGCAACGATTGAATATTTTCGATTTAATATTAAATATTCAAGGTATTCTATCGATTTAAAAAGGACGGAGCGAGCCTACTTCGCCGAAGTGGCTACGAAGGCCAGGAGCGACATCAATAAATATTCAATTTGCAATCTTCAATTTTCAATTCCGAAACCCCCTGTGCTTGATTACTCAAGGATGTATAAGCCTTCCCGATTTAGCTTGTCAAGAGACAAAAAGGGCTTTCCCTTCAGGATCATACATGATGCGCGGCGCAACCTGGGCCGCGACCAGTTCACCGAAGATTTCAATTTCAAGCGATGTACCTGCTTCGGCCAGCTCAAGCGGCAGATATGCCAGACCGATATTTTTCTTTACCGTATGGCCGTAGCCGCTGCTGCGCAGGCGCGTGACCACCCGGCCGTCGGAAACGACGGCCTCGGCACCGTAAAGCGGCAGCCAATCTTCGTCGCCGATGGCAATGGCACACAATTTATGCCCGATACCACCGCGCTTGATTTCCTGCAAGGCCTGGCGGCCGATAAAGTCTCCGCCATTTTCAAAGTCTACGGTAAAACCCAAACCGGCTTCAAACGGATTATCGAGGGTCGTAATATCGCTGTTGTAATAAAGATATCCTTTTTCAATTCTGAGTGACCCTAACACCTTGTAGCCAGCGGCAATGATGTCATGCGCCCGGCCGGCTTGCCAGAGCTTATCCCACAGGACAATGGCTTTGTTGCAAGCCGCGTAAAGTTCCCACCCCATTTCTCCGGCATAGGATATTCTCTGGGCCAATACCTCAATCCCGTTTACCGTAATCGTTCCGGCCTGCAGGTAAGGCAGGGCTGAGCCGGAGACATCATCTGCGGTAACGGCCTGAAGGACAGCAGGGGCTTTGGGCCCCCACAGGCCGATACAGGCCAGCGCTTCCGTAACATCCCGGATTTCAACCGGCGGGTCTTCTTCCCGCAGATTTGATTGGATATATCCCAGGTCGTTGTCGATAAAACCCGAGCCGGTAATCAGCCGGAAGTGATCATCCCCCAGTCTGGTGACGGTTACATCAGCCATGATCCCGCCGCGCGGATTGCAAAACTGGGTGTAAATAATACTTCCCACGGGCTGATCCATGTTGCTGACGGCCAGTCGCTGCAGCAGCGGCAGGGCTCCCGCGCCCCGGATTGCAATCTTGCCGAAAGAAGTCAAATCCACCATGGCAACGCGCTCCCGCACGGCCCGGTGTTCTGTTGCCACCGCCTCAAAGTAGGGCTCTTTGACCCAGCCGCCCCATTCGCGCTGGTCTTCGCCGGCCCGGCGCCAGGGTTCACCGGGCATGAGGTAATTAACTCGTTCCCAGCCGTTCTTTTTGCCGAAGACGGCACCCAGATCCTGCAGCCGATGGTGAAAGGGGCTGATCCGTCGCGGGCGCATCGCGGTGTCCTCGTCGTTGGGATAGCGGGTATAGTAATAGTATTTGTAGCATTCACAGGCACAGGCGGCGGCGTAGTAGGGATCGAGGTAGTTGCGGCCAAAGCGCCAGGCATGATAGCTGTAAAAATCAAGCTCGGTTTGGCCGTCGATGATCCATTCCGCCATGGCTTTGCCGATCCCGCCGGCCCCGCCGAAACCGTTCATGGACATACCACAGGCCAGCCAGAAGCCCTTCAATCCCGGCCAGGGCCCCATAAGCGGATTGGCATCCGGTGTAAACGCATCCGGGTGGGCCACCAGACGCTCTAATCCCGCCTCTGCCAGAAATGGAAAGCGCTTGATTGCATTTTCCAATAGCGGCTCAAACCGATCCAGATCGGGCGGCACTTCTGTCGCACTATGGCTCCATGGTACGCCATCCTCCCAGCAGGACGGCGGATTGGCCTCCCAGCCGCCGACCAGGATTCCGCCATGCTCCGGTCTGCCGTAAATAAGGTAGTCGGTATCCCGGAAGCTGACCCCGCCTTCCGGCACCTCCCGGCCGGGCACCGCACTGAGCCCGGCATGCTGGTGAATAACAGGCGAGGAAGGAATAGCTACCCCGACCATCGCCGCCACCTGCGCGCCCCAGAGTCCGGCAGCATTGACGACGATTGGGGTACGGATATCGCCTTGGTTGGTTTTAACCATCGTCACTTCGCCTTGCGCCGAAAGCTCGATGCCGGTCACCTGGGTTTTAGTGAGAATCGTGGCGCCCAGTTTCTTGGCAGCGTCGGCCACTGCATGCGTTGCCCCGTGAGGGTCCAGATGTCCGTCAATCGGAATGTAGACCGCACTGTAAATATCCTTGTCGCTCATCCAGGGCATGATTTCCAGCGCCTCGCCCGGCGTGATCATGCCGACATCCAGTCCGACGCCTTTGGCCTTGCTGACGTCTCGCTGCAGGGTTTGGTGCTGCAATTTGCTGGAAGCGATTCGCAGACTGCCGACTTTTTCGTATGCACCGAGCTCCGCATACAGCTCGGCACTGTATTTACGAAGACGCATCATGGTGGGTGATGAATTAAAAACCGTCAGCAGCCCCATGGCCATACATGTGGCGCCGCTGGTGATCTCATCTTTTTCCACCAGCACAACATCCGTCCAGCCGGCTTTGGCCAGATGATAAAGAATGTTGCAGCCGGTGATCCCGCCGCCGATAACGACTACTCTGGCTTGATCAATCATGTCGTCCCTCCTGAATTTAATCCTGATTGCCCACCCTACATCAGAATCCGCTTGCGCGCCGGATCATAAAGCACACGGCTGGATTCCAGCCTGGCCGGATACACCTTTTTGTAGACCTCAATTTCATAGCCTTGCTCAGCGGTGGCCGCTTCGACAGGCAGGTAGGCATAACAGATGTTTTTCTTAATTGTGTGACCGTAACCGGAGCTGGTTGTAACCCCCAAAACTTTTCCCTTGTATATAACCGGCGCACTGCTTTGAAGCATCAGCGGTGTTTCGGCCGCTATGGTAAACGTGCAAAGTCTCAAGCGGGCGCCCTCGGTTTTAATTCGCGCCAAAGCCGCTTTGCCGATAAAATCATCTTTCTCAAGCGCCACACAGAATCCGAGACCGGCATCGAACGGACTGTACTCCGGAGTCAATTCCGACCCCCAGTCGGCGTAACCTTTTTCCAGATGCATGGAAGCAATTGTACGGTAACCGGCGTTTTTGATGCCAAGCTCCTGGCCGGCCTGCCAGAGGGATTCGTAAACATGGACGGCAAATTCCGTGGGAATGTATAGCTCATAGCCCAGTTCCCCGACATAAGTTACCCGAAAGGACGTGACGGGCGCATATCCGACCGTAAAATTTTTACAGGTTCCGAAGGCAAAGCCTTCATTGCTGACATCGGCATTGGTTAATTTCTGCAGCAATTCCCTTGATTTGGGTCCGATAACGTTAATGACCGCATAGGCCGAGGTCATTTCCTGCACGAAGACCGAACCGTCGGCCGGCATGTGATTATTAATCCACCATGAAGCGCGCTGGCCGAATGCGGTACCCACCACCAGCAAAAATCGATCTTCAGCCAGGCGCCCGACAGTCAGGTCACACTCGATGGTGCCCCGATCGTTGCACATCTGGGTGTAGATAACCTTGCCGACGGGTTTGTCGATCTGATTGGCACACAACCGGTTCAAAAAGGCCAGGGCGCCGGGGCCTTGGACCTCGAACTTGCAGAAGGAAGACTGATCAATGAGCACCACATTTTCCCGGGCATTTTTATGCTCGGCCGCCACGTGTTCAAACCAGTTGGGAGTTTCAAAGGTCAGGTCGTCTTCGGCTGCCACCCCCTGGGGGGCAAACCAGTTGGCGCGCTCCCAACCGTATTTGGCGCCATAAACCGCGCCTTTTTCTTTCAACGGGAAATAGAGCGGACTGCGTCGGATGCCGCGCGCAGAATCATGCTCCTCGGCCGGCCAGTGGATGGTGTAATGTTTGCCGTAGATTTCGGCGGTCCGTTCGACATTGTACCGGCGGCTTCTGTGATAGGGTCCGAAACGTCGAATATCCAGCGGCCAGATGTCAAGGCTGGGCTCACCCTCGATGATCCACTCGGCCATCATGCGGCCGGCCCCGCCGCCGGCGGCAATCCCGAAGGCATTGAAACCCACGGCCACAAACACATTGTCCCGCTCAGGTGCCGGGCCCATGATGGCATCGCCATCCGGCGTGAAGCCCTCGGGTCCGTTGATCAGCTTGCGGATCCCGGCCTCTTCCAGGCAGGGTGTCCGTTTGGTGGCCGGCTCGGCCAGCTGGATAAAATGGTCGAAATCGGAGTCCAGCAAATTGGAGTTAAAGTTATTGGACACCCCGTCAATCGCCCAGGGGATGCCGTTTCGCTCATAGCCGCCCATCACCAGTCCACCGACTTCCTCCTTGTAGTAGATCAGGTTGTCCTTGTCGCGAATCGTCGGCAGTTTGGGCGGCAGATCTTTGATGGGATTGGTAATGGCATACTGATGCATAAAGGGCACCACCGGGATGTTGATCCCCAGGATTTCACCCATCTGGTAGCCCCACATACCGGTGCAGTTGACCAGTATCTCACACTTGATGAGGCCTTCTTTCGTTTTGACGGCGGTTACCCGGTTTTTGTCAAATTCGAAACCGGTTACCAGGTTATTGCGATAAATTTTGGCACCGCGGCTGCGGGCACCCTGGGCCAGGGCCTGGGTGATGCCGGAAGGATCCGCTTCGCCGTCGGTCGGCATGTAGGCCGCACCAATGACGCCGTCCAGGTCGATAATCGGACAAAGGTCGTAGGCTTCCCGGGGGGTGATGATGTTCATCTCCAGCCCGAAGCTGCGGGCGGTTGTGGCGCCTTTTTTCAGTTCATACATTCGCTCTTTGGTGCTCGCCAAGTGCAGGCAGCCGCTCATTTTCCAGCCGGTTGCAAAACCGGTTTCCGCTTCAAGCTGATCATACAAACTGACGCTGTACTGCAGCATGCGGGTGATGTTCCGCTCCGAGCGCAGCTGGCCGACCAGGCCGGCCGCATGCCACGTTGATCCGCTGGTAAGTTCTCCTTTATCGATAATCACCACATCTTTCCAGCCCATCTTGGTCAGATGATAGGCCGTGCTGCAGCCCACGATGCCGCCACCGATAATTACAACCTGTGCACTGTCTTGCATAATTTGATCTCCTCAATTAATAGATAATATTGTCAGCAAAATGGCTTATTGAATTTTTAGAACCCTATGATGCAGGAGTGATGGAGTATTGGAGTACTCTAAGTGCAATACTTCATTAAGTTTTTGCTCCGTCTAAAATAATCCGGAACCAATAAACACCAGAAACGCCGGCTTTTATTCCGTGGCTTCGTCGAGTATTTCGGCGATGTCTTTTACTTCCACATCGCCGTTGTTGTCCCGAATGCCGTCGCTGAGCATGGTGATGCAAAACGGGCAGGCAGCTGCCACCTGATTTGCTCCGGTCGAGATTACCTCCTGTGCCCGTTCATGGTTGATTCGTTTGCCGATCGTTTCTTCCATGAACATCCGCGCACCGCCGGCGCCACAGCATAGGCCTTTGTCTTGATTGCGACCCATTTCAATCAGATTGTTGCCGTTGTTAACCGATAATAAAAGGTCTCGCGGCGCATCAAAAATTCCATTCCAGCGACCCAGGTAACAGGAATCGTGAAACGTCAGCTTTTCGATTGCGGTCCCGTTGGTCTTCAGCCGTCCCTGTTTGACCAGATCCAACAGAAACTGGCTGTGATGAACCACCGGGTAGCGGGCGCCAAAGTGGGGATACTCATTTTTGATGGTGTTGTAACAGTGGGGGCAGCCGGCCAGAATCATCCTGGGTTGGTATTGATCGAGGATGGCGACATTTTCGGCAATCATCGTCTGGGCCAGGTATTCGTTGCCGGCTCGCCGGGCCACATCCCCGTTGCAGCGCTCCTCCTGACCGAGAATGGCAAAGTTCACCCCGGCCTTTTGAAGCACCCGGGCCATGGCCCGGGCGATCATTTTACCCCGGTCGTCAAAAGAAGCGGCACAGCCGACATAGTACAAAATATCGGCCTGGGGGTTGTCGGTCATTAAGGGCACCGCCAGGCCATTGGCCCAATCGGCCCGGGTGTCACTGCCGAATCCCCAGGGATTGGACTGGTTCTCGAGGTTATTGAAGGTTTCCTGCATTTCCGGCGGAAAGCTGGATTCCATCAGCACCTGGTATTTGCGGGCTTCGAGCAGAATGTCCAGGTGCTGAATATTAACCGGGCAGATGTCCTCACAGGCCCGGCAGGTGGTGCAGGACCATAGAACGTCATCGGTTATCGGGCAATCTTCTCTGAGCAGCGGCGCCACCGTTTCATAGTCTTTGGCAAGAACAGCCGCAGCCTGGTCAAAAAGATCCATTTTAGCATCGTGAATCACCCGCTTGGGTGACAGGGGTTTGCCGGTCATATCGGCCGGGCACTGTTCCTCACAGCGACCGCACTCGGTGCAGGCATAAAGATCCAGCACATTTTTCCAGTTCAGCTCAGAGACCCTGCCCAGCCCGAAACTTTCGGCTTCCTCGTCTTCGATATCGGTTTTGAGCATGGCTTTGGCCCGGTCCAGGGGCTTTAAAAAAACATTGGGCACCGCCGCCAGCAGATGCAGGTGTTTGGAGCCGGGAATGTAGACTAAAAAGCCTAAAATCGTCAGCACGTGGATCCAATAAAAAATTTCAAAGCCGGTTCGACCGGCAGCGGGCGAAAGGGCATTGAGGTTAAATCCGTAGTACACCAGCTTTGAAAATGTGAGATAGCGGCCATAGTCAAAGCTGCTGCCGCCGATTGAGGGGATAAGCAGAAAGGCATTGATCAGATAAAAGGTGATGATAATGACCGACGTGAAGAGAATAATCAGCCGCGCATCGAGGCCGTCGGTCAGGTATTTGGGTTTAATAATTAAGCGCCGATAAAGGGCGTATCCCAGTCCAACCAGCACCGGGAAGGCCAGAATATCGGCCACAAACATATAGGCGCCATAGAGAGTTGGAAATACATGCGCCGTGTAAAAGGCGGGGAAAACCCCGCGAATCATCAATTCTAAAGAATGCGGCTGAATCGCTAAAAATCCGAAAAAGATCAGAGCGTGGGCCCAGCCGGGCAAGGGTTTGCGCCGCACATTGCGTTGCCCGAGCACATCCGTAAACAGCACCTTTAGCCGTTCGCCGATTCGATCCAGTTTAAACGCCGCATCGCCCTGCACGCTGCGCATCAGCAAAAAAAGACGTTGAACTCTGGTAAAAAAAAGACTGAAAGCGCCAACAACAGCAATTGCCATTAAAATCGATTTAATCCAGGAATAACTGTCCATCGCTTAATCCACGCTTCGCTTAAGTTTATTGGGTTGTTTGAACAGCGAACCGCAGAATATCGAATATCGAACCGCAGAATTTCGAAGGGTGGTTTCGCTTTGCTAAGTCCTTTTAATAAATGGACAGAATACATTCATTCGACATTCGATATTCATTATTCGACATTCGATATTTGATATTCGCTTTTATAGTGACGCCGCGAGACAGGCCAGCGGCGGTGCTTACAACTAAAACCTTTTACCTTTTCCCTTTGACCTTCCAGCTTTCAGCTTTGAGCTTTGAGCTATGACCTTTCAGCTTTGAGCCATCAACACTCCAATCGACCTATTCAACCAGTCCTCCAATCGACTCAATCAACCAAATCAATCCTGCTGCTCTTTGAGCAATTCCGTCAGCACCGGCACCACCTCGAACAGATCTCCGACGATTCCGTAATCGCATTTGCCAAAGATTGGTGCGTCTTTGTCGGTGTTGATGGCCACGATAATCTTGGAGGTTTTCATACCTGCAAAATGCTGCACCGAACCGGAAAGGCCGCAGCCGATGTAGAGTTTGGGGCTGACGGTTTTACCCGTCTGTCCCACCTGCATGCTGTGCGGCGCGTACCCGGCATCCACCGCCGCCCGGGAAGCGCCCACGGCAGCGCCGACAAGTTCAGCGCATTGCCGCAGAATCTTATAGTTCTCCGCCGAGGCAATCGGTCGTCCACCCGTAATAATGATATTAGCCTCCGTCAGATCCACCGCCGTGGACTGGCTCTGTTTGACTTCTTTTATAACCAGCTTTCCCGGATCCGGCAGCGCCGGCCGATAACGGATCACTTCGGCTTCGCCGGGTGCGGCCTGGGCTTCAATGGCATTGGGCCGCAGACCGCAGATGTAAGGATTGGAATTAAATTTAATGGTTGCCAGGGTTTTCCCTGAAAAATGGGATTTGGTCACGGTATGGGCCGTAAGATCAATCCCGACACAATCCTGCACCAGGGGTGCGTCCATCAATGCTGCCAGGCGGGCGAATATGTCCCGCCCCCCGGCACTGCTCAGCCCGAGCAGGGTCGTAATATCAAAATGACGGATCGCATCAGCCAGAGCAGCAGCCTGCAGGTCAGGGCTCGATGCCAGGTCATCGGCCTGCGGCGGATCCGCAGTAAGTTCGACAACCTTTTGAACACCATATTCCTGCAAAACGCTTTTAGAGGAC